>OLQH01000163.1_pt1 | contig 79499 bp, 63 predicted proteins | sample 1672671 | NCBI WGS metagenome assembly OLQH01 (sample SAMEA3136712, study PRJEB25190) | human gut metagenome
GATTTTACTAACTGGCCGGTCAGTAATAATCTAAATTTACTTGAGGTATTCTTTTGGGTCAATTCCTTTTTCTCTTTAAAGAATACAGGAAGCTCCCAAACACATTATTTTTTCTTCTTAGCTTTTCATCTCGGCCAGCTATCCAATTATTCGTTTACCTTTTTCCCTATAACATTTATCCAGTTGCAACCACGAAAACAGGCATCCGCCGTAGACCATATTTTTTCTATTTTAAGAGATGCAATATTAAATAATTCTCGAACTGCTCTTTCATCTAAATCGACATAATATCTCTTATTCTCAATTCTCTCTTCTACTCCGTATTTCCAGGAAGCATATAATATACCATCTTTCTTCAACGCATTTCTTATACTACACAGGACCTCTATCATTTCCTTTGAATCCACATGTAATAATGAAGCACAAGCCCACACCGCATTAAACTCGTTGTTATAATCCAGTTCTTCAAAAGTAATATTGCAAACATCCCTTCCTATATAGTTTTCTGCCAAACGGCACATTTCCTTCGATCCATCCACAGAAACCACATCATATCCTTTTGATAAGAAATACCTAGAATCTCTCCCGCTTCCACAGCCCAAGTCCAAAATCTTATCGCCTGGTTTTAAATACGCCTCAAACTGGTCATATGACTCCTGCATTGAAACATTCACTGTCTTATTGAAGTATTCCTCTGCATTTTGGTTGTAATATGTAATAGTCTCGTTCATCTAAAGCACCCATTCTTCATATTCTTGTAGTTTGGCCGAATCATATACAAGACCCAAATTCTCTCCCAAAATATTGACGAACTGCTCTTTCGTATTTCCCGGAATATACAGCTTTTCCGTAGCCCATATAGCATTCAAATGCTGATTTTCACATCTGTCAAAATAATGTTTTAAAATAGCAGCCTGATCTTTATTACCATTAGCAAATATTAAGCTGTATAAATAATAGTTATATTCAACGAAATCCTTGATATATCTCCGCTCAGGCAGCTTATTATTTTTACTTGAATTTAATTTCTTTGCCATTGGGGTGAGATTCCATAATTCATCGTTTGATACATATGACCTTGGAACAAAATGATCTAAATCAAACTCATCTATAGACAACTCATTACCCGTATAAATTTCATATAGTGGTCTTCCTGTAACATCAACAGTTGCAATCCATAATTCTCGTGCATTTTTTAATGACTTACGCTTTTCTTCAGTTTCTGGCGCTACTTTATACATGACCCCAGGTACACCTGGATTACGATCCTGTATAAATAATGCCTTATTAAACCTAAGCCATCCCATAATAACAGCATAGTTCTGAAGAATGAAATTAACCCATTCTTCATTAAGCCGAACCCTTCTCTTAAGAGGATTCTCTGCATCCGTAATATCATAAAAAAATTCATGATTTACCTTTGTGAATGCATTTAAATAGGCTATAAAGCGGCCGTAGTTTTTTCTATCAATATAATCCTTGCCTTCCTTTTCAACAAAAGGCTTTATTAATCTGTAAGGCACATAGTCGGTCAAATGCAACTTATCATCCATCAAATTATCTTGATACTTTTGTATAAGAAACAACAAGCGATCCTTTGACGGTGACTTATTTCCGACATCTTCCTTTGAACATTCATACAGAATCCTTATTGCATGTTCAAGAAAGTTTTCAGCATTTCCATTGACAGTATGCCCAAGACGAAGATGGTAATGTGTAACCATTTGCCAAGCCCCTACTATCATTTCATCTATGACATCTTCAAAAGTAAATAACTGCTTATTCTGAGCAATTAACTTTAATATTGCCTCTAACCAAAAAAATTTATACCCTTGGTCATTATTACTCAGCAGATTCTCAAATTTCTTTACATCTAGCTTGTTCGAATATAAAATTGTGCTTAATTTACCTGAATCCACTTTCATCCACCGCTTTACAAACTGAACTGCTTTGCTACATCTAGAAGTCCTCTTATTCCTTCGATAGCTTCATCTTTATTTGTTCCTGCTCCCCAACTTATTCGTAATGAGCATTCAATGGTATCATTATCAAGCCCCATAGCTACTAAAACATAACTTGGAGAATAACTTTTTGATGTACAAGCCGAACCATTAGAAACTCCACAAAACTGCTTTGTTGATATCATCAATGCTTCGGAAGATACTCCTTTTAATGAAACATTAATTGTTGTATCAACGCAGTACTCCGGATCACCATTAATAGAATACTCTACTCCTGAAGCATCCAATTCTTGAAGCACAGATTTTTTTATATCAATAGCCTTTTTAGCATTTTCTTTGTATTCAGCACTTGCAATTTCACATGCCTTGCCACATCCGGCAACTAAAGCAACCGGAATTGTGCCAGGTCGTATTCCGTGTTCTTGCTGACCACCATACATGATATTTTTTACTGGCGGTAACTTGTATCGATTCTTTTTCAATACAAGTACACCTACCCCTTGAGGCCCCATCAGTTTATGTGCACTGAATGAAAGCATATTATATTTAATGCCTCGAATTTCATCTACAAGCTTTCCACAGCTCTGTGTAGCATCAACGTGAAACAATACATCTTTTTGATTAAGTGCATCACCTATTTCTTTAACAGGTTGGATTATTCCTGTTTCATTATTTACATGCATAACACTAACCAAAAGCGTATCTTCCCTCACCTTATCTAAGACATCCGAAGCATTTACTCTTCCGCTAATCCCTGGCTTTATAAACTCAACTTCAAACCCATTTTCAGATAAATGCTTTACCGTCTCAAGAACAGCTTTATGCTCAATCGCTGTTGTAATAATATGCATCTTTCCATTTTTTTTGCCATAATCCACTAAGCCTCTTATTGCTATATTGTTGCTTTCTGTGGCACCACTAGTAAAAAAAACTTCGTCTGATGAAATTCCCAAGAGTGTTGCAACCTGCTTTCTAGCATCCTCCACTACAAATCTTGCTCTTTCGCCAAAGTCATGCGTTCTACTATCTGCATTTCCAATTGAGTTCTTGTAAACATCCACCATGCAATCTAAAACACGTAAATCAATTGGAGCAGAAGCATTATAATCTAAATATATACTCATGCCCTTTTCTCCTTCACTGCTAGTTTTATCAAATCATCAAATTCCTTTATAAAACCAGTTCCACACAAATGAGCAATCCCACGTTCTAAGTTCAATCTAAAATACTTTATTACCGTTTCATTATCTGTTGGCAACTTCATCTGTTGACACCACGCTTTAACTAATGCTTCGTACAATTCATAATAGTCGCCACCAAAAGTTAACCATGACATCTCCAAATTACTATCTGCTGCAATTTGAATATCCGTAGGTATTGTTTTTTCACTAAGAGAATAGCAAAATGCCCATCTACACAATACATTCCAATTCTTAATTCCAGTTTTTCCCTTTAATCTTGACAGCTGATCTTTTGCCTGTTGAGAAACCCTAACCTGCTTTATTATCATAATTACACTCCAATCAAATATCCTCTCTCAATAGAGGTGCTCTTTGTTTTCTCATCATACTTAAGTGTAAATTCGTCTCCGACATTATCTTTCATCAAACCATAGTATGTACTATCAATTTCCGAATCTGTCGATAGGATAATAGTCTGTTCCCCCGCATTTGGAAAATATGTGTTGATTAGCGCGGTTCTATGCAACGAATCCAATCTTGAAAGCGGAGTATCAATAATTACAGGAAGCTTTTTCTTTGAACATATTGCCAATGCCCAAAGAATAGATATTACCATTAACTGTTGCTCTCCAGCAGATAATGAATCTTGAGTCACTTCCTTTCCTTCCTCAGATAAATACTTAATTGCTAAGGAATCTGACTCCATCACAATCTTATTAATTAGGTTCTTCTTATTAGCCAGTTTTTTGTAACAAGATGTAATTGTTTCAGCCAAAATATCCGTTTTTCTCTTCTGCAATTCAACCTGATACTTGTCCAAAATGCTAAGTGCAATATTTGAATACTTGATAATACGCTCTGCACTATCTCGTGATTCTGCTGTTGCAAGATAGACCTCAACATATTTATTGAATTCAGATGTAGTAGTCATTACTTTAGAGTTTGCTGCAGTTCTTTTTTGTTCCAAAGCAGACATTTTTACTTGATCTTTAATCAGCTTTTCCTCAGCTTTTTTAATTTTCTTATATACTTTCTGAAGTTCTTTCTCATTGATATCCAATGAAAGATAACTATCCATTTCTCCTATTTGCTTTTGTTTCTTCTTTTTCTCAGTCAATATTCTTTTAGCCTCTACTTTTGAAGAATCCAAAAGTCCCTCAACTAAATTATTTGCCTGGAATAATGCCTGGTCTGACAAACTATAAACAGGAGCATCCTGTGTGTCTTGTTGTCGATTTTTTACATATTCAATGAAATCAAAACTAGCTTTTGTATCCCCCTGATATTCATTAACAAATTCATCTAGAATATCGTCTAACTGCAATACAGCCTCGCGCATGATAATATCATTATGTTCATCTGTAGCTTGCAGTTTTATACTCCTTAATAAGTCAGATACTAAGACCAGCGGTAACTCGCTACTTGCAATTTCTCGCAAAAGGTTTTCTTCAGACTGTAACTCCGATTTTAATGCTGCTCTTCTCTGCATGGTTTCCTGCTTCTTTTCTACAGCATCTCCACCTTTTGCTTTGTACAACTGATGCAATGACTCAAGCTTATCGTTATCCTCGACTAAAATCTGGGCAAGCTTTTCTAATTCAACATCAATCTCTTCCAATTCCGCAACTGCTTGGTCCTTTTGATCGCGAAGTTTCTGAACCATCTCTGAAGTTTTATCATTTATATCTTCCTTACTAATTTTCTTTATATTTCGTAGAATATCATTTTCCAAGACATCCAACACAGTTATACCAAGCATAGATCTAATTGCATTTTTCAATTGATTATTAGAACTATCTACTGCCATTTCTGCAATCTTTTCTCCATCAAAGAAGAAGAAACTTGATAATGCACTTGGTAGAATATTCTCAACGAACATAGGCCAGTTTTGTGTTAAGAATTCATTTGCGACACCATCTTTATATACATAAATGCTTTCATTGGTCTTCTTATCAATACTATTCCAAGCCCTTTTTACTATATAGTTTTCTTTCGAGCCATTATTTATTTCAAACTCTAATTCAACAATACACTTTTTATCTTCTGCGTTCTTATTAACAAAAGACTTAAGATACTGCGCATAAGATCTTTTTTTACTCTCTGTATATGCAACAGAGTTTGAACCATATAAAGCAAGAAGAACCGCTTCCAAAAAAGTAGTCTTTCCTCGACCATTCATTCCACCAACTAAAACTATTGGCTTATTGTTGGTAAACAAAAATTCATTATCACCTGCATAAACTCCAAAGTTATGCAATCGCAATCTCTTAATAATCATCGATTATTCATCCTCGTTATCTTCAAATTCTGTTTCAAGCGGTTGATAATCCAAAAACTTCTCGTTATATTTACCGCCATTTTCTTTTTTTCGTACCATCATATTGGAATAGTACTCTATTGCATCTGTTTCGTCCTTATAAAATGTTTTCGCCAAAGTCTTATTAATATCATCCAGAATATTTTTTCTTTGATTCACGTCAGACGCTTTATTTTCCACATCAATCAGCGTGTACATCATTTCAAAAGCTAATTCCTCATCTGGATACATTTCACTACAAACTTTCTTAAGAATATCCCATTCTTCTGCCTGAAAATTCTCATTGTGAAGCCAAGTAGGATCTACAAAAGCTTTTCCTAAAACTCTTTCATAAATTCTAGGCAATACATCATCAAACTCATGTTTATCATTTACCCAAATTCTTCTAATAGCCTGCAATTCTTCTAACCGAATCAATTCAAGACTTCTAAACTCTTCGGGTCCATTCTCGTTTATATCTTTTTGAATAGAAAGAAGTCTCTCTAACCACTGCTCTCTTACTTCTTTCTTATATGGTCCATGAAATAGCTTTCCATAGTTTCCTTGAAGATTTCCTTTCATTCGTCTGAAACTTCTTCTTTCTCTATCGCCCTCTTCATTACCAAATTCATTTCTGAACTCTAGAAGTGAACTCATCCATTCCTTCTCTTGATCATTGGCAATCATAGCTTCCATAGACTTATCTTTTTCAACCATAGTACAAACCCAACATCCAAATCGACTCTTACCGCATGATTGCGTTGATTTATCGACCTGTAATGGGCATTCGTTATCAGCTGTAGCACCTCGATACATGGTCAAAAGATCTTTATTAGAATAATTCCACGGATTCTTATACTGCATTAAGAAAGCCCAGACATCATCGTCTGTCCAATCTTCCATAGGCGAAAAAACAAGCTCGTTAGCTAAAGTAGGGTTAGGACTAAGTAGTTCTCGAACTCTTTTCTTTTCGAGATTAGTCATAGTTCTATTTCTTCTTGAACTCTCCTGCTTTCGTGTACCCAAAACCAATATTATTTCGCCGTGCTCAGCTATTTTATTCTTGATAAAGTTATTAACTGGCTGAATTTTCAATCTATCAGTACACCATCTATACTTCATTCTAGGGAATGGGTATCCGCGTCCTATTAAATTTACCCAAAAAGTATTATTGTAATCTGGTGTTAGTCTTTCTGGTATGATTGGTAAATCGATCTTCCCTGCTTCAATTCTCATTGATTCCAAAGATTTTTCTACCCATTTAGAAACAACTGGAGACTCAACCAACGTATCCGTATTCATAATATGTATAGGCTTTTTCCTATCCTTTTTAGGCAATTTTTCGAGCGCCATCCATACTAATTGAACTGCTGCTGTACTATCCTTTCCTCCGGAGTATCCAACCATCCATGGAATATCATCTGCCAAATATAAATTCTGGATGGTAACAATTAGTCCATCTATCAATTCCTTTGTAATAGCCATATTCAATCCTCTAATCTTTTATTGTTTTCTTTAATGCCTCTTCAGCATTTATTTCTTCAGCACTTAATGCGATTCCAAGCTCTTTTTTAATGACATTAGAAATCAATAATGCTGCTTTTTTGCTAGTAATAATCCTTCCATTCTTTCCGACGGCTCTCATATACCACTGTTTAGCACTTCTACTCCAATTGATTCGTTCAAGACCTCGTAATCCATCTTTCATCTCGTCTTGATGCGAAATATAATAATTTCCTATACGACCAAGAGCCTGTATAACAATGCTTTGTGTAGCAATATAACTCTCACGTAAGTCCACTTTTGTAATTTCTCTGTGTTGAAGTTCCTGCCACTGAGCCATATGTTCAACTACATTATTCCAATAATTCAACAAAAACTTTTCAGTATCCTTTTTTATACTTCTACCAACAATAGTCTTATTAGCTGTATAAAAAGTGTTAAGCGTAAACAAACTTGAAGAATACTTACCCAAAATGTCTTTTTCTTTATCTGTGTAGGTATTTAAAAAATCATTATTCCAAATTACATTTCTAGTTATAACTGCCATTTCATCTCTTGAGTCATATAACTCAGAAATAGAATTGGATGTCTTTACGGCGTTTTTATTTAAATCAGTAAAAATCTGCTGGCTTCTTTCAAGTCCGTTATCTGCATAAAAAACAATTGAAATAGTCTCATTTTCTAGTGACTTGTCTTCTTTTAATGCAGCCATAATTGCCGACTTTCTATGCTGACCATCATTTATAAGAAAATGCGCATCCATTGATACTTCTAGTATTCCAGTATCATCGTTAGTCTTATTATTCTTAAACTCAAACTCACCGTCTATAGATGCAGCTAAAGCAGAGAAAACGTAGTTTTCACGATTATCTAAGATATACTTACTTATTACAGGTATTCTGCTCTCATTTAATCTACGCTGTGCTCTATACTCAGGCGGGATATACTCTTCCTCATCTGTCGAAAATAATTTCGAAAGCATCTTCAGTGGAACCATCGCAATATAATACTCTGAACCAGCTTGAATTCCTCTAACTACCGGAAATCTATAAACGTAATCCATATTCCCTCCAAAATAAAAAGGATATACTTAAGTACCTACTTAAGTATATCCTTGAGTATATGATGTGTCAATTCATTTCTCTAGTTTTCTACTTTAAAGAAACATACATCTTGCTCTGTAAATTCTCTTTTCTAATCCAATTTAAAATCTTATCATCTGCTGAAAAAACATCTTCTAATGTTGCTTTTCCATTTCTAATTTTGCTTAAGAAAGATTTTATTTCATCATCAAGTCCAAGGCTATCAATTAGCTGTTCTGCCTCATCCATAGCAATCTTCATATCTTGAAGTTGACTAAGATTATTGTCCCAGATTTTAGCCGCTTGAATTCTACTTATGCAGGCTGATACTTTTTCCAGATTAATTCCCTGTATTACATTTAGTGTTCCTAATGTGAATGTTGTTAACTGCTCAAATTGTTTTGGCCACGTTTTCTTTAGTTCTGTTTGTAAACTCTTATAACTCTTATCAGCCGAATCAACTTTTTCCTTTTCAGCAACATCATTCTCTATAGATTCCTCTAAAGTAGTAAGGATGCTCACTGTGCTTGCAAGAATCTCATCATCAGAATTAACATTCATATTACTGTGCAAATATTCAATCGCATCAATAGTCTTATCAAGCTGAACAAGAAGCATTCTGAACTTGCTGTCCGTAGCATTCTGCTCATCTTGATTCTTTTGAATACTAATCTTTCTTTGCAGATCCTGCATGTCTTTTGTTGTTTTCGAAAGTTCTTCAAAAATCATGCATTCACCATCCTTTCAAGCTTTTCTTTGTATTCCACTATATTCTTTTTCTCCTCAATATAGCGTTCAGCTTCTTCCACTCCATCAAATCCCATCAAACCAGACTTCTTGATATCAATTTGATTCTTAGCCTTCTGAACCTCATTTTCCAAACTGTCAATATATTCCAGCAAAGGCTTAATTGTAGATATAGGATCTCCAGCGAAAGCCATGAGTATTGTCAGCGGATCCTTTTCATCCAATACACTTGATATATCAGAAATAGCTTTAACTAAAGTAGGCAATTTTTTTTCACCCTCTAACCTACATTCTTTAACATTAATCTGCGTTTTATTTGCTTCTTCAAAAAAACGTTTAGCACGATCCACAAACTCTGTTAACTCGTCCTCTCCTATTTCATCATCGCCAAATGCATCAAATATCTTTTCTAGCTTTTCACGTCCAAGTTCCAGCTCAGCTTTTGCAACACTTTCCATTCTTTCTTCGATATCATTTAGAAAAACATAAGCGTCTTTTCGTAATTTTACTTTATCATCGCTCTGTTTTTCTTCTTCTGATATTGCCAGATGATTCCTTTTTACTTTGCTAAAAACTTTTGAAAGTAAAATCTGATCAAGTACTATAACTTTACTTCCACCACCTTGATCAATGTTAAAATAAGTACGAACTGTTTCCTGATTATTCTTTGCAGCATTTTTCTGTTCCATAACACTGAGTAAGCTATTCCACTCTTTGCTATGCGAATTTGAACTGTTCTTATTAGGTTTGCTGGCAAGGAGTTCTTTAATAGTAAAGTTCTTTAATGACTTCTCCCTAAACTCCCCTGTAAGAATTGTACGATACATTTCGCCAGCAATGGCAGCTTCAATATATCTAGTCTCTACTCCGGGTTTATACTCTTTTACTCTCGCTACAAGTTCTTTTTTTATAGATTCAGTCCATGTAGTAATTAAATATGCATCAAAATCAGCATCTGGATAGTCCCAACTTTTGTTTCCGTACTCTTTCCATCTAATAAAAGCGAGAATAATATTTATACTATTCCAATTTGCTGGCAAAACATATAAACCTTCGTTTTTAGTTTGTCCTTCTAATGCCACAAATAATAACGATGATTCTTTAACTTTTTTTGCATTATTTGTTGTAACACCTTCTGCTTGCCAGTTTATAGCTGAATACAAATAATCTGGTATCTCATCATAAATAGCAGAATGAACAGTTCCAGATGCTCCTACAGTCGCGGAAATATCAATACTATGCTCATTCGTCCACTTAGTCATCAGTTTATTTGCTGCATCCAACTTCTTAATCTTCGCAAGCGGAACACTCGTATCAACAGCATCCGTTTCAGATACTTCAGCTGTCACATTATGTACAGTTTGAGCAGTAACATCAACTTGCTTTTCAGCGTGAACCGGTGCCTGCACAATATCCATATTTAGAGATGGAAAATTGAAATCATCAAAAGCATCTTTAGGAATTCCAGCAATATACGTTCTTCCATTCTCTTCATACTGATCAGGCTTTCCATTGCCCCAAACGCTCATAAATTTCAAAATTCTATTTATCGTTTTTTCATCACTTACCTGCGAATGAATTCTAAAACTAAGCGTTTGATTCACGTTAACCACGTCAATATCTACACTAGGGAAAGATTCTTTATTAAAAATAGCATCCCTAACTACCGGTTCTATAATATCTCGAATTATATATCTTGGAGTCTGATGCCCTTTTTGAAGCACATAATTATAAAAATAAAGTATGCTTCTTTTTGTAAAAGGATAAATGCTAATTTTTTTGTTATAACCTACATTAACATATTCCCAATTCTTTCCTTCAACAAGATCGTGCACCGGATAATCTTCTGGATTCGCATGTCCATTTACCCAATCAGAAATGCTTTCTTCCTCCAAGGACATAGTATTGATATATCTAGCAACAAACTCATATAATCCATCTTCATCTAATACATCACTTGGAATATAAATATATTTTGTTATTCTATCCTTATGATTATCTTTAAAATTGTTCTGTAAATAGTTATTGGTTGTTCCAACTATTGAAGAAATTCTACAAAGATTCTCCCCATCTCTTTTACCAGTATGCTCTTCAATCAAAGCATCCAACAACGCAGTATCTACTCCTGTAAATGAGGTTACATCCTCTATAAACAAAGTCAGCTTTTTATCAAGCCTATATAATTCCTTTCTTATATCTAAAAAAATCTGTTTAAAATCACCTGGTTCAATTCCTGCGCACCTCTGGATAACCGCACCAACAAACTGATTCAAATAATTAGCGATTTTCTGAGCTTCAATCGGTCCCTCTTCATCAGACATCAATTTCCTGGCCATCCTTTCGGCTTTAGGATCAGCACCTGCATTAGTTATATTTTCATAAAGCTCTGGAGATACAATAAAATCATTTGCCTCAAACTGTGCAACAGTATCTCTATCTACAAGAGTATGCTCCGCAATTTTAGAATACATTCTCTCAACAGGACCACTAGAGCTCATTAGATAATCATGAACAACTTCATTATTTAGAAAAGCTATTAACCTCTTCTTTCTAACAGTTGTCAATTGAATATCTTGCTCATCAGAATCATTATTTATCTCAATAATAAAATTGTGATAAATCATATCTTTGAGCTTATTTTCTTCTACTGATAGAGAGGCCTTTACAAGTCTCTCATATACTTCCTTATTTGAAATATCCTGTACTTCTGGTTTTTCTAAAAGCTGTCTTATAGTTCCTTTCAAAGTATTGTCACTTCGTCTTATAAATAAAATGACTTCATCCTTTGTTTTATTTTGCTCATATCTAGCTTCAAACCAACGGATTAAATGTGATTTTCCAGTTCCACTTTGTCCATATACGGCAATAAACTGATGCTTATCCTCTGGATTACTAATAAAATCCTTAAACAATTCTTCCTCTGTATATGATTTCCCACCAGCAGGCGACAACTCAAACTTATCTAAAACTTTAAGCTTCTTAACCGATACGTGGGTAGCTAAAAAATCCCCTTCAGACGAAGTAATTGAATCCGGTCGTGCTACATATGAAATTCTCTCTTTAGCTATATCAGCATTCATATTAATTACTCCTCCTAAAGTATCGTAATATTTGTAATTATCGAATCATTTGAGTATGCTTTCATAGGGTATAATGCCCAAATATCTTTCTGGTCCAAAATATGTTCCATCTTAAGGAATCCCGAATCCTGCAAAGCCCTCAACCCGTTAGATACTCCATAATTAAATTTTTTGTTTGACAAATCTGAAAAAATAATATTGGCTTTAGGGGATAAAATGTCTACAAATTCGCTAATTGAATACATTTTATTCTTTTCAATATTAGATTCCAGTATTATATCCTTCAAAAATACATTGGCATTTGGAATAATAAACATATCTTGTAAATAACCAAAGCCCAAAAACGAAGCCCAAAATCGCCACGCTCTCATAGCCATAGCATCGACTTGCAAGCCAGTCATCTCTGAAAACATTGGTCCTAAGTTAGCAATATTCTTATCTTCCTTAAAAATATCGCTTCCCTTCTCAAAAAAAGCATTTGTCACCAAATAAAACTGTCCTGCATTAAATTTCTCCAGCTGCTGATTTATATATTTCCTCATGTTGTCTGTACTCTTAACAACTTTATCCTCAACCGCTAGACTAACCAAATCGTCCGATATTGAAATCAGCCCTAATTCTTCAGCTGCATTCCTATAATCGTTAAAATATGACGATTTATTTCCCAAGAAATCCGGTTCCATTTTTTCCTTTATCTCTGATGCAGTAATAGGACCCTTCTCCACAATTTTACAAAGAGCATATACTCTTTCTGGAATTGCAGGCGTAACCATTTTTTCTTTAAACATCTTGTTCCTTTCTACACATATAGCGTATCGCTTAACAAACTAGGTCCATCCACTAACTCTATAAAATTCTTTCCTAATTCGTCTAAATATGTGTTTTCTTTAATTATATGAATTACTCTTGTTTCACTCTTTCCACATAAATTATTTCTAATTGATAAATACTGCTTACCAATAGTGTTCTTCCCTTTATCATAAATGACTGCAACCAAACCAGATGTATAATAGTACCCCCCAGCCTTCTGCAGATTAAACAAATCACTTTGGGTTATTATGAGAGTATTTCTTATCGAATTAATTCTAATAAGATTCTCATAATCATCTTTCGTATCTGGCAAAACAAATGTTGTCACACCTTTACTAACAAGCTTATCTACCAATGTACTTAGGGAATCATTATCATTTAGTATAGTTACCAATTCTAATGCATCACCAAAAGGTTGTCTTTGCTCATCAGAAATTGTTCTTAAAGGCTCTATTACACGATTTTTAAGCGGGAACTTATTTATATCTCCTATAATTGCATTTGTATGTGCGTTACATCCAGCGCAGTACTCATACACCTTCGAATACGTATCATAGAATAATTCGGAAATACAATCCTTGCAATTTGCCCTTACTGCACTAGAAATTGCATTGTAGGAAGAACTATAAAATTCCCACTCTTCTTCTCTAAATTGAGTAATAAGTTCAGTTAACTCATCATTAATTACCATGAGTCTATCATCAATTAATTCTATTAAAATAACATAATGATCTATGACCTTTTTTACTTCTAACATTTTTATCAAATTAAATCTGCGAAGAAAAAGTAGGACATAAACATTCCAATTCATATCCGCATCACTTGTAGGTGAATCATCAAATTCATCTACATCCCCATAATTTGGTTTTATTGATGTATCAATAAATACTCTATTATTTGATATACGCTGAGATTTAGCATTATTATAAAGACTATCCCAGCGACCAATAATTTTCTCCGGAGTCAATACTCTCTTTTTTATACGATCACGCCCAATAGTTGTATCTTCTGGTTGGAGACACATAACACTCAAGCACGGTAATCTATCTCTTCCTCCTCTTCCCAATTCTTGATAATAAGTATTAGCATTTTGCGGAATATAAGTATGTATAACCGTCCGCACATCCCCTTTATCTACACCAACTCCAAAAGCTGATGTTGCGATCATTATCTCGTAGTCGTCATCCACCCATGCATCAATCAGCTTTTCTCTCTGAACTCTTCCGGTCAGTCCAGTAAAAGTTCTTGTATTCTTAATTCCATTAGAAGCAAGCATTTGCCTTATTTGATCTGCCTCAACAGGGCGAGCAACATAAATAATCATTGGGTGTGGTAACTTTCGTACAAGTTCAAGTATATTCTTCTGTTTTTCCACATAGTTTTTCGCCCTTATAACAGTATATCTTGGTTCATGTCTTAACGCATCGCACCTTACCTCAATCCACTTTTCATTAACTTCAAAAAAGTTTCTTAATGTTGCCACACAACGATCTTCAAAAGTAGCAGATAAAAGAATTGTTCGTAAAGATGGGTTTGTTAATAGCAGCATATTTCTCCACGATTCTAGACATTGATAATCTACTCGAAAAGATGCTCCCCAATCTACTACAATATGAGCCTCATCAATTACTATATTTTTTAAATATCTACTTTTATTAGCTTCTTTTACAACTTCAGCAAAACCAGGATTTTCCAGTAAAGCCTCCGGTGAAATAAAAAGCACTTTCGCCTTCTGTTCTCTTATCGCTTTAAATATAGGCCCTACATCATCACCGCTAGAATAAGAAAAAATCTCCTCTTCATTGGTTGCTCTCTTAATTACTTTCTTAGTCACGCGCTTTTGATCTATCGCCAACGATATTGTAGGTACAATAACGATTGTAAGCCCGTCCTTTTGATATGAAATTGTTTGTGTCACCAAACTCTTTCCACCACCTGTTGGAAGAGAAACAAGTACCGTATATCCTTCCGGAGCATTCAATGCACCATAAACCGCCAGTTTCTGATCTATGGATTTAAAATGTGAATATCCAGTTAAAGAATATATTAAAGAATCGGTTAATAATGCATTTCCTTTTCCAATCTTTTTTGATTCAGTATTTTTAATAAATGCATCACTTACAAATTTCTCATTAACATACTTCGGTAATTGCATACTCGCAAAATACTTACCTTCAACGTCATCATAGTCTACCCCATACTTGATTGTTTCTTTAATAGGCTTTCCTTTATACTCCTGCGCGACATCAAATGTAATCATATAATCTCTAAACGCAATCAAAAAATCACCTAAATAGTCATCATTTGCTAAAAACAACCTGTAGGCCTTATGTAGTCTTTTAACCGTATGATAATGAAATAATTCTGCTGAATTCAGTGCATCAATTTCTAAATTAAACTCTACCTCATTTTCTTCATTAAAAAATGATGTGACATATTCAACCAATTCTTCTTTAATCATTCTCTTCTCCAACCATCATCACAAAAGCTGCTGACTCCAGCCTAATTCTTGGCCTCTTCATAGCTTCTAGTATTACCTCTTGCGTTTTCTTTAACTTTTCAATGCCATCGTCGTCAATGCCATAATAGTCTCGATTTGCAACCCTTGCTGATAAATTACGCTCCATCTCTTCACGAGTTCCACGAATATTCGACTTTTTCTTAAACACTTCTACAGCCTTCTCATAGGATTCTTTTCTTGCATCTAAAACGTAATCATTCCAGTTTTCTCCACCATATTTTGAAATAAACCAGTCTATATTTCGTCCCTCTATTTCATCCTTAAGGAAACCTGCCTCACGCCCCCTCTTACCTAGATGAATTGTTCTTGACTTTATAAAACCGGCATTTACAATACTCCTATATTCTCTCAGAATAGTTTCGTCATCCAGAGAATCTTCATTGCATAATGATACCGGACAAGTAACTTGCTCTGATAAAAGATAGTTACGATATGGACTCATAGAATATATCGAAACGCCATTATCCATTATGTAAATATTGTTTGGTTCAATAGACCATGTAAATATTAATCCCGCCCAAGTTACACTACTCTTTACTGCCAAAGCACTGCAGCAACCTTTGCAAGAATTAATTGCATTATCAACTATACAATCAAATATCTCATCTCCAGGTGCAAAAAAATGAAGGTAATCATTCTCGATAGCAAGTTTTCGAGAAAATGTTCCTTTTATTGAACGGTTCATGGATTTTCTTGCCATTTTCTTATCAAAAGCTTCCTGTACCTGAAGCAAAAACTTATTCTGATTAGTATTTAAGTAATCATTCCACTTTGGCGGAATAAGCTGTGAATTAATTGCAGATTTTGCCACAAATGAAGTAGCCGAATATGTAACTTCACCCTTCTTATTCTTATGCCCATGAAATCCAGCTAAGCTTGCCCAATTTGACATTGTTGTAGCAAACAACCCATTCTCATTTTCTGCATAATACTCAATTAATCTACGTAATTCAGCGTACATAGGTCTATATATAAATCCAGCAGCATCAAAGTTTTGCTCTTTACGTATATCAGCACGCATTTTATTAGCAAGCTCTATAATTGCCGGAATTCTCTCTAATAAGCCATACTTAAATTCTGCGGAAATTGCTGAAACTATTTCATTATTGATATCGCGCATGATAATTTCCATTCCGCTTAAAGACTGATTAAAGATCTGCAATCCATCCTTAAAGAACTTAAAAAGAGCATCTTCAAAAGTATCTATAGTATGTACTACAACTGAATATACAATTGGTCTAGACATATCTCTTTCTAAACGATCCAAACGACCAATTCTCTGCTCAATAGCACTTGCATCCCATGGCAAATCAATGTGAACTATGTAGTCCGCACATTGAAAGTTTCTGCCTTCACCACCTGTATAATCACACAGTAGTATTCTGCATTCATCTTGTGACTGAAATCTATAGGCATTTAATTCCACTTCTTCAATTGGCATATTGGCCCCAAAAAAGCTAACCTCTTCCTCTGGAAATGCTTTTGCCAAAGCACTTTTATATGCTTCAAATGTTTCTTCATAGTTTGTAAATAAAACAACCTTTTTATCATAGTATTCATCAAAAAGTGCATTTAAAACCACAACTAAACGAGAAGCATAACATTCAGCGTACTCATCTGGATCATCTAATATTTCAACAATATGATCTATGTTATATTGCTCGCTCTCAACCCAGTTTTCAACATTACCACCGATTTCTTCCAGCTCACACTTTTTTACACATTCTTCAAATGCCCATGGCGAACTAAAGAATGCAGACAAGAGAGGTTTTACATCTGTTTCAACCTCTAATCTACCTTCTTCAAGTCCTGTCATTATCCATTTCGCCAAGTCTTCATAGATTAAATGCTCGTACACATTTCTATCTGTATTGGCTTCGTATGTTAACTCTACCAAATCTCTTGATGCCATTACCCGTTCATCAGAATCATTAGATTCAAGTATTTTTCTTCTATTGCGAATAATGTTGCTTTCAATTTGATAGTTACCGCATATGTAGGAGATAACAACTTTAATTGCATACACTCCCATATCATCAGAATCTACATCTATTCCTTTTAATAAATCAGAAAGCTTTTGGTCATCAATTTCCTCACATATTTCTTCCAAATCAGACTGTATTTCTTCAATTAAATCGATACAATCTTCTGACTCATGTGGATCCTCTCCATCCTTCTCTACATCCTGAATCGTTTCTTCCAAATCGCTTAAATCATCTAAAATAAGTGCTGTCTTTTGAATAATTCGACTTTGCTTTCCAATCAATTCGCCAAATTCGTCAACACTGTATTTATCATACTTTTGAGGCAATAAAAGACGTAGTAAATCTAAATACTCTTCTTTTTTTTGCTGAACAGGAGTTGCACTAAGAAGCAATAAATTCTTAGTTTTCTCACTTAACACATGTAGCTTTTTATACTCCCTTTCAGAAAATAAAAATTTGTGAACTTCATCAACGATTATAAAGTCCCATGATTTGCCTAAATCCTCACTGGATATATCATCTATGCTCTTAACCAGCAAATAATTATTGTTTGAATCATATCCCTCCGGAATATTAAATTTCAACAATAACTCGGATTTCCATTGTTCTTTAAGAGCTGTTGGAACAACTACTAAAGCCTTAGCATTACTCTTATTTAATGAAAAAATCTTGTAAACAGAGATGGCTTCTACGGTTTTTCCCATTCCGACTTCATCTGCTAACATATATCTGCATGGGCTCTCCTGTAGGCATCGCATAATAGAATTAACCTGATGAGGCATTAAGTATATTTTAGAGCCGGCAAGTTCCTTAAAACCATAAATAGAGTTTTCCAAAATATTCATACTCTTTGAAACAACAGCTCGTCCTAAATACCAGCATGGATTCTGAAATTCATACCTTCCTAGTTGAGTACATGGATCAATATGTCCATTATTAAACGATGCTATTACTTCCTTTTCACAGGCTTTAACCACTCTCTTATTACTCTGATTTTGAACATAATAATAGTAAAATCCATCTTTCGCCTTTTGAGAAGTAAGTATTTTACATCGTTCATGGTTATAAACAACAGTAGATTCTATAAAGAAATTGCATCTATCAACACTTCCTTGAGGCACTTCAATGATTCCTTTTGGCAAATCCTCAAAAAAGAGTAAATAGTCAAAAGGATCATGAATCTTTACCACAACAGTTTTCTTAAATTCATCTACTTTTGTAATTTGACCGCATATAAAAACCCTTGGTTCTGCCATATTTTCTTTATCAGCCGGACATCTTACATACATCCCTGTACTTAACATAGACAGTTCTCCTAAATACAATTAATCAACCTGAGCATAGTACGCAATACAAATTTCTCTATTACTACAATACTGACACCACACATCAGTACTACTCCTAAAGTTGTCTCCTACAAGTTTCTCCTTTGAAAGTTCTTCCTCGATCTTACTAGGTGAAATATCAATAAACTTATCTTTTAGCACATCTCTATTGAACTTTCTTGGATTTTTTAACTGTTTATATATAAACAGCTCTCTAATCATCATGAATTTCCTATCTTCCTCAGAGAGAATAGGATACTTTTTCACACTTCCCAAACGATTTTTAATATTATTTACAATGTCAATCCTATTTACATTCATTGTAAACGGGAAATACTTCTTTAACTCATCATACTTTTCGTTAATTCTCTCTACTAATACAAGTTCACTTCCAGGCAGTCCTTGCATACTCTCTTTTATTTCATTTTCTACCCAAATTTCCAAGTACTTTGCAAGCAAAAACTCGTCCTTGTAAATAGTATTTCCCTCTGTTAATGTTTCAAACAAGAATCGTTTCTTACAAATTCTGTATCGATAATAATCGTACATCGAATACGTTCCTAAGGAAGAATCCTTGATTTGAATATCTGAAACATCTTCCAGTTTTCTATTAATAATACGATCAATATTTCTTTTCTTTTCTATTCCAAGAATTTTAAGTAAATAATACGGCTCTCTCTCTAAGTCACCATCGCGTTTCACGTAACTAAGCTTATATTTTCCTTTATTAAACTCTAGTCCGTATATAAGTGCATATCTTTTAAAATTCTTATATTCTTTTCTTGCCTTTACAAAGACTTGGTACTTCCAATCCACTGGATTCTGTGCTACCTCAAAAAAATCTGCATTTAAAGGCCAAGAAAACTCTCTTGTCTTAACGGCATCAATGTCTTCATCCGTCAAACATGCAAAATGCATTATTTGAGACTTACTATCCTTAGCAGTTCTTAATACATCACCATCTATTTGTTCATAGTTTCTCACAATCCAGTTTGCACTTTTACCAGGCTTAGTTTCCTGAACAAGATATAATGACATTGTAGATTTCAAACACTCAAACGACGCTGAAGCATCTATATTTTCTACTTCATCTAATCTTGTAAGAACCCTATTTATGATATCTGTAAACTCATCGCCCAAATCACGTTCATCCAATATCTCTTCCTGTAAATATTGTTTTAATTTTTTATAAAACGCCTTAAAATTATTAGGTCGCTTTTCAAAATCTTCGTAAAAGAACGATGCCAATTCCTCTAAATCATTTAACGCCTGCTCTAACTCATTAATTTCATCTTTAGTTACAGCATAATATGAAATATGAGAAACATATTCTAACCTCTTATCATCAGATATAAACTTTTTATTTTTTCTTACTTTTTTTATCCTTGAAAGCATATCATCTACTGATAAACATCCAACGAAGAGACTTTCCATTTTTCCAAATGTAGATGCCAATCTACCTGGGCTTGTCTCTACTAGTATTCCTGCACTCAAACATTCTCTGATATCATTAATATCCGAGATAAGAATTCCATTTGTTTCAGAATCCCACATATTAGCTACAGCAATAAAGAAATGTCCCAAAGGATAATTTAAAAACTGTCGCTCACCAAACTGTTCAGGAAAATATATTTTTAAAATATCATTAGCAGAACTATCAGCGGCATATATTTGTTCATTCATAGCCGACATAGGATGTTCTGGATCTCTACGCTCAGCATCTTCAAATATTTTTGCCACATAGCCTGCAAATTCGGTCATATTATCAAACTCAATAATTTCATACGGTTTTTCTACCGTAATATCTTCTTTTCTTCCTTCTAAGAGTTTTCCCATGTTCTGGGCAAGCATGTTTCCTTCATAACTAATAGTAGACGAATCTGTTGGGTGAAACTCATTCCCCTTGAAGTCAATCATTTTACAATCAAATGAGGAATAAATATCAATCCAAGTTTGGTATATATTTTTATATTGCTCCTGGTAGTTAAATAAAAGAATTACCTTCTTATATTTTGAAATCTCCTCTATAGTTCTTAGCATTAGCGGAGAAAACTGATGCACCCCATGAATTACAATATGGTCAAATTCGCTAATTACAACTTTTTCTGATGCATTACTTGAATTGTCTTTTGCTATCTGTAACGCAGAAATTATGGCTTCATCAATCTCTTGTTCCGTAAAATCTTCTTTAAGAACAAAATCTTTATTCTTCGCTGAATTAATTATCTCATTGAATATAAAGACTATGAATTTCTGTTCTGGAGTAAGATACTTTTCAACAATATTATGAGGATCCATTCTTAGTTCAAACATTGTCCTAATACTATTAAAAACTTCATCCCTGTTAAACAAGAATGATTTTCTAATATTTTCTACCTCGTTAGCATTTAACCCACAACGTTCTGATGCCGTACTAATAATATTATCAATATCAGTGTGTTGCTTTACAGCACACGCTGTCCCTGTCCAATACTTATACACTGCATCTGTTAAATTTTTTACTGTCGTCACCCTGCCAATTTGAAAATCCTTCCTATAAAGCGTTTTCAATCCATTGACCAAAGTCTGTGACACACAAAAATAAGGACAATTCACTATTTCATTCCATAACTCTTGATTCTCTTTCAAGCTGTATGGATTATGATATGAATATATAACTATCGACATGATTACCCCTCCAATAGTGTTGCCCAACTAATACTTGGTGTACTATCAATATTGTTTATCCAAATACAATTCCTTATAGTTCTAGTTAATGCAACATAAAGTATTCTTGCTTCTTCAGCTATTTGCTCATCTACTTCTGTAACTTCATTATAATTTGAGTTACGTTCTCTAATGCTATTATCAAATAAAACCGTATAAGCGAGCTTGCTATCATTGTAACTAGCTTCTAATTTTACCTTTTTGGTATCACTAATATCTTCATAAGTATATGGCAAGATAACAGTTCCATACTCAAGACCTTTAGATTTGTGAACTGTTGTACAAATAATATGTACTCCACCCTCTTCTGAATCTAACGTTCTTGATAACTGCTTCTGTCCAGTAAGTATATTGATACCTAAATACTCTATTATTTGATTCAATGTCAGCGCATCAATCCTTGAAAACTTAATCATTCTTTCCAATAAATAGTCATAGTTTGCAGTGTATAATCGCTGTCTATCCCTTACAACGCTATAATTTTCCCAAGGTTGTAACGAATCAAATATCTTTTTCAAAACAAACAAAATTGGTTGCGAATAAACTTCTTCTAATAATTCACTCCAAGTCATACTCATTCTTTTTGAAAAGAATTCATTTAAAATTCGAACCAGCTCATCCAATTTATCATCATCTGATAAAACCTTTAATCTCTGATAATCCAATTTCAAATTAATATAGTTTGATTCTATAAGATTGATTAAATAAGCTGCATTTGTATTATGACTTAATGCTAATACCAACTTGTATAAATCAAGTGTCGATGGTAATTGAAACAAATCACCACCTGTACTTACTTCTATATTTATACCTTTCTTCGCTGATGCACTAATAATATTGTCTACTTGCCAATTGCTCCTAACTAGAATTGCAATAGTGCGTTCTTCTTTGCTAAGTTCTTTTCCTTCACACAGTTCTTCTATTTTCCTTTTCTCTTCCAAAACTGTATCACTGAGCAAATCAAGAATATTGTCACTATCCTTTCCATGGCATGGCAGCTCTGTAAACAAATCATTTTCGTTCCTATCAGTTAATACATCACTAACTAATTGATCTTCTCCCGGTTTGTAAGGAAGTATCCCCTCTGCACCCATACCGCTAAATACAGAATCGAACAAATCAAGCAATCTACCATCTGTTCTATAGTTTCTGTTTAAGCGGTAATGGCACCAGTCAACTTCTTTGCCATTTTGTAGTCTCTGAAAGGCATTTAATTTTGCTCCTCTAAATCTGTAGATACTCTGCTTCAAGTCACCCACTACAAATAGTCTACAATCAGCATTAATACTCTTTTGTAGTTTTTGAAAAACTTCAATTTGCACATCATCAGTATCTTGGAATTCATCTATAAATAAATATCTAATTCTTAAATCTTCTAATTTATCGCAACCATTAGAGAGAATTTTATCCAATTCAATCAAACAATCTCTAAGATCAATATCATTGCTATTACGCATCATTTCCGTATAGATAGCTTCAGCAGGGAACATTACCTCTTGTAATAAATCGTTAAAATATGGGATATTATTCTCGACAACAGTTCCCATTTCAGATGATTTAATTGTTTCAAGATTAATACTCTTATCAAAAAGACGACCTGCAACGTTCATCAACTTTTTCTTCAAATCATATACGGGAATAGGAAGTTCGTTTGAAAAATTAGCATTTTCCTCTTCCTTCTTTTCCAAATATTCGTTCAAGAAAAGATCATATGCTTTTCCTCTCTCGTACTCGTTTGAAGATATTCTAAAATTAGTACCTAATCCGGTATATAACGACTCACCACGCAAAATATTAATGGCAAACTTATGTATTGTTGAGATATTTGCACGATCTATATCATCAACGTATTTTAGATATCTTTCATATCCTGTGAGGACAAAATAATTTACAAACATCTGCTTTAAACTTTTTTTCATATTGATTGCAGCATCATTTGTAAATGTAACCATAGCCACTTCATCAGCAATGTTCATTACTGGTTCATCCTGCTTATTGCACAAAAAGGCTATTCTAGAAACCATTGAATAAGTCTTTCCAGTTCCAGCACCTGCTTCAACTAAAATATCTCTATTAGTTGTTGCGTGCTCAATATCATATTGCTGAACATTAAATGATGTCATATCAGAAAGTGTAGACAAAAGTTCATGCTGTTTTTCATCACATTGTCCGTCTGCCACAACTAATTCTTCACCTATTACTTTTTGAAGATTAGGAGTACAATATACAGAAATATTAAATGTTGAAAAAGCATCTTTATACTTTGAAACCTTTATCCCTGTTTCGTATCCCACTTTAAGCTTGTTTTTCTTAAGATCTATATTATGCAGTTTGAAAGAATCACTTAAACATCTTAAAAAAACATCAAACTCCATTTGCTCACTAACAAAAACTATTTGTTTAACACCATCAAAATAGTCATCAATTATCGCATGAATTAAGTTCTCATTTATACCATTAGGAAAAATAGATAACTTTGAATAAGGCTTATTCTTGTTATCTATAACACTTAACTTAAAGTCTGGCTCTAACTGTTTTCTAATCCTAACCATCAAATCATATGAGAAATCTGTATGCGGAATAAACTTGTTTAATGTAAACAAGTGCTGAATTTTCTCATTTAGTTTTTTTCCATCCTCAATATCTTCTTTGAAAATCGTATATTCAGGTTCAGAAACAATATCTAATTTTGTTCTTACATATTGTTCCTGTGTAATAAAGGGATAACAAACCATATCAAGCACAAGCGGACTTGCGTTGTATTTTTCAACAATTTTATTTAATATTGCAAATCTGTATGCTCTAGCTTGCTTTTTAGGTGATGTTTGAGGTTCATCATATCCATCAACTATTATGTTATCTACCCCTCGCACATCTATCTTATCCGGATCCCAGCCCTTTACCTCAATAATAACTAAGCCAAGATTTTCAGCCATCACGCAAAAATCATACTCACGTCCATTCACTTCTCTTTGGTTATAAACCACATTATCCCCAGGAAGATTTGCAGACAGACTTTCCCATACTTTTCCTTCACCTTTCCAAGAAGGTTTATTATCAATCATTTTTGCCATAAAGATTTTGCTCCTTGTTCCAGCAATGTAATTTCTGTTTTTCTTCTATCTTCTCCATGAATATCTCACCATCATATCACTTTTTTGCTGTATCTTTTTCATAATGAATCAGATCTCCAAAATCACAATCTAACTCCATACATATTCGTTCCAAAATACCCATGGACACAGTTTCTCCCCTACTCATCTTCGCAAGAGTGCTACTACTAATTCCGATGTTCTCGTTTTCAACAAGAGCCATCTTCTTCATCCCTTTGTCGATCAATAATTTCCATAATCCGTTATAAGATATAGCCATACAATTCCTCTCTTATGGGATTTCCCATATCTGTGAAGAACCTTGCGGTTCATATAAATAGTCCTAGGCTATATTATACGCCCATATGCGTAAATACTCAAACCATTCTTTCGACTTTTCAAAAGTCTTTTTTGAATATATGGTCATAAATTTTTATTATGGGAATAACCAATAACCAATGACTCTTCCATTAATTCCATTAATCCACTATAAGCTTATCAAAAATACTGTCCTATTATACGGACTCTCAAGCTATCATCTAGCAAGCTTTTAGATTTTCCAACTGATTCCCCGCTTCGCGGCACCATCTTCGATGGTGTTAGGGCGCGTCTTCGCAAAGTGGCGAGCAGTGCTTTTTTGTACAAAAAGCTACTATCCGCTCGTTGGGGGCACATCCCCAATCCCCTTGAACAGCCTTACCGGCTGGCTACGCAATTCTTACGAATCGCTATTTTCTTCCGTTGGAATTTTCTTCAGAAATGAAAAAAAAGGGGAACACATAAGTCTTAAACTTACAGATTCCCCATTAGAATTATCGAGTGATATTGTGTTTTCTGACACGTTCCTTCTTCTGCTCTTCATCGCTTTTGAGGAACTGGTCGATATCGTATTTTGCTCTTTGAATCTCCTGCATATTTTTCTTAACCTGACGATATTCACCGTACAGCTTTTTCTTTTCTTCAAGGATCTCAGCATACTCTACACTGAGATCTTTTACCTTAGGAAGCTTCTTCAGATGAAGCTCATCAAAGGCATTCTTGGCGCCTTATGAAGCAGGATTTCCTGTCTGTGCTCTTCCAGGAACTTCTTGCTATATCCGCATTTACGATAATCCGCATATACGTCTTTTGTCTTATAATAATCAAAGATATGTTTCTTCAAGATCTGAATTTCAGCAAGTCGCTTCTCCTTTTCTTTAATGGAAGCTGAAATTTTCGTAAATCGCTCTGTTGCTGTTTTCACATTTTTCTCCAGATCATCATAGCTTCGGATGTCATGCTGCTTCAGATATAAAACTGCCTTGGCCACCTGCTTTGTATTAAATTTCTTGGCAAAGCGGACATAATATTTTCCTTTGCCCTGAGCTAGTTTCTTTTGAATATCGATAAGAAGGTCAAACTCATGATCTTCCTTTTTCCGCTGGTAAGTCTTTGGCGGATTTTCGGCTTTTTCATTATCGTAGAAAGCATGCTCCATCTCACCGGTAAGAATCTTCTTAAAGTCATCTTCTGTATAACCATCACCCAGAGAGCGCAGCCGGATGAAGCGTTTCTGATCTTTTCCCTTTAGAGAAATATGCTTTCCACGCTTAATCTCGTATCCGGCATCTTCCAGTTTATAAAGCAGCTCATCAAAATTTTTTGCGCTGCCTTCTTTAAGAATCCGATCAATCGCTTCTCTGATATCATCACGGAAAGATTTCTTCTCAGGATAAGTTGTTCGCTTAACACGGTCACTTGGCTTCTTCTTTTCTATAACAGATAAGCCATGCTCCAGGCAGATGATATCTGATAATCTCTGCAAAGCCAATCCTACAAAAAAGAAATCTCGGAACTTATGGGTACAATCAAGACTCGTAGAATTAAAGATGATGTGATTATGAATGTGCGCCTTATCCGTATGAGTCGCTACAATAAAAGCATGATTGCCTTTGGTAAATCGCATGACGGTTTCATAGCCTACCTGATTCGCTTCCTCGGCGTGATTTCTCCCGGTTTAAAGGATTGCCGAATCTGATAAGCGATGATATTACCTTTTGGATTTCTTCCTGTCAAACGTTCATATTCTCTTTTTGAGAGCATGAATTCCTCATCAACACTCTCAGCCTGTCAAGCGTAGGAACTCACAGCCCTCAAATTGCGAGTATGCAAGCTCTTTCAACTCCGGCAATTCAATGTGAAGCACATTCTGTGCCCTTCAGTAAATTTCTCTCTTCCCGATATACTCGTATTTTTTCCTGACATATGCTACTCCTTTCCACATGCGTACATGTCATGCTGAACTTCCTGCTGATAATAATGATTCATGGTTGCCGGCGCATTATACAGAGCTGTAATCATATATGCTTTTATGTTATCTTTGGTGTGCTTCATGCACTCCACGACATACTCCAGATGACTATTGTTGAGCTTCAAGAACCTAGACCTCACAAGTTCGTAAGGATATTCCTGTCCGCCTACATTGACAGTTCGTCTCTTAACGCAGACCACCTCACAAATGACCTGGAATAGTTCATCGTACATCTCACGTATTTCCAAATTCTGGCTTCTCATATAGCCTGAATAGTTGATGTTTTCCTTGATGATATCAACATATGCATTCGCATCATCTATCACATCAATCACATCAGCCAATGGTGTCTTATTTTTCTCTTGATTGATATGATTGATATAATTTGTCTCAGTATTATTCATATCAGTATAATTAGAGTCAATTTTCTTTACCTCAACAGGTAAAACATCTTTACTTCTTGAATTTAAGATAGTTGACTTCTGCAGGTTAAAATTCTTTACCTCTTGAAGTTAAAGTTTTTTACTTCTTTGAGTTCATCAGCATTTGATGGCTTTTTATCACTTTTATTCTGACTAATGGTGGCAAAATTTTTAACATATATAATATCCGGCTTTCCTAGTCCTCTTCGTTTTCTCTCAATCAATCCAATTCCCTTTTCTGAATCAAGCTCCTTCACAATCTTCACACATGTCGGTTTAGAACATCCCAAATCATCCATTATATTTTCAATTGAATATACAATATATGCTCTATTCTGTTCATCAAACCAACCATTTTTGATTGAAAGATACATTCTGTCAAGCATCAGACCATATAACAGCTTCGCATCACTTTACAACTTTTTGAATCTATTATCTTTAATCAGAAGTCTAGGAATCCGATCAAAAGAAAATTGTTCAGATTCAATTCCGTAGTAATAATCGAATTTTGGATTTTTGTCCATTATTCTTCTCCTCTCAGCTTTTTACTGTTAAAGCATTATTCATGATTAAACACCCCAAAATTCTTTGTTTTAAAATAAAAAATGGAATAAATCCACGCTTTCGGATTTATTCCCAAACATAATACAAGGGAAAGTACTAAATACTTTCCCTTGCATAAATTATATATAGACTTTTAAATTAAAGCCTTTGTCTATTTTGCCTGCTCTGCGATAGCAGCCTGTGCAGCAGCAAGACGTGCGATTGGTACACGGAATGGTGAGCAAGATACATAGTCAAGTCCGATCTTATGACAGAACTCAACTGATGAAGGATCTCCACCATGCTCTCCACAGATACCAACATGAAGGTTAGGATTAACTGGTTTTCCAAGCTTAATAGCTGTCTCCATTAATTTACCTACACCTGTCTGGTCAAGCTTAGCAAATGGATCATTCTCGAAGATCTTGTTGTCATAGTAAGCGTTAAGGAACTTACCAGCATCATCACGAGAGAATCCGAATGTCATCTGTGTAAGGTCGTTTGTACCGAAGCAGAAGAAATCAGCCTCTGTAGCGATCTCATCAGCTGTAAGAGCAGCTCTTGGGATCTCGATCATTGTACCAACATGGTATTTAAGATCTACACCAGCAGCAGCGATTTCAGCATCAGCTGTCTCTACTACAGTCTTCTTAACGAATTTAAGCTCTTTAAGTTCGCATACTAATGGGATCATGATCTCTGGCTCGATATCCCAGTCAGCATGTGCTTTCTTTACATTGATAGCTGCACGGATAACAGCCTTTGTCTGCATCTTAGCGATTTCTGGATAAGTAACAGCAAGACGGCATCCTCTGTGTCCCATCATTGGGTTGAACTCATGAAGGCTGTCGATGATTGCCTTGATTGTCTCTACTGATTTGCCCTGAGCCTTAGCAAGTTTCTCGATATCCTCTTCCTCTGTAGGAACGAACTCATGAAGAGGTGGATCAAGGAAACGGATTGTTACTGGACATCCCTCAAGAGCTTCGTATAATTTCTCGAAGTCTCCCTGCTGATATGGAAGGATCTTGTCAAGAGCAGCTTCTCTTTCTTCTACTGTATCAGAACAGATCATCTCACGGAATGCAGCAATTCTGTCTTCCTCGAAGAACATATGCTCTGTACGGCAAAGTCCGATACCTTCTGCACCAAGCTCACGAGCTTTCTTAGCATCAGCTGGAGTATCTGCGTTTGTACGAACTTTAAGTGTTCTAAACTCATCTGCCCAAGCCATAACACGTCCGAACTCACCAGCGATTGAAGCATCAACTGTTGGGATAAGTCCAGCGTAGATGTTACCTGTTGTACCATCGATAGAGATCTCAGATCCCTCTGTGAATGTCTGTCCAGCAAGTGTGAATTTCTTGTTTTCCTCATCCATAGCGATGTCTCCACAACCAGATACACAGCATGTTCCCATACCACGTGCAACAACGGCTGCATGAGATGTCATACCACCACGAACTGTAAGGATACCCTGGGCAGCCTTCATTCCTGTGATGTCTTCTGGAGATGTCTCAAGACGTACAAGTACGACTTTCTCTCCTTTTTCAGCCCAAGCTTCTGCGTCATCAGCTGTGAATACAACTTTACCACAAGCAGCTCCCGGAGATGCTCCAAGACCTTTTCCAAGTGGAGTTGCAGCTTTAAGTGCAGCAGCATCGAACTGTGGATGTAATAATGTATCAAGGTTACGAGGGTCGATCATTGCAACAGCCTCTGCTGGTGTCTTATGTCCCTCATCTACTAAATCGCAAGCGATCTTAAGAGCAGCTGGAGCTGTTCTCTTTCCGTTACGACACTGAAGCATATAGAGTTTCTTGTTCTCAACAGTAAACTCCATATCCTGCATATCATGGTAGTGATTCTCAAGAGTCTCACAAACCTTAAGGAATTCAGCATATGCCTCTGGGAATTCCTGCTCCATCTGAGCGATTGGCATTGGAGTACGAACACCGGCAACAACGTCCTCACCCTGTGCATTGATAAGGAACTCACCCATAAGCTTGTTCTCACCAGTTGCAGGATCACGAGTAAATGCAACACCAGTACCTGACTCGTTATTTAAGTTACCGAATACCATTGGCATTACGTTAACAGCTGTTCCCCAAGAATAAGGGATGTCGTTATCTCTTCTATATACGTTTGCACGTGGGTTGTCCCATGAACGGAATACAGCCTCGATAGCAAGCTTTAACTGCTCTACAGGATCTGAAGGGAAGTCTGTTCCTAACTGATTCTTGTACTCAGCCTTGAACTGCTCTGCTAACTCTTTAAGGTCAGCTGCTGTAAGATCTACGTCAAATTTAACGCCTCTGTCCTCTTTCATCTTGTCGATGAGCTGCTCGAAGTATTTCTTTCCTACTTCCATAACAACGTCTGAGAACATCTGGATGAAACGTCTGTATGAATCATATACGAAACGCTCGAATGCTGGATCTGGGTTACCAGCGATCATAGCTGCAACAACTTCGTCATTAAGACCAAGGTTAAGGATTGTATCCATCATACCTGGCATTGAAGCTCTGGCACCTGAACGTACAGATACAAGGAGAGGATTCTTAAGGTCACCGAATTTCTTTCCGTTAACCTCTTCCATCCATTTTACGCCTTCCATAGTCTGAGCCATAATCTCATCATTGATCTTACGTCCGTCCTCATAGTACTGTGTACAAGCTTCTGTAGTGATTGTGAATCCCTGTGGTACAGGAAGACCGATCTCTGTCATCTCAGCAAGGTTAGCACCTTTTCCACCGAGAAGATTACGCATGGTCATGTTACCTTCTTTGAAGGTATAAACCCACTTGTTTGCCATTTTGCAATTCCTCCTAAATTTTATTTACTGGTATGGGATTGTCCCATCCATATACTAATTAATGTGTGCACTTATCAAAGCGCACACATTAATAATACCATATTTTTGCCAAATATCAACTAATTTTTGTCATCAGATTCTATATCAGCTTTTGTTTCGTCACCAGCTGCGGATACTGCTTTTGACTTTGATCTTACTATAAGTACAATAGCTGCTGTAAGAGCCAACGCAGCAAGTATTCCTATACCGATCGGAATGACCATTCCGTTTTCCATCAGCAGAGCTGAAAGAGGTACATTCTGATCTTTAATTTCATGATCTGAATCGTCATTAGCTGCCTGTGGTACAGCCTGATCATCAATCGTTGTGTTCTGCTGTGCATCTGGAAGCTGACCATCAGCCTGTGGCTCATTTCCACCATCCGGAACTACTACTCCGTCATTGCCAGCAGCATTGGCAGCGTTTCCATTTCCGTCTGCTGCTCCAGCGCCTGCTCCACCGCCACCCGGTGTATTAGCATTCCCTCCGGCAGGAGTATTTCCGGCACCCGCAGCTGCGTTATTGGCACCTCCGGCTGCGTTTGCATTACCTGCTGTATTCTGGATGCCTGCTGTAGTTGACGCCGGTGAGTATACAAAATTGAAGACATTTTTAGACACATCAGATACGAGTGTTCCTGTCTGATTATAATTATCCGGTATATAGCCATCTATATATAAATATGCAATAACCGGTTCATCACCAACATTACCATAATATGTCCTACTGTCGGCAAGCTTATTTCCGGCTGCATCAACATAATTTACTGTATATTCAGCAAGTTCGCCCGGGATTCCATAGGCAACAACATAGTCCTGATCGCCGTTTACCTCAAAAGCTGAATATGAGACTGTCTTATTGTCCCTGCCACTTAAACGTATTCCTTTTACATAATATTTGCTGTTATCATTTAACGAAACACCATCCTGAGCATCACAGCTTATCACATCACCATATTCCAGACCACTTACTGTTATTTTATCTCCGGAAGAATTAATTGACGCAGCCTCAGAATTACCTGAACCTTTTCTGACCTGAATCGCACCAGCTCCGGAAAAAGTTCCCTGTGCGCCACTGTAAAATGATACGGTATATGTGTACGAAAATGCGTATGCATCCGTTTTCTGCGAAAAAGCACTTACAAGAAATGTCAAAACAAGTGTAACTATAAAACTAGTTCGTTTTTTCATTTTTTCGAGCCCCTTTCTCCAGAAAAAAGCAAGAATAAGAAGTACCACTCCCAATATAAATGTAATGATCGATGCCGCAGACCATACATCGCCGGTTTTTACTCTCGGAGGAGTATTGTATGTTGGCGGATTTGGTGTCGTTGGGTTAGAATTGTCTTCTACGGCAAAATTCATCATAAGTTTTGCAAGTGTATCCTGATAAATATTACCCTGACTTTCTCCATCAAGTCCAACTGTAAGATTTACCGTACCATTCTCTCCCGGTCCCAATGTATCAAGCGAGAAAAAATCATCAAGCGAGTTTGTCGCTTCATTTAAGCCCTTGCCGGCAGTAGTCTCTTTTTCTCCACCGACACTTGTGCTGCTGTATATAGTATCTTCTTTTCCATCAGGATCCGTGTAGGTAAGGATATATGTATATCCACCATTTTCTGCTACAGACTGTGCATCCTCAAGACTGCTTATAACGTCATTTGCCATATACCAGTTTGTAGATATATCACTGTCATTTTTTATTGCAACCCTGAAGTCTACAGTATCTCCCGGTTCCATTTCAGATACAGATACAGCCAGTTTATTTGAATCAAACGAGCTTACCATTTCTTTTCCATTAAAACTACATGAACCGGCATCTGTCGAATTAGTATTTGCATAGATATTGCCTGCAGATGCAAGGATAAGCAACATGCCTGCAATAGCCGAAATTTTTCTTTTCATATTGCCCTCCTTTAATTAATGCTTAAGCTTCCATCATCTGATACGTTTACATCGACACCCCATGCACTCTTTATTGCTTCTTTTGCATTGTGTGTCTGGACAGCATCAACGGTTGCCTCAAGAACAAATTGCGCATCATCATACAGAAATGTTGATTCTATCGTTGTAGTACCATCATCGTTTGTCGTAGACGTCTGTGAAACTAATTTTGCTAAATCGCTGTTTATTGAGATTGAATCGACAAATAACGGCGATGTCTGTCCGCTTGAAAGAACTGATGTGTAATATAGCACATTGCGTTCTGTTGAAGCTGCCGATCCGTCCTCAACCCATCCATCATTTGTAAAATGGATCTGTATCATTGACGGATCAAGATCTGTTCTCTTTTCGGATCCATCCTCATTTGCCCAGTAATGATTTACGGTAACACGCACATACTGATCGATTGTTCCACTATTTTTTACAGCAAGCTGTTCATCATATTTTTTACCTAATACAACCTCTTTGTCACCTGCATTTTCAAGCATATCTGAAAGAAGTACACCTGTTGCTTCGTTCCATGCATCATCCTTATGCTGGTAATCTCTCCAGCTGACATCGGAACCATTTTCTATCAAAGTTACACCTATTGATTTCACATCGATCTGTGCGAGGTAATTGTCACTTAAATATGTCAATGTCGCTCTTGTCGAGCCTGCTGTTGCAAATACAAGCATACCAATTCCAACAGCTGCTAAAAGCACGGGAAGTTTTTTCTTTTTCATTATTCAACCTCCTCTTCTTTTTCATACTGTGCTGCCATAGACCAGTCAGCATCAGGTGCGGCAACCGGATTTCCATCTTCATCATATGTAACAGGCGTACATTCCTGAACTACAACTACATTAAAGCTGGCCTGAACTTTTTCTCCTACCGTGATCGATGCGATGATCGGTTCTGTCATTTCACCAACAGGTACGACTTTGCTATAATAATAGTATCCATCATTTCCTGTGGTCCAGTCAGATCCCTCAGCTGTTATTTCAAACTGGCTTCCTGCAATGACTTTTGCACGTACAAAACAGTCAACATCTCCTGTATTTTCTATTTGTATGGTTTTCTGCCAGTTTTTGAATTTTTCTCGGACAGTTGTTGTAGGGCCTACAGTGATAGGTACCCCTCCTCTTGCTGTCGCATATGTTGTGAAGTATGCAAGCGTCTGTTTTACAGATATACCTGCTAACAATACAACTGCAGCAAGTGCAAATCCCGTAACAGCCCTACGCTGTTTACTCATCTTATTAAATGACTTTAATAATCGTTTCATTCCACTTCCACCCATTTCCATCCAGTTCCATCATATTCAAAATGGTTGACAACTCCGGTTCCATATATCAATCTGTTACTATAATCGTTTGTGAAATTTACATCAGCTTTTTCACCTGCGATAATTTTTGTCTTTACTGTATCAGAAGAAGTAACTTCATAGCTTCCACCTGCGTACACCTCTGTTACCGTCACATCTGCTCCCGCAGGAATTCCTTTTATTACAACACTATTTATACCACCGGAAGTAAACTCGATTGACGCAGCATCCGAAAAAACAACCTCTCCTGTGCTGTCAACTGCTTCTACGTCAAAAACAAATATAGGATTTCCAAGCTTTGTATTATAGCTTGCTAAAGTCTTATGTATCTCCAGATCCCCCGTCAGTTCATGCTGTGAAGGTTTTAGATCAACCTCAATATTATCGTACACCCATGCATCTGATCCGCTTCCGCTGGATATAAACTCATTATTAGGTGCACTTACAAGATATGGTGTAAAATCATATCCGTATGTCTTTGATGAAACAGTATCCACATAGACCAGATAAAGTCCGGTTTCCAATTCTTTGGATGTTCCTGTTCCGTTTTGTATTTCTACAGAGTCGCTTGCAGTTATTTCATCTTTTTGCGCTATTTCAACCGCAGACGCAGCCATATCTGCCCATGCCTCAGCAGTTGTTTTATCACTTAAGCCGGATAGTCCCTCATCAAGCTTATTAAAATCATCTATTGCTTTAAAGCTTCCGAATTTATCTATAGATGCCACCTTGTATAGTTTTGCCTCAAAACCGGTACTTTTTAAATCATCCCATGAGTCCGGAACATTAATAGTAATAGAACATTTCTTGTCTACATCAATATCATTTTGTGCAAATATGTTATCACACGGCTTGGATAATAGCATAAACGCAGCCATAAGAACACATATTCCCCTTTTAAGTTTTAAATGCATTTCCATCCCTCCTGACTTTACCTGAATCTATATAAAATAGTTTTATCAATGATTTTACATATAATAATATATAATACCAAAAACACAACTCCAAGTACCATGGCTTCGTGCAAAGGTTTTATCTGTTTTGCATCTTCTACTACCAGCCCATCAACATCATTATTTGGTATTCTATGACCACGGATAAGCAATCTGTGGGTATTTATACCATACGGTGTACATGTAGTTAAAGTACAGTAATCCTTATCTGATTCGATCTTTAGATCATTCAGATCATCAGGAAGAACTATTCTGATCTGGTCAACCTGATAAGTCAGAGTTTCTCCGAGAACATATATCATAAATACATCCCCCTCTGCCATCTGATCAATATCTGTAAAAAGCTTTGAAGATGTAAGTCCTCTGTGTCCGGATACAGCACAGTGTGTTCCATATCCGCCAACCGGAAGTGACGTTCCCTCTATGTGACCGATTCCAATCTGAAGTATTTCTTTGTCTGTTCCATGATAAATAGGAATCGTAATATTTAATGACGGAATTTCTATATAAGCCATTATCCCATTACCGGACACATCCAGGAGACTCTCATATTCTTCTCTTTGTTCATCAGTCATATGATACCGGTCATCATTTGATAACAGCTTTTCATTATATTCCTGTGCTGCCTCCAGCATCTTTTGTCTTTTTTCATCATCCAGGTTATCTACTGCCTGAACATATCCTGCGATTGCTTTTGACTGATGATATGAATTCCAATAATCGCTGATCGTCGGATATAGCAGTAAGGACAATCCTGCGAGCAGAACAATACCCAAAATAATCGTAGATAAATGTTTCCTCATAGTGCTCTCCTTACTGTTATATTGCATCTGCCCCCTCATTATGAGGGAGCTGATGCATTATTGATCTTTAAATAAAATGTTACTGATTTTATATTATCTTACACGTTTTTTTGTCACAAGAAGAATTCCTGCACCAACAAGTAATACGCCACCTACAACGTAGATTGCTACACGGCCTGCACCACCAGTTGAAGGAAGTACAGAACCTTTCTGGTTAACAATACCTGCAGTAAGACTTCCCTCGTCAACACTCTTTGTAAACTTGATTTCACCTGTTACCTTGTTACCGTTTAAATCTGTAAGAGGTGAATTTCCATTTGCAAGAGCTTCGTCAATGATAACATCATGATCTGCTGTTACAGTAAATGTAATATCATCAATTGTGTTGTATCCATCAGGAGTCTTTGACTCGTGGAGTCTGTACTGTCCATCATCAAGACCTTCGAATGAGAACTGTGTTGTATCATCATCGCCAATTTCTTTGTAAGCGATCTTTGTTTCATCACCATTTTCGAGTTTTTTGTAAAGTTCAAAAGCTGCGCCCTTAAGTGGTTTATTATCAGCATCTGTTTTGTTAATGATAACTTTGTATGTAAATACGATTACAGTATCCTTTGGAGTTGTACCATGATCTCCGTCTCCCTCAGAGTTAGGGTTGTTAGAGAATTCAAGTGTAACCTCATTTTTATTTCCTGCAGAACCAATGACTGCTTTATCATTAAGTGTAGCTGTGTACTCGATTGTTACAATGCTGCTGTTTGTAGCACCGTATTTTTTAATGTCTGCACATTCAAATGAAAGTGAATTTGAAGATGCGTCATAGTTTGCAGTAAATGCATTTTTGTCAATTGCAACTCCGTCAACACTTACAGTATAATCCTCGTTATATGTAAGTCCATCTGAAAGTGTATCATGGAAATTAAGGTAATATGTGTCATATGCAGATACATTTTCTGCTAATGTAGCCTGGAGTCTGAATGGTACTGAATCTCCGATATCATAATCGGCTGAATCCTGCCAGTCTGTATAATTTCCGGCTTTATCTGTTGTATCGTTGATATCTTTAACCTTTTTCTCTACTGTTGTTGTTCCTGATTTTGGTTTTACAGTCTGATCTTTTACAAGTTTAAGAATAAACTCTGTATAAGATTTGTCTGAACCACTAAGGGAATCATCTTTATCTTTGATAAGATAATATCCGGCTTTAAGTCCTGTAAGCTTATAGTTTACATCTGTTGAATCAGCAGGTACAGAAACAGTCTGACTTGCCTTCTCAAGATATCCGTTAAGTTTCTCTGCTTCTGCAGTAGCCTTATCGCTGTTGCTTTCTATTTTAGCAAGTGCCTCGGCATAATCCTTTGCACTACCTAATGTATCCTGTCCGGCTTTTGAGATTCCCTCGCCCCATTTGATGTTTGAAAGTGTTGTCTCATCCTCTGAAAGATCACCAGTAAATATCTGGTAAGCCTCGTAAGTGTGACCAGGTATAGCACTATCGATTGTAATGCTATAAGTTTTTGCTTCGTCTGCAAATGCTGTAACTGACATTGCAAATGTCAGAACAAGCGCAAGCATAAAAGCAATGCTTCGTTTGATTGTTTTCATAATAATCTCTCCTTTTTAAATATTTGGTTTGTTGTGTTTATAGAAAAGTGATATTCCTGCCACGAGTACCAGCACGAATCCACTTAACATGTAAATCCATCTGTTGCCGCTTCCGCCGGTTTCCGGAAGAGCATAAGCATTTTCTTTGTTTGTTATCTCAACAGTACCTGATTCTATGGCATTCTTTGATGTGTTTCCACTGTTTATATCACCATATGCCGTACCATTTTGATCAGTGTATATATATGAGGTAGTGTAGCCTGAAAGATCATTCTTATTATCTACACCAACTTCCTCCACATAATACTTATAATTATAATCCTTTGTGAGCTTTCCATTTTCATCAACAGGATTCTTTGGAAGATTGGTAAATGAATAGCTCCAGTTTCCACCACTGTCAGGTGTTATTTCTACATCATCACCATATACTTTATCCTTGCCATTCTCGTCAATCTGATGAAGTCTTATGTAAATACTTCCTTCTTTTCTGACTTTACTATGTCCATCTGAATTCTGCCATACTTTGTTGACAGTTATGGATGTTGTAGGAACAGCTTCATCTTCTACATATTCAGTACTATAACTGTTTGCCAGACTGACTCCTGCCAGTTCACCTGGCGCAGACACAGGATATTTAGATGTATCCGGTGATGCAAAGTAGAACATATATACAGGCGGTTCATCAGGCAGTACATATCCTTCAGGTGCTTTTGTCTCTACAACATAATACTGCGTATTGTAAGACATAGTCTTTGCATCATATGATATCTCAATCTTTCCCGAACCATCTGTGACATATTTGCCAGCAGGAACATATCCATCTGCTGTCTTCTTTGGATCAGTGCTGTCAGGATCATATTTGTATAATTCAAATTCTGCTCCAGGCAATACTTTGCTAAAATCTCCTACTTTTGTCTTAAACAATACATATGTATTATTTTTATAGGCAAAGAATGATGATTCCGCTTTAGTGTATTTTATTTCAGTTTTTGTTTCTGTATTACTCTTATCAATGCCCTCAAGCGAAACAGTATTTGAAACATTAAATCTTGGCTTTCCATCTCCCCAGGCATTTAGAATATCCGCTTTCACTGTGTATGTGTATGTGAGCATAATAGCCTTGCCATCAGGAATAACAGCATTTATCGTTTTAACTGACGATTGCCAATCATTAACTGTCTCATCCGAAGAATATGTCCAGGTGCATCCTGAAACATTATCCCCTGCTTTATAAGTTCCATCAGATTGTTTGATTGCTTCTCTGAACTTAACTGTACCCGGAAGAATATCTATCTGCCATCTGGCATCTGTATCATTATAGGATCTTTTCGTATAGGTCAGTATATCTTTCAGATTAAGTGTCTTTCCTTCACCTAAATATGTTTGTGCTGAAGGATTTATTATAACCGTATAGTTGAGTTTGTGCTGGTCATCATCCCAGCTACCATTTTTCGTAATAACCTTTTCACCCTGATCAGGTTTTTCGGAATCCTGATTTTTAGGTTTTGTAATGATCTGTGTCTGGCTTGCCTCACCGATATCATCGTTCTTATCGGATTTCGCTTTTGCAGTATTCTTGTAGGTTAAAGCTTCTCCGTCCGCAAGACTTTCTGCACTGTCAGCATTGCACTTGTAGATAAGATAAATCGTAGAGCCTTCATGCCAGCCTGGAATATTTTTCCCATTTGGTTTTTCTATAACTGTAGTAATGACCTCATGGTCACCATCTGTTGTTTTTTCAGATGATGTCCTGACCCCTGCAGTGCAGTATAAACTACCGCTCGAATTATCTACATCATATGTTTTTCCATCTAACGAAGGATAATCATATCTGCTATTCTCATTATTATACTGCAATTCAAGCTGCACATTTTTGACAGATACCCCCTGAGGCATTGTATCTGTTACCGTATATTTGACGGAATTTTTATCCATCGTTATACTTACTATCCAGATCAGAGTTCCATCATAATTTTTATCCGTAGTCTTGATCGTAGTATCGGATGTCACACCTTTGCCATTTGTTTTTTTAATTTTTGACTTAACATCTTTCTTTGACTTGAATTCTGCATTAGCGTCTACATCACAGAATTTAGATGTATTTTTATAAGTCATCTCACCACCTGCAGAGTAATCAGCATATGATTCATAATCAAATGTAACTTTCATTCCTTCTTTACCGACATTTTCCGGCGCATAGGCATCCTTAAACTCAAATGAGAATCTGCGGAATTTCATATCTGTATCAGATGAAAGCTTATTCCAGTCATAATCTGTATCGCCACTTTTAACCTTTAAATTAGTTATATGGTCACCAAATAATTCTTTTGCATGATCAAAAACTTTCTTGATCTGCGCATAAGTCATATAATGAGTTGTTGAATCCCCAACACTGCTTGTAAGAGCATCACTGAATGTTGCGCCTTTATCCACGCCTCCCTGTGGAATTGTGAATGACGTCTGCCATGTCAGCTTATATCTGCTCTCAGATGGCTCATCCACATCACCTTTAAGTTCCTTTGTTAATGGAACATCCCATTTTGATCCCGGAACAGTAATTGTTACATCTTTATTTAATTCTACATCCTTTTTGAATACAGCCCGGTTATATACCCAGTAATCGTTATACTTCTGATAAGCTTTTGTCTCATATGTAATTACATATGTGCTGTCATTCTTTCCATTACCGATCTCATTAAATGTTACACCTGAAATTTTACCATCCGTACCATATTCAACCTTTATACCTTTGCATGAAGTATCCTGATCTGATGTGACCGCAAAACTTATGGCATCCTTTAACATTTCATCAGTAACCTTAGCACCAACTATATCATTGCGCTCTTTATTTACCGTTATCACCCATTTGATAACCTGATTTTCTTTATCATATTCACCCTGCTTATCCAGATCATTTCTGGTATAGCTTATGGTACTGCTCGCTCTGTCTACAACTCGCTCTAACGTATCCTTGTTTATCGACTCAACTGTAACATTGTTTACAGCCGACGTAGGCGCAGCATTATAGCAAAGTGATGTGTCATAATAATATCTATATGTAATCTGACAGCTTTCTCCTGCCTCAAGCTTTGGCAGTGTAGCACTTAATGTATAATTATGATTATTATCATCATTATTTTCATCAGCCACAACCGCAGCAGTATATTCATTGCCCGCAGGCTGCCCATTTTTTGTTATTGTATAAGTAAACTTAGATGTATCTACAGACATCCTTCCTGCCTTTAGCACATCATTCATAGATATAACATCCGGTGTTCCTTTTTCAGATGACACATCTACTACATATTCAGCATATTTACCATTTTCATCAATACTTAATGTGTTACTTGTTGTATTTGATTTTTCAACCGAAATATCGTAATGTAAACTATCTTTTTTATCCCAGTTGATATATTCTTTATCAATTTCAAGAACCGCATCTCCGCCGATCTTGATAACAACGGTTCCATCCTCTTTTGTCTCACCATATCCGCTGGCATTAAAGCCTACTCCGGCTGATACTGTAGATGTTGAACTATCGAGATATCCATCATTAAATTTAATGAGTACCGCAAAAGTCCCATCATCATTTTTAACAAACCTGTAAACGCATGTATCAATACCATATTCATCTGTATACTGACGCCACTTGTCGCAAAGACTATCAGGAATTGTAATATCTTCGCCATAAGCCATATAATAATTGTTATTTATATTTCCATTAGCATCTTTACATTCGTCTTTGCTGATTGAAAAAGTCATTTGAACCGAAAACTCAAATGTCCTATTATCCATATTCCACTCAACAGGTATTTCTCCGTCAACAATTGTCTCTGGTGGACTGCTCAATTTGGCTAAGTTTTTATATGCCAGAGTTTCTCCGTCAACTGTAAAATCAGCCTGATCCTGATCCATAGCCGATGCAGGTTGTATAAGTCTATATATTGTTGCACTAAGAACCAGCACTGCCATTGAGACTATAAACACAGCCAGTCTTTTACGTCTTTTTACTCTTTTAAGCCGCTCAGTCCCAAGACGTTCCATATCCTTATCCATTCTGCATCCTCCTTTCTATATTTCCTTTATTAATAAACATTGTACCGTAAACCGGTAACATAATCTTCAATGTATGCAGACTAATTTGTATTAACAGCTCCAATTTCGTCTGCCGGCCATATTTTAAATTCAACTTTTCCAACTACCTGCTCCTCTGAAATACACCCGATTGCTGTGTTTCTTGAATCGAGTGATACACTCCTGTTATCTCCCATAACAAATATTTTTGATTCAGGAACCTGATATGGCAGCTCAATATTGCAATCTCCGAAAGCCTTTTCTTTCAGATATGGTTCATCTATCGCTATATCATTAACATATACCGTTCCATCCTCAGAAATATTAACCCAGTCGCCTGGCATTGCAATTACTCTTTTTACCAGAATTTTGTTATTGTAATAAAAAGCTATTACTTCTCCGGTTTTAAAATCACTTCCTTTTGAAGCTACTAGCACCTGCCCCTCCTTTAAAGTAGGGGACATAGACGTTCCTGTAACCTGTAAAACAGGGAGCCATAAATTTGATACAAGTACTGCAAGTGCAGCTACTACCAATAGAGTTCCTACTGTGTTATATAATGTTGAAGCAAATTTATTATTATATTTGACTCTTCTAAGCTCCTGCCTTAATTCTTTTATGCCAAGTTCTTCGCTGTATTTATTTGAATCATCAGACTCTACAACACTCCTTATCTGTTCATCTGATGAGTTTTTTTCCTTTTTATCATGTTTTTTATTTTCTTTTTTCTCTGCTTTTTTTTTCATACTTTTTATCTTAGCTTTCGCTAATGTGTGTATGAACTTTTTATATAATTTATTTTTCATTATTCTCTATTTGCCAAATTATTAGATGCCAGTGAAATAACAGATGCAAATTTTTGGATCTGCTCTGTTGCACTATTGAGCTTTTGAATTGCAGCATTTATATCACCCGACTTTTCAACTTCACGTTCAAGCGTGGCAATATGTTTTTTGGTTTCATCGAGTTCTTTTCGAAGGTGTTCCACCTCTTTACTCCTATCCAGTAACATTTCCAGAAGTTCGCTTCTGCTTAATTTCTTTAATTCCTTAGCTTCCATTGATCTCCACCAGATACAGAATATTAATATATAGACAACCAAAGTTTATAAAATACAACTTTGGCTGTCCAACATTTATAATAATAGCATATTCTTTTTCATTTGTCTTTAATTATTTTTAAAATCGCTCCAATTTTGATTAAAATTCACAGTTTTTATCTCAAATCAAGCAAAAATTTGATTAAAATTCAAACTTCTTAGCAAAATACTGATCAAGTTCATCAATTTTAACTCTTTCCTGCTGCATTGTATCACGATCACGTACTGTAACACAGTGATCTTCCTCTGAATCAAAATCGTATGTAACACAGAATGGTGTTCCGATTTCATCCTGACGGCGGTATCTCTTTCCGATTGTTCCTCTGTCATCGTATTCACAGTTATATGTCTTAGAAAGCTGTGCAAATACCTTTTCTGCACTCTCATTGAGTTTCTTTGAAAGTGGAAGTACACCTATCTTTACAGGAGCAAGTGCAGGATGGAAATGGAACACTGTTCTTACATCCGGTTTTTCCTCTGTTCCGATGTTTTCCTCATCATAAGCTGCGCAAAGGAATGCAAGTACTACACGGTCTGCACCGAGTGATGGCTCAATTACATATGGAAGGTATTTTTCATTCTTCTGATCATCAAAATATGTAAGATCCTGTCCTGAGGTTTCCTGATGACGTCCAAGATCGTAATCTGTACGATCAGCGATGCCCCAAAGTTCACCCCATCCGAATGGGAATAAGAACTCGATATCTGTTGTTCCTTTTGAGTAGAAAGATAACTCAGCAGGATCATGGTCACGGAGTCTCATCTCATCTTCTTTGATTCCAAGAGATATAAGCCAGTCACGGCAGAAGCCTCTCCAGTACTGGAACCACTCAAGGTCTGTTCCCGGCTCACAGAAGAACTCTAATTCCATCTGCTCGAATTCACGCGTTCTGAATGTGAAATTACCCGGTGTGATCTCGTTACGGAATGATTTTCCAACCTGTCCGATACCGAATGGAATCTTTTTACGTGATGTACGCTGTACATTCTTGAAATTCACGAAAATACCCTGAGCAGTTTCCGGTCTTAAGTAAACTGTATTCTTTGCATCCTCAGTGACACCCTGAAATGTCTTAAACATAAGATTGAACTGTCTGATATCTGTAAAATTGTGCTTGCCACATGAAGGACATGGAACATTATGTTCTTTGATGAAATCAACCATCTCTTCATTTGTCCATCCATCAACTGATGTTTTAAGTTCAATATCATTATCCTGGGCAAAATCCTCAATGATTTTGTCTGCTCTGAAACGCTCATGGCACTCTTTACAATCCATAAGAGGATCAGAAAATCCTCCAAGATGTCCTGAAGCAACCCATGTCTGCGGATTCATAAGGATGGCGCAGTCAACTCCGACATTGTATGGATTTTCCTGTATGAATTTTTTCCACCATGCTCTTTTTACATTATTTTTGAGTTCTACTCCGAGATTTCCATAATCCCATGTATTTGCAAGACCTCCATATATTTCTGAACCAGGATATACAAATCCTCTCGCTTTTGCGACCTGAACAATTTTATCCATTGTTTTTTCCATGTCTACTCTCTCTCTTTCTTTAATTATTTAAATATAATATAGGTGATATATGAAGCTTCTTCTTCATTATCATCCTTATCAAAATCAAATGTAACTTCCTGTTCTTCTGTAACAGCATTTAAAATATCATCATCACTTACACTTCCACCAGAAGCTTCTGTAGATTCAGTACTTTCTGTCTGGCTTACGGGTTCTGCGGCTTCAGTATTTTCTGTGCTGTCGGCACTCTGGTTAAAAATATCATATCCACTTCCGACTGCAACCGTTTTATCATCAACCAATTTAACATTATCTACAGACGAAAATAAAATATCTGATTCTACATGTATATTCGAAGTACCATTATATATTACAACCTTGTACCCTTCAGAATCAATAAAATCTTTTTTGTCACAGCTTTTTGCTTTTCCATCTTCTATTGAAGCAAATTCTGCATCGAAATCATACCCGGCAGCAAGTGCTTCCGCAATTGTTCCACAGAACATATCTGTTCCATTAAATGCTGAGTACTCTTTAGATGATCCGTAACTTACTGTAAGATGGGCTTTGCCATCCTCAACATCCAGACTTTTTAATTTCACATCTCCATCATCTGATTTATTGTAACTATCAATCTCACTATTGACATATTTTTCAAGGTCATCTTTATCGTATGTGCCCGTATCAAATTTTTCTACGTCAGTAGAAACTATCGATCCGTCCTTAAATGCAAAAACTGTACTGTCTGCAGTATCATAATCCGTTCCGCATCCTGACAACATTCCTGCACAAAGGATTGAAAAAAAAGTCATTGTCAAAATTTTTTTCATATCGGCCTCCTGAGTTCAAATCTCTGTAATTATACCCTTTTCATTTTGCTATTGCAACTATATAAATGATGCAGAGTTAAAAGTATGATGTACATACACCTGCAGATATTCTTTCATGATCCGTTTCAGCTCCGCCAGGACCTCCTCTGAAACTGTAAAACTGAACAGTTTTTTTATGTCCGTGGCTATAATATATTGCAATGTATATCTTGTATCATCCAATATGTACATTCCCGGAATCTGTCTGCCACATTCATCACAAAATATACCGCCTCTTTGCACAGAAAATTTATGAAGATCATCCTTCGAATGGCAATGCATACACGAAAATACCGATGGTCCTTCACCATTTACAGCCATAGCCTTAAGTTCAAATATAACACGCACCAGCTCATTGTTAAAAGTCTTCGATTCCAAAGCTCTTAAAGACTGATACAATAACTTAAGCATTTCAACTTCATCATTATTCTCCTGGCAGAAATATTCTGCAAACTCGAGAAAATAAAATCCCATGCATACTGCTTCTAGATTATCTGTCAGTTCCCTGAAATAATTGCTTATTGAAGCTTTTGATAAATTGTATGCTGATTTTCCTTCAAATAGTTCAAATTCGCCGAATGCAAAGGGATTTGAGCCAGCAAGCAGCTGGCTGTTCGGTCTTCTTGCACCTCTTGCAAAAGCTGTGATCTTCCCTCGTTCTTTCGTAAGTATCGTTATTCTTTTGTCATAATCACCTACAGGCATTGCGGTCAATACCATCCCTGTCAACACAACCGACTGTGACATCTTTTTCCCACTCTTTATCGCACCTTTGTTCTTTTTCTGAATTTACATATTTAAGATAGTCTGTAACTTTTCCTGTTCTGCAGAAATCTTCCCAGGTTTTCTCCATATTGCATATCCTCCTAATATTTTTGCAGCCTAAAATAAGTAAGATACTGTTGTTTCTGTATATTAGGATTTACAACATGGTTTTATATATACCCGCAAAAAACTGGTAATAGATGCTGCAGTTTATTCTTCTTCTTTGTAACCAAAGTTTTTAATAAGAAAATCGCTGTCACGCCAGTCCTTTTTTACCTTGACCCAGAGTTTTAAATTTACTTTTGACTCAAGAAGCCTTTCTATTTCATATCTGGAATTTGTACCGATCTTTTTAAGCATACTGCCCTGTTTTCCTATTATGATACCTTTATGGGAATCACGCTCGCATACTATGGTTGCGTCTATGTCGATAATCGGCTGGCCTTTGCCTTTTCTTGTTTTCATACGGTCAATAGATACAGCTATACCATGTGGGACCTCATCATTTAATGCGTGAAGTGCTTTTTCTCGTATGATCTCTGCACATATTGCTCTCTCCGGCTGATCAGTTATAGTATCCTCATCATAAAACTGCGGACCATATGGCAGATATTTAAAAATCGAATCTATTACATCATCTGTATTCTGTCCCCGGAGTGCAGATGTCGGTATGATTTCCGCAAAATCATACACTTTTCTGTAAGTATCAATATATTCAAGTATTTTTTCTTTTTCTACTGTATCAACTTTGTTTATCACAAGAATCACTGGTGTGTTTGTTTTCTTTAACTGCTCTATTATATGCTGCTCTCCTGCTCCGATAAAGTTGGTAGGTTCAACAAGCCAGAGTATTACATCTACTTCGTTTAATGTGTGCTCAGCAACATTTACCATGTATTCACCGAGTTTATTTTTTGCCTTGTGGATTCCCGGTGTGTCAAGAAAGACGATCTGTCCCTTTTCCATATCAGTATAAACAGTCTGGATCCGGTTTCTTGTTGTCTGAGGCTTATTTGAAGTAATAGCAATTTTTTGTCCTATGAGTCTGTTCATAAGAGTAGATTTTCCCACATTAGGTCTTCCTATTATTGTAACAAATCCTGATTTAAAGTTGTCTGCCATATAATTTTCTCCTATATCCGTAAATCTTTCTGATACCTTTGTTTATATATATAACTTTTCGATATTTTCAAACATATCTGCTTCGTCTTTTATCGTGTTTTCATTTCCTATTACACATATACTCTCAAATTCAAGAATAGATTCTATAAGAGGTGCGAGTGCTCTTATATCCTCAGGTGATGCATTTAATATCTCATCCCTTTCACGCTGGATCTGTTCAAACGTAATTCCCTCAAGGTATGCCGTCATTGATCTTTCGCCCTTTGCCTCAGGATTAAGAGGTGTATCGATAGCACTGAATGTTCCGATTATATATTTTGTCATGTCATGGTCATCAGATGAAAAATTCCTTACATATTCAGGTATCCTGCTGTATATTTCGTTTGTTTCACGCAGTTTCGGATCCCTGTAAGACACAAAATAACTCTCGCCGCTTCTTAAAAATGAAGCCATACAGCCGTATGCACCGCCTTTAACCCTGACATTGATCCACAAATAATCATAGCTTAATATTTCCCGTAAAATTCTCAGCGCTCCACTGTAGTTAAATCCTTTTTCTACAAAGTTACCCGTTCTGGCAACATACTGTATCTGTGAGGCATCCATGAAAGCTTCAGTCTTTATATTCTTCTTTACTTCCTTTATTGCTCCGACAGGACTATTTTCGTTTAGCTTTAGGATAAATTTATTTAACTCGTCTTTTGCATTTCCGTATGATGTTTTATTTCCTGTAAAGCTGACAAGAAGCCTGTTACGGGCAAATATTTTATCCGAAATACTTTTAAGCTTATCTACAACAGCCTGCGGTTCATTTTTAAGTTGTTTTTCTATCTCACATATAGATCTGTAGAATCCAACTCCTTTTATCTTATCTCTGTAAAGAGCATTTCTCGAAAAGCTCGACATACTGCGCATTGCTGCAACATAATGACCTGCGCTGCTTAGATTAACCTGAAGTCTTGCTTTTACCCTTGATACGATTTCAGTAAGTCTCTTTATATCACTATAATCAGAATTATTTATCATTTCATCTGTAAGAAAAAGCGCTTTTGAAAGGTTTTTCTCGAGGACTTTTATTTTTATCTCATATTTAAAAATGAGAGCGTCTTTATCCGAAACATCTGTATATAGAGAAACACCCGAATTTATGCCGCCTGTGTATATATTGATCGCATTTGACAAATCAATATAACTGTATTCTTTTGTATTTACATATCCAAATACAGAATTGAAAAATCCAAAATATCCAAGATCATCCGGATCCATGTCATTTACGTCAAACATAAGAGTAATATAATCTATTCCGTTTGATTCGATTTCATGTCTTACAAGTGTAACATCTGATAAATTTTCTTTAATATTTGAGAATCCAAGTGCTTCTTTTTTCAGATCACTTCTTTTAAGCATAGGAAGCTTTCTTAAATCCTCCTCTGCAGATGGCTCTTCCTGATATTTTCTAAGGCTTATTGTATCATCTATAAGTTTTTGTATTTCTTCATCTGAAAGGCTATCCTTATATGCTTTTAATTTGTCCGCAAGTTTTTGTTCTTCCTGCGCATTTTTATTTCTTGCCGGTTTTACAACAACTTCTGAACCATGGGTATTATCAAGTAAATATTTCTGAATAAGTTCCTCGAAATATCCGGTATTTATCATATCCCTCAGTTTTGCAAATGTATCCAGACATTCAAGATGTATAAATGGTTTCAAATCATCAAAAAGCCAGCTGTCCATACAATTCAGTCCGAATAACAAGCCCTTTGGAAATTGTCCGAAATCAGCTTCCCTGAACTTGAATTCATTAATATTGATTCCAGCAAGAAGTGCCTCTTTATTTATGCCATTTTTAACTATTTCTTTAAGAGTATCTGTTATTATTTCATTAAACTTTTCTGCATCGCTTACATTGGCATTTTTGGCTACGATCGAAAATACAGGCTGTAAGATCCCTGCATCATATGAACCATATACGTCCTCTCCTATACCAGCCTCTATAAGCGCTTTCTTAACAGGTGCGCCCGGTGCACTGACAAGTGCATAATCGAGTACATCAAACGCCTGATACAGCATCTGATCTAAGGAATCTGCCACAACCCTGTTATATGATAGATATGTCTTATTTTCCTCCGGATCATCAGATGCTATAGAATACTCTGACTCTACATATTTTACCTTGTCGAAAGCTTTTTGCGGTTTTATCTGTGAATCAACTTCCATATAATCATATTTCGACAGATATTCCTCATCAAGCCATTTAAGTCTCTCAACAATATCCATATCTCCATATAGATATATATATGAATTAGATGGATGATAATATTTATGGTAAAAATCAAGATATTTTTCGTAAGTCAGTTCTGGTATATGAACCGGATTTCCACCTGAATCTTTGCTGTAAGTATTATCTGGAAACAGTGATCTATATATCTGATTTGACAGCACTTCATCGGCAGATGAATATGCTCCCTTCATTTCGTTGTAAACAACTCCATTTATAGTTATCGGAGCATCTTTTGATTCAAGTTCAAAATGCCAGCCTTCCTGTTTAAATATCTCCTTGTATTTTGTGATATTCGGATTAAAAACGGCATCCATATAAACATCCATGAGATTCTTAAAATCCTGGTCATTGCAGCTTCCGATCGGATACATTGTCTTATCAGGATATGTCATTGCATTTAAAAATGTATTAAGTGATCCTTTTGCCAATTCAATAAAAGGATCCTTTACCGGAAATTTTTCAGACCCACATAAAGTTGTATGCTCAATTATATGTGGAACACCTGTTTCATCATCCGGTGTAGTCCTGAACCCAATATAGAATACTTTATTTTCATCGTTATTTGAAAGTACAGCTATTCTTGCTCCACTTTTTTTATGGCGAAGCACATATCCCATTGAAGCCACATCCGGAATATTATGTTCGTCCAACACCTCATATTGTTTAAGGTCATTTATAGTCATTAACCATTCCTCCTAAAATGCGATGTTTTTAGTATACCACAAAACATTAACAAATAATATTACTTTTTCAAGTTGACATCCAGCTGCGGGAATGGGATTTCTATACGATTTGCATCAAGTGCATTTTTTATATCCTCTGTCATTTTCCATTTAAGTGTCCAGTAATCTTCATTCTTTGCCCATACCCTTATGCCCATCTCAACTGCACTATCCTTAAGCTCAGATACAAATATGTCGATTGGCTCTCCTTCAAGCCTGAGAACCTGTGAGATTGCAACGTTATTTAAAACATTTTTGGTTTTCTGCAGATCCGCACTATAAGATACAGTGACATATATGTCTATACGTCTTTTTTCCATCATCGAAACATTTGTAATGCACGAATCTGACAATTTACCGTTCGGGATGAGAACAACTTTATTATCAATTGTTTTAAGTCTGGTATAAAAAATGCTTATATTTGAAACCGTTCCCTCCTCACCTGTTGTATCATCAATTATATAATCTCCAAGCACGAATGGTTTTAATAAGAGTATAAGCACACCGCCCGCAAAGTTTGACAGGCTTCCCTGCAATGCCATACCTATTGTAAGACCTGCTGAGCCAAGTACTGCAACAACCGATCCCGTAGCAATGCCAAAACTTGATAAAATTGCCATAACTAGTATGAAATACAATGCATATTTGATAAGTGATGTTAGAAATGTACCGACTCCGTCATCTATATGGCTTCTGTCAAATCCTTTTTTTATAACCTTTACAACACTTTTTATAATCTTAATACCAACAAGAAGTACAATTATTGCGACAATGATCTGAACTAAAAAACCAATGATCGCCGGGGTATATTTATCAAGATATGTTTTTACTACTCCTGGATTTTGCACAAATTCTTCTACCTCAGTACTTGCTGTGGCAAGACATACTATATTATACATATTTTCTCCTTAATCTAAAAATCCCCCGGATAAAACAAAAATCCGGGGGATTTAAATAAAAGTTTATTTTATTATTCTTACTCTAAGTACACCATCGATTGCTTTGATCTTGTCAGCTGTTGCATCAGATACAGGTGAATCCACATCAAGAAGTGAATAAGCATATTCACCTTTTCCTTTGTTCATAAGATCTGATACATTTACATCATCAGAACCGAGTATTGTTGTGATCTGACCGATCATTCCCTTAACATTTTTATGGAGGATTCCGATTCTTCCAGCCGCAGAACATCCACCCATGCTGCAGTCAGGGAAGTTTACTGAATGGACGATGTTTCCATTCTCCAGATAATCTCTGATCTCGCGGACAGCCATTATCGCACAATTATCCTCTGATTCTGCTGTTGAAGCACCAAGATGAGGTGTTACAATACAGCCCTTTGCACCAACTGTTGTAGTATTAGGAAAATCAGATACATATTTTTTGATCTTTCCGGCAGCAAGTGCATCTACAACAGCCTCTTCATCAACAAGAAGATCTCTCGCAAAATTAAGGATTATCGCAGTAGGTTTCATCATTGCTATCGCATCAGCACTGATCATTTTCTTTGTAGAATCAAGAAGTGGAACATGGATTGTAATAAAATCACATTCTTTGTAAATATCTTCCACATTGCTTATATGCTTTACTTTTCCAGAAAGATTCCATGCAGCATTTACTGAAATATATGGATCATATCCATACACTTCCATTCCAAGATGTTCAGCAGCGTTAGCAACAAGAACACCAATCGCACCAAGTCCGATAACACCAAGTTTTTTGCCTGAGATTTCAGTTCCGGCAAAATTCTTTTTCTGTTTTTCTGCCACTTTTGCAATATTTTCATCACTCTGGTTGGCAAGGCACCAGTCTATTCCGCCCACAATATCTCTTGACGCATAAAGCATACCGGCAATAACAAGTTCCTTTACACCATTTGCATTAGCACCAGGTGTGTTAAATACAACAATACCTTTTTCTGCACATTTATCAAGTGGGATATTATTAACACCGGCTCCTGCTCTTGCTACTGCAAGAACATTATCCCCAAGCTCCATATCATGCATTGCAGCACTTCTGACAAGCGCTGCATCCGCATCTTTTATATCTTCAACTTTTGAATAATCATCCGAAAAGAGGTTAAGTCCTACTCCTGCGATTGGATTTAAACATGTATAGTTGTACATTATGCATTTTCCTCCTCAAATTTCTTCATAAATCCTACAAGCTTTTCTACACCTTCTTTTGGCATAGCATTGTATATAGATGCCCTCATTCCACCTACTGTACGGTGTCCTTTGAGATTTACAAAGCCTGCGGCTGTAGCTTCTTTTACAAATTTAGCATCAAGATCTGCATCTCCTGTAACAAAAGGAACATTCATAAGGGATCTGTCCTCTTTTCTGACTGTACCCTTAAAAAGTCTGCTCTGATCTAAATAATCATAAAGGATCTTTGCTTTTTCTTCATTTCTTTCTTTCATCACTGAAAGACCGCCCATTTTCTTGAGCCATTTAAATACTTTTCCACATATATAAATTCCATAGCATGGAGGTGTATTGTAAAGTGAATCATTGTCTGCCTGTGTCTTCCATTTAAGCATTGTAGGTGTTCCCGGAAGGCAATTGTCTGTTATGAGATCCTCACGGATAATAGCTATAACTACACCGGCAGGTCCTATATTTTTCTGGACTCCGCCATATATAACTGCATATTTTGAAACATCAACAGGCTCTGATAAGAAGCATGAAGATACATCAGCAACTAAATCTTTTCCTTTTGTATTAGGAAGTTTTTTATATTTTGTTCCATATATTGTATTATTCTCACATATGTATACATAATCCATATCATCTGTTATCGGAAGATCTGAACAATCCGGAATATATGAGAAAGTCTCATCTGCTGATGATGCAAGTTCTACAGCTTCACCATATATCTTTGCTTCAGCAAAGGCCTTTTTTGCCCACTGTCCTGTGATCACATATCCGGCTTTTTTGTTTTTCATAAGGTTCATTGGTACTTCTGCGAAAAACTGTGATGCACCACCCTGTAAGAAAAGTACTTTGTAATTGTCCGGTATATCCATAAGGTCACGAAGATCTGCTTCTGCTTCTTTGATTATGTCATCAAACCATTTTGATCTGTGGCTCATCTCCATAACGGACATTCCGCTTCCCTTATAATCCATCATCTCTGCTGCTGCTTCCTGCAATACTTCTTCTGGTAATACTGCTGGTCCTGCAGAAAAGTTATAAACTCTACTCATTTTCATTTCCTCCTTGTTTTGCGTTATAATCTTCTTCATCAAATGATTCGTTTATAGGTGTCCCCGGTGCTACCATAGGCCATACCTTATCATCTGAATCAATAATACAGTCGATAACAAATGGTGTTTTGCTGTTTAAAGCCTCACTAAAAGCTTTTTCAAATTCTTCTTTCGATGTCACACGTCTGGCTGCCGCACCCATTGCCTCTGAAAGTTTAACATAATCAACTCCATCATCAAGCACAGTTGCCGAATAGTGTTTTTCATAGAAAAGTGTCTGCCACTGTCTTACCATTCCAAGTACATGATTATTTATGATCACTTCAATGAGCGGAAGCTTTTCCCTCGATGCCGTTGCAAGTTCGTTCATGTTCATTCTGAAACATCCGTCACCTGCAATATTTATTACCGTCTTGTCAGGATTTGCTGTTTTTGCACCTATTGCAGCTCCAAGTCCATATCCCATGGTTCCTAATCCGCCTGATGTAAGAAGTGTTCTAGGCTTTTTATATTTGTAGTATTGAGCAGCCCACATCTGATGCTGACCGACCTCAGTAACCATTATAGCATTTCCTTCAACCATTTCATAGATTTTTTCAATAATATATGGTCCACTGAGACCTTCTTTATTGTATGTAAGTGGAAAAGTCTTCGCATATGCAAGCACATGTTCTTTCCATGAATTATGATCAAGCTGTTCAAGCTTTTGATTCATACGCTTTAATACTTCTTTAACATCACCGACAACACTTTCTGTCACACGTATATTTTTATTTATTTCTGCCGGATCCACATCAAATTGTAATATCTTTGCCTGACTGGCAAATTTCTTAGGATTTCCAAGCACACGGTCCGAGAATCTTGTTCCTATGGCAATCAAAAGATCACATTCGGAAACGCCAAGATTCGATGTTTTTGTTCCGTGCATTCCAAGCATTCCTGTATAATTTTCAGATGTACCATCATATGCTCCTTTACCCATAAGAGTATCACATACCGGCGCATCAACCTTATCGACAAATTCTCTTAATTCTTCACTTGCATCTGCCAATACGACACCGCCACCAACAAAAATATATGGCTTTTTTGAAGACTTTATGAGTCTGACTGCTTTATCTATATCTTCATCTGTGATCATTTCTGTAAGCCGCTTCGGTTTTTCTATCTTTTTGCTTTCAAATTCAACCATATTAGCGGTTACGTCTTTTGGAATATCTACAAGTACCGGACCTGGTCTTCCTTTTCGTGCGATATCAAACGCACGTCTAATAGTATCAGCAAGTTTCTCCACATCTTTTACGATAAAACTATACTTAGTGACCGGTGTTGTAATCCCGGCAATATCAACTTCCTGAAAACTATCCTTTCCAAGCAGCGACACTCCTACATTACATGTAATTGCAACTATAGGAATCGAATCCATGTATGCTGTAGAAATTCCTGTCACAAGATTAGTCGCACCCGGACCGCTTGTTGCAAAACATACGCCGACTTTGCCGGTACTTCTTGCATATCCGTCAGCGGCATGGCTTGCGCCCTGCTCATGTGATGTAAGTACATGTCTGATTTCCGGATGCTTATATAATTCATCATATACATTAAGAATCGCACCACCCGGATATCCAAATACTGTGTCAACTCCCTGTTCTTTTAAACATTCTATAATAACCTGTGATCCTGTTAACTGCATTTTATATCAATCCTCATATCTGTATTTTGATTTTGACAGAATACATTTTAAGCATTCTGCTCACCAGGTAAAGCAAGTATTGCACCTCTGTTACCTGATGTAACTAGTGAAGCATACCTCTTTAAATATCCTGTCGTAACCTTCGGCTCCCTTGGCTGCCATTTAGCTTTACGCTTTGTAAGCTCTTCATCCGATACATCAAGCTCTAATTTCAAATTAGGAATGTCTATCTTTATGATATCACCTTCCTCAACCAATGCGATCGGTCCACCTACGGCTGCTTCAGGTGAAACATGTCCTATAGAAGCTCCTCTTGATGCACCAGAAAATCTTCCATCTGTGATAAGCGCAACAGAACTTCCAAGTCCCATACCTGCAATTGCCGATGTAGGATTTAACATTTCCCTCATTCCAGGTCCGCCTTTTGGTCCTTCGTATCTGATAACAACTACATCACCTTCTACGATTCTGCCGCCTTTAATAGCAGCGATCGCATCTTCTTCACAGTCGAATACTCTTGCCGGACCTTCATGAACCATCATCTCTTCAACAACAGCTGAACGTTTAACAACAGATCCATCAGGAGCGAGATTTCCTTTAAGAACTGCAAGTCCGCCTGTCTTTGAATATGGATTATCAACAGGTCTTATGACCTCAGGATCTTTATTTACTGCATTTTTTATATTTTCTCCAACAGTCTTTCCTGTGACAGTCATACAATCTGTATTGAGAAGTCCGATGTCAGCAAGTTCTTTCATAACTGCCCATACACCGCCGGCCTCATTTAAGTCTTCCATGTATGTAGGACCTGCCGGAGCAAGATGGCAAAGATTAGGTGTCTTTTCACTGATCGGATTTGCAAAACTGATATCAAAATCAAAGCCTATCTCATGTGCGATCGCCGGAAGATGAAGCATTGAGTTCGTAGAACATCCAAGTGCCATATCTACTGTAAGTGCATTCATTATTGCATCCTTTGTCATGATATCTCTTGCTTTTATTCCTTTATTGTACATATCCATAACAGCCATTCCTGCATGCTTTGCAAGGCGGATACGCTCAGAATATACTGCCGGGATAGTTCCGTTTCCGCGAAGTCCCATTCCAAGAGCCTCTGTAAGACAATTCATAGAATTTGCTGTATACATTCCTGAACATGATCCACATGTTGGACAGACTTTATTTTCATATTCGCACACATCTTCTTCCGTCATTGTTCCGGCTGCATATGATCCTACTGCCTCAAACATTGATGAAAGACTTCTCTTTCTTCCTTTTATGTGGCCTGCAAGCATTGGGCCTCCTGACACAAATACTGTAGGAAGATTAAGACGGGCAGCTGCCATTAGAAGCCCTGGCACATTTTTATCACAGTTTGGCACCATGACAAGTGCATCAAACTGATGTGCAATAGCCATACATTCCGTAGAATCTGCGATAAGATCCCTTGTGACAAGAGAATATTTCATTCCGACATGTCCCATTGCTATACCATCACACACTGCTATGGCAGGGAATACCACAGGTACACCGCCGGCCTCTGCCACACCAAGTTTTACTGCGTTTACGATTTTGTCGATATTCATATGTCCCGGAACTATCTCATTATACGAGCTTACAATTCCGACCATTGGCTTTTTCATTTCTTCTGGTGTAAAACCTAACGCATTAAATAAACTTCTCGCCGGTGCCTGCTGCATTCCGGCTCTTGCATTATCACTTATCATATTTTATCTCCTTATTTATCTCCATTTAATCCTTTTCGTATCTGTTTCTAGTGTAATAGCATGTTGCTATTCAGCTAAATATGGACAGTTCATTACACTAGTTATATTGCCACATATTGATAGTTATAGGTATTTATGATTTTATACTTAAACTGATGATCATACACGTTCTGCGATAAGATCACCCATCTGCGATGTTCCGACCTGTGTGATGCCATCTGTAGTCTCACCCGGCTGAGGCATTATATCGATTGTTCTGAAACCTTCTTTTAATACCTGTTTTACTGCATCCTCTATAGCCTGTGCCTCTTTATCGAGGTCAAACGAATAACGCAGCATCATTGCTGCCGAAAGAATAGTTGCGATCGGATTAGCAATTCCTTTTCCTGCAATATCAGGTGCCGATCCGCCGCTTGGCTCGTAAAGACCAAATTTAGTATCATTAAGACTTGCCGATGAAAGCATTCCGATGGAACCTGTCACCATGCTCGCCTCATCTGATAATATATCGCCAAACATATTTTCTGTAAGTATCACATCAAACTGCTTAGGATCTTTTACAAGCTGCATTGCACAGTTATCTACAAGCATATGCTCATATGTAACCTCTGGATAATCCTTTGCTACTTCCTCTACGATCTTTCTCCATAATCTTGAAGAATCCAGCACATTTGCCTTATCCACAGATGTAACTTTCTTTCTTCTCTTCATTGCTATATCAAATCCACGCTTTGCAATGCGCCGTATTTCATTTTCATTGTATGTAAGCGTATCCGTTGCAGTGACTACACCATCTATTTCTTTTGTTTCCCTGGCTCCGAAATAAAGACCTCCAGTAAGCTCACGCATGATCATCATATCAAATCCATCTCCGATTATATCAGCACGAAGCGGACATGCTGCTGAAAGCTCCTTATATAGATAAGCTGGACGCAGATTGGCAAATAGATTGAGCGATTTTCTAAGCTTTAAAAGTCCTGCCTCAGGTCGAAGCTGTGGTTCAAGCTTATACCATGGCGATGTCGCAGTATTGCCACCTATCGAGCCCATAAGTACAGCATCGCTTGCTTGTGCAGTCTCAATCGCCTCATCTGTCAGGGGAACACCTGTCGCATCGATCGAGCATCCTCCCATGAGTATTTCAGTATAGTTAAATTTATGACCATACTTATCTGCAATTTTATCTAATACTTTCTTTGCCTCTGTAACAATCTCCGGTCCGATCCCATCTCCGGAAATAACTCCAACTTTATATTCCATTATCAATTACCTCGTTTTCAAATAATACTAATTAATATATTAAAGCAATAAAGTATATATTTCAATACGATTTATATTGTAGTTTTTCATAAATGCTATAACTAATAATTATAATGAATGTTTATATTATTCTTTTAATATATAAATAAAGTATTCACATCCTTGCATATCTTCTTGCTTATGCCGTACAGAAGTTACATCGTAGATTCTGCGCAGTAAAAAAGGAACCATCACACGGATAGTTCCTCAAAAATTTTATTCAGCTGCATCCTCAGCCTTCTCAACATCAGCAATGGCTGCTTTCTGCATTGGAATACGGCAGTTTTTGTTATTTCCAAACTCAACGATTACAGTATCATCCTGAATATCAATGATAGTTCCATAAAAACCGCTTGTAGTAAGAACTGTATCACCAGTTGCCACTTCACTGAGCATCAGCTCTTTTTTCTTCTGCTCCTTCTTCTGTGGACGGATCATAAGAAAATACATAATACCAAATAAAACAACAAGCCATACCAGCATTCCAACTGTTCCGCCAACATTTGCATTTGCTAAAATTGATGTCATCAATTTTTCCTCCTAAAATAAATATTCGTAATTAAAATCTAAAATTACAACTATTATCCATTCTACACAACAAGTCCTTGTTTAGCAAGGAATTTTGAGAATTTTAGTCTTTTTTAATGTTTTCTCCCTGTGTCATTCCATATAATTTATCTGCTTTATATGAAGCAAATCTGTCATTGTCAAGTGCATCACGTATTTCTTCCATCATATTGTTGTAAAAATAAAGATTATGCAGTACACACAGTCTCATACCAAGCATTTCCTTTGCCTTGAGCAGATGGCGGATGTATGCCCTTGAATACTTACGGCATGCCGGGCAGCCACAGCCTTCCTCGATCGGACGCATATCTTTTTGGTATTTCTGATTAAAAAGATTAAGTTTGCCCTGATTTGTATAAACATGTCCATGGCGCCCATTCCTGCTAGGATATACACAATCAAAGAAATCTATTCCTCTCTCAACCCCCTCAAGGATATTAGCAGGTGTCCCTACTCCCATAAGATATGTAGGCTTGTCTGTCGGAAGATACGGTACGGTTTCATCAAGTATATGGTACATTTCCTCATGTGTCTCACCTACTGCAAGTCCGCCTACTGCATATCCGTCAAGATCCATTTCTGAGATCCTCTTTGCATGGTCTATTCTTATATCCTTATAAATAGCCCCCTGATTAATTCCAAAAAGAAGCTGCTCTTTGTTTATTGTATCCGGCAGGCTGTTAAGACGTGCCATTTCATTTTTACAGCGCATAAGCCAGCGTGTTGTACGGTTTACTGAATTTTCTACATACTGTCTGTCAGCAACACTTGAAGGACATTCATCAAATGCCATCGCTATAGTCGAACCGAGGTTTGATTGTATCTGCATGCTTTCCTCAGGTCCCATAAAAATTTTGGCTCCATCTATATGAGAATTAAAATAAACTCCCTCTTCTTTGATTTTCCTTAGCCCTGCAAGTGAAAACACCTGAAATCCACCGGAATCTGTAAGGATTGGACGATCCCAGACCATAAATTTATGAAGTCCGCCTAGCTCCTTTATGATTTTATCTCCGGTTCTGACGTGCAGATGATAAGTGTTTGAAAGCTCCACCTGACACTTTATTTCTTTAAGGTCTTCTGTTGAAACAGCTCCTTTTATTGCGCCAACTGTTCCCACATTCATAAATACCGGTGTCTGTATATCACCATGCACAGTATGGAATACGCCTCTTTTAGCACGTCCCTCCTGTTTTAAAAGTTCATATTTTGCCATAGTTTTCTCTTTCTTCTTTTATAAATTTCTTTAACAGATCACAAAGTGATCTGATCTTGTTTGTTTTTAAGATCTTCCTTCTATTTTCCGGATAAGTATGCCATTTTGCAGCAACGTCGTGTCAATACAGTGTCTCTCAAACAGTATCTGACCATCTTTAGGAACCTCGATATCTTCTTCTGAACAGTTTATTATGACCTCAACATATGTATCTACCCAGCCCATTTTTCTAAACTGTATAACTCTCGGATTATCTGAAAAATCATCCGGGAAATGAAAGTTCCTGCTCTTTAAAAGCGGTTCATTTATTCGAAGATGTATAAGCTGTGATACCATATTTATGCGTTCTTTATATCTGCCTGATTCAATATCATCCCACGGCATACATCTACGGCAGTCAGGATCGAAACTTCCCTCCATTGCAATTTCCGTTCCATAGTATATACATGGGCTTCCCGGCATTGCAAAAAGTACTGCAAGCTGTGCAAAATACTCATCAAGATTTTTTACATCTGAGCGCAGGCGCTTTGTATCATGGGAATCCAAAAGATTAAAAAGCACATCATTTGTCTGCTGCATATAATTAGTATAACATCTGTTTATAGTATATTCAAAATCTCTGTTTGTAAGGCTTTTATCAATCCAGAAATCTTTTATACTCTCTCCAAGCGGGTAATTCATCACAGCATCAAACTCATCTCCACGAAGCCACGGAAGAGCATTATGCCATATTTCCCCGAGAATATAAATATCAGGATTAATGTCCTTTAATCTGGCATGAAGTTCTTTGCAGAATCTGTGTGAAACTTCATTTGCCACATCAAGTCTTAAACCATCTATTCCATAATTTTCAACCCAGTTAGCACATATATCGATAAAATATTTCCGCACATCCGGATTGTTTGTATTAAGCTTTGGCATATTGTCAAAAAACGCAAATGTATAAAACTGCCCTTTTTTTGCTGCTCCATGTTTAAAATCAAGCGGCCACTCATTTATCATAAACCAGTCATAATACTGTGAGTCCTGCCCTTTTTCCAAAACATCCTGCCATGGTCTAAAATAATAACCACAATGATTAAACACACCATCAAGCATAATTTTCATGCCTCTGTCATGTGCTTCTTTTACAAGAGTCTTAAATGTCTCTTCATCCCCAAATCCCGGGTCAATCTTTGAATAATCTGTAGTATCATATTTATGATTACTTGGAGACTCATTTATAGGAGTAAGATATATTCCGCTTATTCCCAGTTCTTTAAGGTAATCAAGTTTATTTATGATCCCGGCAAAATCGCCGCCAAAACATTCCTCGTTTTTTACTTTTCCTTTATTTCTCCATGGAACAACATCCTCTGGATCGATTGAATGATCCCCATTACAGAATCTGTCCGGAAATATCTGATACCATATAGTATCGTTTACCCATTTCGGCGTGACCGTGATATCACATGGATTCATCCACGGGAAAACAAAGCATTGACGGCTTCTGCCCTCAAGCGCCATCTGCTCTGCACTGACAAAGCCATCCTCAAAATAAAACCATCTTTCATCCTCTGTTATCAATTCAAAATAATATTTAAGTCTTTTGTATGGTGGCTTTACGGTTGTTGTCCACCATATCTGGTTCTTTAGTTTTTTCTTAAAAATAACCGGCTGTTTATCGCCATTCCAATTTTCTCCACCACCGAGTATGCCTGCGGCAAATGGATCACCAAGTATTATGTTTACTTCTTTTACATCATAGCCTGTCTTTATATTTATGATAAGCTCATCCTCATTTATCGGATAGCAGTAATTATCATATGCCTGATGAAATACCCCATTAAATTCCATATCTGCTCTCTTTCATATAATATGATTATTTGTAATTATCCAACACAGAAATATACGTTGCCGCATATTTCATAACAATTGACTATATAAAATAATATCATAGTTTTCTTGACTATTCAACTTTGCTTTATTTATAATAAATAGTAATTATGTATTTCAGGAGTTACTGTTTACACGGTTAGGTGTGAACAGTAACTTTCAGGAAAAGAAACGAAAAGGAGACATATTATGTCAGGTTCATCATATGGTAAAATATTTAAAGTTACAACATGGGGCGAATCCCACGGAAAAGGACTTGGTGTTGTGGTAGACGGAGTTCCGGCCGGTATAGAACTTTCAGAGAATGATATCCAGCTATTTTTAAACAGAAGAAAACCCGGTCAGTCCAAATTCACCACACCACGTAAAGAGGACGATGCCGTAGAAATCTTATCAGGTGTCTTTGAAGGTAAAACAACAGGCACACCTGTTTCAATGATCGTCTGGAACAAAAACCAGAATTCAAAAGACTATAGTGAGATCGCATCTTATTACAGACCAGGTCATGCTGATTTCTGCTTTGATGAAAAATATGGTTTCAGGGATTACCGGGGTGGTGGTCGTTCATCCGGCCGTGAGACGATCGGCCGTGTGGCAGCAGGTGCTATCGCAGTAAAAATGCTGTCCTCACTCGGAGTCAGTTTTCTTACATACACAAAATCTATAGGATGCATTGAAATTGCTCCTGAAAATTTTAAAGTTGATGAGATAGATAATAATCCACTTTATATGCCGGATGCCGCAGCCGCAAAAAAAGCCGGAATATATCTCGAAGAATGTATTAAAAACCAGAATTCTTCAGGTGGCGTATGTGAGTGCATCATCACAGGCCTTCCTGTCGGACTTGGAGATCCTGTATTTGAAAAAATAGACGCAAATCTTGCCAAAGCAATTATGTCGATCGGAGCAGTTAAAGGTTTTGAGATCGGTGATGGTTTTGAAGCTGCAAAAGCGACCGGACTTACAAACAATGATGCATTCATTATAAAAGATGGCATTGTCGAAAAAGCAACAAATCATTCCGGTGGTACACTCGGAGGCATGACAGATGGTTCGCCACTGATACTCAGGGCTGCAATAAAGCCTACTCCATCTATTGCAAGCACACAGCATACAGTAAATAAATCCGGCGAAAACATTGATATCTCGATAAAAGGCCGTCATGATCCTATAATCGTACCAAGAGCCGTTGTCGTTGTAGAATCAATGGCAGCCATCACAATCGCAGATGCCCTGCTTATCAATATGGCATCACGCATGGATAAAATAAAAGATTTTTACAAATAAGCATAAATAAGACCGGACTGCATTCAATAGTCCGGTCTTACTTTTATATTCTTTTTTAGTCTGGCTGATCTAATCAAGTGCTATTGCCTCATTTTCCTGACGCCGTAATATATCAAACTCTTGTGGTTTTTCACTAAGTTCGACATAAAAAACCTGCTGTGGATGTGGACATGATTCCATCTCATTTCCTTCTTCATCATACATAGCAGTTACTGATGCAGTTACATTGTCCCCATCCGGCTTCATAATCTCAATTTCTTCACCAACTGAGAACTTATTTCTCTGTTCCATGCGGTACTGGCCTTTTTCGTTCGGCTCACCCACAATACCGAGGTAGGTATAGCCTTTCTCATAAGTATTATTATCGTATATCTGTGTCTCTTCAGAAGGTTTTCCATAGAAAAAACCTGTTGTAAACTGTCTGTAAGTACAGCTTTTTATCTGTTCAAGATACCATGGCATATTTTCCTTGTATTTATCCGGCGATTCAAGATAATCATCAATAGCTTTTCTGTATGTTCTTGCCACTGTAGCTACATAAAGGGCTGTCTTCATACGTCCTTCAATCTTATAGCTGTCTATTCCGGCATCAATAAGATCCGGTATGTGTTCTATCATGCAAAGATCCTTTGAGTTAAAAATATATGTGCCCCTCTCATTCTCATATACAGGCAGATATTCTCCCGGACGTTTTTCTTCAACGACAGAATATTTCCATCTGCATGGATGTGTACATGCACCTTTATTGGCATCTCTTCCCGTAAAATAATTTGAAAGAAGACATCTTCCTGAATATGATATGCACATAGCCCCATGTATAAATGTCTCTATTTCCATTTTATCATCTATATTCGCACGGATCTCTTTTATTTCATTGAGTGACAGCTCACGCGCTGTTACAACACGGCTTGCGCCAAGATCCCACCAGAACCGGTATGTTCCATAATTTGTATTGTTAGCCTGTGTGCTTACATGACGTTCAATGTCAGGACAGATTTCTTTTGCGATCATAAATACAGCCGGATCCGCAATTATAAGTGCATCAGGCTTTTCTGGTTTCATTTCATTTAATTCTTTAAAATACTGGCGCACTCCGTCAAGATCATAGTTGTGTGCCAGGATATTTGCTGTCACATAAACTTTTACACCATGCGAATGCGCAAACGCAATGCCCTCAGCCATATCTTCCATTGAAAAGTTTTTAGCCTTGGCCCTCAGTCCAAAAGCCTCGCCACCAATATATACAGCATCTGCTCCATATATAACTGCAATTTTAAGCACTTCAAGACTGCTTGCAGGACACAGCAATTCTATTTTTCTCATTCTTATTCTCCATCCAGTATATTTTAATATTATAGTATTTTATTTTTTTGCTGATACAGTGATTCCATCACCAACCGGAAGAACCGCTGTTACAATTCCTTCATTGTGCGTAAGTTCATACATATATTCTCTCATGCGCTTATATATTGTACGATTCCGGCGCTCCACAACGTAATGGGATTCAATGATATCTCCATCCTGCAGCACATTATCTGATACAAGAACGCCGCCACTTTTCAGCAGCCTGAGAATATCCGGCATAAAATTAATATATTGCCCCTTTGCAGCATCCATAAATATCATATCAAATTCTCCTGATAGTGTAGGAAGAATCTGCATTGCATCGCCCTCAAGCAAAGTGATCTGTTCGTCTTTGCCTGCTCTTTTAAAGTTTTCCTTTGCTACAGGTATTCTTTTTTCATAATTTTCTATTGTGACTATTTTACAGTCTGCCGGAGCATACTGTGCCATTAAAATTGCAGAAAAACCAACCGCAGTTCCCACCTCGAGAATGCGCATTGGTTTTTGCATTGCAAGTAATAATTTCAGGAAACTCTGCATTTCTTTTCGTATGATAGGAACATACGCCGCAATGGCCTCTTTTTCTATCTGGTCAAGAATCTCCGTATTGCCTGTGTCAAGCGAATTAATGTACGTCACAAGTCTTTCGTCAACTATCATTATTACTGTTGTACCTCTGCCGTTCCTTCTTCATCCACAGCAGACCTGTCGTCTGCCTGTGGCTTATTGACAGAATCCGGCTCTTCCTTCTTTTTACCAGCCATGACAACCATCATTTCTTTTGCTGTCATCGATGTATTTAAAGTATATATTCCAGGAACAAGTTTTTTTGAATATGCAGACAATTTAAGCTGCAGATAAAAAAGATTTCCATCCTTCACAAGTCCCTTATCTTCTAACAGCTGACCGATCTCCTTTTCTGACATCTTATCTGTTACATCAACAAGAATATCGGTTCCAGGCTGTTTGGATATAGCAGGTTCCGTAAATACACGATATCCAAAATCATATCCGACAGAACAGATTTTTACTGCACCGAATACGATAAGCAATATAACCATTATAGTAAAAGCGACCTTAATAAATCCAAACAAAGCCTTGTTAAAATCCATTTAATCTACCTACACTTCCATAATAATCGGCATGATCATCGGACGGCGTTTTGTCTCTTTCCATACAAAATCACCGAGAGCATCCTTTACCTCATTTTTGATCTTGCCCCAGTCAGTTATATTGTTGTCCATAAGACGTGCCATAGTATCATCCAGCACATTTTTTGCTTCATCCATAAGGCTTTCTGAATTACGGACATATACGAATCCTCTTGATACAATATCCGGGCCTGCAAGTACCTGCCCCGAACCACTCTCAAGTGTCATGACAACAATTATTATTCCGTCTTCAGCAAGTCTTTGTCTGTCTCTTAAGACAATATTTCCGACATCTCCTACTCCAAGACCATCAACCATAACATTTCCAACATGGACTTTTCCTGTTACGACTGCACTGTCCTCATCAATTTCTAAAACGTCTCCTGATGAAAGTATTCTGATATGATCAGAATCGTATCCCAGTTCCTCTGCTATCTTCGCCTGCGCCACAAGATGTTTGTATTCACCGTGAACCGGAATTGAATATTTAGGATTGACCAGAGAGTATATAAGCTTAATATCCTCCTGGCATGCATGTCCTGATACATGTACATCCTGGAATATAACATCTGCACCCTTCATCATAAGTTCATTTATTATGCCTGTTACAGATTTTTCATTTCCCGGTATAGGATTTGAGCTGAAAACAATTGTATCATTTGGCTTTATCGAAACTTTTCTATGAGTTCCGTTTGCCATGCGCGATAATGCCGCCATTGATTCTCCCTGACTTCCAGTTGTAATGATAACTGTCTGTTCATCCGGATAACTCTTTAACTGGTCAACATCAATAAGTATGTTGTCAGGCAGTGATAAATATCCAAGTTCTGATGCAATCGAGATTATTGTAACCATGCTTCGTCCCTCGATCGCAACTTTTCTTCCATATTTCTCAGCTGAATTGATAATCTGCTGTACCCTGTCAACGTTTGACGCAAATGTCGCTATAATGATACGACCCTTTACATGATCCTCAAATATGTTGTCCAGTGTCTTTCCAACAGAACGCTCGGATTGTGTAAATCCAGGTCTTTCTGCGTTTGTACTATCACAAAGCAGTGCAAGAACACCTTTCTTGCCTATCTCGCCAAACCTTGCAAGATCTATAGCATCACCAAATACAGGTGTATAATCTACTTTAAAGTCTCCTGTATGGACAACTATTCCGGCAGGTGAATAGATTGCAAGTGCTGCAGCGTCCTGGATACTATGATTTGTTCTTATAAATTCTACCCTGAAGCATCCAAGATTTATATGCTGTCCATATTTAACGACCTTTCTCTTTACAGTCTTTAACATCCCGTGTTCTTCAAGTTTATGATCTATTATTCCTATTGTGAGTTTTGTTGCATAAATAGGAACATTGACTTCCTTTAATACGTAAGGGATAGCTCCGATATGGTCTTCATGTCCATGAGTGATAAAAAATCCCTTTACCCTGTCAATGTTATCCTTAAGATATGTCACATCCGGGATTACAAGATCAATTCCAAGCATGTCATCCTCAGGGAATGATAATCCGCAATCCACCACAATAATACTGTCCTCGTATTCAAAGGCAGTAATATTCATTCCTATCTGCTCTAATCCGCCTAAAGGAATGATCTTAAGCTTACTATTCTTTTTTTCGTTTTTTTTCAAAATATTACCTCCATCTTATATTTCACGTTCGGCACCTGTAAAATCTGTTAAAATTTAATATTCTACAGCTGTGTCCTCATCGGTAAGCTCAGAAAACACTTTAGCAATAGCAGCGAATTCTACATCATCCTCTACCATCTGATAAAGTATCTCATCATCTTTTGTGCTTACTTCTTTTAATATATATGCTTCACAGTCTCCGCTTTCCTGCCCATCGGAAACTAAAAGATATTTAATACCATTAAGTTTTGTTTCTTCCTCTACTGCAAACTCGGTTTCTTCGTTTGTCTGTGGATCTATAAAAGTTATTTTTTCCATGATCATTTATTACTGTTCGAAAGGAAATCAAGATATCCCTGTAATATAAATATAGCCGCTATCTCATCAACATATTCCTTGCGGTTTTCACGTCTTATTCCCGATTCCATCATCGAACGGTCTGCTGCAACTGTTGTAAGACGTTCATCCCAATAGATGACTTCAAGTCCTGTCCGCCTATTCAGCATACTTCCAAACTCTTTTGTCTTTTCGCAGCGTTCTCCTTCCGTATTATTCATATTTTTCGGATAACCAAGCACAATCTTTTCTACATTGTACTCTTTTATTATCTCTTCTATTCTTGCTAATGTCTGACGAAGCTTAGCAGGTGACTTTCTACGCACAATTTCAACACCTTGAGCTGTAATAAGCAATTCATCACTTACTGCGACACCCACGGTTTTTGACCCAAAATCTAATCCTAAAATTCTCATATCTAATTCCAATTGTTTTCTATATAGGTTTTTAAAACTTCTTCGACTAACTCGTCTCTTTCAACTTTCATAATAAGGCTTCTGGCATTATTATGGCTTGTAATATATGTCGGATCTCCAGACATAATATATCCAACCATCTGATTGACCGGATTATATCCCTTCTCTGATAACGCATCATATACTATCTTCAGTACATCCTTAACCTGAAGCTCTGGTTCCTTTTGTACTGTAAAAAATTGTGTGTTGTTAATATCATTTTTCATATTTATCACCCTGCTTTTGTTATTTAATACATAAGCCCTTGTCATTTTATTGTAAACGAAACAGACAAAAAAAACAACCTTTATCGCATAATATAGATATCATCCGTTAATCGTCCGGTAATTTTTCCTTCTATAATCTGATTCTCAAGTGTTTCTTCTGACTCTTTTGCTACTTTTACATATTCCTTTGTATATCCAGTATAATATGATTTTCCATTAATTTCCACTTTTTCTTCAAAAAGTACATCTTTTATTTTTCCTGTATAGTACATTCTAAATTCATCAGACATTTCATTTCCCAGAGAAATAAGTTCTGCACTGCGTCCTGTCTTTATCTGTTCTGCAACCTGATCCTGCATCACGGCTGCTCTAGTACCTTTTCTTTTTGAATATTTAAATATATGCATTTCATAAAAATGTATTTTTTTAAGAAATTGTTTTGTTATTTCAAATTCTTCATCACTTTCCCCAGGAAACCCCACTATAACATCTGTTGTTATCGCCGGATGTTTAAAATACTTTCTGAGCAGTCGGCAGCCGGTTTCATATTCCTCTGCTGTATATCTGCGATTCATCCTCTTTAATGTCGCATCACAGCCACTTTGAAGTGACAGATGAAAATGCGGACAGACTTTAGGCATCTGTGACAATGCGCTTGCAAATTCTTCTGTAACGATCTTTGGCTCCAAAGAGCCAAGTCTTATTCTTTCGATACCATCCACTCTGTTTACAGCCTGTATAAGCGCAAGCAGATCTGTTTTATCCTCAAAATCAACTCCATATGAACTCAGGTGTATTCCAGTCAGGACAACCTCTTTATATCCGTTTGAAGCAAGGCGCATTACTTCATCTATGACATTTTCAAGCTTCCGGCTTCTCACACGCCCCCTTGCATACGGAATTATACAGTAGCTGCAAAACTGATTACAGCCATCCTGTACCTTTATGAAAGCCCTCGTATGCTCTGCCGTCTGTGATACAAATAATTCTTCAAACTCCTGTTTTTCATGATTTATATCAAAAACATTATCCTTAGCGAATTCTTCTATCAGAGAAACAAGTTCATGCTTTCTGTTATTTCCTATCACAATATCAATGGACAGATCTTCTAATGCTTCCTGTTCACTCGTCTGGACATAACAGCCTGTAGCCACAACAATCGAATCAGGGTTATTTTTTTTTGCTTTATGAAGCATCTGACGTGATTTCCGGTCTGCCATATTCGTTACAGAGCATGTATTTACAACATATACATCCGCCGGTTCATTAAATGGTACTATTTCATAGCCTGCAGCCTCTAACATCTGCTGCATGGCCTCGGTTTCATATGCATTTACTTTGCATCCTAAATTATGTAAAGCTGCTTTTTTCATTTTTACTCCTAAATATATAATTGACTTTTCCATAAAAAACCATTACTATCTAAATATAGGTTAGTAAATAAGGAGGTTTTCATATGAAAACAGTACAAATTTCATTAAATTCTATTGGAAAAGTTAAATCATTTGTTAACGCAATTACTCAGTTTGATTTCGACTTTGATTTAATATCAGGAAGATATGTTATCGACGCAAAATCTATCATGGGTATTTTCAGTCTTGACTTATCTAAGCCAATCGAGTTGGCTATACATACAGAAACCGGACTCGATGAGATCATGGAAGTTTTAAAACCATACATTATTGAATGATCATCCATGTTTAAAAGACCTGTTTTATACAGGTCTTTTTTCTTGCTTTTGGAATTCCTATCCGTTTTCCTATTCAGCATCAACCATAATGACTTCTGTTGTCTCAATAGCAGTCTTCATAAGTTCATCTATCGTGTCTTTTAAACGTTCCTCAGATTTTTTAATCCTGTTTATATTCGGCTTTGTCACCGGATGCTTTGCCACAAATATAGTGCAGCAGTCTTCAAACGGAAGAATAGATGTTTCATAAGTATCTATTTTGTTAGATATTTCTATTATATCATTTTTATCCATAGCTATAAGTGGTCTGTACACAGGCATATGGCAGACTTCATTTGTCGCAGCAAGCGACTGCATTGTCTGGCTTGCCACCTGTCCTATACTCTCACCTGTGATAAGCCCGAGGCATTTATCCTCATTTGCAAAATGTTCTGCTATTTTCATCATGTAACGTCTCATAATGATCGTGAGTTCATCATGTGGGCATTTCTCGTATATTGCCAACTGTATATCTGTAAAATTAACAACATGCAATTTTATTTTTCCAGAATACCTAGCCACTTTTTTTGCAAGATCTACTACCTTTTGTTTTGCTCTCTCACTTGTATATGGCGGAGCATGGAAATATGTCGCCTCAAGTACAACACCTCGTTTTGCGATCATATATCCTGCTACAGGACTGTCTATACCACCTGACAAAAGAAGCATTGCCTTTCCTGCTGTGCCAAGAGGCATTCCTCCAGGCCCTGCGATCTCCTCTGAATAAATATTAATCATAGGTCTTATTTCAATATTGATAAGTACCTGCGGATTGTGTACGTCTACCTTCGTCTGTGGGAAAGCTTCAAGGACTTTTTCACCAACAGCCGCATTTATCTCCATGGACGTCATAGGATAGTTTTTACGCGCCCTTCTGGCGTTTATTTTGAACGTAAAGTTTTTATCTTTATATACGTTATTGATATGTGCTATAACATCCTGAGCAAGCTTATCAAAACCTTCGTCCTCATGCTGTTCAACAGGACATATCCCAACTATGCCAAACACTCTCGAAAGTGCAGCTACAGTCTCGTCATAATCATATTCACCATCTGTGTCTACATATACACGTCCGCTTTCTTTGTGGACTTCAAAATTCCCATCAACATCTTTTAATTGATATTTGATGTTTTTTACAAGTGCATCCTCAAATATGTATCTGTTTTTTCCTTTTATTGCAATCTCAGCATATTTAATCAAAAAAGTTTTATACATGAATATCTCCTATTCTCTATCGTCTTGTATATTTTTGCAATTTTGGGATCACATCCCTCATAACCGAAATGGCATAGTCTGCTTCTTCCATTGTTGTATTAACACAAAAGCTGAATCTGATCGTCGAATCAAGCAGGTTTTGTTTAACCCCTATGCTTTTAAGTGTAGAACTAATAGCAGGGTGATTTGATGAGCAGGCACTTCCGGCAGATACATATACATTTTTTTCTTCCAAAGTATGCAGCATTACTTCTGCCCTTATTCCTTCGATACTCACACTTACTACGTGGGGAGCATTTTCATGATCGCATCTTCCGTTTACTGTGACTCCATCAATCTGCAGTACTTCATCTATAAAATGATCTCTTATACTATACATATGTGCGATCTTTTTATCAAAATCCGTATATATTTCTTCTGCTGCAACTCCAAGACCTGCATATGCAGGTACATTTTCAGTACCTGAGCGCATTCCTTTCTGCTGTCCGCCACCATATATAATCGGTTTTATTCTAGTCTTATCCTTTATATATAAAAATCCGCTTCCTTTTGGACCATGTATTTTATGTCCGCTTACAGATAACAGATCAATGTTCATTTTTTTAGGTCTGATCACAAATTTTCCATATGACTGTATTGCATCAACATGAAATATTGTTGAAGGATTTGCAGCCTTGATCGCAGCTCCCGCTTCCTCGATAGGCATGACTGCACCTATTTCGTTGTTTACATGCATCAAAGACACAAGTATCGTATCATCCCTTATGGCAGCTTTTAATTTTTCAACGCTTATCTGACCATCGCTGTTTACCGGCAGATATGTCACTTCAAATCCAAGTTCCTCCAGAAACTGCATCGGGGAATACACTGAAGCATGTTCTACCGATGAAGTGATTATATGTTTTCCTGCTCTTTTATTTGCAAGAGCACTTCCTATTATTGCAAGATTATTCGACTCTGTTCCACCAGATGTAAAAAGTATCTCTTTTTCCTGCACTTTTAATGTCTTCGCAATTTTCTTTTTAGCATCATTAATATAATTTTCAGCAATAACACCTTTCATGTGCAACGATGACGGATTGCCAAAATCTTCTGTCAATAATTTATATACCATATCCGCAGCTACTTTTGAGCATCTCGTAGTTGCGGAATTATCCAAATATGCTTCCATTTCGCTAAAAGCTCCTAACTATCTAAATTAAAAACAAGCATAGCAAGTGTGGCAAGACCGGCTGTCTCAGTGCGCAGTATCCTCCTACCGAGACTTATGCGATGCATGTCATTATCATCTGCCAGTTTTATTTCTTCCGGTGCAAATCCACCCTCCGGTCCTATAACTATTCCTATAGACTGTCCTTTTTTAATCTGTCCCATAATCTGTCTTGTTGCATCCATTCCACGCTCGTTTTCATATGGGACAAGCGTAACATCAAGTTTACCGGCTTTTTCTAAAGCAAGCTTATACGGAACAGGCTTGTCTATTAACGGAATGATCGTTCTCTTTGACTGTTTTGCAGCACTTTCAGCGATTGCCTGCCAGCGTTCAACCTTTTTTGCAGCCTTTTTTTCATCAAGTTTTACGACACAATTTTTCATTGAAACCGGAACGATCTTATATACGCCAAGTTCTACTGCCTTTTGAATGATAAGTTCCATTTTATCACCTTTAGGAAGTCCTTGAAATAAGGTTATCCTGTTGCCAAGCTCTGTTCCATTATCATCTTCACTATCTATTTCTGCCACAACCATATCTTCAGTTATAAGTGTGATATGGCAGAAATATGCCTTGCCTGACATATTGCTTATTCTTATACGTTCATCTATTTTCATCCGCAGAACATTTCTGATGTGATTTACGTCTGAGCCCTCTATCACGATCTCATGTTCATGTACCTGCGCATCATCTACAAAAAACTGATACATAGCCTTTTCCTGTTAAAGTTTCTGGGCTGTAATATTTACCCATTCGCCCTGATGATTGATCTCAATTACCTTAAGCCCTGTTTTTTCTATTGCGTCCCTTACTTCATCCTCTTTAAAATCAATGATTCCAGAGGTTATAAAATAGCCGCCTTTTTTTAGCCTGTCAGGTATAACAGGAGCCATCGGGATAATAACATCAGCAAGGATATTTGCAACTACTATATCATATTCTTCTGTCCCTACCTGTTTTTGAAGATCTACATCATCGATCAGATTGCCAACATAGAATGTTCCCAGCTTTTCATCCAGGTGATTTACTTTCATATTTTCATGCGTAGAGATCATGCAGTCCGCATCAAGATCTGTTCCAACCACCTCTGATGCACCGAGTTTCAGAGCAACGATCGACAAGATTCCGCTTCCGCAGCCTACGTCAAGAACTTTTGGATGTCCATCTTTTATGTACTTTATAAGCTGTCTGATACAAAGCTGTGTAGTCTCATGTTTTCCTGTTCCAAATGAAATTCCCGGATCGATCTCTATCATAAATTTATCTTTATCTTCCGGTTTTACATCTTCCCATGTCGGTTTTATGAGAATATTTCCGATTGTGAATGAAGAGAAAAACTTTTTCCAGTTATTTATCCAGTCAAGATCTTCTGTTTCAGATGATAAGATCATCCCACTTCCAACATCAACAGTATCTCTCAACTCCTCAAGGCCAATCTTTACTTTCTTTAATATTTCAGACTGATCCGTTCCATCATCTTCTATATAGAAGCTAACATGGCTTTTACCCTCATCAGGTGGTAGTTCCGGCAGGAAATCTATAAACATATCTGCCTGATCTTCTTTTGTAAGCGGAATATTATCTTCGATTTCTATTCCCTCGATTCCAAGATCCATAAGCATACTGCTCATAAAATCCTCCGCAGCAGTGGTTGTTTCAATCGTGTATTTTTTCCACTTCATATATTTTCCTTTCATATATCAAGGCAGCCTTTCGACTGCCCGGTATTATCTGTTTATTTATTTTTGCTTTTGCCCTTATGCTTAGGTTTGTTTCGTTCTTCCACAAGAAGCTCAAGGAGATGTTCTTCTGTCACACGACCTTCAGACAGATCTTCTTTTATCTGATCTACCCTTTTTTGAACAGCAGCCTCCACCTCATTTCTTGGAGAATTATCATTAGAAAATGCTCTTTGTAAATCCTGTATCAAATAATCTCTATTATCCATTGTATTACCTCTTGTGTCCAATCTAATAACTTATATCTGCATTCTAACACAAAATATAATACATTTCCATAAAAAACTATATATAAAATCAAAGCATAAAATAAAAGCAGTATGTCATTTTAAAAATACTGCTTTTATTGTTCTGCAAATTAAATATCGTACATGGCACATAGCTTATTATATTCATCATTGATTTCCTGAATAGTCTCTGTGTCCCCATCTATATTATCGGGATGATATATTTTGATGAGATCCCTGTACCGCTTCTTTATGGATTGTTTACTTCCAACTCCGGAAAAAAACATTTCTCCGCTGACTATAGAGCCATTATCCTTTGCATTGTATGTACTTTGTCTTTCGAATTCATTTACACGCCTGTAAAATTCTTTCTTCTTTTGCATATTCTGCTTTTCTGATGCCAATCTAAGCAATTCATCCTCGAGGATTTTAACTTTCATCTCAAAAAGCCTTTGTTGCTGCTGTAATCTTTTATCTTCTATCTCTACACGACGTCTAAATTCTTTTCTTTCCCTTTCAAGTGCCCTTTTTTCCTCATCAAGGACTCTGCGTTCATCTTCAAGTGTCATAGAAAACTCCTATAAAATATCAAATAAAGATCATGCTGTTTCCAGTTCATAATACAACACTTGTTCCGATATTTCCATAGGCTGATTTTCCTAAACAATTCAAAATAGTGTCAATCAATCAAAAGACTCTTTTAATTTGTCCATAAATCCCTTTTTCTTTGGGGTGGTAGAAGCGCCGCCCTCTTTTGTGAGTGATCCGCCTGAAAGCTCATCAAACTTCACAAGTGCCTCCTTAGCCTCTTTGGAAAGTCCTGTAGGTGTAGCCACTATAAGTGTTACATAGTGATCGCCTCTTACCGCTTTATTTCTAGTAGACGGGACTCCCTTTCCTTTTAATCTGATTCTCGTTCCAGTCTGTGTTCCAGGCGCAACATTATAAATTATATCCCCATCAACAGTCTTTATCCGAACCTCCCCACCAAGGGCTGCTATGGCAAATGATATCGACGCTTTAGAGAATATATTCATATCCTGTCTTTCAAATACATTACTTCCTGATACAATAACCTCTACAAGAAGATCTCCTCTTGGTCCGCCATTTATACCCGGTTCGCCATAATCACGGATTCTTACGCACTGGCCATTATCAATACCTGCCGGTATCTCAACATTCTTTCTTACTTTCTTTGTATTATAACCAGTTCCATGACAAACAGGACATTTTTCTTTTACTACTTTTCCAGTACCACCACATGATGGACATGTAGAAACATCCTGTACAACGCCAAAAAGAGACTGACGCTGACGTACGATCTTACCGGATCCCTGACACTGTGAACAAGTTTCCGGTGTAGTTCCCGGCTTTGCTCCATTACCATTACATGTACTACATGTTTCTTTATAATTAAATTCAAGCTCCTTTGTACATCCAAATACAGCTTCTTCAAATGAAATCCTAATACTCAGACGTATATTGGCTCCTTTGGCCGGGCCATTTCTTCTGGCATTAGATCTGCCTCCGCCAAAAAAGTCTCCAAAAATATCCCCGAAAATGTCTCCCATGTCCATTCCGGAAAAATCAAATCCACCAGCTCCGCCTGTGCCATCAAAAGCTGCATGACCAAACTGATCATACTGTCTTCTTTTTTCTGCATCCGAAAGTACAGCATATGCTTCCTGTGCCTCTTTAAACTTTTCTTCACATTCTTTGTCCCCTGGATGACTGTCAGGATGATATTTTTTTGCCTGTTGTCTGAATGCCTTTTTTATTTCTGCATCTGTTGCAGTTTTTGATACACCCAGAACCTCATAGTAATCTCTTTTTTCTGCCATAATCTTAATCCTTTATAATTAGACGTTTTCTAAAATAAGCATTTGATAATTTAAGACGCAAGGTCAGCCTTATACAAGCTAACCTTGCGGATAAATTAAATATTTATTTAACAATGAAATCACATTTGATGAATTTTGTCAAATATTAAACCTCTTTAAAATCTGCATCAATGACGTCGTCATCATTTCCTGCTGCTGAACCGGCATTCATATCAGGACCTGCTGCTCCTGCTCCAGCGTTCATATCAGGACCTGCTCCTGCTGCTCCCTGTGCAGCCTGTGCCTGCTCATACATCTTTGCAAATACTTTCTGCGCACTCTGTGTGAGTTTCTCCTGTGCTGCTTTAAGTTCTGCAACATCTGCCTCTGTCATAGCCTCAGCCTCTTTGTGAGCATCAAGGAAAGATTTAACAGCGGCGATATCAGCCTCAACTGCTGACTTATCAGCTGCATCAACCTGATCTCCAACCTGTTTTAAAGCATCCTCTGTCTGGAATACAAAGCTCTCTGCTTCGTTTCTTGCATCGATAGCTTCTTTTCTCTTCTTGTCCTGTGCCTCAAACTCAGCTGCTTCTTTAACTGCCTTATCAATCTCATCATCAGACATATTAGAGCCTGCTGTGATTGTGATGTGCTGCTCTTTTCCTGTACCAAGATCCTTGGCTGATACGTTTACGATACCATTTGCATCGATATCGAATGTAACCTCAATCTGTGGAACTCCACGACGTGCTGGTGGGATACCATCAAGTCTGAACTGTCCAAGTGATTTATTGTCACGGGCGAACTGTCTCTCACCCTGTACTACGTTGATATCAACGGCTGTCTGATTATCAGCAGCTGTAGAGAAGATCTGGCTCTTTCTTGTAGGGATTGTTGTATTTCTCTCGATAAGTCTTGTAGCAACACCACCCATTGTCTCAATTGAAAGAGAAAGTGGAGTAACATCAAGAAGAAGTACTTCGCCAGCACCTGCATCTCCTGCTAATTTACCACCCTGGATAGAAGCACCGATTGCTACGCACTCATCTGGATTAAGAGATTTGCTAGGTTCTTTTCCTGTCATCTGTTTTACTTTGTCCTGTACTGCCGGGATACGTGTAGATCCACCAACAAGGAGTACCTGTCCTAAATCTGCGTTTGTAAGTCCTGCATCCTTCATAGCATTCTGTACAGGGATAGCTGTTCTCTCTACAAGATCATGTGTCAGTTCATCGAATTTAGCTCTTGTAAGAGTCATATCGAAATGCTTTGGTCCCTCTGCTGTAGCAGTAATGAATGGAAGGTTGATGTTTGTAGTTGTAGCTGAAGACAACTCTTTCTTTGCTTTCTCTGCTGCTTCTTTTAATCTCTGAAGAGCCATCTTGTCTGTAGAAAGATCAACGCCCTCTGCTTTCTTGAATTCATCAATCATCCACTGTGTGATCTTGTTATCAAAATCATCTCCACCAAGACGTGTATCTCCGTTTGTAGATAATACTTCGATTACACCATCACCGATCTCGATGATAGAAACATCAAATGTACCACCACCAAGGTCATATACCATGATCTTCTGCTCTTTTTCATTGTCAAGTCCATAAGCAAGTGCTGCAGCTGTAGGCTCGTTGATGATACGCTTTACATCAAGACCAGCGATCTTTCCTGCATCCTTTGTTGCCTGACGCTGTGCATCATTGAAGTAAGCAGGTACTGTGATAACAGCCTCTGTAACCTTCTCACCAAGGTATCCCTCTGCGTCAGCTTTTAATTTCTGAAGTACCATAGCTGAAATCTGCTGTGGGCTGTAGCTTTTATCATCGATCTGTACCTTGTAATCTGTTCCCATATGTCTTTTGATAGAAGAAATTGTCTTCTCAGCGTTTGTAACAGCCTGACGTTTTGCAGGCTCACCGATAAGTCTCTCTCCTGTCTTTGTGAAGGCTACTACTGAAGGAGTAGTTCTTGCACCTTCCTGATTTGCTATAACTGTAGGTTTTCCACCTTCCATAACAGCTACACAGCTGTTTGTTGTTCCTAAATCAATTCCTATGATTTTGCCCATTTTTATTTCCTCCTAATTAATATAGTGTTTAATACAATTTTAAAATTTATTTACTGTACAACAGATACCATACTGTGACGTACCACTGTATCCTTGTACATATAACCCTTTTGAAGCTCCTGTGCGACTGTGCCTGACTCAAGTTCGTCATTTTCAACCTGCATAACCGCATTATGGAAATCAGGATTAAATTCCTGTCCGATGCAATCGATTGGTTTAACACCAACTGCATCAAGCTCTGTCATCATCTGTTTGTAAATCTTATCCATACCTGTGATGAACGGATCATCTTTCTGATCCTCAGATACGGCTGCAAGTCCTCTCTCGAAATTATCGACTACCGGAAGAATTTTCTCAATTATTGTTTTCGCTCCCATATCAAACATCTGTGTCTTTTCTTTCTCAGTACGCTTACGGAAGTTTTCAAACTCTGCCATCTGCCTTTTCAGACGATCATTTAATTCCTCTATCTGTTCGTCCTTTTTATCTTTTTTCTTTTTCTTGAAAAGACCTTTCTTTTCATCTTTATCAGCCGGATCAGCATCGTCTGCCTCCTCGTCTGATGTTTCAGCCTTTGCTGTGTTTTCTGCAGCAGCCTCTTTTTCTGTATTTTCTGCTTCTGAAGTATTTTCCTCATCAGCTCCTTCGATTTCTATTTCTTCTGCTTTAGTTTCTGCAGTCTCATTGTCAATTGTTTCTTTTTTGATTTCCTCTGGCATTTCTGACCACCTTTCTATGTTTCTTCATCCGACTTATTGTAAATTCCATCAAGCTGGGATTTCAAAGTCTTTAGATTGTCCATTACTTTTTCATAATCCATACGCTTAGGTCCGACAATTCCTATCGTTCCTTTCACGCCCTCACCAAGATCATATGTGGCAGTGACAACACTGCAATCTTTCATGGTCTGGATCGGAGATTCATTTCCTATATAAACCTGAATACCTGTTCCGTTGTCTGTTTTTTCAGAATCGGAAAGTGATTCAGTAACAAGGCTCGCTAATTCTTCCTTTTCCTCGAACGCCGATAAAAGTGTTGCTGCGCTGTCGGAATCTGAAAGCTCCGGATACTTAAGTATATTTGTTGCTCCGCTGGTGTAGATCTTAAGATCCTCACTCTCTGCGAATGTCTGTACCAAAGCATCAAGTACATCACTGACTATTCCTGAATGGATACCTGCCTGTTCTTTTAATCTGGCGATCGTTCCAAGGTTGATCTCGTTCATCGCAAGACCATTAAGTGATGTATTAAGCAGTATGTTGAGCTTTAGGATTGTCTCATTATCCAAAGCCTCATACAGATTTACCATCTTGTTTCTGACCATGTTGTTGTTCATAACAATTACTGCAAGTAAGTGCTGGTCATCAACCTGTGATAGCTGGATGAATTTCACTTTGTTGTGATTTACATCCGGTGCAGAAACGAGTGTGGCATAATTTGTATTGGTGGCAAGCATCTTTGCTGCCTGCTTTAATATCTTATCCATCTTCTCGGTCTTTTCAATGACAAATTCTTTCATATCTGAAATTTCTTTGTCTTTTTTTTCATTCTGCTCAATAAGATGATCCACATATAATCTGTAGCCCTTATCTGAAGGTATCCTGCCGGCTGAGGTATGTGGCTGTACTATGTAGCCCATCTCCTCGAGATCCGACATCTCGTTTCGAATCGTTGCCGAGCTTAGATTTAAATCTGTATATTTTGAAATTGTACGTGAGCCAACCGGCTCTCCTGTGGCGAGATAATTGCGGATGACTGCATCCAGTATAGTTATCTGTCTCTCGCTTAATTCTAATTCATCTTTTTCCATTGGTCACACGCTCCATGTGAAGTATGCTTTTATTTGTTAGCACTCTTTAATTTGGAGTGCTAATATTTTTTCTGTACTTAACATACCACCACCTATTAGCAATGTCAACCCTTGAGTGCTAATATTTTTGTTATTTTTTTTCAAACCCTTTAAAATCAATGGTTTGCAGTATCTTATTTCTTTTGAAATTGTGATT
>OLQH01000164.1_pt1 | contig 79458 bp, 70 predicted proteins | sample 1672671 | NCBI WGS metagenome assembly OLQH01 (sample SAMEA3136712, study PRJEB25190) | human gut metagenome
GACTTTGTAACTGTTAACCAGTAGTCGTTCTTGACTACACCATTATTATACTAGGAGGAAAGATATGCAGGAAGAAAAAAGACCTTATCACGACGGCTTATCCTTTCCCAGCGCCAATATCCCCGGCATCACACCGGAATCCGCTTTTACGGACGGGTATCTGACAGCGCTTCACACCATGGATGAAGCACATTCCCGTGTCCGGATCGGCGATGACGGCAAGGCCTCCGATATGAATCCGGAAACCGAAATGTCTCCGGACGGCTGCAATCCAGTCAGCAAAGACTCGGAAATGGAACGTGCCCATGACGGCGGGGATGACATGATTTTTCCCGGCGTACTTCCCGGTATGCCCGGTGTACTTCCGGGCGGCTATGCCGGTGCAGTACCACCCTTCTATTTTCCCGGATCCGGACCTACTCCGGGGATGTAACCCGGCAGACGGCCGCGCCCGGACAAAAAAAGCCCTGTAAGGGAGCATATCTGCAATTTGGATATGCTTCCCTTACAAGGCTTTAATTTTTTATCCGATCATGATATCCAGGATTTCCCGGTCGGTGTCACGCATGCCGTCACGGCCCAGGCGGGCAACATTGGCAATGGTGGATTCCACCCCTTTTTTCACGATACCGTCGCCGTCCACGAATTCCTGGCCGTTCCGGTACATATAGTATCCCAGGATGCCGGCGTCCACAGCGGAAGCTATTTTGGCCGCGCAGGATGCCTTGGCGCCGTCGCACACGATGCCTGATACATTGGCCAGGGTATTGACCACCGTATGGATGATTTCTTCATAGCCGCCGCCCAGCAGATAAGCGATTCCGGCGCCGGCCCCTGTTCCCGCGCTCACCGCGCCGCAGTAGGCGGAAAGCCGTCCGATGCCTTCCTTCAGATGAATCGCCGTCAGATTGGAAATCAGCAGGGCGCGGTAAAGCTGCTCTTCTCCCGATCCCAGCTCCCTGGCGTATTCGATAACAGGCACGGATACGGTAATCCCCTGGTTGCCGCTTCCGGAATTGATGACCACGGGAAGCTCACAGCCGTTCATCCTGGCATCAGAACCCGCGGCCGCCTTGGCCCTTGCCCGGATTTTCACATCATCGCCGTAGGCCGCAAGCAGCACCTTTCCCACGTTTGCGCCGTAGGCATGCTTCATTCCCTCTTCGGCAATGGCCATATTGTATTCTATCTGCCGATCCAGGACCTCTTTTACGTCGTCCAGACAAGCGGTCAGGGCAAAATCCACGATTCCTTCCATGCTGAGAGAGGATTTTGCCTCCGCCTGGGAACCTTCCTCATCCGTTCCTGCTGTCCGCAGTATCTCACCGTTTTTTTCCACCAGCACCACATTGGTATGGGAATCCGCTATGCGCACGCGAGCTTCCCGGTTTCCGGCCCACACAGTCACCGTAAGGTCAAAGGTACGGCAGCCGCCCGCCTTCTGAATCCGGATATCCGCTGTCTGCAGATAGTCCCTGATTTCTCCTCGCTGCTCCTCCGTCAGGCCCTCGAGAAGCTCCAGCTTATCCTCCGGCCTGCCGGAAACAACCCCTGCGGCTGCCGCGGCCTGGATTCCTTTCATGCCGCCCGTGTTCGGTACGATGACGCTCTTTACATTTTTTATGATATTTCCGCTGGCCTCCACCAGAAGCCGATCCGGCCTTTCCCCCAGCGTCTGCGCCGCCAGCGCCGCCGCATAGGCAATGGCAATCGGTTCCGTACACCCGAAGGCGGGCACCAGCTCCTGCTCCAGAATCCGGAGATATTCCCGGTATATGCTGCTGTTATGTTCCATGTTCGCTCCCATCTGTTTGTGCCTGTTCACATGCGCACTGCCCGTGATATATAAACCGCATGTGTAACTGTTCAGTACCCCTCACAGTTACCCGCAGATTTCATCTATTTTTTTGAGTTCCTCCGCCGTGAAAGAGGTTCTGTGGATAATTTCAATATTTTCCGTAATCTGGGCGGGCCTGGATGCGCCTATCAGCACACTTGTCACCTCTCCGTCCCTCAGGATCCAGGACAGCGCCATCTGCGCCAGGCTCTGCCCCCTGTTTTGTGCGATTTCATTCAGGGCGCTTATCTGATCCAGACGTTCCTGCGTCAGCGCGGATTCCTTCAGGAAACGGCCGTCCCTCTTAATCCTGCTGTCCTCCGGAATCCCGTGAAGGTATTTATCCGTGAGAAGTCCCTGCGCCAGCGGACTGAAGGCAATTATACCGCAGCCGTTGGCCGCTGCAAAGGATTTCAGGCCATCCTCTTCTATACTGCGGTCAAATATGGAATATCTGCTCTGGTTGATGATAAAAGGACACTTAAGGTCAGACAGAATCTTCATTGCCTTTTCCGTATATTCCCTGGAATAATTGGAAATTCCCGCATACAGAGCCTTCCCGCTCTTCACGATCTGATCCAAAGCCATCATCGTTTCCTCCAGCGGCGTCTCCGGATCCATACGGTGGTGGTAGAAAATATCCACATAATCCACCTTCATCCGCTTCAGGCTTTCATCCAGGCTGGAAATCAGGTATTTCCGGCTGCCGCCATCCCCGTAAGGCCCCGGCCACATATCATAGCCCGCCTTGGTGCTGATCACCATCTGGTTGCGGTAAGGGCGCATTTCACTTTCCATAATCCTTCCGAAATTCTCCTCCGCGCTTCCGTAAACAGGCCCATAATTATTCGCCAGATCAAAATGGGTAATCCCGTTATCGAAAGCCGTGAAAACCAGCTGCTTCATATTGTCATAATTGTCCTTGCTTCCGAAATTGTGCCACAGCCCCAGAGAAACCGCAGGCAGCTTCAGCCCGCTGTTTCCGCAGCGGAAATAATTCATATGTTCATAACGATCTTCTTTTGCCAAATACATTTTTTACCTCCTCTATACCGCAGGTCTGCCCGCGGTACTGCAACAACCATCCGTTTAAAAGTTCCATTCAGGTCTTACCTCTGTCCGCGCCATAAAGCGTTTTTTTCCACATTCCTATATGCTTCTGGCCTCTTCCAGCACCCAGCGGACATGTTCTGCGGGCAGATCCCCTGGAATGGTGCAGTCTGCGCCCAGCAGAAAACCTTTTTTACCGCAGGTTTCGATCAGTTCCCTTACCGCCTTCCGGATCTCTTCCTCATTTCCTGAGTACAGCACGCCCTCCTTCCGGTTATCCAAACCGCCCAGGGCAGGCTTTCTGCCGAAAAATTCTCTTCCCGAGGGAATATCCATCTCCTCCACATACACCGCCCAGTTAATGGCTGCGGCTTCATAGTCCTGCCATACCTCCACACGGTTCTTATCCCCGCCCCAGCCGCAGCAGTGCAGAATATTATGACTGCTCAGGCCATTGGCATAATCCAGGACCTCCTTGTCAAAGGGGGTAACCAGGCTGCGGTATTCCTCCGCAGTAAACCGGAAGGTTTCCGCATTCTGCACACAGTAATAAATACCATCGCAGCCAGCTTTCTCGATCAGCCCCTTCACCAGCGCCTTCGCATCCTCCGCAATTACGCCGCAGGCATACTTCACCGCTTCCGGGTCCTCCTTGATGCAGTCCATCATTGTTTCCCAGCTCGTCTGAAGACGGAAAAAGGAAAGAGGACAAAATACATTATAAAATACACAGCACTCCCCGTCCACCGCTTTTACAATGGCGCGCGCCCGCTCAACCTGCTCCCTGATGAACTTATGCCCGCTTCCCAAAGGCTTCATATCATAAAGCTGCGACACATTCTCCATTTTTTCCAGTGTTTCATTGGGATATCCGAAATAACCGTCGCACATTATTTTGATAAAATCCTGGTCCGTATCCCTGTACCACTTAAGATGCGCATCCACACATGCCTGCCCCAATGCCTGCTCCTGCGGAAAATGAAACCAGAATGCGCCGGGAACGTGATCCGCCTCCCTGTTTTCCAATGCTGCCAGTACTCTTTCTTTCTTGTTCATTATAATTACCCTTCTTTTCTTATTTTAAACTGACTGTCCAGTTCCTACACAGTTACCTTTCTCCAATGCCCGCTTTCAGCTCGCATAACAGCCCATTCAGGCTTCCTCTCCATTGAAATCACATTCATTCAAAGCCAGCATGGCCATAGTATAGATTTTTGCCGCTGAAAGCAGTTTTTCCAGATCCAGCCCCTCGTCCGGTTCATGGGCGCCGCCGTGCCCCTTCCTGAACAGAACGCCTGCCATATCCCCCTCCCGCTCAGGCATGGATCCGATGCCATAGCCAAACGCATTGGGCAGCTTCCTGGCATACGTGCCGCCTCCCATCACATAAGGTTCAGCTGTGCATCCTGTAATTTCGTTAAATAAATCTGTCAGAAGGCCAACCTCTTTTCTGTCCTTCGGGAAATAATTCGGCGCAGAATTCCTGATAAGCTCCCATTTATAACCTCCCCGGCCGCAGTACTCCTCCAGCCCGGCCTCCAGCTTTCCCGCATCCGCCGTAATGGAATAACGGATATTAAACTGCAGCTGCGCCTGATGCCCCTGAAGCCTCAGCACAGTCCCCGCGCAGGTCAGACGCCCGGAAACCTCATCTGAATAAGAGATTCCAATATGCTCCCCATAATAATCCGACGTGGCATCGGCAATAAACTGAAGCAGCTTCCGATCCCCTTCCTCCAGAAGCTTGGCCCCACACATCGCGGCCGCCAGTTCATGGACAGCATTTACACTGCCTTCAGGGAAAGCGCTGTGTCTGCTGGTTCCATACGCAGTCACCCTGATTTTCCCATCCCGGGCCTCCGCCTTCACACATTCCGGAAGCGATGCCTGCAAAGCAGCCAGCTGTTCTTCCGAAACTTCTGTCCTTTTACCAACCACCAGAACCGCCCTGTCAGGGATAATATTGCCTGCGCTTCCGCCATACAGCTCCAGCACTTCATCACTGAAGGCCCTGCCGGAAACTGCAGTCCCTTCCAATATCCCCTTTTCCCCATAACAAACCGGAAAACCACAGTCCGCGATCATAGACAACGCCGGAAGCGGATATTTGGACGTGTAATACTCCAGATCCGACATCCCCCTTTCCTCATCGCACCCTGCAAAAAGACAAAGCTCATGCGCAGCCGGAAGCCCCAGCTCCCTGATACAACGCATCACATAAAGCATGGCCACTGCCGGCCCCTTATTATCCTGCGCTCCTCTGCCGATAAGATACCCATCCTTCACCACCGGCTCAAACGGCTCATAATCCCAGCCCTCCCCCAGCGGCACCACATCCAGATGATTCCACAGGCCAATCGTATTGCTCCAGTCCTGATTCTCCACACCGATGCTTCCCACATAATACTCCCGGTTCTCCGTATGGAACCCATATTTCCTTCCCATGGCAAGCATCTCATCCAGCGCATCCCTGCATCCCTGCCCAAACGGCCCCTGCTCTGCCTCCGGATCCGAAATACTGGGAATCCGCACCAGCCTCTTAATATCCTCCGTCATCTCCTCCCGATGCCCGTCAAACCACTGGCTGACCTTCTCATAAATTTCACCATCATACATTTTTCCCATATAAGCTCCTATCCAGGCCCCTCCGCCAGTCAATACCGACTGCCTTCATACCAAAGACCTTATGTTATTATTATAGATACCAAACAACTTTTCTTCTATAACCAATTCCTTCAAAAACTATGCAGTTTCAATCATTTTGGCCGGCCTGCCGCATCCGCCCCGTTTCCGTCCGCCCTTGGTCCGAGGGGGGCTGGGCCTGTATTCCTTCCCCGGGGCCGGGGCGGGGTATGTTCTGTTCTGTTTGAGAAAACGGCGATGTTTCTTACCGCTCCGGGAAGTCAGAATTCTGACGTCCTTAGAGGCTTGTCTGACGAACGAAGACAATTTTAGCCGCAAATCACAAACTCACTCCTGCCAAAAAAGTTACATGCGGCTAAAATCACTGAGGAGGAGTTCAGCCTCGCTGGCAGAATTCTGACTTCCCGGAACGGTTAGAAACACCCCGTTTTTGAAACAGAACAGAACATACCCCGCCCGGCCCCGGGGAAGGAATACAGGCCCAGCCCTCCTCGGACCAAGGGCGGACGGAAACGGGGCGGATGCGGCAGGCCCTCTCTACCTCATAAGAAAAACAGCCGGACTGCTGAACAATCCGGCTGCATCCGCCACCAAAAGGAGCCTACCGGCTTCCCTTATCATATATTTCACCCAAAGCGCGGGGCGCCCTGTTGTGCTTGGAAAAGAATACAAGCAGCAGAAGCGTCAGCACATAGGGGAGAATCATTACCAGATCCTGATAGCTGCTGGGCATTTCCAGCATCTGCACGATGCGGTAGCCGCCGGAACGGGCAAACCCGAACAGCAGGCAGGCTCCCAGTGTGGGGAGGATTCTCCAGTTTCCGAAAATCAGCGCGGCAATGGCCAGGTAGCCATAACCAACATAGATATTGTTGGAAAAATTCGCTGAAATGGAATAGGCGAAGCAGATGCCTCCCAGCCCGGAAAGCGCGCCGGAAACCATAACCGCCACCAGCCTTACCCTGCCCACTTCAATGCCCGCTGCATCCACCGCATGGGGATTATCGCCGCAGGCACGCAGATGCATGCCAAAGCGTGTCCGGTACATCACAAACCAGGCAATGAACGCCACCACAATAATCACGATTTCAAAGGGATATACATTGGTAAATACCGCTCCCAGTATGGGTATTTTCGAGATTCCCGGCACCGTCAGCCTGCTTGACACCCCCAGCACGAATTTATCGGAGGCCGCCCCGAATACGGTGGCATTGATCTGCTTTGTCAAAAAGGAGGTTAATGCCATGGCCAGGATATTAATCACCACGCCGCTGATGACCATATTTGCCTTGAACCGGATACACAGCAGCGCATGAATCAGTGAAAACAGCATGCCGCCGATTACGGCAAACAGCATGGCGATGTAGAAGGGAACCGCTGAATTTCCCGCAAATTTATCCGCAACGAGCACCGCGACGAGCGCGCCGGTAAAAGCGCCGAAGCCCTGCAGGCCCTCAATGGCAAGGTTGGTAATGCCGCTTTTTTCACTGTAAATACCGCCGATAGCCATGATGAAAAGCGGCAGTGCAAAGGACAATCCGTCAATGATTACAGTATTCATTTATCCTTCCTCCCTTCCTCGTCCTTCACCCGCGACAGCAGGTAGCTGATAAACGCCGAGCATGCGGAGAACAGCAGGATGATACCTGTGATAACATCAGCAATTTCCGCCTGTATGCCCGCCGCCGAGCTCATGTAGGTACTTCCCTTGTCCACAATGGTAATCAGGAAAGAGGAGAAAATAATGCCCACAGGATTGTTGCTTCCAAGCAGTGAAACCGCAATCGCATCAAAACCGGTGCTGGAAAGCACCCTGGGCTGGATGGAAGCAAAATAGCCAAGGTAATAGGTAACGCCCGCCAGGCCTGCCAGCGCCCCGGAAATCAGCATGGTGACCACAATATTCTTTCCCACATTGATGCCCGCATAACGGGAAGCGCTGCGTGAAAAGCCCACCGCTTTCATTTCATACCCCATTTTGGTCCTGTCCAGCAGGAATTTCACGGCGAACACAGCTATAAGCGCCAGGACAAAGCCCAGCGGGATATCCATTTTCAGATTTCCCACCACCGTATCCGCCAGCGTCAGGCGCGCCGCCGGGGCAATGGCCTTTGACTGCCTGGAAACCGGATCCACATAAAAGGTATTGATACAGAAGCTGCAGACATACTGAATAATGTAATTCAGCATGATGGAGGATACCACCTCATTAATATTGAATTTATATTTCAGCAGGCCGATAAGGCCGCCCACCAATGCGCCCGCCAGGATACCGATAAGCAGCACCAGAGGCTTTGACAGAACCGCGTTCAGTCCGCTGTAGCCTACCAGAATGGAGGATAAAAAGCCTGCCGCCAGCATCTGTCCGGATACGCCGATATTAAACAGGCCTGTCCGCATGGCCACCGCCACCGCAAGCGCCGCAAAAATCATGGGTGTCAGGTAATTTAGGAAGCTTAAGAAGTCGGTGAGGATGCTTTTGTATCCCGCATAGGATGCCTTGGGGGCAAGGCCGCAGCCCTGCAGCAGGTTATAATAGGCTGAAAAAGGATTCTTCCCCAATACGGCAATCACCACAGCGCCTGCGATCAGGCCTATTAAAACACAGAAAACGGGAATGGTCACGCTTTGCGTCTTTTTATTTCCCAGGGTCCGGCTGATCAGTTTTTTCCAGATTGATTGTTTCTCATGCATGCCGCTTCACCCCCATCATAAATTCTCCCACTTCATTTGCGGTCAGCGTTCTGGCATCGGCAATCTTCTGTATCTTCCCGTTGTAAATTACGCCGATGGTATCCGCGCAGTCCATGATTTCATCCAGTTCCAGGGAAATCAGCAGTATAGCCTTTCCCTTATCCCTCTCGCCAATCATCTGACGGCGGATATTCTCAATGGCCCCGATATCCAGTCCCCTGGTGGGCTGGACGAAAATCATCAGATCCGATTCCTGCTCGATTTCCCTTGCGATAATCGCCTTCTGCTGATTACCGCCGCTCATGGAACGCACAACTGTCCTCAGGCCCTGGCCGCTGCGGATATCATATTTATCGATCAGATCCTCAGCATAGCTGTCAAAGGCCTTTTTATCCAGAATCCCTTTTCTGGAAAACGGCTCCCTAAAATAGCTCCTCAGCCCCAGATTTTCCGACAGGGTGAAATCCATGACAATGCCATAATTCTGTCTGTCCTCAGGGATATAGGATATTCCCTCCAACGCCCTGCGGCGGATGGATTCCTCCGTAATATCCTTCCCGTTCAGCCACACTTTTCCTTTGTGCAGGGGAAGCAGTCCGGCAATGGCGTCAGCCACCTCAATCTGCCCGTTTCCGGCCACGCCCGCGATAGCGAAAATCTCCCCGCCATGGACAGTAAAGGAAACATCCTTAACCACCTCAAAATGATCCTGATTGACCACGGTCATATGCTCCACCTTCAGAACCTCTTTTCCGAATTCAGGCTCCTTCTTGGGCGTTTCAAAGCTGACCTCGCGTCCCACCATCAGGTTGGCCATCTTCCGGGTGCTGGTTTCCTTCACATCCAGAACGTCAATCAGCTGGCCTCTGTTCAGGATAGCGCAGCGGTCGGCCACCTTCTTGATCTCTTCCAGCTTATGCGTGATCAGGATGATGGTCTTCCCGTTTTCCCGCAGCCCCTTGATGATATCCAGGAGAAACTCGATTTCCTGCGGCGTCAGCACCGCCGTAGGCTCATCAAAAATCAGGATTTCCGCTTCCCGGTACAGCATCTTCAGAATCTCCACCCTCTGCTGGGTGGACACGTTAATATTTTCAATCACATCCGTAGGCTCCACTTCCAGCCCGTATTTTTGGGAAAGAGCGCGGATATCCTCATTGGCCTTCTTCTTATCCACTGCGGGGAAAAGGCCAAGCACCTTTTTCACCGGTTCCATCCCCATGACGATATTCTCGGCTATGGTATAATTGCTCACCAGTTTGAAATGCTGGTGCACCATACCGATATTCAGCTTCGTGGCATGATTGGGCGAAGAGATCTTTACCTTTTCCCCCCGGATATATATATCGCCCTCATCCGGCTCATACATTCCGAAAAGCATGCTCATAAGCGTTGATTTTCCCGCACCGTTCTCGCCCAGAAGGGCAAAGATTTCCCCCTTCTTTACCTGAATCGTGACATCGTCATTGGCAACAATGCCTGGGAACCGTTTGGTAATATGGCGCATTTCCACAATATAATCCGACATATATTCCCTCTCATTCCGCCGCTCTGTGGCAGCTGTATTTCCATAATATACTTAGGGGATGTCATCACCCCGTTCCTTGCTGGCATCCCCTAAATATACATGTGAATGCGGCCGCGCCGCATTCTGTGCTGTTCAATGCTGCCGCGTTTGGCGCAACAGTCTTCTGTTCAATAGAAACGGGCCGGGAATCCCGGCCCGCCTTCCCTTTCATTTCCGGAGGCAGCAAAGCGGACGGATGACTTCTATATCCGCATGGCAGCTGCCGCAAAGGTCAAATACCCATAACAGGCCAGGCAGGCGCATTTACCGCCCCGCTGTCCGTACCGGCGCATTTGATTTACTCCGCCTTGAAATCATCGGGAGTAATTCCGTTGAAGTTGGCTGCAGGAACAATTTCTCCTGCTTTTACTTTTTCATAAGCCGCATCGATCTTGGTGATGGTATCTGCGGACAGCTGGCATCTTCCGCTGGTGCTTACATAACCGGTAGAATCGGTATCTGCGCCCAGGGTTACGTTTCCGCCCTTGAAGGATCCGTCAGCAATAGAGGTAAGCGCTCTGTCAACGTTGGTGCTCATAACCTTAAGTCCGCTGGTAAGGATTACGTTGGCATCTCCGTTTGCCCCGTCGTCATACTGATCAACGTCACAGCCGATGATGTATACGCCTTCCGCTTCCTTGGCAGCTGTGATGACGCCGTTTCCGGAAGCGCCGGCAGCTACGAACATGATATCCACGCCTTCATCAATAAGAGCGTTTCCAACTACCTTGCCCGTTGCTTCATCAGCAAAGGATCCAATATAGTTTCCGCCTACATTTGCTCCTGTTACGTCGGTTCCTGCATAGGAAGGAAGTTCAACCAGCTCCACTGACTTGCCATCAACTTCATTCACATACTTTACGCCGCACTCAAAGCCGTACTGATAGTTAACGTTGGAAGGGTAAGCAATACCGTTTACAACGGCAACCTTGTTGCTCTTTGTTTCATAAGCAGCAGCCATTCCTGCGAAGAAACCGCTCTCCTGCTCCTTGAACTGCATCGCATAAATGTTGTCTACTTCCACTTCGTTGCCTTCTGCATCGGACGGGAAGGAGTCAACCAGGATGAACTTCACATTCGGGTTGTCCTGTGCGATCTGGGCGATTCCGGCAAACTGGAAACCGCAGCATACAATAGCATCATAATCGGCTACGATGTCAGCTACCGCCTGAACGGCTGCAGCGGTGTCGCCTGTAGGCTCTTTTACAGGAGTTACGGTAGAGGAAGGATTCTTTTCGATAAAGGAAAGAATTCCGTTGTAGTTATCCTCGTTAAAGGAACCGTCATCCACTCCGGAGGGACTGGATACAATTGCGATTTTCAGTGCCGCATTGCCGGCATCTGCGGTATCGGATGCAGCTTCACTGGAAGATGCTTCCGTAGACGCTTCCACAGATTCAGCAGGCGCCGCAGTTTCCTGGGCGGATGCGCCGCTTTCCGCAGGAGCAGTGCTGCCGGAATTGCCGCAGGCTGTCAAAGACAGTGCAAGCAGGGCAGCCATTGCAAGAGAAAGTGCTTTTTTCATAATAAAATCCTCCTTTTTTTACCGTCCGAGACGGCATGTTCGAAAAAACCTAATTACAGCTAATTACAAACCAATCATAGCATTTTACCATCCAAAAAACAATGACAAAATTCCTGAAAAATTTCCCTGAACGCTTTCCGTGTTACTGATTTTCCTCCGTCCGGGCTCCCGCTGCCACGGTTCTGCCCTCCGGGATAATCCGTTTTTTATGCAAAGCCGGTTTTAAATGATATCCATTACATCCTTTACAGATTGCACGCCGATCAGCCGGATACCTTCGATTTTGGGCAGCTTGTCCAGACATACTTTGGGAAGCACACAGGTTTTGAAGCCCAGCTTTTTCGCCTCCGATACACGGATGGCAGCCTGGCTGACCGCCCTGACCTCGCCGCTCAGCCCTACCTCGCCGAAGGCAATCATCGTCTCCTCGATAGGCCGGTTGCGGAAGCTGGAAATCACAGCCATGACGATACCGAGATCGATGGCCGGCTCCTGTATTTTCATCCCGCCGGCAATATTTACATAGGCGTCGCAGCCGGATACCTGCAGCCCCAGGCGCTTTTCCAGGACCGCCATAAGCAGGTTCACCCGGTTGAAATCCGTCCCCGCCGCCTGGCGTCTGGGAAATCCGAAGTTGCTCTGGCAAACCAGCGCCTGAATCTCCACCAGAATGGGCCTGGTTCCCTCCAAAGAGCAGGAAACCACCGAACCGCTGGCCCCTTCCGGCTTACCGTTAAGCATGAACTCGGACGGATTTTTCACCTCGCACAGGCCTTCCTGACGCATCTCAAACACACCGATTTCGTTGGTGGATCCAAACCGGTTTTTGACGCCGCGCAGTATCCGGTAGGAGGCATGCCTGTCTCCTTCAAAATAGAGAACGGTATCCACCATATGCTCCAGCACACGGGGGCCTGCCACGGTTCCCTCCTTTGTCACATGTCCTACAATAAAAATGGAAATGCCATAGCCCTTTGCCAGCTTGAGGAAAACCCCCGTGGACTCCCTCACCTGGGAAACGCTTCCCGGCGCTGCGGAAACCTCCTCCTGGTACATGGTCTGGATGGAGTCTATAATCACGATTTCCGGCTTCTCCCTGGCAATCGCCTCTTCTATGTCACCCAGGTTGGTTTCACACAAAAGCTGCAGCGAATCGCTGAAATTCCCGATTCTCTGCGCCCGCATTTTAATTTGCTGCAGGGACTCCTCCCCGGAAATATAAAGTACCTTTTTCTCCTTTTCGGACAGGAGCCGGCACATCTGCAGCAGCAGGGTGGATTTCCCGATTCCCGGATCTCCTCCCACAAGCACAAGGGAGCCGGCGACAATTCCGCCGCCCAGCACCCGGTCCAGCTCTCCGATTCCCGTCAGGATACGCTCTTCTTTTTCCATGGATATTTCCGCAAGAGTGGACGGCTTCTTCCCGCCGGAGGACAGTCCCGCCGTGCGCTCCACGACAGCGCTCCTGGAAGCGGCCTTCCTCACCGGCTCCTCCACAAAGCTGTTCCAGGTATGGCAGCCCGGACACTGCCCCATCCATTTGGACGACTCATAGCCGCATTCCTGACAATAAAACACAGTTCCTGATTTTGCTTTCGCCATATTTAAAAAAGGGGCGGAAAACCGCCCCTGCCCTCCTGATCTTTCATTGTTAAGCAGCGCTTATTTATGGATGTCTACCTTCACTTCTCCCGCGCCTGCAAGCTCTACGGAAAGACTCAGCTTGCCGCCCAGGTTCGTGCACATCCTTCCGGCATCCTCTCCATTAATCTGCACATCGTATTCCGTATCATCCTGCAGTCCGATGGTGAGCTGTGCGTCCTCATTGCCTTCTACCACAAAGCTCACGCCGTCCTCGCTCTCCGTGAACTCAAGAACACTGGTTCCCGGAACAGATTCATAGACAAACATGCCGTTTTTCTCCAGCTTGGTCATGGTCTGGTAGGTTTTCACCTTATACAGATCTCCTTCGTGGGAAAAATCCTCCAGCTTTGCTTTTTCAGCAAGGGTATGGTTCCCAAAGCTGATGCTGCCGTCTGCCTCTGCGCGGATTAATTCATTTACTACTGCCATTTTCTTTTGTCCTCCTTCATATGGTTCCTCTCGGGGTTAACTGTTTAAAACTGTATTCTTACCGTAACCATGAAACTGCTTCACAGTTACTTTTTTACCTGAAAGGTAATCTTTCCTTCCTTACACCCTACGGTTACATTATCTCCCGGCTGAATCCTTCTCGCAAGGATTTCTTCCGCTAGGGCGTCCTCAACCATATTCTGGATGGCCCTCTTCAGGGGACGCGCCCCCATTTTCAGGTCGGAATGCTTCTCAACGATATAATTCTTGGCCGCCGGCGTAATGGTTAGCGAAATATTCAGCTGCTTTTGGCATCTGTCGGTCAGATCCTTTGAAAGCAGGGTTATAATCTGCTTCATATTTTCCTTCGTCAGGGGATGGAAAACCATAATCTCATCGATCCGGTTGATAAATTCCGGCTTAAACAGCCTTTTTACCTCTTCCATGACGCCGGACTTCATTTTCTCATAATCCTTTTTTTCATCCGTATGGGCGGTAAAGCCCAGGTTCTTCGGATCGATGATGCGCTGCGCCCCGGCATTGGAGGTCATGATAAGCACGGTATTCTTAAAGCTTACCTTCCGGCCCTTGGAATCCGTAATATGCCCGTCATCCAGCACCTGGAGCAGGATATTGAATACGTCCGGATGCGCTTTTTCCACTTCGTCGAAAAGCACCACGGAATAAGGATTGCGCCGCACCTTCTCAGACAGCTGGCCGCCGTCGTCAAAGCCAACATATCCCGGAGGGGAACCGATCAGCTTGGAAACGGAATGTCCCTCCATATATTCTGACATATCGATCCGGATCAACGCATTCTCCGATCCGAACATAGCCTCTGCCAGCGCCTTGCTCAGTTCTGTTTTCCCAACGCCCGTAGGCCCCAGGAACAGAAAAGATCCGATAGGCCTTCTGGGATCCTGGAGTCCGACCCTGCCGCGGCGCATTGCGCGCGCTACGGCGCTTACGGCCTCATCCTGGCCGATAACACGCTTATGCAGTATGCTTTCCAGCTTCAGCAGCCGTTCGCTTTCCTTTTCCTCCAGCTTGCTCACCGGGATTTTGGTCCACATGGCCACCACGCCCGCAATGTCATTCTCGGTGACCTCCTGCCTTCTTAAGGCGTTCTTTTTCTCGATCCGCGCTTTCTTCTGGGCCAGCTTTTTCAACAGTTCATCCTGCTCCCGTTTCCAGACACCGGCCTGGGAAAAGGCTTCAATGCGGATGGCGCCTTCTATTTTCAAATCCAGCTCCCGGATCTCTTCGTTTAACTTCCTGATATCTTCCGGCGGCTCCATATGCTGCAGACGGACGGCTGAGGCCGCTTCGTCTATTAAATCAATCGCCTTATCAGGCAGGCGCCTGTCGTTAATATATCTGCTGGAAAGCCTTACCGCCGCCTCAATAGCCTCGGGAAGGATCTTCACCTTATGGTGATCCTCATACCTGGGGGTCACTCCCTCCAGTATGCGCACTGCCTCTTCCTCTGTGGGTTCCTCCACATTTACCGGCTGGAATCTTCTTTCCAGGGCGGCATCCTTCTCAATATATTTACGGTATTCCGTAATTGTTGTGGCGCCGATCAGCTGGATTTCCCCTCTGGCAAGGGATGGCTTCAGAATATTGGAGGCGTCAATCGCCCCCTCCGCGCCGCCTGCGCCGATCAGGGTGTGCAGCTCATCCAGGAACAGCAGGATGTTCCCATCCTCCGTCACCTCTTTGATTACCTTCTTAATACGCTCCTCAAATTCGCCTCTGTACTTGCTTCCGGCAATCATGCCTGACAAATCCAGCATAAGTACCCGTTTGTTTTTCACTGTATCCGGCACCTCGCCGGCCACAATTTTGGAAGCAAGCCCTTCCACAATTGCCGTTTTACCAACGCCCGGTTCTCCTACCAGGCAGGGATTATTCTTCGTTCTCCTGCTGAGTATCTGGATAACCCGGCTGATTTCCTCTTCTCTTCCAATAACAGGATCCAGCCTGCCGTCTCTGGCCAGCGCGGTCATATCCCTGCTGTACTGCTCCAGTGTGGCGGTGCTTCCCTTCTTTTTCTGTTTCTTAATGAGTTCTTCCTTGTACTGCCCCGGATCCAGCCCCATAGCTGCAAGGGTATCCATATACAGCTTCTGCGGCTGAAGGCCGCAGGTGTTCAGCAGCCTGACAGCTACGTTCTCCCCTTCCCTGAGCAGGGAAAGCAGGATGTGTTCCGTTCCGGTCAGCGCCGAATTAAAACGTGCCGCCTGCCTGTGGCTTTCTTCCAGTATCGCCATGGCACGGGGCGAATAACCGTCCCTTTCCTTTACCGGAGTATCGGAAACAGGCGCAATCAGATCCTCGATCATTTCACGGATTTCCAGTTCATTGGCTCCATTTTCGATCAGGACTCTGGCGGCCACACCGGTTCCTTCTTCCAGGAGTCCCAGCAGGATATGCTCGGTTCCCACATAATTCTGCTTTAACTTCCTGGCGGCCTTCTCAGCCAGCATAAGGGCCGATCTGGCCTTATCTGTATACTGTGACTGCATTATTCCAGTCCTCCATATTCTTCATAGATTTCATCAATTAAAGCATGCACTTCTTCCCGGGAAATATTCTTGCAGCTTGCTTTGGCCAGCAAAACCCGCATATCCTCCCGGGTCTCCAGCATAGCCTGCTTCTTGCCTTCATCAACGGCAATCACCGCACCTTTTCTTCTGTCTACCTTAACAAAGCCTTCCTGTTTTAATACGGTATATGCCTTATTCACGGTATGCATGTTAATTCCAATGGTGTCGGCAAGCTGCCTCACACTTGGGAGCACATCGCCTTCATGGAAGCGGTTTGTGGCTATTCCGAGAATTATCTGGTTTCTCAGCTGCATATATAAAGCTTCATCACTGTTAAAATCAATCTCTATAATCATTTCCAATCCGCATCGCTCTTCTTTCTGTTATTCATTTGTTATATTTATAGTATAACAGGGAGCACATCCTGTCAACCGCTTTTCGGTTTTCAGGCGCCGGGATATCCGTCCCGTTGTTTTGTCAGTGGAAATTTATTACAGAAACGGCTGTTTTTACGTAAACCGGCATTTGATTCAAAAAAGCCGCTGTAGTCCTACTTACTCAGCGGCTTTTTTAAACATAAGGCTGGTCCGCGGAGCGTGGCAGCCGTTATTTATCCTCAGCCCTGCACCGGCCGGTTCTGTAATCCCCGGCGGTAAGGGCGCTGTACTGTTGCGGTTATTTTAATCGTAACTGTAAGAATACTGAACAGTTATTTTAAATCAAGGAATTCAAAGTCCAGATCATCATCTTCATCCACATCGAGGAAATTACGGGGCTTATAATCCTGAGATTTCCTGCCCTTTCCTGAGGCTTTGGAGCTTCTTCTGGAAGGTTCCTCATAGGAGACTTCATCGGGGTACATATCTTCATCGTCCTCCTCGTCGTCGTCCTCATCATCCTCGTCATCCTCATATTCATAGCGGCTTCTTCTGCGGGAACCTCTGCCGCCGCGGGAGGCTTTGCCCATACCTCTCCTGCTTCTCCTGGGGACGTAGTCATCATCATCTTCGTCGTCCTCATCATCCTCATCATCCTCATCGTCTTCGTCCATGTCGTCCCCGTCGTCGTCATCCATTTCATCGTCGTCATCGTCAAATTCATCATAGCCGTCGTCATAGGTTCCCTTCAGCTTGAAGATTAAAACGGTTACGGCAACAACGAGCAGGCCTACGATAACCGCAAGAATAATGATTATCATACGAAGGCTTCCCGTCTGCTTCTCCATTTCGGCAATATTGCTCTCATTAGTCTGGGCAGCTCCGAGAAGATCGGAAACCTTATATCTCGTACCATTGATGTTGTCGTTCAGATACCAGTCATTCGTTCCAGTTCCGTCATCCGCATAGCTGACATCATAGTCATTGGTGGACGGCGCCGTATCGGAAGGAGTCTCCGCAGGCGTTTCCTCAGGCGGCTCCGCAGGTGCAGCCGGCTGCACAGTTTCCGCTATTTCCAGCGTATCCTCGCGTACATATCCGTTGATCGCCTTGCCGTCCTTTTCTCCGGTAATCTGATACCAGATCTTTCCTTCGCTTCCTGTGGTTTCCCCGGTTACATCCATAACATCACCGGAAGAAAGGCTTCCAACCACACTTGAATTGGTAGAGGCTTCGGAACGGACACGGGCGCTGGCGGCAATTATTTTGATTTTGGCTACCGCAGTGCCGTTTATGCCTTCCTCAGAATTTTCGTTTATAATTTCATTTAATTCTGCGTCGTCTCCTCCGGCATCTTCCGCACCCTCATTGCCGCCTTCCGAATCACCGTTATTGACACTGCCCTGACTGCCCAGGCTATTGGTTGCATGTCCCGTCAGCGCTGTCTGTGCCGGCACTGCGGCGCAAAACAATATAGCTGTCAAAACTGCCGTAATCCGAAGCACTATACCTGTACTTTTCGTTTTTATCCTGTTCATTTCCTGACCCCTTTACCATTTGTGGTTTACGCCTCGTCAATAGCTTTGCCGATATCCGTACGCATATACTTATTGGCAAAGTCAACCCAGCCGGCGGCCTCATAGGCGTTGGCTCTCGCCGCCTTCAGGTCCTTGCCCGTTGCGGTGATGCCGAGAACCCTGCCGCCGTTAGTCACGATGTTCCCTTCATTGTCGAATCTGGTTCCGGCATGATAGCAGAAATAACCGTCGGCGTCTTTGAATTTCTCCAGGCCGCTTATCTTAAGGCCCTTTTCGTATTTTACCGGATAGCCCTGTGATGCCAGCACCACGCAGACCGCCGCATTGTCTTCAAACTGCAGCTCAATCTGATCCAGGGTGCCGTCAATGCACGCTTCCACTACATCTATGATATCGTTCTTCATACGCGGAAGCACAACCTGCGCTTCAGGATCCCCGAATCTTGCATTGTATTCCAGCACCCTGGGGCCTTTTTCCGTAAGCATCAGGCCGAAGAAAATAATTCCCTTAAATTCCCTTCCTTCCTCCGCCATGGCATCCACAGTGGGCTGATAGATATATTGTTTACAGAAATCATCAACTTCTTTCGTATAGAACGGAGAAGGAGAAAAAGTTCCCATGCCGCCCGTATTCAGGCCCTTGTCCCCGTCGCAGGCGCGTTTATGATCCTGTGCGGAGGTCATAATTTTGATATGCTTTCCGTCAACAAAGGAAAGTACGGAAACCTCGCGTCCGGTCATGTATTCCTCCACCACCATACGGTTGCCGGCGGAACCGAACTGCTTATCCGTCATAATGCTTTTCACGCCTTCCAGCGCTTCTTCCTTTGTATTGCAGATAAGCACCCCTTTGCCCAATGCCAGCCCGTCTGCCTTCAGCACGATAGGGAAGCTGGCCGTTTCCAGGTATTCCACTGCCTTCTGCGCATCATCAAAGGTTTCATAGGCTGCTGTGGGGATATTGTATTTTTTCATTAAATCTTTGGAAAAAGCCTTGCTTCCTTCCAGAATCGCCGCATTTTTCCTGGGGCCGAACACACGGAGCCCCGCTGCCTCAAGGACATCCACAATGCCCGCAGCCAGAGGATCATCCGGCCCTACAATCACCAGATCCACTTCCTTTTTCTTTGCGAAGGAAGCGATTTTATCAAATTCATCCACGCCCAGGGGGACGCATTCAGCCACTTCGGCAATACCTGCATTTCCGGGCGCACAGTATATTTTATCTGCTTTCGGGCTTCTGGCCACGGCTGCCGCAATCGCATGCTCCCGTCCGCCGCCGCCTACAATCAGAATTTTCATTTGTATCTCACCTTTCCGTCTTCCACACTAATTCTGCCGTTGGCAATCATATCAATCGCCTGAGGCAGAAGCTGCCATTCGGCTTCCTCCATCACACGCTGCTGAAGCGTCTTCGGTGTATCGTCCTGGTGCACCTGAACGCTCTTCTGCAGGATTATCGGGCCGGTATCCGTTCCTTCATCCACAAAGTGAACAGTCGCCCCGGTCACCTTCACTCCCCTCGCCAATGCAGCTTCATGCACCTTCAGCCCATAGAAGCCCACGCCGCAGAACGACGGGATCAGGGAGGGATGGATATTGATTATACGGTTACGGTAGCTTGCTATCATGGCCGCCGGTATGGCAACCAGAAAGCCTGCAAGAACGATTAAATCCGGATGGTATTCATTGACCTTTTCCAGAAATGCCCGGTTAAAGGCCTCACGATCCGAAAAATCCTTCGGAGAGACGCAGACGGCATCAATTCCGTTCTGCTCCGCCCGGGTCAGCGCATATGCATTCTTATTGTTGCTGATGACACCTATGATTTCCGTATTGGTCAGGCTGCCGCTGCCAATGGCATCAATAACAGCCTGCAGATTGGTACCTCCGCCGGATACGCACACCAGAATTCTCAGCATAATACGACTCCCTTTTCCCCGGCTTCCACTTCACCGATCACATAAGGGGTCTCTCCTGCCTCACGGACAGCCGCCATAGCTGCTTCGACCTCTGACGGGTCCACTGCAAGCACCATGCCGATACCCATATTATATGTATTGTACATCATCTGCTCTTCAATATTTCCCTTATCAGCAAGCAGCCTGAAAATAGCAGGCACCTCATAGCTGTCCTTCCTTACAACGGCACGGACGCCGTCGGGAAGCATACGGGGAATATTCTCATAGAAGCCGCCGCCTGTAATATGGCTGCACGCTTTGATCTCAACCCCGGCATCCTTCACAGCCTTCAGAGCCTTCACATAGATCTTGGTGGGCGCAATCAGCGCTTCACCCAATGTTGTCCCCAGTTCCTCATAGTAGGTCTCCAGGGATTCCTTAGTCATTTCAAAAACCTTTCTCACCAGCGAAAAACCATTGCTGTGAACGCCGGAGCTGGCCATGCCAATCAGCACGTCTCCCGCCTTCAGCTGTTCGCCGGTAATCAGCTTCTTCTCATCAACGATGCCCACAGCAAATCCTGCAAGGTCGTATTCGTCCTCAGGATAAAAGCCGGGCATTTCCGCAGTCTCGCCGCCAATCAGGGCAGCACCCGCCTGCTTACAGCCATCCGCCACACCTTTAACGATAGTGGCGATTTTCTCAGGATAGTTCTTTCCGCATGCAATGTAGTCCAGGAAAAACAACGGTTCGCCGCCCGCGCATGCAATGTCGTTCACACACATAGCCACGCAGTCAATACCAACCGTGTCATGCTTATCAAGAAGAAACGCAAGCTTCAGCTTCGTTCCCACGCCGTCCGTTCCGGAAACCAGTGTGGGCTTTTCCATTCCCCTAAAGCTGTCAAGGGAGAAAGCCCCGGAAAAACCGCCCAGGCCGCCCAGAACTTCCGGACGCATGGTTTCCTTCACATATTTTTTCATCAGTTCAACCGATTTATACCCTGCTTCAATATCTACACCAGCGTTCTTATAATCCATCGTATCCTCCATCGGGTACGGATCCAGTGCGCCCGGGCGCAGCTGCCGTATTCCCTGTTTTATCTTTAATTTCTGTGACTGTCCCGTCTGCTGACAGCCATATGCAAAAATCCGGGCCGAATCGTTGCCGGCGGCAGTTTTTGCTTTCAGGTTCACCGCTTCTTACGCTTAACTCAGACCCGCGGGCCTGCAAAACAGCTTCTTAATATTACTTATTATAATTCCTGTAGCCTGTTTCCTGGAGATGCGCATCCTTTTTCTGAACGCTTTCCTTCAGACCCTGGGAGTAATCCTTCAGTTTCTGAAGCAGAGCCGCATCTGAAGTAGCAAGAATCTTAGCCGCCAGAAGCCCTGCGTTGGCGCCGCCGTTGATAGCGACCGTAGCAACTGGAATACCGCTGGGCATCTGTACGATAGAATAAAGGGAATCCCTGCCGCCCAGAGAAGTTGTATGCATGGGAATACCAATTACCGGCATCGGGAAAATTGCGGCACACATACCAGGAAGATGTGCAGCCATACCCGCTCCTGCTATAATCACCTTAAATCCCCTGTCTTCCGCAGACTTCGCATATTCAAAAAAAACATCCGGCTCCCTGTGGGCGGAAATGATCTTCATTTCATAAGAAATCCCCAGTTCCTCCAGAATATCAGCTGCCTTTGCCATTACAGGCATATCGGAATCGCTTCCCATTACAATACCAACCTGTGCCATTGGTTATCCTCCTTCATCCTATGAGCCCGTTCAACCGCCCCCGCCGGGCCCAACCCCCCTCACTTCGGCAAAAGACAGTCAAAAACAAGCCAGTAATATTTCAACCTACAGTGTACTAAACTTTTTCCCGATATGCAACATCAACCAAACCGAATTAATAAAAAATTCAACTTTTCACAACCAAACTATATTTTTTTTCAGGGGAATGGATTATAATGTTGTTACCAACGAGCAGCTCCCTGAACAGGGAAAAGCTGAATGGAGAACAGCTTCAGCTGCTCTCCATTCAGTTTTTCCCTGTTCAGGGTTGGGGCGACTGCCCCAAGCCGGGAAGCCCCCGGGCTTCCCGGCCCAAGCTGCGGCTTCCCGGTGCCAGGCTCTGTCCCTGCCCTAAAGCCCTTGCCCCAAGCTACGCTGCCCCTCCATTCCTTTCGTCCTGCGCACCACCACACCAATCCACCCCCAGGGAGTTGATACACCACCCATGTGCCAAATACAATACGACATAACCTACGAGGACCTGAACCCCACGTTCCTCTTCACCTGCCAGATATCCAGGAAAGAACCGGAACGCCTTCACAGCCACGACTTCATAGAAATAGCCCTGATCCTGTCCGGTGAGGGCCATTTTGTGTTGGGCGGAAAATGGTATCCGGTTAAAAAAGGCGATGTACTCCTCATTAATCCGGGCATCCAGCACCAATGCACCTACTCCTCAGCAGAAGCCCCTTTGGAGGAATTCTACGTAGCCTTTACGGACATACACATCCGGGACATGGAACGCAACCAGATCCTCTTCCCCGGCCACGAATGCCTCATCCGCCCCGGCGAGAAGACCTTCGTCACACTGTCGCGCCTCTGCTCCCTCATCAAGACGGAAAGCACCAGCTGCCAGCCGGGACGCTATTTCATGCTTAAGGCCTACGTCACCCAGATGATCCTCCTGCTCTACCGCGAACAGGTAGTTGCGCCGGTCACCATAGAAGAAGGCTATGAATTTGAATCCACCAACAAAAAATACGTGGTAGAGCAGATCATAGACTACCTAAACTGCCACTACAATGAAAAAATATCCCTGGATCAGATCGCCAGGAATATGTACCTGAGCCCTTTTTACATATCCAAAATTTTCAAAAGCGAAACCGGTGACACCCCTATCAACCACCTGATCAAAATCAGGATGGAAAAGGCCCGGTTTCTGCTTGACAAGCAGAAGGATGCCAGCATACAGGACATTGCCCTGTGCGTGGGATATGACGACGCCTACCACTTCAGCAAGCTGTTTAAGAAACATTTTGGGGAATCACCTTCTAAATATAGGAAGAAACAGGAATAGTTAAAAATGCCGTCGAAATTCTGTTAACTGTTCTGCAAACTATCTTGACAACAGGAAAACCCTCACGGTATAATAATGGACGTGACAGCATATCTTTTGCTGCATGCTGCGGTTATGGCGGAATTGGCAGACGCGCCAGATTTAGGTTCTGGTGGGAGACCGTGCAGGTTCAAGTCCTGTTAACCGCATTATTAAAAAGCTCAGTATTTACAGGGATTAATGTAAATACTGAGCTTTTCTTATTTTTAAAGAATAATAAATCTACTAACTTTTTCACCGTCGTCCCCATGTTGGAACAGCCTGTATGGAGCTGTATCTTCCGCCGGTGGACTTCACCTTGCCGGAGACACTCAGCCGGTCATATATCTCATCAATGACCTGAGGGGCCAGGAATTTTCTGGCGCTGCGCACCATACCGTAGATGGTGTAGGATAACTGACGGGCAAGAATAATTTTGGACGTATTATCGGAAAGTCCCGCGTTTTCAAGTTCACATGAATTTCCGAAGACTGCCAGGGAAAAATAAGGCAGCCACTTCATGTCGGGAAGCTCCTTCTGAAGGCGCACGATGCAGGCCTCATTTTTCAGAAGAGGGTTGTAGAAATAGTTTTTATAAGAGGTCAGCTGACTGGCGCAGAGGGTCTGTACCCAGTACTCTTCCTCCGGATTACCGGAGATCCAGCCCTGGTAATCCTTGGCTTCCACAACGTATATGCCTGTCTCGTGTATCATGATGATATCCGCGGCAAAAGCCTCTGCGTTCTCCATGTAACGCCAGTTCACAAGAATTTTCTTGTAACCGCCCACATCCCTTAGTATGCGAAGGACCTCCCCGCTGCATTTACGTTCTCCGCCATAGGTGACATCATAATAAGAGCTGTGCGACAGTTTGTTTCTGTCCAGCTTATTGTAAAGGTGATTTCTGTATAGGTAGATTAAAACCAAAATCAAGCAAAGCACTGACAGCATTCAATCCTCCTGGTTGTTTACGGGTACCGCCCCGGTTGTTTTACAGGTATCCGCCGGTGCCTCAAAAAGCAATGCTTAAGAAGGATACCAGGCATTCTGCAAAAGCACCGATGTTACATAATTCGCTATTTTTGTCGAACCTTCTTTATTTGGGTGGGTTCCGTCGCTGGTATAATGGTTCAGCTCATAAACCTCCATACCGCAATTGTGCACATCTATCACAGGAATACCATAAGCCGCGGCAATTGCCTTAATCCGGCTGTTAAAGTCGGCAATGGTATTTCCTTTTTCATTTACCCTGGGATGATCCCCTGAATTGGCCTCTGTGAGCGTCATACAATAAATCCGGGAGGCCGGGTAGGTGCGAAGGAGCTTCTGAAGCATAAGCTCATAGGCCTCCGAAAAATTAACGTAATATTTTTCACCGCGTCCTGTGGGAACTCCGTCAAATTTACCCAGTTCCATCGCCCGGAAGAAATCGTTTGCTCCCATATAAACAAGAATGATATCCGGCGAGGTTCCATAAGGTCCTTTCAGGTCATTGATTCTGCGGTCGCTGCAGCCGGCGCTGGAATGCTCATCCTTGGAATCCCCGCAAACCGTGCTTGCGGAATAGGAACCGTTTGCAGCAAGGCGCATCCCTGTATTGTAAAGCACCTGCATCCACCAGGTCTGTGTCACATCCTTCACATCATTATTCGCCTCAGGGTAAAAGCATGCATAGCCATCGGGAATATATCCCTGATAGGTGGAAATGCTGTCTCCCAGGACGGATACGCTCAGCCCCTTCAGCGGTGTCTGCGCAGGTGAGGATAACAAGCCTGCGGCAATCAGCCTTCCATTGGATACCGTACCAGCCTGGGCCTGCTGGGCCAGCATAGTATCCGCCTGCTCCTGCAGCTGTCTGGCAGCTGCCTGCGCTTCCTCCTGTGTCTTTGCAGCCTGCTCGGCGGCTTCTTCCTGTAGCTTTGCTGCCTGTGCGGCGGCTTCCTCCTGTGCCTTTGCAGCCTGTGCTGCCGCTTCTGCCTGTGCTTTCTGTATCTGTGCCGCGGCTTCCTCCTGCAGCTTCTGCCACTGGGCCGCCGTTTCTTCCTGGAGCTTCCGTGCTGCTTCCTGAGCCGCCGCTTCCGCCTGTGCAGCCTCTACGGCCTCCCTGGCCTGCTGCTCCGAAAGAGCCTGCTGGTAAGCGGCAAGCTGAGCCGCATATTCTTCCTGCGCCCGACGATAAGCCTCGGCCTGTGAAGCTGCTGCCTCCTTCTGCCCCGCCGCGGCCTGCTGCTCTGCCGATGCCTGCGGCACCTGGGCAGATGCCGTTAAGTTTGCTAAGTTTGATGCGAACAGGCAGCTGACACTGAGCGCCGCTGCCAGAAACGTAAATTTTGTCTTTTTTCTCATTGCAAATCCACTGGAAAATATCGACCCCCGATATTCCCATCCTCCTTGTTTTGCGGAGCAAAATGCGAGCTCTCTGCGAGCAGAGGATTTTCCTCCTTGTTTTGCGGAGCAAAATGCGAGCTCTCTGGCGAGCAGAGGATTTTCCTCCTTATTCTGACTGTCTGTTGATGTCCGGTGCCTTATCCTGTTACAACTGCATGCATTCGCAGTCATATGGCGCCCTGTCTGAATTTGCACCTATTATATCAGCATTTTCTCCTTGTGTGAACCGTCAATTTTACCGAAAGCAAAAAGCGGGATCCCCAGCCTGCTATACCGGCTTAAGAATTTTATCAGCAGCATACTGTGCCCTCCCTTCTGTCCTTGTTCCCAGACCGTCCTGTTAAACACACAGGCTTAAATACACTGGCTTGCTACACACCAGCGGTTAATTAATATATTGATCTACAAGAAGCTGCCCGATAGGGCCGTTACTCCCCACAATACTTCCTTTTTTCCAGGGGACTGGCTTTTCTCCTTGAAAACCGGTCACCGTGCCGCCCGCTTCTTCAATGAGCAGAAGCCCCGCCGCATAATCCCAGGGCTTCAGGTTCATTTCAAAAAAAGCGTCCAGCCGGCCGCAGGCAACATAGGCAAGCTCGATGGCTGCGGAGCCTATCCGCCGGATATCCTGACAGTCCAGGAACACCTTTTTAAATATTTCAAAATTCCGATTCGCATATTCATGCTCATAGGGCGTGGTTCCGATGGATATCAAGCTGTCAGCCATTGTTTCCGCACGGCTGACATGGATGGGCTCTCCGTTCAGGAAAGCGCCTTCCCCCTTCACTGCCGTAAAAACCTCATCGGAAAAGGGCTGGTAAATCACGCCGCATACCATTTCTCCCCGGCTGCATAGCCCCAGAGATACGGCGCTGTTTCTGAAATCATGAATCAGGTTCGTCGTCCCGTCCACCGGATCCAGAATCCATATATCCGCGTTAAAATCTATCTCACTGTTATCCTTTTCTTCACCCATAAACTGTATCCGGGGCCATTCCTTATGAAGCTGCTCCCTCAGGTATTCCTGAACCCGGAAATCCACCTGGGTCACATAATCCGATACGCCCTTTACGGTTACCTGTGAAACCGCCTGCTTATCCGTAAGCAGCCCTTTTGTCCCTTTCACCAGGGCAACCAGCTTATTCATATCAATTTTCATGGCATTTCATCCTCCTGACCTTCAGCATAGCACAAAGCCGCAGGATAAGGAACTGCCAACAGCAATAAATTAACTTCTTGAAATTAACTATTCAATTCAGCCCGCGCAGGCTTTAGTAATAAGCATTTGCGGGCTGAATTGTCATGCTGATGATGGGCAGCTGCCAGGTGATATCCTGCGGCTTTATCTATGCTTCGTTCTGTACTTCAGGCTTTTTATCCGTTGTTTTTTCTGCGACTCACATAAAAGGCAATCGCTTTCGACATCTGCTCTGCCGTTCCTTCTCCGAAACGGTCGATGTTCTCCGTAAAACGTTCGTCGGCTGTGTACATCTGTCCAAGGCCCTCCAGAATCTCATCCGTACAGGTATAATATCTGGCGCTGATAAAATCCTGCCATTTTGCCACCAGCGCCTGCACCTCCTCAGACTCCGGCGCAAGCTCCCTGCTCTGCGCAAAAGCCTGCATGATGGAATCGCTTTCCTTCATCACTGCCTCCCATTCCCCGTTGCTGTATCCGTTCGTGCGTTTTTTACTCTCCTGCCAGGCCTGGGTATGGCCCCAGCGTTCTTTGGCTTCCTCTGCATATTTTTCCTTGCAGCGTTCAATTTCGCTACTGTCAAATTCCTGAAAACTCATCTCTTTTTCTCCTTCCATTCTTCGTTCCGTCAGGGCAATCAGACGTTCCAGCCGCTCCTTCTTTTTTTTCAGGAGTTCATGCTGCGCCCTTAATGCCTCATTTCTGTCAAAGGAAGGGGAATCCAGCATTTCCTTAATCTGTGACAACGGAAAATCCAGTTCACGGAAAAACAGGATCTGGGAAAGCCGTTCCATATCCTTTTCCCCGTACAGGCGGTAGCCCGCATCCGTTACCGTTTCCGGTCGCAGAAGGCCGATCTGGTCATAATAATGAAGCGTCCTTATAGTCACTCCCGTCATTTTCGCTGCCTCGTTGATTTTCATCTGCATTCCTTTATCCATCCTTTTCTTCATTCATTGGGGACCGGTTCCGTTCTGAATGAGTTCAGTGTAATCTATGACGCAGCGTCAAAGTCAAATGATTTTTTTTAAATTTTTTAGCGCAAAAAAAGCGTAACCATTAAGGTGCTATGTTAATGGCCCTGGAAAGTCCCGCAGCAGCTACAGGCGTGCAAGCCTGTCCGTCTGCGTTTCCCCGATAATTGTAAGCCCTTCCTGGCTGAGGAGCCCGGCAAGCACGCCGTTTCCCTCCACCAGCCCTCCGTCAAAAAGGCCGTTATGTACTTTTCCGAAGCCACAGGCCGGGCTGCGCTCTTTGAGAATTGCCGCTTCGCAGTTAAATAAACGGGCCAGCTTCAAAATTTCCCGCGCGCCCTTCTCATATTGCTGCGTTACGTCCGCGCCCTCAGCATTGATTACCTTCCCATCAAGAATTTCCGCCGGCGGACGGGGTGTGGGAAGCCCTCCGAAGGCTTCCGGGCAGATCGGTATCAGATGATGCCTTTCCTTTAATTCTTCCAATATAGGAAGCAGGCAGCCGGTTCCGTCATACCGGCAGTCCACACCAAGAAGACAGGCGCTTACAAGTATGTTCATTGTGGGGTTCCTCCTGATTTTTTCTGTGATTAAATGATACTTCATTATAAACGAAAACTGACAAGAAATCCAAGTGTCAGAGCCCGGGTAAGTTCTCTTTTAACCGAAACAGATTGTATTTGTCCACACAATTATATATAATTATTTTATAGATTTCTGGTACTGCATAAAGTATCAGAAAAAAACTGAACCACTGCCGGCTAAAGCCGGCAGGTTCGGACTAGCGGCTAAAGCCGCCTAAAGTTGACCTATCTCAAAGTTATCGTTCTTCCTTCTTTCTTCGAGATTCTGATTTTTTATATATTCGGCTATCACCTCATCTGTTACGTTCCCACTACTTGCTACGAAGTATCCTCTTGCCCACAGATGCTGTCCCCAGAATTGTTTATTCAGCTCCTTATACTCCATCAGTAACTTCCTTGATGATGTTCCCTTTAGATACTGGATTAGTTTACTTGCTGACAAATGGGGTGGCGCTGACACTAACAGATGTATATAATCCTTTCCAACATGCCCTGCCAATATTTCTACTTCATTTGTTTGGCATATTTGTCTTATCAGATCTCTTGTCCGTTCTGCTATTTTCCCTACAATTACTGGTTTTCTGTATTTTGTGATCCATACTATATGATATTTTATATCATAAGTTGCATGCGCTGACTTCCTGTAATTTTCCATATTATCACCTCAAATTTAGTATTCTCTTTTTTCTTTTTACTAAACTTGAAGCTATGGGGTTAACCTAAAGGCTTCGCCTTAAGGCGAGGGATTTAACCCCCTTATACAGACATTAAAAGGGGGATTTTATGAAGTTCAAAAAAATGAAGGGGATTATGTTGGGTATTGTCTTATTTACCATGAGTTCATTGACTGTGACGGCTGCGCCGATGGTGCAGGCGCCATTTACGGCTGCCCAGCTGGTTGATCAGTCAAAAGCAGCCCTGGCCGGCGATTCTTCCTATCACGTGGAAAGTGTGGAATCCATTGAAATGACATTTTCCCTCACCCCACAGGTGAATTTTTTCCATAGTATAACAACCCAGCTGACCGCCAATCCTTCCTGTATATACTATCAGGCTGTAGAAAGCACTACCACCGGTGGAAATACGGAAGCGGCAAGCCTGGAAAGGTACACCGCCTTTGAGGGAAATATCATGAAAGAATATACAAGCAAAAACAATCTGCAGTGGACGTTAAAATCCCGTCGAGCCAAGCAGGGAGTCACCGGTTTCAGTATGCAGGATTCTTTCACCTTGCTTAAATCCAGTCCCGGACTGACCGGAATTCCGGTTTATACTGATGGAACGATATACCAATATACCCTTTCTTCAGATGATGTTGCACAAATCTATACCTTTGACGCCGCATCCATGCTTCTTATCAGTATCCATGGTGTAATTCCCGGCAAAAACGACGGCATACAAAATATTACCAACCGCCTGGACTATGTCATTACCTATAACATGTATGACGCCTTTGGCGTCCCGGCGGAAATAGCCGGTGCCGCAATACCCGTTTCATAAGGCGTATTTAAAAATTGCCCTAACGCAGCCGGTTCGTTCCGGTATCAAATTCCGCGCTGCCCATACCCAAATGATCAAATATAAGCTTTCCGTCCAGCCAGAACCGGCACCATACGGTGCATACCAGGTTTTCCTTGATAAATCGGTTCATTGAACCCTGGACCGGCGCTTTCAGATGCTGTCCTTCCGTTGGTTTTACCCGGATGGACAGCATCATTTTTCCCTGGCGGAGCAGCACTTCATTTTCACAGAATTTCAGAATCCTCACGCCGCGGTAGGTTGCCAGCCGGTATTCCTTCCCCCGGTAATAAACAAATGCGATGCAGCCCGGGAAATGGCCTCCCAGGAAGGGGATGTCGGCCACCGATACCATGAGGCTGCATTCCTGCCTGTCATACCAGCCGGACTGGCACCAGAAATAATAGGAAGGGAAGGAAGAGCCCCAGTCCTTTTCAATATAGCCTCTTCCTCCATGGAAATTATAGGTATCGCCATTGACCTTTAAGCTTCCTCTTGTCTTGTGGCACATGCTCACCACGCCGTGGCGGCACTGCAGGAAGGGTACATAGCGGAAGGGGCCCATAATATCACTTTTCAGGGCCGCCAAACCAGCGTATCGGATCCGGCCCTCTATTTTTATGGTCCGGCCGTCTTCCTCTTTATTTAAGGACACCCGGATGCCCCGGGGAGAAAAATAATTGTTCCCTATCTGTATCGTATCCTTCTTCCCGAAAACCTTTACCGCATCCAGCGGGAAATTAAAGTTCCAGGCCGCTTCCTCCGTAATCACCTGCACGGAAGCATATCCGGGAGCATCCGCCGGAAAATGAAAAGCAGGAATCAGGGCAGCCGCGCGGCTGCCTTTTTCCTGCTTGAAATACCATCCTTTAAAAAAACCTTTCCCTGCCATAGGCACCTCCGTCTCTTTTTCAGAAGCAGCTGTTTTCGGAAAGACAATTTCCAAAAAACTGCTTCCCGGCAAGCGGCTGCCAAAGAACCGCTTCCCGGCAGGCGTTACCCAAAGAAACGCCTGCCTGCCTATGGTTCAGGATTCCCGTTCTTCCCGCTTCTATACCTCACACATGAAGGGCTTCATGGGCAAATCGGCGGAATTATAAAATCTGACTCTGATATAAGGCACCCAGGCGAAGGAAACCTGGCATTTTGCATCGGACAGCGGCTCTGTCCGAAGCACCACCGTATCCTCGCGCAAATCAATCTCCCTGATTTCCAGCAGCCTGCCCTCCTGGCTCACCACAAATCCATCCTTCATCTGTTCCGGTCCGGTCAGCGGAGAGGGCCGTTCCGCCTCCGCCTCGTTTTCCGGCTGTCCTTCCATCTCCCACAGGCCGATACCTGTATTGGCAAAATGCAGGGCAATGCCCTCCTGCGTCCGCTCTGCCCCGTTCAGAGCCGGAGGTTCACACAAAACCGGCTCGCCGTACACCTTTCCCCGTGCCAGCAGCGCCAGACGTTCCCCCACTTCTTTTTTATGCTTGGGATGGATATCCTCATACATTCCCAGATCCATAATGGAGGCCATATATGCCCCGGGCACGCTCTCGCCCACCATTTCCTGTCTGTGGCGAAGCTCGGGATACTTCTCCCCGGTGCCCCCCAGCCACCAGCCATAGGGTGCAAGCTGTACATACAAGAAGGGCAGCTCCTGTCCGAAGCTCTTTCTCCAACAGCGGATCATAGCCGTAAACAGCCGGTCATAAATTTCCGCATGGCCTTCGTCCGATTCCCCCTGATACCAGAGAACACCCCTCGCTGAGAAAGGGATGATTTTTTCCAGCATCTGATGATACAGGCCGCCGGGGCGTCCCACGTTGTAAGGGCCCATGGGATTTTCCGGGCCTGCCGGCCTTTTCATCCACTCTTTTTGTTCTTCCAGGCCGATTCCGTACATCACGCCGGCCCACTCCCTCCGATGCTCCATGGAGTCCTCCAGGGCAAAGGCCTTTACCGAAGCCGCTTTCAGCTCCTCCGGATCCTTACCCGCCACGGATGCCTCATATTCCTTCAGATACACTTCCAGAGGCGCTTCCTTAAGCCAGCTCTCCTCCAGCCAGGTGGAAGCGCTGGTGCCGCCCCAGTTGCAGCCGATGATTCCCACAGGCACACCCAGCACAGGCTGCAGGCTCCTGGCAAAGGAATATCCGGGCGCGCTGAAATACGGCCATGCGTCATCCTCTTCCTCAAACCAATAGCCGCACTCCGACACATCCTTATCATGTCCGGGAAATGCCAGCCGGGGCACATTGAACATATGAATGCGGGGGTTTTTGTTTTCATGCGCCGCGCACTGCATGTCCGCCCACTGTGCGTCATAGCACAGGAAAAATTCCATATTGGACTGTCCTCCTGCGATCCATACCTCTCCCACCGAAACATCCCCGATGGAAAGCGTCTCTTTCTGGCAGGTGATTTCCATGCACAGCCCTTCCGCGGCCTCCATCGGCGGCAGCGTACAGCGCCAGCTTCCGTTCTCCACACGGCAGACGGCCCTATTGCCGGCAAGCGCAACCGTCACCTCTTCCCCTTCCGGCCCTTCGCCCCACACAGCTATCTCCTTCTGCCGCTGCAGAACACATCCGTCCTGAAATAAAATACCTGTTTTCAACTGCTCCATTTCCTTTTAACGCCTCCTGCAATGTAAATAATGATTTGTTTTTAAAAACCATTATAAAACAATCCGGCAGATTTGTCCTCATTTTTCCAGCAGCCAGTCCAGATTAAACTGTGTATAGCACAGGCAGTTGTTGGGCAGCGCTTCATACAGCAGGCCGATGCTGCCGTTTTCCTGGACGCACATGCAGGAATAGGAAAAAATATTGGTGAAAATGGGATCCTCCGCTGTTTTCCAGGTTCCCTCCAGCTTTATTTTTTTATGGGCCTTCCAGGTGATTTGACAGTCCTCCCCCACTTCTCCCAGCGATATGGTTCCGTCCGTTCTTCTGATATCCTCTCTGTTGTTTTCTCCTGAGGGGTAGGAACAGAGCACATACTGTCTGCCCTTCTGCATTCCCTCCGGATACCTCCAGGGAAAATTTTCTTCCGTTCCCTCATCCACGGGAAGGGCAATCAGGGATTTCTGACAGGACTGCACGAAAAGCTGCGTTGCCTTTCCTTCCACCCAGTGTTCACCGCCGTCCCGGCTGTAGGAAACCGGGGTATACCCCGGACGGCGGGGCCTGCCGAAGCTCAGTATTGTTCCATCGGAAAGCTCTGCCGCCTGCACTTCATCGCAGTTGTACATATTTTCCTCACTGCGGCGCCAGGTAATTCCGTTGTCATCGCTGTATATTACGGAAGCGCTGTTTTCGCTTTTGCAGCTTTGGTACACCGGAATCAGGATTCTATTGTTTTTCCGGGGATCCTTTTGCCTGGAAAGCCTGATCCCCGCCCCGGGGCCTGTCCCCAGGAAAACACCCTCCCCATCCCTCTTTACCATGGGCGTCAGATCCACGGGCTGCTCCCAGTGCTCTCCGCCGTCCCGGCTGATTGTCATCCACAAATGCATGGCAGCGGCCGCCACAAGGGGGGCGGGATCCGTTTCCAGCACCCTGTAGCCGGAGGGTACCTGCTCCCCCGGGCCGGCCATGCGTTTCCTGACAAATTCCGGCGTTCCCTGGGGAAATGAGGGCTTATTCCAACTTAAATACACATTACCCACGTAAATATCCTCTCCCTCTCCCGGTTTTTCCGGGATCAGCGGAGGCTCCCTGTCTAAATAATCCGCTTCTCCCACCGCATAATATAAATCCCCCAGCGTCTGGAAGCCGTGGGACGCAGAATGCTTCTGCGGCATGTAATATCGGGTTCTGCGGCCCTCGGGATCATAAACCCAGCCCTGCTCCCTGACGGTATAGCAGTTCCCATTCTGTGCCTCCGACCGGTCACCCACGCGGGTATCGCCGTCAAAGAGCATGAGGCGGCTTTTCCCATCGATTTCCATAAAGGCATTTTCCTCCAGCCACTCCCTTTTCCAGAAGCCCATGCTTTCGGGGAACATATCCATAACCGCTATTACGGTCCCGTCCTCCGCCTGCACCATGCAGGGATCGATGACAAAAGGCGAATGCCAGTCATAAAAATCCTGCGGCGCATGATGGGCCTGCAGCGTGATTACCCGCTGAAGCTTTCCAAAGCTCCGTCCGCTGTCCAGGCTCCTTCTCACACCGAAGCCAAGCCAGCCCCAGTCCGCCCCTTCGTTTCCCACATCCGCGGCGGCGATGATCACCTCTCCCTCCGGTTCCCGGGCGCTGATCAGGGAAGGGATCCGGCATCCCTTCAGATCTCCCAGCTCCTCCTCCCTTCCCGCCAGCTCCGGGATTTTCAGCCTGCGGCCGTCCGTACTCACGAACAGCGGTTTATTTTTACTTTTCCACGGTTTTCCCATCTGTGTTCTCCTTTCCCTTTTCCACCAGTCTGCCATGGGAACGGCCGCATAGCAATGGCAGGGCTTCATTCTGTTTTTACTTTCATAAAGATTTACATAACCGTACACTGATTTCATGGACAGCTGTTAAAAAAATCAAATACTCATGGCATGTCTGCCTGGCCCGTTGCCCGTGGAAATAAAAAACGCCCTTCCGAATCAACGGAACAGGCGTTTTCCTTCATTATGCACTTTATTCCCACCGCAAGCCGATATTCTCCTGGGCGGGGCCGTCCAGCACCTTACCTTCATAATCAAACCGGGAGCCGTGGCAGGGGCAGTCCCAGCTTTTTTCGTCCGGGTTCCAGGTCAGCTCGCAGCCCAGGTGGGGGCAGCGGGCTGACACCAGGTGCAGTGTGCCCGATTCATCCCGGTATGCGCCGATTTTTCCGTTGCCGTATTCCACCAGATGGCCCTCGCCCGGCCTGAGATCCTCCAGATGCTCGCCGCCCGTCGCATTACGTTTCCCCACATAGCCCTTTATGGTACAGCCTGCCTGCTTCGCCAGGCTTTCCGCCGCATCCCAGCCGAACCTGGAGGGCGTGAACACCTCCTTTGCGGGATTTTCCTTTCCGGTAATCAGATCGGTCAGCAGCCGCGCCGCCACCATGGAATGGCTCATGCCCCATTTGCCGAAGCCCGTGGCCACGTACCAGCCGGGCGCTGCCGGGGAGAAACGGCCAATATAGGGGACCGCGTCCAGTGTCATGCAGTCCTGGGCCGACCAGGCCGCCTCCTCTTTGCAGTCCGGCCAGTAGCTGCGGGCGCTGTTTCGCAGGCGTTCGTATCTGCCTCCCTCATTCGCCCCCGTACGGTGATTGCAGCCGCCGAGGATCACCAGATCCTTATCCTCCAGGCGAAGGCCGCGGAAGGAGTAATCTCCCTCGTCCATGCCGTAATACATGCCTTCCATATGACCTGCGCCGGACAGAGCAAGGCAGTAGCTTCTGTCCTGATGCATCCTGGCAAAATAATAGCCGGGCCGGTTAATAAAAGGGAAATGTCCGGCAAAAACAATATGTTCCGCCGTCACATCGCCGCCTGCTGTGGTAATCACTTTCCCTTCCACACGCTTCACCTCCGTGTTTTCATAAACCGTCAGTTCGCCTGCGATGTTAAAAAGAAATTCCAGCGGGGAAAAGCAGGCCTGCCCTTCCATTTTTGCCGCGCCCGCCACCGGGAACGGCAGCTGGGTATCCGTTACAAAGGTAACCGGAAGTCCCAGCCCGTCACAGGCGCGCACCTCATTTTCCACAACATCCCGTTTACAGCGGGTATACAGGTACGCCGGGCAGTCCAGCCACCGGCACTGGATGTTCCGGCTTTGCACCAGGCTGCGGTAATCCTCTACCGCCCTGCTGTTTGCCCGGGCATAAAGCGCCGCCTTTTCCTTTCCCTGGCTGTGGATCAGGCCGTCATAAATCAGACCGTGCTGTGCCGTGATTTTGGCGGTGGTGCTTCCTGTCTGCCCCTCGCCCACATGCCCTGCCTCCAGCACGATTGTTTTCACCCCTGCTTCCTGCAGGAAAAAGGCGGTCAGGATGCCTGCCATCCCGCCGCCTATCACCGCCGCTTCCGTTTGAATATGACCGGAAAGCGCCAGCCTTTCCGGGTTATGAGTTATTTTTCTCCAGATAGAATCCATGCCGCACACCTCTTATCCGCCAGCTTCGGGCAGTTCTGCTATGTTCCTGTTATGCATAGTGTGGGCAGCGCCGATGAATTCTATACGGCTTCTTTTCTTTTTTCAGTGACCCTTCTGCACAGCTGCAGGCCCAGCAGCAGCACAATGGGAAATACGATGGCCGCAAACAGGCCCGCCGTGAGCCTGCCGTCAAAGGCATCGGAAACCATTCCCACCAGAGTCGGCCCGGAGGAACAGCCCAGATCGCCGGCCAGGGCAAAAAAGGCGAACATGGCGGTGCCGCCTCTGGGACATTTTTCCGCCGCCAGGCTGAAGGTGCCCGGCCACATGATGCCTACCGAAAGGCCGCAGAGCCCGCAGCCTGCCAGGGAAAGCAGCGGAATGGGGGACAGGGAAGCCAAAAGGTAACTGGCCACGCACAGCAGGCTGCTTGCCGTCATGAAGGCGATGAGATTGATTTTCTCACTGAATTTTGCATAAAAGGCGCGGGAGGTTCCCATCAGGATGGCGAACATGCACGGGCCCGCCATATCCCCTATTGTTTTGGATACCTTCAGGCCTGTTTCCGCAAAGGCGGAAGCCCACTGGCTCATTGCCTGCTCCGATGCCCCTGCGCACACCATGGTAATGGCAAAAATCCAGAACAGCTTGCCGGAAAGCAGCTCCTTTACAGACATTCCCTGTCCGTCCTCATTCAGGGAACGCACCGGCACAAGGCAGAAATATACCGCATTCAGCAGCGGCACCAACGCCCAGATAAAGCTAAGGATTCTCCAGTTATGTATACCGGCCAGCGCGAAAAACAGCGTGGAAATCAGGATTACCGCCACATGGCCCCAGCAGTAGAAGGAATGCAGCAGGCTCATTGCCGCCGATTTCTGGTCAAAGGGGCAGGCCTCCACGATAGGGCTGATCAGTACCTCTATCAGGCCGCCGCCGATGGCGTAAAAGAAAATGGATATCAGCATGCCCACGTAAGGGTCCGGCAGCAAATCCGGCAGGATTCCTAAGCCCGCCAGGCCCGCAGCCGCCAGCACATGGGCGGCTACGACGGATACCTTATAGCCTATTTTGTCCACAAAGCGCGCGGACAGGAAGTCCACCACCAGCTGGATGCCGAAATTGATGGTGACCAGCAGTGTTATTTTTTCCAGGGAAATCCCGTAGGACGCGATAAAGGTGGTAAAAAGCAGCGGTACAAAGTTGTTGACGATAGCCTGGGTGATATAGCCCAGATAGCTTGCATACAGGGTGTGGCGGCAGCTTTTCAGCACGGAGCCGCCGCGGGTGGCAACATTGGTTTCCATAATATTTTCGTCTCCTCAAAAACAGTCTTTTCTGTTGTGATTCCCGGGCTTATGGGAGCCGGGTTTTTGCATGTCAGGGACAGGGCAAATTGCTGTGCAGTTTTGTCTGCGGAAGGTTTTGCGGGCAGGAAATTGCCTGCGGTGATTTTCCCCGGCAAAGCTTTTTCAACAGCATTTTTCTTTGCTTGCATCAGGCCTGACAATTTAGTATTATAAAGTCACATTCCGAATAAAAATAGTGATTTTTTGTCATTATTTATGATATTTATTGAATTATCCGGTCATTTTATGTATTTTCCCTTTGCAGCGGGGCAATTCCTGTTTTTCCATATGCCCGGGCACATAAATATATCCTGTAATCTTCTGCAGCGGTAATAAAATGGAGGTGTTTTCATGCAGCTGGCCCATATCGAAATCGGCTCCGATTTACAGGAGCTGACAAAGCACGGTTCCAAAGCCTTCCCCTTCCAGGCCTATCTGGATGATATGTCGTTATATTATGCAGGCAGCATTCCCTGGCACTGGCACCGGGAGTTTGAACTGTCCGCGGTGGTTTCCGGGCAGGTTTCCTTAATGACTGCTTCGGAGTCCCATATCCTGCGGGAGGGGGATGGTATTTTCATTAATTCTGATATACTGCACAGCGCCTCTTCTGCCGCAGACGGCCGTTGTGTCATGTATAATTTTGTGTTTGCCCCGGAGCTTATCCAATCCTCCCCGGACAGCCTGATTATGGAAAAATACCTGTATCCCCTGATGAATAACAAAAGCTTTTCCAGCTATATTTTTCACAGGGAAGAGGCCTGGGAGGCGGAGTGTATCCGCACCATGCTTTCTATTTATGAAGCATCCCTGCAAAAGGACTTCGGCTATGAGCTGAAGATTCAAAGTCATATTGGCAGCCTTTTTACCGCATTTGCGTCCCATCTGCCCGCCGCATTCGCCCCGGCACAGAATGCGGGACGTGAGGAAGAGCTGCTGAAGGATATGCTGCATTACGTTGAGCTGCATTTACAGGAGCCGATACCCCTGAAGGAGCTGGCCTCCTCCTTTCATGTCAGCGAAAGCACCTGCAGCCGACTGTTCCGCCGTCATTTATCCATTTCCCCCTTCGGGTACATACTTACCTGCCGGATTGAAAAAAGCCTGCCGCTGCTTTCCGATACCAGGCAGACCATTACGGAAATCGCCTATGCCTGCGGCTTCCATGATACCAGCTATTACTGCCGGACCTTTAAGCGGATGAAGGGCATTACCCCTCTGCAGTTCAGGCGGCTGTCCGTTAGCAGCAGCTCTGATGGCTGAGCTGACGCGGCCGTTGGCAATGGCTTCGATAGCCGAACGGCCGCGGCCGTTACCTTGCAGAGCGCTGTTCCCAGTAAATACTGCGCAGCCGTTCATCCATTGTTTCCACAAACGTTCTTTTATACAGAAGAAAGTCCTCCAAATCCATAAGAACATGGTATAGGGCCGCCCTGTTTTCAAATTCCTCCCTCGTCCCGGGAAGCGGCTCCGCCTTCATCTGTTCCATCACCCCATGGAGGCGGGCAAGCTGTGCCTTGGGATCGTTAGGTTCATGGATATATGAGGCGCAGTATTCCATAAAAGAGGCCACCGCTGCAGCCTGTCCCGGCAGTGAACTCAGCTTGATAAGCTCTCCGTGCAGGTTACGGAGCACAAGGCACTGTTTTGTCCGCATCTCAAAATAGCGCAGATAATAGCCGGCATGGGGCCGGAGGATATTATAACGGTATTCATACGCCTGTTCCCGGAATCCCTCCAGCCTGCTTTCCAGAAGCTCCAAATCCTCCCAGGCCCTGTCCTGCCGTCCGCTTCCCGACAGGTACGCCGCCAGCTCCTCCAATATCTTCTTTAATTCACCCTCCGTCAGCCGCACATGCGCCAGCAGCTTTTTTCTGCGTCCGGCATTGTTCTGGAACAGGTTCAGCAGTATTGCGAAAAAAATACCGATTATCACCAGCGCAAGTTCATTCCTGATAAAAGCCGGGCTGAAGTCCCCCGTTTCCAAAAAATGGGTGCCAATGACCGCATTGACGGAAATCACAGCCCCCCAGTCCATCAGGGTAAAAATAACGGAAATAAGAAACACGTACATACCATAGGCCAGCCAGTCCCCGGGCATATGCCGGAACAAAAGCCGGCAGAGAAACACGGACAGAACAAATGACAGGAGCCGGTAACAGGAGAGCTTGAGTGTCTCCCACCGGGTAGTCAAAAGGGTCAGCAGGGTAATCGTCCCTGCCGAGGCTGCGAAATCCAGCTGCAGCTGCCGGGCGATATACATGGAAATGCAGCTTCCCGCTGCTATTTTCAGGGCGGGGATTGTGGTGTGCATAATTTTTTTACTGCCGTTTCTTTTATTTTTACTGCTATTCCTTCGCTTATTTTCATTAATCATTCTGCTTCAGGGCCTTTCTGAGCGAATCAAATCCTAATACTATGGTAAGCAGTTTCGGAGATTTCATGTAAATATCTTTCTAGCATACTTTTTATTACTGTTTCTGTTTCAGCATAAAAATCTTGACTTAGAGTTGACTCAATGGGGTATGCTTTTTATCAGCCTGATAAAATTTACACAAAGAAAGAAGGATGCAGCATGGAAAAAGCAAAGGTTTATTTTACAAAAGAACCTACCCCCGAAGCAATGGAGCGTATGTACCGGGTTCTGGGAAGCAGGCTTTCCGGGGAAACGGCAGTCAAAGTACATTCCGGAGAGATGGGGAACCAGAATTTTATCCGTCCGGATTTTATGAAGAAGGTAATAGAAGCCGTAAACGGCACCGTTGTGGAATGCAATACAGCCTATGAAGGAAAGCGGAATACCACAAAGGAGCATTGGGAAACCATGAAGGCACATGGCTGGACGGAGCATTTCCGGGTGGATATCATGGATGAGGACGGGGAACTGGAGCTGCCTGTGGAGGGCGGGAAACAGATTTCCGTCAATTATGTGGGAAAGAATCTTCAAAATTATGATTCCATCCTGGTGCTTTCCCATTTTAAAGGGCACCCCATGGGCGGCTTCGGCGGCGCCCTGAAGAATATCTCCATCGGAATCGCCTCTTCTCACGGCAAAGCACATATCCACGGCGCAGGCCATCCGGAGGCCATGTGGACCGCAGATCATGATTCCTTCCTGGAAGCCATGGCCGACGCTGCCAAGTCAATCGTGGCGTATCGAAAGAACCATATCGCCTTTCTCAACGTTATGTGCAATATGTCCGTTGACTGTGACTGCTGCGCCGTGGCAGAGGATCCGAAAATGGCGGATATCGGTATCCTTTCCTCTCTCGACCCGGTAGCCCTGGATCAGGCGTGCCTGGATCTTGTTTATAGTTCCGAGGATCCCGGCAAAAAAGATTTAATTGAAAGAATCGAATCCCGCAACGGTGTGCATACGGTGGAAGCGGCGGCGGAAATTGGTGTGGGAAGCAGGGAGTATGAGCTGATTTGCATTGACTGATATCAGTTGATATTTTTATTCCCGCGAGCAACGAGTCAGGCAGCCATGCTTGCATGGCTATTTGGCGACTGCCGCGAGGGTCAAATACCCTGCTCGCAGCGGGGTATTTGATTGACTGAGTGAAGCTCATTTAATTGCGCACGATAAAAAACCAGCTCCGGCAGGCCTTTCTGTCCTGCGGAGCTGGTTTTTATTCATTGGAATTATATTGTGTTAATCTGATACCGCCTTACATAATTTCTTAAAAAAAGCGATTCTGAATTTTAAAAAGGTATGGTAGCCCTCCAACCGCAGCCCGGCATCATACTGTTTTTCTTCAATCTGGGCAAGCGCTTCAGCGGCCTTTTCTTCCAGCTGTGCATACATATCCGCCACCTTTGTTTCTATGATAACCGCCACCCCTTCATAAGGTGCCGAACGGATGATGATATCACTTCTCCCCAGCCCGCTTTCCCGGTTTGACTGTATGAGATAGCCATCCATCATTTTCAGAAGTCCTGCCGTAAAGCCGTGATAATAATCCATCTGGAAAGGAACTTCACAGCCTTAAAGCACTCCGCGTCAGAAGCCTGTTTCCTTATGAATCTCTGAAACTGCTTTTTTTCCTCTTCGCTGAGTTCATTACTTCCAAGCACGCTTTTGTGTCTGTCAAATTCCATGGCAAGTTCATCGATAATGCTGGCATAGGCCATTTCAAACGTAGGCTGCTTCGCCGATTTCAGTGACAGGCTGATCACCGGATACTGCCCCATATGGGCGGTGTATTCCACACCGGCATCCATAATTTTCAGGCCTTCAAACAGATAGGAGTTGTCAATATTTTCTCCTTCCTTTGTCAGTTCTTTTTCAAAAAAATACCGCAGCATGCTTAGGGCCAATGTTTTTCCAAATCTCCGGGGTCTGGTAAACAAACTTACCCCACTGCCATTATCCAACAGTTCCTTAATAAATAATGTTTTATCAATATAATAATATTTTTTATCTATAATCTTCTTAAAATCCTCTATCCCAACAGGTAATGCTTTTTTCATTCTTACTGTCTCCCATTTCAAACTGCTGCTCCTAAATTACTTTTTCACGTATTCCTGTAAATATTTTATCATGCCAGACCAATTTCTGCCATCAAATCTTTCACCTGTTTTCCTATTCCAGCGAATACAATCAATTACATTCAGGTCATGCTTATAACTTTCCCTGTAAGGTTTCTGTAAAACATTTTATACTGAATACACAAAAAAGAACCGGCAAACACACCATAATTGTGTATTTGCCGGTTCTTCTGTTCTCATCTATTATACGCTTTCAGGCAACGGCCAGCATCTCACCCACGCTCCAGACACAGAAAGCTCAGCCCCGGAACCACAATGGCATTCCCATCAGGCCCGGCCGTACACCGCCTTATGCAGCTATCCGTCTCCGTCTCATGGGCCATACGCCCTTCTCCCTGCAGCCCGTCCTTCAAAAACCAGCGTCCTTCCGGCAGGGCCGTCTGTACCGCCGCGCCGGAGTGGTTCACGATATAGAGCTGCTCCTTACCGCTTACCGTTTTCACAGCCAGGGCAAAAAGATTCTCCGCTCCCGTCTCTGTACAGGCCGCTGTGCAGGGCTCAAAGACACGGGCAAACATGGAAAAAATTTGGCCCATGCAGGATAAATAACAGTTTTCCTTCGTTGCCTCAATGATATTCTGTCCCCAGGTATTGCACATATTATTGAAATTAGCCAGCGCAAACTCACCGCCGTAGCTGATGTAATCCAACAGCCTGTGCGCGCCGTTTAAGGCATAGTTCCAACTGATCTGCTGTACGCCGAAAATATTGGCATAATCATTGGTCACTTCCCCATGCCACCTGAAATCCTGCGGCATGGCAGGGTTCTCAAAAGGCTCCGGGCTATGGCAGGAGGGCAGCCATTCCGTGTTAACCAGCTTCAGATCCGTACCGTTTTTCCGGTTATATTCCCTGATAACGGGAAGGATTTTGTGGACAAAATCCGGATCGCCCTGCCTGTAAATCACATACTGGATATCCTTTCCCGCAATCTCCAGCATATCCGGCAGAAGCTCCGGGGAATAGGTATAAGCTGCCATCATCAGCTCGATGTCAGGATCCGCCAGCCGCATTTCCCTTGCGAATTTCACACACTCTTCGGCATACTGGCAGGCCGTCCATTTTCTTCCCGGCTCATTGTCCATTTCAAACAGCCTGACCCCGTAAGGCTCCTTATGCCCGTTTTGCATACGAAGGCGCCCCATTCCCACATCCTCCGGCGCATTCAGATATTCCACCATCTGCCTGGCCTTGAAGGGCTCCGAGGTCATCATATTAAAACAAAGCTGCGGTTCAAAGCCCACCAGCTGGGACAGCTGCAGGAATTCGTCCAGCCCCACATCGTTTTCCTCCAGGCCGCCCCAGTAAAAGCTGGGCTGCGGCTCCCTTCTGTCCCGGTCGCCGATGGAGCTTTCCCAGTTGTAGAAGCTGACAAAACAACCTCCGGGAAAACGCACCACGCTGGGGGCCGCCTCCTTCAGCTTTTCCACCACGTCAGCGCGCCAGCCGCCCAGATTATCGGCAGGCGTCAGCGAGGCAAAGGAAAGCACCAGCGTGCCCGGGAAGGAAAAGGTCAGACAGATTTGTGCCTTTCCCCCACAGGCTTCCTCCCACTCCCAGGTAAACAGGCGGGGAACCGTGGTCAGGGCAAAGCTGGTCTCCTGCGATCCTATTTTCACGTTCAGAAGCTCCGCCTTTTCGCTGTGGATGGTATCCCCGAAGCCGTTCAGCCCGGCCTCGCTCATATCTCCCCTGACGCCTGCAAAAATCCGGAACTGATACCGTTTCCCCTTCTGCAGATGAATCCCCTTCTGCGAAAGCCCGCATTCGCTCCCATCCGTATTCTTAAGAAGCAGCGATGTCATCCCCTTATAGGTATGGGTTCCGCAGGTATGTTCCTGCTCCGGCGCACCGATCACCTCCCAGTCATTTTCCTCATAGCCGCTGTGCCAGAAGGGCGCATTGCTGTTATAATGCTCCTTATCCAGCCCCAGCCACTCCCAGGTGGCGATTTTAATGGTCGGCACATCCCGGAAGGCGCGGTTGTAAAGCATTTCGCTCCACATCCCGTTCACCTGCCTGCCGAACCCGGATTCAATAAAATTCCCGAAAATCCGCCGGCCCGCCGGTTCCTTTGTCCATTCCTTTTCCACAATAATTTCCGCCATATCCCTTTTCCTCCCGATTCTGGCAACATTTCAGGCAGCTGCTCTTTTTATTCTGCCACAGGTACATGCAAATGGCAATCAGCCCTTCACTGACCCAACCATAACACCTTTTTCAAAAAACTTCTGTGCGAACGGATACATAATGATCAGCGGCAGTGCGGAAAGCACCATGCAGGCCAGCTCGATGGTCTTGTAATTCGCCGCGGAGTTGGATACCGTTGTCAGCACGGAGGCTGCCCCTGCGCTCATCGTCTCACCCAGCTGCGCAGCGGAAGCGCTGGCCTTTGTGATGGAGAGCATGTAGTAGGACAACGTCTGGATTTCTGCGGATTTCGTATAGTACAGCGTCTGGGTGTAATCGTTCCAGGTGGCAACCGCCGTGAAAATCCCCAGCGCACTGATTACCGGCTTGGAAAGCGGGATTACCAGTTTAAAGAAAATCGTATACTCGCTGGCGCCGTCGATTTTGGCGGATTCGAACAGGGATTCCGGAATCGACTTGAAGTTGGTATTGAAAATGATTACATTATAAAACCCGCCGAACAGCGCCGGAAGGATATATACCCAGTAGGTATTGTAAATATGCATGGCGTTAAACAGGATAAAATACGCGATAACGCCGCCGTTTAAGTACATGCTGACAAAACCGATTACGGTATAGAATTTTTTCCCCACCAGATTGTCCCTGGAAAAACCATAGGCAAACATGGAGGTAAAAAGCGTCTGTATCACCGTAACGATAATGGTTCTGGTAAAGGTAATCCCGAAGGCCCTGAAAATCTCAGGGTTTTTCAGCACCGACTGCCAGCTTTCCAGGGAAAACTCGCCGGGCAGCAGCATGGCATAGCCGTTTTTGGCGATATCCTGCGCACTGTTTAAGGAATTTATCAGGGAATACCACACCGGATAAACCGTGATTATCATAATAAGTATCATCACTGCGGTAAGGAGAACGGAAAAACGTTTCTCCTTCCTTGACTTGATTTTATTCATAGGAACCCTCCGTTTTCCGTTCAGAACAGCCCGTTGTCCGTCAGTTTATTGGATACAAAGTTGGCGGTGGTCAAAAGGATAATTGCCAGGATGGATTTGAAAATATTTACAGCCGCCGCCATACCGAACTGCAGCTGCTGCAGGCCGACTTTATAAATATAGGTGTCAATCACTTCACTCTTTTCCAGGTTAAAGGAATTCTGCAGCACGTAAAGCTGGTCGAAGTTATTGTTCATGATACCGGCCACGGCAAAAATCACCATGATCACAATGGTTCCCTTGATGCAGGGAAGAGTCACATAACGCATTTTCTGCACTCTGCTTGCCCCGTCCAGATCGGCCGCTTCATAAAGCTCCTGATCCACGCCGGAAATGGCCGCCGTGTACAGAATGGTGCTCCACCCTAATTCCTTAACCAGATTGGAAAGGATGGCAATCGCCCAGAAATATTTCGAATCCGCCATAAAAACGATGGGCTGCTCAATCACGCCCAGCTTCAGCAGAATCTGGTTGAAAAGCCCGCCGTCCCCGCTCAGCAGCGTGATAACAATGCCGCCGAATACTACCCAGGAAATAAAATGCGGCATATAGGTCACCGTCTGGACAAAGCTTTTGAATTTGGGGCGGGCTATTTCATTGATGAACAGGGCGAACAGAATCGCCATCACAATATTCACCAGGTTTCCGATCAGGTTAATGCCCAGCGTATTCACCAGCATGCGTTTGAAGTCAAAATTGCCGAATATCACCTTGAAATTCTGGAAGCCATACCAGGGACTGGTGAATACGCCTTTAATGCCCTCTATGACACTGTAGTTTTTAAAAGCCAGCAGCAGGCCGAAAAGCGGCACAATGGAAAACAGCAGCATCAATACGGTTCCGGGGAGCATAAGCGTATGCAGCTGAAGCTGTGTGGCCCTGTCATAGCCCAGCCGGAATCCCGTAGTTTTTTTCTTTTTACTCTTCATATAGAACCTCCGTCTTCCTCAGGCAAACATAAGGCTGCCGCGTTTTGCGGGCCAGCCTTATGCTGCCGCCGGGGATTATTTGTAAAGTCCGGCGTTTATATCTTCGATTTTGTTGCCCTTCTTCTCACAGTACTCCTGGTATACTTTGTTGTATTCCTCGTCAATCGCTGTGATTTCATACTGATCCAGGGTGTCGAGCATGTTCTGGTATTCCTTTTCAAAGGCCTCGTCGGAGGCAGCCGTCACGATTTTTGCCTTCTGGGATTCCAGATAGGTCTTGATCTGGGAAAGCTTGATTCCCAGGTCGCTGGAAGGCTCGATAACCGTGCTGTTTTTGAAGCCCAGCAGGGAATCATCATAAATGTATGTATCCTTGTAATTGCCAAATGCAGGCATCAGCGCTACTTCCACGCCTCTGTTGCTTGTGGGATCCGGAACAGGCTCCGTATTTCTTTCAAAAGAGGTGTTGGCAAACGGCCACATCAGTACATTGTTGTCATACTCTTCCGCCAGCTTCTTCTTACCTTCTTCCGTTTTTGTTACAATGCCTTTTTCGTCAATCGTATAGTCCGTTCCTTCAATACCATAATAATTAAGGAGCAGTCCTTCCTGGCTGGAAGCCCAGCTTAACAATTTTGCAATTTTTTCAGGATTCTTGCAGTCTTTGGAAACAAGGGTCTGAATCCAGCCGGTGCCTGCGGACTGGTTAACGGGCATGGCCGGTCTGGCGCCGTTGGAGGCAAGGATCGGTCCGAAGGATACCCAGGGCATATTTGTTTTGTCCTGCTGTGCCTGGTTGCCGATCCAGCAGAATACTCTCTTTGCATCCAGATAGGTCTTCAGGGCGGTTTCATCAATTGTAAGGGTATTCACATCCAGGTAGTTTTTCTGTACCAGGGTATTCAGGAATTTCAGGCCGTTTTTATATCCCGGGCTGAGTTCCATATGTCTGTAATTGCCGTTTTCATCCACCGGCACTGCACCGAAGTTCCAGGAAACGATGCCGTCCAGGCTGGAGTTAATCCAGAGGTTGCACTGCAGCACTACCGGCAGGACGCTCTGTCCGTCCACCTGATAGCCGGAATTTTTCACTTTTTCACAGGCAGCATAGAAGCCTTCCTCCGTCTGTACGTCCTCCTGGGTAATTCCCAGCGCATCCATGATTTCCTTATTGAACATGATACAGCTGTTGCTGCCCTTTTCCACTACGTCAATCCATACCTGATCATCGGGAGGGAATACCTTCCTGTTATCCTTGGATTCCATATGGCTGGGATAAGAATACCAGCCGCCGTAGGTATCTGTCAGAGCCTGCTTGATATCCTCCGGGAAGTCCTTGAGCAAATGAGATTCCGGATCATAGGTTTCCAGGAAGGTTTTCATATCCCATACCTTGTCCGCTGCCACAAGCTGCTTATAAATGTCCGCATCCGTAATGGACATCATATCCGGAAGCTCTCCTGAGGCGATCATCAGGCCCAGCTTTGTGGTTGCATCCGTAGGCGGCTGCTCTATTTTCAGGGTAAGCCCGAAATTTTCTTCTATGTATTCAGTCGCCGGTGATTCCTTGGTGGACCAGTTCGCTGTCGCAGGTCCCCATCCGGATACATCAGAAAACCAGTAAAGCTCGCCTGTTCCCTCACTGGAAGCAGAAGCATCTGCCGGGGCATTCTCCCCTGAAGCCTCACTCTGGGCCGCCTGTGTCCCTGCCGTCCCTGTTTCAGCCGAACCGCACGCTCCCAGGCTCAAAACCATAGTTCCGGCCAGTGCCAACGCGCACATTTTCTGCAGTACATGTCTTCTCATAACCATTCCTCTTTCCTTCTTTATTAACAGTCCAGGAAACCGGACTGTTACCTTTTTCATAATTCCATTTATCTGTACAATGCATTGTAACCTGATGGACTTTATTGTAATTTTTTCCCCGCCCCTTTTGTATGGAAATTATTTTTAGATTTTTGTCAAAAATTTAGATTTCCCTGTACAAAACAAATAAAGGCCGCGGATTTTTTCCCACAGCCTCACAATTACTCTTATAAAATTTATAAAATCTTCCACATCTTCCCTCTGTTTTTATCACATCTGCCAATCCAGCACAACCCTGCCGCATTCCGCTCCCCCCTACAACTGGCGCCTGTAGGCTGTGGGGCTAATCCCCGTGGCCTTTTTGTAGACCTTGGTAAAATAAAAATAGTCCGGATAGCCCACTCTTTCCGCAATGGCCTCAATGCTGTCATTGGTAGTGCGCAGGTATTCCTGGGCCTTCTGAATCCTTACCTCCATCAGATGTTCCCCAAAGCCTTTTCCGGTTCTCTTCTTTATGAGACTGCTGATGTAGCTTTCACTCATTTTAAACTCACCGGCAAGGGTGGCAAGCGTCAGTCCCTCTCCAAAATGCTCCTGGATATATTTTACCATATTCTGCACCTGGATTTTTCCCCACTGGTAGCCCTCATCCTCATTTTCTCCGGTAAGTTTTACCCCTGAATTTTTCCCGTCCAGTATGCCCTTCACCTTGGACAGATATTCTATCAGCTCCTGCTCCTCCACCGGCTTTACCAGATATCCGGCGCAGCCGTACTGAAGGGCCTTCCTGGCATATTCGAAATCCGTATAGCCGCTCACCAGAAGCACCTCCGCCCCCAGCCCTCTGTCCCTGATAGTCTGCAATAGTGACAGCCCGTCCATTCCCGGCATACGGATATCCGAAATGATCAAATCCGGATTGGTTCTGATAATCCGTTCCAAAGCCTGCTCCCCGTCCTCGGCTTCCCCGCTGACGGCAAAGCCGTAATCACTCCAGTCAATCAGATTCTGCAGCGTCATCAGCGCCCAGGGTTCATCATCCGCTAAAAAAACATGATACATCTCTATCTACCTCCCGCCGGCAAAACCATTGTAATTTCCGTGCCTTCCCCAGCCCTGCTTTCCACCGTAAATTCAGCCGCCGTCCCGTAAAAAAGCCGCAGCCGCCTGTATACATTCAGGAACCCGATTCCGTGGCCGTCGTCAGGAATCGTACCTTCCCTGTCGTAGCATTCCATGGCCTGGCGCAGCTGTACAAGCGTCTCCTCCGGAAAGCCCTGGCCGTTATCCTTTACCACTGCCACGATTTTCTGTTCCGTCCCGCTCACGGCAACGTGCACCACACCCCCGTCCACCTTCGTTTCCAGGCCGTGGAGCACCGCATTTTCCACCAACGGCTGAAGCAGCATTTTGGGAATTTTGACCAGATAGACCTCCCGGGAGGCTTCCACCTCCACCCTGTGTTTTCCGTTAAAGCGGTACTGGATGATTCTGGCATAACGCTGCAGATTTTCCAACGCCTCCCGCACGGTTACTGTTTCCTCTCCCTGTACGCTGTACCGGAAAAAGCTGGACAGCGCCATTGTCAGCTCAGCAATTTCCTTTTCCCCGTGATATAGCGCCATTCCCCTGATGCAGTTAAAGGTATTGTACAGGAAATGGGGATTGATCTGGCTCCGGTATGCAATCATTTCCGTCTGTTTTTTTGCATACTCCATCTCCAGATATTTCCGGTTGGATTCGATAATTTCCCCGTTCAGCTTTTCGATATCATCCAGCATCTGGTTCATCTTATGGGCCATTTCCCCGATTTCATTCTCCTCCAGCACCTCAATACGCTGATGGGTATCCTCCGTAAAGCCCGCCATAAATGCCGTCTGGCGGGAAATGGGATAAATGATCCGTTTATACAGCATGGCGCACAGGAAAATCATCATGGAAACCACCGCCAAAAAGGTTACATAAGTGATATTTCTCATCTGCTCCGCCCCGGTAAGCAGCGCATTCTTGGGGATCACATTCACAATCCGCCAGCCCGTCGTGCCTATGTAATCCGCGTAGACAAGCCTTTTTTTATCCTCCAGCGCCGTCTCAAAATCCCCGTAATAATCTTCCCACTGCCCGGCTTTGACAATGGCCCTTCCATTGCCGTCCACAATCGCAATGGCCGAATCCCGGTTTAACAGCGCCCGATCCATGATCTCCTGCAGATTTCCCACATTGAATAAAAGGTAAGCGCTTCCCAGCAGCGTATAGCCGTCCGTCTCCTCCTTATAGATGGGAAGCCCCACCTCAAAACATGCCTGTTTCGTAGCTTCATCCCACATTCTGCCTGAAAAATTCAGCATTTCATTCAGTTCCAGCTCCGGCTTGTTCAGGAAAACATTTCCCAGCGCAAAAATCAGGTTTCCATCCTCATCATAAAAAATGATGTTTTCCAGGTTCCGGTTGATTCTCCGGTTCATTCCAACCATCCCCTGGACGCTCTCCAGCATTTCCCAGCGTTCATAGCTGTCCGTGGCTTCCAGAAAGGCAAGCACGGAATCATTTTTTACCACATTCATGTACATGTTCTGAAGATCCTCTTCGACCTGCTCCAGCTGCTCCCTGGCCTGTTTGTAAATGACCCTTGAGGAATTCCTGGACTGTTCCATTGTTGTGGAATTGGCAATATACCCGATGATCAGAAAGGACAGCAGCAGCACCATCCCCATAATGATAAAAATAGCAATATAATCATGGAGCAGACGCTTCCGCCTTCCCCTGATTTTATCCGTTATGTACTGAAACATTTTCTGAAAGCCCCTTTTGTAACTTTTTCCTTATTTTACCACATCCAGGCCTGTTTGCACATACACCGGGGCCGCCTAATTCCGCCTGAGGCTGTTCCGCAAGCGGCGTTACGTCCATGTCCCGGCATCCCCGCCTTGCACCCGCGCCCTCCCTGTGCTAAAATAAAACCGCCTGATACCGGTTGATAATGGCCGTTTTCCTGCCCGTTTACAGATAAATGCGGCACGGATCCAGCCAGCCGGCCAGTTGAAATATTTTTCAGGAGGTAATCACATGGATGGAGAACAGCGCAGGGAAGCCCTGCTTCAAATGCTGGGAGATGCCCGGGAGCCTTTGTCAGGATCCGCACTGGCCCGCAGGCTGGGAGTGAGCCGCCAGGTCATCGTCCAGGATATCGCGCTCCTGCGGGCGACCAACCGCGATATTCTTTCCACCGCCAGGGGATATCTGCTCTATAATCCCGCCGGCGCCCATTGCAACCGCTGTTTTATGGTGTCCCACTCCACACAGCAGATTGCGGATGAACTGAATACCATTGTGGATCTGGGCGGCAAGGTGCTTGACGTGATCATCACCCATCCCATTTACGGCACCATTACAGTGAACCTGATTATTTCCAGCCGCAGGGATGTGCAGGAATTCGTACGGAAAATCGCAACCAAACAGACCAAGCCTTTAAAGGAGCTTACCGATGACATCCATTACCATACGGTGGAGGCGGAAAGCGAGGAGGTCCTGGATTCCATCGAAAAAGCCCTTGCCGAAAAAAAATACTTGCTTTCGGCACCCTGATGTGCTATTTTATACCTCAAGGTGACAAGACACATGTAAACACATATGTAAATGCAATTGTCACGGCATAGGGAACAATTTATGCCGTGGCATTTTTTCTGCAGTATTCTCTGCAAAAAAGCAGTAACCGTTCAGATAACCGGACTGCTGCAAAACATATCCTGCCGCCTGACTTGCATAAATATGCCCGCCAGGGCATCAGAGGGGATGAAGAATATGGAAAAAGTAAAGAAACTCTGCAACCGGATTTTTATTGACGGCCTTTCCGGCATGGCACAGGGACTGTTTGCCACGCTTCTGGTAGGCACCATCCTGGAACAGGTGGGCAACCTCATCGGCGGCACCATCGGCGCTTATATCATCGTCGTTGCCACCGTAGCCAAAAAGCTCACCGGCGCGGGAATCGGCATCGGTGTCGCCAGCAAATTCAAGGAGCCGCCTCTTGTGACCGTATCCGCCGCTGCCGCAGGCATGATCGGCGCATATGCCAAGACCATCATTGGCGGCACTATTCTGTCGGAGGGCATTTTTACCCTGGCAGGCGTGGGGGAACCGCTGGGCGCTTTTGTCGCCGCTTACCTGGCCGTGGAAATCGGCGGGCTGGTGGCCGGGAAAACAAAGGTCGATATCCTTGTAACACCCATTACCACGATTACCGTAGGCTCTGTTGTCGGTCTTTCCATCGGCGTTCCCATCGCCGCATTTATGACCAAGGTGGGCGAACTGATCAACTGGGGCGCCGTACAGCAGCCCTTCTGGGCAGGCATCATCGTTTCCGTCCTGATGGGCATTGCCCTGACGCTTCCTATCAGCTCCGCCGCCATCGGCGTATCGCTGAACTTAAGCGGAATTGCCGCGGGGGCCGCAGCCGTGGGCTGTGCGGCCAATATGGTCGGCTTCGCCGTCGCATCCTTCCGTGAAAATAAAACGGGCGGGCTGGTGGCGCAGGGGCTGGGCACCTCCATGCTCCAGATGCCAAACATCATCCGCAAGCCCGTGATCTGGCTTCCCGCCATTCTGGCCAGCGCCATCCTGGGGCCGATTTCCACCTGCGTACTCGGCATGACCAACAATGCCACCGGAAGCGGTATGGGGACCTGCGGCCTTGTTGGACAGATCATGGCGTTCCAGACCATGACCGGTGAAGGGATGGGCGCCGCCCTGGTACTTCTCCAGATCCTGCTGATGCATGTGGCTGCCCCTGCCATTCTGGCGTTGCTGTTTTCTGAGCTGATGCGGAAAAAGGGATGGATTAAGCTTGGGGATATGAAGCTGGATATCTGATTTCAGCAAAATGGCAGACCGGAAATCTGCCCCACTGCCGCGAAGGCCAAATCCCCAATGCTGGCATAGCCGCCCGGCTCTTTGCCCACGGCAATAAATCTGAAAAATTTAAAATAATCCCGGTCCGCCTGTTGCTGCGGGACCGGGATTGTGTCTTTTTATATGGGTTCATAACTGTCTGGACTGCGCAGCTAAATGCGTTGGCCTGACTAACAGTTATGTTTCTTTTATCTTTTATCTGCACATCACTTTACAGAGCTTCTTATAAAAGGAAATCCCATATTTAATAAAAATATGGTAGCCTTCCAACCTTAGTTCAGCATCATATTGCTTCTCTTCTATCTGTATAAGCGCTTCCTCCGCCTTTTCCACCAGCTGCGCATAGGTATCCGCCACCTTAAGCTCCATGATAATGGCAATCCCGTCATAAGGGGCAGACAAAAGCTGAAGGACGCTTCTTCCCAGTCCGCTTTCCCGGTTGGACTTGATGGTATAGCCGTCCATCATTTTAAGAAGGCCCCCAGAAAGCTATGGTAATATTTCTCACGGTAATCGTAAAAGCTGATTGTCTCCATCAGGTTTACCGAAATCTCCCTTTCCAGCAGCTGTGTGTCCTTCTTCAGCAGCGCACTGTAAATCCCGGTCAAATCCTTGTGACGGATCTTTCTATCGAACCATTCCAGAATCGTATTCTGGTATATATATTTCACTTCCATATTGGGAATCGCCAGCGTCAGATAGGCAGTTACATCCTCCAGACGTTCCTCTACTTTTTTCAGGTATCCTGTGAAAAAAAGAAAATTCCAGAGATTATCCGCCGTCAGGTAAATGTCCTCATAAGTGATATCCTCATGTACCGGCTTTTCAATGGTACCTCCCTCTATCAGCGTCTCCATCTCCTGCTTTACACTGCTGTCAGCGCGTTCCACCAACTCCCGGATGATACTGTTCGATAAGGTGTTTGCCCAGTACGGCCTGGGAATTGCATCCCTGTCCAGCCTCAGCTTATCTACATACATCAGTATGCTCCAGGGATTATAAACCTCTGTCTTCCCGAACTGATAACCGTCATACCAGGCTTTTCCTTCCTCCTCACGTCCTGTAATACCATAATACTGAAGCATCCTGTCCACTTCTGCCTGGGTTAACCCAAACTGCTCGGAATAGTCTACATCAAGGAGCGATACCATTTTCAGATTATTAAATCCTGTAAAAATACTCTCTTTGGAAATTCTTAAACAGCCTGTCACTACTGCAAATTCCAGGTTTGCATCGGCTGTTTGGCAGATTTTAAAGAAAAACTTATCACCGGATACTGCCCCATATGTTTTGTATACAGCTCACCTGCTTCCATAATCCGTAAGCCTTCAAACAGACTGCTGTTATCTGTTTCGATGCCATTTTCATCATAAGCCTTTTCAAAGTAATATTTTAACATACTAAGGCTTAAGGTTTTGCCAAATCTGTGAGGACGCATAAACAGACTAACTTCGCTTCTGTTATCCAGAAGTTCCTTCACGAATCCGGATTTATCAACATAGAATAGTCATTTTCTATCATCTCTTTAAAATCTTCAATTCCGATAGGCAGCCTTCTTTCCATAACAGTTCCTTTCCACCAGCGAACAGTGCTTCTCTTTACTCTCCAATTAAAAGTATGCCCTGATTCCCGGCTTTACGCAATTCTGAAAACAGAAGTATACACGAATCAATAATGCAGCTGATTAAAATGCACGGTTTATAAACTCCTCCGCCTTCTAAACAAAAAATTGAAAATATTTTACTACTTTTTCAGAATTCGCAATACGAAGTTGGTACAGGGAACCATTCGATATAATTCAGGTGTTTCCCTGCCGCCATTGTCCAGCTCAGTCCTCCCAGAACTCATCCAACTCCTTCAGCGCCTCCTTCAATTCCTCCCTTGCCGTTTCAATTTTCCCATTGTCCCTGGTATCCAGAGCGGCCTCAAATTTTCTCAGCTCCAGCTCAATGGCCATGCGCTTGTCGCCCAGGCTCTCCTCATAGAGCCGTTCGCATTTCAGCAGAAGCAGCTTGTTCTCCTCCTGATCACGGGGATGGATTTTCAGGAAGGAAAGCTCCCGGAACCGTTCTTCGATTTCCTCATCCGTCATCTGCACCTCTTCACCCTTGATGATTTTCCGCGTCATCTCCTGGGTGGAAACCACGGTGGCCTCCACCTCCAGGATGGAATTGATATCATAGGTATAGGTGATGTCTATCGCTTCCTCTCCCGCCTTGTTTTTGGGCACCTCAAGCTCTACCCTTCCAAGGAGCAGGTTATTGGAGGCGAAGCGGCTCTCCCCCTGGAGGACAGGGATGCTGATTTTGGTCTGATCATCATAAATTGTATAAAAACGCTCCGTCCTGCTGGCGGGTATCACCGTGTTCCTTTCAATGATAGGACAGAAATGCCCGCTCTCATACTGGCCGGAAATGCGTTCCTTCACCGCCACCTCCGTTCCCAGGGTAAAGGAGCAGACATCGGTAAGGATCACCTCGCGGATAGCGTCGTTTCTGTCCTTCATGGCAGCCTGGATCGCCGCTCCCAGCGCCACAGCCTCATCGGGATTGATGTGGGTATCAGGCACCCGGCGGAACAGCCTGCCGATAAACTGGCGCACGATGGGCAGTTTGGTTGCGCCTCCCACAAGCACCACCTCGTCTATCTGGGACAGACGGATGCCGGCGTCGGAAAGACTCCGTTTCACGGGCTTGCGTATTTTTTCAAACAGCGGAGCGCAGGCTTCCTCGTACTCCGATATTTTAAACGTCTCCTCCCATTCCTCCCCGTCCATCACACAGCGCATCACGCTGGAGCGTTCCTCCGAAAAGCCCATCTTGCACAGCTCCGCCTGTTTTTTCAGGTAAAGCCGCGTTTTCAGGCTCAGCGTTTCTTCCTCCAGCCCCCGGCGTTTTAAAAACAGCTGGTAAAGGACCTCGGTAAAATCCTCCCCGCCCAGGAAATTGTCCCCGGCCACGGCGCGGACCTCCAGGATGTTGTCGTACATTTCCAGGATGGAAACGTCAAAGGTGCCACCGCCCAGATCAAATACCAGGAACTTGCTTGCTCCCTTTTTTTCATACAGTCCATAGGCGATCGCTGCGGCGGTGGGTTCGCTGATAATCCGCTCCACCTTCAGCCCGGCCAGCTCTCCTGCGCGCTTGGTCGCTTTTCTTCTGGAATCGTTAAAATAGGCGGGCACGCTGATTACCGCTTCCGTCGCCTCCTCGCCCAGAAAGCTTTCCGCATCCTCCTTCAGGGAACGCAGGACAAAGGAAGAAAGCTCCTCTGCCAAAAATTCCTTTTTCCCTAACCGGTATTTTCTGCCGGTTCCCATGCTGCGCTTGAAAACCTCGGCGGCAGTGCCGGGATAGAGCGCCATTCTCTCCCTGGCGGTCTTTCCCACGTAAATCTGATTTTCCTCATCCATGCTCACTACGGACGGCGTAAGATGGTGTCCCAGACGGTTCGGTATGATTTTCGGCCCCTCCTGCGTAAAATAAGCGGCCAGGCTGTTTGTCGTCCCCAGGTCAATTCCTATAATCATTCTTTTTTCCCTTTCCTGATCTTTGTCTTACCCGCCCGTCCGGCGGCCTTCGTGCACTCCTCCAGACTCTTTTCAATACAGATGTTTCTTCCTCCGATCTCAAATGCCGTGCGGTAATAGCCGCAGGCCGCATCATAATCCTCCGCCGCCTCCGCAAGCATTCCCAGCGCCTGATAATACTCCCAGCATGCAGGCTCAGTACATTGCTGGCAGATTCTTCCCCTGTAAGATCCGGCCGCTTCCCCCTCCGGCTCCTGCGCCTTCATGCAGGGAGCCATTGCATGGAAGCATTGCGCCGCTTCCGTAAGCCTGCCGGAATAATAAAACAGCTTTCCCACCGCAAACAGTCTGGCATTCCTGTACTTTTTCGCCGACAGATATTCCTTCAGGGAACCGTACTTCTTTTCGATAATGCCAATGGATTCATCCGCGTAGCTGCGGGCTTCCTTCCATTTCCCCCGGAAAGCCGATATTTTCGTCATATCATTTACATATTCCTCATACAGAGAGTCTGTTTTTTTCAGGAAGGACTGGGCTGATTTAAAAGTCTTTGCCGCCTTTTTGCCGTCTCTTAAGCTGTCCAGGTAAAGCTCCGCCAGAGTAATGTACGGACGCAGATATTCCGCCTCTTCCCGCATGGCCCGCTCACAAAGCTCTATGGCAGTCTGATATTCTCCCATCTGCTCATAAATCCCGGCCAGCTTCGACTGATAGTAGGCCTTGCGCACCCCCTTCAGCTTCAGGATCTCCTCCAGGATCTGTCTGGCTCTCTCCAGAAGCTCCGGCGTCCCGATCTTCTCCAGAAGCTTCACATAATCCCAACGCACAGCGGCGGATTCCGGGAATTCCGCAATATTTTTCTCATAGGCGGCGGCCGCCCGATCCAGCTGGTTCATTCTTTCATAGCATTCTCCCAGCCCTCTGAAAAAAACGGTGGATTCCTTTTCCGTGCGCAGCGAAATCGCCTTCTCAAACATTTCTACCGCTTCCTCATACTGTCCCGCATACTTCAGCATGCAGGCCCAGTTGTAGTAAGCATAGGCATTGTCAGGTTCCAGCCTGGCGGCCTCCCTGAAATCCTCCTGCGCCTTTTCCCATTCGCAGCTCTCTATGTAAAGCTGTCCCCTTTCAATATAATAATAGGCTGTGGGGGTCTGCTTCAGCTGCCTGCAGGCATAGTCCAGCGCCTTGTCGTAATCCTCCCTGCGCTCCCGGCTGCTGTACTTTTCCCGGTAGATGGCCGCAAGGCGCCCGCAGGCGCTGGGGTGCTCCGGATCCAGCCGCACCGCCGCCTCCAGGCACTCCCTTTCCTCTTCCTCCCGGCCGCCCTTCCTATGGCAGGCAGCCATGTCCGTCCAGATATTCGCGTTATCCGGTATCTGCTCCTTCACCTCCTCATAAGCCTTCAGCGCCTGGGTAAAGGAACCGTTCTGATAAAGCAGATCTCCCTTCACCCACACATAAACATAGGCTGACGGGTCAAAACGGATAGCGTTATCTATCAGCTCCAGTGCATTTTTCAGTTCTCCAAGGCTCGAGTGGCACAACGCCATTTCCCGGAAAACCTCCGCTTCCCTGCGATCCAGCTCGGAAACTGCCTCCCCGCCGCTGTCTCCGTCCGTCTTGCGCTCCTCCTCCAGCTTCTTAAGCAGCCCGCCGGAAAGCTTCAGCACCTCCTCATACTGCTCCTTTTCCTTTGCCAATGCCCTCTTTGCCTTCACCTCCATCAGATCCAGCTTCCGGCTGTCCACCTCCGTCTGCGCGGCCTGTTCCACAATATGAAGCACGTCCTTATACTGCCTGTAAATCTGGAAAACATCGGCCGCCAGCTCATAAGGCCGGGGCAGCGCCGCATAAATCTCCTTAATCCGGTAGAAATCATCCACCACCTGCTGCGCCATATGCAGCGCATAATAGTCCTCCTGCCTGGTCACAAGGGCGGGCAGGTAGCCGTCGTTAAGCCCCAGGATAATATCGCACACATCCACGCTTTCCTGATATCTCCCCAGCTTGAAAAGCGCATCCGCCTTCTGCTGGTAGTAGGCGGCGTCTTTCCGCTGCTCCAGCGCTTTCCCGGCCGCCTCCAACGCCCCTTCATAATCCTCCTGCATCTTCCTGGAGGCCGCCAGAAGGCTGTAGGCAGTGCCGAAACGGGCGGGCAGCTCCGCCTTCTGGCTTTCCGTTTCCGCCTGTTCCAGGCGGATGCTTTCCAGCCAGGAGAGGAACTGCTCCTCCGCCTTTGCATATTCCTTTTCATTGTAATAAAAACGGCCCAGCAGGCTGTGATACTCCGCGGAGTTTGCCTGATCCGGAACGATCTCCTCCATCAGAGAAACTCCCGTTTTACTGTCCTCATTCTGCAAAAGGCACCAGCCCAACTTGAAAAACAGGGAAAGGTTTTCCTTTTCCGCCTCCCAGTTTTTCCGGTACAGGGGAATCAGCCGTCCATTGACCTCATGGATGGCATCTCTTACATCCTGCGTGTCATAGCCGGCGTCCACCAGCGCGATCAAACGCTTTTTGGCTTCCTCCTCTTTTCCCCGTTTCATTTCGAACTGGCTGCACCGCAGGCACGGCAGATAGCTTACAGGCTCCTTTTCAAGCACCGCCAGGAAATCCAGGTAAGCGCCGTCCTCGTCTCCCGCCGCCTGCCTGACCTGTCCGGCAATATCCCTCAGCCAGGGATCCTCCGGCGTCTTTTCCGTCACCTCTTCCATCAGCCTGCGTGCCTCTTCCTTTTTATCCTTCTGCACCAATACAGCGGCATAGACCGCGGCCGCGTATGGGTGGCTGATTCCTGTTTTTCCCAGATCCTCATACAGGCTTTCCGCTTTTTCCGTATTCCCTTCCTGCCATGCGCTGCGCATTTCGTAAAAACAGGAAAGCCACGTATCATAATCCGCGTCCTCCTCCCCTTCAAAAAGGGCATAGGGGAACCATTCCTCCTGGGTGCATTTATTCTGCACATACTGCAGGAAATCACCGGGAAAACGTTCTCCCAGATCCTCCATATCCTCCATCAGGGAAAATTTCTCGTCTATGATTTTCCAGATTTCCGAGGGCAGACGGAAGTGATCCATCAGAAAGCGCAGCAGGCCGTCCCTTGCTTCCAGCGCCGTCTCCAGATCCACACAGATATCCTGTTCCAGCAGACTTGCCCACAATTCAGTATCCAGCCTGGAGGACAGCCTGCCATAGGCTTCCTTCACCTCCCAAAGCCAGTCCCCCACCGGTCCCTCCGGCAGCTCCTCCTCAGGCTCCTGCGTTTGCGCCGCCAGACGCAGCGCCTGCTCATAAGCCTCCCGCAGACGCTTGAACCCTTCCGGATCATCCTCCGGGTTGGTCCGCGCAAGCTTCTTTCTGTAAGCCTGCTTTATCTGCTCTTCCTCCTTTGTGGGTTCTGTTTCCAATACCAGCCATATCTGTTTTTCGTCCATTGTCGCATCACCTCTGTTAATCTTTCACCCAGCATCCGATCTTCCCGCTCATGAATACTATTTTACTATGTTGGATTTTTACTTTCAACAAAGAAAAACAGACACAAAGAAAAAAGGATCCGTTTTCGTTACTGTTCACTCAGTACTGTGCATTTACTGCACAGTACGTAAAAAAGTGATTCAAGAGTGCATAAATCCCATCGCCGTAGGCGATTTTTAATGGATTTATGCAGTTACTGGTCACGGAGTGAACAGTACCCGTTTTCAGCCTGATCTGCGTAAACCGTATTTTTCAACGTATCTGTTATCCGCACAGCTTGTTTTTCAGGAAAAAAATATGGCAATTTCCATTTCAAACCGGAAATTGCCATATTAATCAGATTTTTTACCCGTTAATTAAAATATATTACGGATATTCGCATCATAAAAACCGGAATCCTTTGTGCGGATTTCCTCAAAGCATTCCTCCGCACGCTGCGTTTCTTTCCTGCCCAGATGGCCCAGCCCTTTCATAAACAGGCAGTGGCTTGCGTTCTTCCTGTTCAGATCCTCTTCGAATATGAGGAGATCAGGCAGGGAAACCGCAAAGTAGTCAATCTTCATCTCGTCAAACAGATGGGCTTCTCCGTAAGCTATCAGCTTATTGAAGCGTCCGTACGCCTCCTTCTGCCGTCCCAGCTTCAGGAGGGCCAGGCCCTGGTAATAAATCATTTCCGGCGGCTGGTCATTGTAGTACATGGCTCCTACCGGCTCCGAAATACCTGTGGAGGCCTTTGCAAAGCATTCCGCGGCTTCTTCCGCCCTTCCCTGGGCCTCCAGCGTACAGCCCAGATAATAATAGATGTGGTTTTCCTGGGCGCCGTAAAGCTTGCCCTCTCCGCCTTCCCATGGATGGAACTGCCTGCCCAGGGTCCGTTCCAGTGCTTCTTCATGCCTTCCCAGGATATTCAGCAGAGTGATATATTCCACATACAGATCATCCCTGTCCTGGGTCTGTTCCATATGCGCCTCCAGCAACGCCGCCCTTTCCTCAGGGCTTCTGCCAATCTTTTTATAAAGCTGATCCAGCTCCATGAGCACACGGGAATCCCCGGTATTAAGCGTATATGCCTTCTCCAGGGAAGCAAGCGCCTTATCTGCTTCTTGTTGTAATACACCAGCGGCTCTCTGCGGCTGTTTGCATCCAGCCCGTCAATGGCGATAGTCGAAAACGTCCATGCCTTTGCCTCTTCTGTCCTTCCCATTTTTCTGAGAAGACAGGATTTCAGGTTTCTTGCCTTGATGTTATGGTAGTTTCTCACAAGGGATCTTTCTATATGGGAAAGGGCGGCTGCAAAATCCCCTCCGGCACAGTCAATACAGGCCAGCTGATAGAAGGCCGCGTCCTGCCAGGCTCCGTTCCATGTGGCTTTGTAAAACGCGTCATAGGCTTCCTGCATTTTCCCCTGGAATTTCAGGGAAAGGCCCAGCTGGTAAAGAGGCTCCCCGTCATAGGGGTTGGGATTGGAGCGCAGCTGCTTCTCCACCGCCCTGCGGAAATAAGGTTCGCTTTCCGCAAACAGCCCTCTGTTAAACAGCAGCTTTCCGTAAGCGTTGTTTAAGCGGATGTCGCTGCCGTCCAGGCCGTACAGATACAGATCCTCGCAGCTTGCCGCATCCTCAGGCGCAGGGGCCGCCCTGGCAGGCTCCGGTATCTTAACCACTTCCTCCTTCTTGGGCCTGTAGGAAACCAGTTCCTTTCCTTCCTCAGAAATCACCTGAACCAGAAGCTCCTCTTCCCTGATATCCTCCGGCAGCTTCACTTCCTTCCTGTAATGCAGTCCGGGATCCAGCTGTGCGTCCTCCTCAAAAAGGATCTGCTCTCTGCGCGTCAGACGGATTTTTACTTGCTCCTCGCCCATGGTATAAACGGTCACGACGGCGTTCCCGCCTTCCGTTTCCAGTCCCACGGCAGCGTCCAGTGTGGCATTTTTCACCATGCCCACACCCTTGTAGGGCATGAAATATTGGGTAAAGGTCTTTTCCTCATAGGGAGCCAGCCAGGAAAAATCAGGCTGATTATCCGTAAAGCAGCCGGTCATCAGCTCCACATAGGGACCGTCCTCATCCGTCAGGTTCCGATCCCAGGCCTGGCCGAATTCCCCGCAGCCCCAAGTCCACTGCTTCTTGCCGGGCGCAATATGATGATCTGCGATATGCAGGATTCCCGCCTCTTTCCCGTAATCATACCCGCCTACAAAATCATAGTCGGAATGGCAGGCCATGTAGGACGTGGGAACCGGGATGTTTTTATACCGGGAAATGTCCACACCTGCGGAATAGTCCATTTTATAATAGGTTCCCGTGGCTATGGGGAAACGGGATACGTCCCTTTTGCCGTGATCCATCACCGCATGCACATCCGGCGGGAACACGGACTGGGTGTTGTCATTGACGGGCACCGCCGGATTGGCCCACCAGAGGAAGGTCTGGGGCACGCTGGTCCGGTTGTAAAGCTGGGCGCGTATTTCCAGCCAGGCCTTATCCGGGTACAGGGTAAAATAGGCGTTTCCCTTGGTGCGGAACATGTTCTCCGCCTCGCCCACCATAACGGTGGCGCTGCCGTCTTCGTTTTCCTGCATATGGAAGGACACCGGATCATAGGTGCTGGGCCTGTGGTGCTGCGGCCAGTTGAACTCAATGCCTCCTGAAATCCAGGGACCTGCCAGGCCTACCAGTGCCGGCTTAATCACATGATTATAATAGACAAAATCATAATTGTTGGTTTTATCCGTGGCTCTCTGGATTCTTCCTCCCAGCTCCGGAAGCACCATGATTTTCAGATAATCGTTTTCCAGGAAAACGGCGCGGTACCTTTGCTTTACCGTGTTCCATTTATTGCTTCTCCTTTCTCAGACTGATTTCCAATGTGAAAGCGAACTCCCCGCCCGGCTCCAGCACACGGATGGTGCCGTTTTTTATTGTCCTTGGTACATCGTCATAAAAACCGGTGGCCGGCTCCAGCGCGCAGTTATAATCTCCCCTGTAGCCGCCTGCGGTGATCCACACGCCCAGATAGGGCAGCTTATTTGCATCATATTTCAGGGTGCAGCGCACTTCCTGGGAAGGATACTACAGGCCGCACTGTCCCGTATGGCTCCTGCCCTCCCCGTAATATTTTACCGCCGTATGGCTTTCAGCCTTCGGCATCCTGGTAAAATCATAGCGGCCGTTCACCGCCTCCAGGATGCTTCCCGCCGCCCCCATCACCAGATGGTCGGCCACACAGCGGTACCTTTCAAAATCTTCAGGCAAAAGCAGCCGCATATCCTCCTCATAACGCATCAGGCCGTGGAAGGTCCACAGCCAGGGAAAGGCTGCTTCGGATCTGTTTTCTATCCGGTAACGGATGAAAAGGGAGCTGCCCGACAGGGAAAACCGCTTCTCATACAGATAACCGAACCTGCTGCTTTCCCAGGAAAGCAACGGCCCCTCCGGGGTCTCACACACTGTAAAAGGGTGGCTCCATATCTCTCCGTGATCCGAATAGCAGTACGTCCTTCCCTCCCACTGTGTCACACAGGTGTCTATGTTGGGGAACGCATCATCCAGTCCGGAAGCGTCATAACTGGAAAAATCCGGCCCTCTATCCCCATCCCGCGCCGCTGCTGTGTCTTCCTTCCCGTAATCCTCCTGCGGCTGCCGGTATTTCCCTCCCGTATTGGGAGCCGCCAGTTCCTGTCAGGCTGTAGGCGTACAGGTTGGAACAGCTTGCTCCTACGTTCCCATAATTATAGCTGCTGTCAGTGGTCTGCGCATTATCAGAGATGTCTATTATGGAATCTGTAAAAATCAGATCTCCTCCGTTAGTTACCCAGCCTCTGTTTCCGGTCATGTCTACATTTTTACAGTTAACCACTTCATAGGTACTGTAATGTCCGGCCTGGAAATTAATGGCATCCCATCCGTTATCAGCCATCTTTACAGTACTTATATTTTCAAATCTGATAGAGGTATCCATCCACCCAGCCATCCATGCCCGCATGGTATCCACTTGAAGCTTTATTACCACTGAGCTTGCCGTCAGAGCTTTGAAACACCGCTTCCTGCGCAGTGTAAAAGGTTTTGCTTCCATCCAGCTTCAACGCAAGATCCTGATAGGTTCCGCCCTCAAAAGTAATCTTGTCAAACGCATCCACGCATTTCTGGATCTGCGCGGCAGTCATTTTAGGATTCACCGTGTCCACAGCCTGGAAAGCTCCAAGCCTTGTCAAAACAACCACTGAAAAACTGTCAAGAGAAAATGCAACTTTTTCCACTTCGTTGGTGTGATTGGCAGAGATATCAGCCTCCACTTCAACCGCATCCTTATCATATCAGCGCATCTCCCGCTTTTTTCTCGTAAACTCTTTCCCTGTCAGGATTTTCCGCATAAACAATAACGCTCTGATCCTCCGTTACATTTTTAATCCGGTAAGATAAAACGTCTTCTATCTTTTCTTTTTCCGCATTTGACGCATCCTCATTTGGAGTTTTCCCTGCGGCTGCCTCCACTTCTTTGCCATTTACCTCTACCTTCAGAATCTTAAAGCCTTTTGCCGGCATTACAGTAAAGGAAAGCTCACTCCCTTTTTCAAGCTTTTTATTCTCTTTAAAACTAATCTGCCCTGTCTTTCCCATATACTAAAGGCAACGAAAAAAGGGCACCGGAAACTGCTGCTGCAATCTCTGGTACCCTGTCCGTTTTTTCCATATCCTTTTATGCCAGGAAATCCTCTATAATCACCGCTTCCGCCTCTTCCTCCGTCATGCCGAAGGTCCGGAGCTTCAGTATCTGTTCATTATTAATCCTTCCAATAGCCGCCTCATGAATGATCTGGGCGTCAATATCCCTGGCGTTGATCTCCGGTATGGAGGAAATCTGCGCTTTATCCATGATAATGGAATCACACTGTACATGCGCATGGCACAGCGCATTGCCGATGGCAATCGGGTGGAAGGTCTGAACGGAATGGCCCTTCGCCACGGAACGCGACACGATCTGGGCTGAGCTTCCGGCACCGTTCATTTCCACAGTCATATCCGAAACAGCGGTCTGGTTGTCATGGGTCATCAGCTTCTCCATCACAAACAGCTTCGCATCAGCCTCCATGGAAACTTCAGTTTTTCGCACTGTGGAATCCACTCCGCCGATTTGTGCCGTATCAAGCGTAAATACGGCGCCCTCCTCCAGAAAAATCTGCGTCACAGGATTCAATATCCTCTCTCCGGTGCCGCTTCCTTCTCCATAATGCTTCTCCGCATAGGTAACGTTGGCATTCTTTCCCACATGGAAGGCATGAATACCATCATGCCGGCTGTCGTTGCAGCCATCGTTATGGATGCCGCAGCCTGCCACAATCGTAACATTGGCTCCCTCTTCCACATAAAAATCATTGTATACCACATCCGTGATACCGGAAGCGGATACCACTACAGGAATATGAACCTGCTCGCCCTGTGCCTCACGGCTGATATACACGTCAATCCCCTGCTTATCCTCTTTCCTGCGGATTTTGATATGCTCCGTATCACCGTGGCAAAGCGGCTGTCCGTTATAGCGCAGGTTGAAAGCGCCCTCCTGCTTAAAGCCAAGGTCATCTATTTTGCTTAATACGCCATCAGTAACTGCATCCAGCTTCATTGCCGTTTCCTCCTTCCCTGTCCAGACATGTGCATCCCGCTTGGTCAAGGAAAAGCATGGGGACAATTGCATCCCTGCTGCCGCAGCTCTCCACCCTGCCGTCCCTGACTACCATGATGCGGTCCGCCATGCGTATAATTCTTTCCTGATGGGAAATCAGGACAAGGCTTTCCTTTTTCTCCCTGTGAATCTGCTCAAACTGCTTCACCAGCATGGAAAAGCTCCACAGATCGATTCCGGCCTCCGGTTCGTCGAAGATGCTTACTTTATGATCCTTCGCCATCACCGTGGCAATTTCCACTCTTTTTCTTTCTCCGCCGGACAGCGTGGCGTCCACCTCCCTGTCCAGATATTCCTTCGCGCACAGGCCGACGCTGCTTAATAGCCTGCAGCTGACATGCTCCGGCAGCTCGCTTCCCGCCGCCAGGTTCAAAAGCCTGCGCACGGTCATTCCTTTAAAAGCGGGCGGCTGCTGGAAGGCAAAGCCGATTCCCGCATTGGCGCGCTGGTCAATCGTAAGCGGCGTAATATCCCTTCCGTCCAGAAGGATCTGTCCCTCCGTCTCCTTAATAACTCCCATCAGGAGCTTGGCAATTGTAGACTTGCCGCCTCCGTTAGGGCCTGTGATGACAAGCATTTCGCCATCATTAACGGTAAAACTGATATCGGCAACGATGGGAAGCGTTTCCTGGTTCTCCGTTACCGTGTATGAAAGATGTTTCACTTCAAGCATGGGGGTACACCTCTTTCGTCTGAAACTCCTATAAAATACAGGCAGAGGATTCCCCTGCCTGTGTCTTTCCTGAACTGCTTTTTATTGTACACAATACTGATATACATTGCAAGTACAAGTTTGCCATATTAAGGCATATCCGTTACAGTCCGGCCTGCAGGCGAGCATGCCAGGACCGGGCTGCAACTCATTTCCCGCACCGGTCCGGTTAACCGGCCCGGCCGGGTTTACATTTCAATAACACAGTCCGGCTCAACCTTGCGGCATACGTTTACCACTTCCTTCATGATGCTGTCAAAACGGCTGTCATCCGCATCAATGGTCAGCTTCTGTGCCATAAAGCTCACGGTCGCATTATTGACGCCGTCAATTTTCTTAATGGCGTCCTCCATCTTTGCAGCGCAGTTCGCGCAGTCGAGATCGGTAAGGTTGTATTTTTTCTTCATAATGATAAGCCTCCTGAAAATTTCATAAAACATATGATTAATTGTTCATATGATTATATTATACAAAGGCAGAGGCTGTTGTCAATGTTTTTTTATTGAAACGCCAAACTTTAAAACGGCAAACCTGCTTTTTTGTTGATATGCCAAACCTTGAAACGCCGCACTCTTTCCCTCTGCATGGCCCCCATACCTGTTATCCCTGGAACGGCTCCGTAAAATACCCCATTTCCGAAACCGGTTCCCCTCCGGCCCTCAGATGGCTGGTATCCCCCGCCGTCTGACAGCGGAAATATGCCATTCCGGGACAGCGTTCCTCGGAAGCAAGCACCGTGACTGAGGCAGGCGCCAGGAAGAAGCCGCTGGTGAGCACCACCGGGGAAATGCCCAGAAGATGGCTGCACAGAAACAGTGTCACGCCCATATGACAGAACAGGACGATTGTGGCATCATGCGCCGCGCCCTCCGTTTTGCCGGTACGGTAAAGCCCTCCCTCACGCACATAGCCGTATTTTGCCAGGAGCGCATCCAGTTCACCCGAAATTCTTACGTACTCCTCCATCACCCGGCCGCTCTTCATCACTTCGGTATTTCCGAACCCATCCTTATCGTACATCTCGGGTATTTTCGTCCAGTATTCCGGATAAAAATCCCAGGGTATCACATTTTCCCCTCTGGTGGGATCGTTAACAGGGCCATGGAACTCTCTCAGCCAGTCAAAGGTTTCAGCCGTCCTGCCCATCTTTTTCAGGCTCAGCGACGCCGTATCCCGGGCTCTCCCCAGCGGCGACACATAAAAATCCGTCACATCCCATCCGCTCACGCGCTCCGCCAGAAGCGCAGCCTCTCTCCAGCCCTTTTCCGTCAGCGTATCGTTAGCGTAATCCGGCTCCGCGTGTCTCACAAAAATAATTCTCATCCCTATGCTTCCTCCGCAACAAAGTTTTGTATCCATATTCCTTTTTTCACAAGGATAAACCCAATCACACACTTGATTATATCCGCCATCTGGCATATCAGATACAGCGGTACGATAGGCAGGCCCGAAAAGCGGCTCAGGCAGAAGGCCAGCGGTATGCTCACCACCCACATGAATGCGCTGTCAAACAGGAAGGTAATAAAGGTTTTCCCTCCGGAACGCAGCGTGAAATAGCAGGCATGCATAAAGGCCTGGATCGGCATTACCATCGCGGATATCCAGATAAACTGCTCCGCCAGGCGGCGCACCTCATCCGTCGTATTGTACATTCTGGGGAAGAGCGGCGCAATCACCGCCATCACGGCGCCGATGCCCAGGCAGCTCACCACAGAGAAAAAGATCATCTTCGTATCCGTATCCTTCGCCTCTTCCATCTTTCCCGCGCCCAGAAGCTGGCCGATAATGATGGAAACGGAATTCCCCAGCGCCAGGAAAACCACGTTGAAGAGGTTGGAAATCGTGGAGGATATGTTAAGCCCGGCAATGACCGCCAGCCCCCGCATGGAATAGCACTGCATCATAATCGCCATGCCTGCGGACCACAACGTCTCATTTAACATCAGCGGCAGCCCCTTGATCACAATCTGCCCAATCAGATGAGAGGGTATTTTCAGCGTCCGGTACACGCCTTCCATATACGGCGCGCGCTCCCGGTGGACATGCGTCCAAAGCACCACGATCAGGCACTCCACATATCTGGAGATTACAGTGGCAATCGCCGCGCCCACAACACCCAGGGCAGGCGCGCCGAACTTTCCGTATATCAGGATATAATTCAATACCAGGTTTACCAGCACCGCCGCAATCCCGGCCTTCATGGGAAGCATGGTCTCCCCCGACTCACGCAGCGTACTGGAATACGCCTGCGACAACGCATACGGCGCCAGCCCGAAAAGCATGCATAGCAGGTAGCTGTAGCCGAAGGAAAGCGTCCTTGCCACATCCCCCGCCTCCGAGCTTTCATGCAGATAGAGGGAAATCAGGCTTTCCCCGCCGCCGATGAACACAGCGATGCCAAGCAGCACCAGCGCCGCACAGAACCACAGCTTGAACCGGAACGCATTCCGCACGCCCTCATAATTTCCACATCCGTAAAACTGGGCGCCAAAAATTCCGGCCCCCGATATTGCGCCAAAAATGCAGATATTAAACACAAAAAGCAGCTGGTTGGCAACAGCAACTCCCGACATCTGCTCCGTTCCTACCTGCCCGACCATAATATTGTCCAGCAGCCCCACAAAATTAGTGATTCCGTTCTGAATCATTATCGGCACCGCCACAGACAGCACCAGCTTGTAAAAGTCTTTTGTCCCTATCAGTTTTTTCCGTAAGCTCACTTTATGTAAATCCCCTGTTTTCAATATTACAGCCCCGTAATTATGCGGGGCTGCCGTTTTCTTTTTTAGTTTTAAAATATGCTACACGCTGATGCTGTAGGAAGCGTTAAATTCGCCGCCCGCTTCCAGGGAATTGCTCCATTCCCGTTCCTCCAGCGTGCCGTTGAAATCCCTGTGATCGCATCTTCCATACCAGGGCTCAACACAGATAAAAGGCGCATTTTTCCCCGGCGGCGACCAGATGCCGAAAAGAGGCGCGTCAAACCGGACCGTCACAAAAGTATTTCCCTTAGGATCCACCAGTCCCAGAGAATGGGCCTGTCCGCCCTCAAGCACCAGCGCATCCCTGTCGAAAAGCGCTTCCTTTACCGGAAGCCTTCCGTTCTCCAGAAGATATTCCTCATGCTCATCCGTCGCCAGGCCGTCCGGTCCGATAATCCTTGTTTCTACCGGTCCTGCCGTATCAAACTGCAGGGCATAACCGTCTTTATTTCCCTCTTCATTCAAAGGGCAGGCAAAGGCCGGATGCCCTCCGATGGAAAACCAGATTTTCCTGCTGTCCGTATTTTTCACCCGCCAGAGCACTTCCAGGGTTCTGTCCTTCAGACGATATCCCAGCTCCAGCCGGAAATCAAAGGGATAACTTTTCCTTGTCTCCTCATCCGAATCCAGCGCCAGCCAGATTTCCGTATCCGTACCGGATATCCGCGTAAACTCCCGATCCCTTGCAAAGCCATGCTGTGACATGACATATTCCTGTCCGCCGAAGCTGGTTTTTTTATTCTTATAATTTCCTACCAATGGAAAAAGCACCGGAGACACTCTCTTCCAGTATGCCGGATCGCCGCTCCACATATATTCCCTGCCGGCATCCTTCAGTGACTGAAGCTCCGCCCCAAACGATGCTATCCGGGCCGTAATTTCCCCATTGTCCAGTTCAAAATACCCCATACCGCTCCTCCTTTTTATGGAATTGTAACATATGCAGTGCATTGCGATTAAAGCCAACCATACCACTACCGCTTTATATCCGCAATTGTACTGCTAAAGCACCGCACAGCTCAGGATAAACATATCAGCTTCCCTCAGTCGATAATGTCATCATCCCCATACAGGCTGCCGTCCATTCCGTTTTCCACCGCGTCCCGGATAATCTTCGTCACACGCCGCGCCCTGGAGAAAATCCACAGATCGGAAACACCGTCAAATACCAGGAAAACACCGATAAATTTAACGGCAATATTCATCGCCTCAAAAGGATTCCAGATCAGGACGCCCCCGAAAGCTACGGTCAGCACTGCAAACAGCAGGGCCAGCCACCAGAAGCTGTACTTCGCCCTGCACAGGTAAACCGCCTGCTGCAAATCGTAAATGCCGTGGAGAATAATGATAATCCCCACAATCACCGGAATCAGCCTGATTACGAATTCCGGCTTCAGCAGAATCCATACGCCGATGGCCACGAAACAAATCGTGAGCAGCAGGTGGATCTGCTTCATGAACGATCCCGCAGGGGAAGAAAAGAAGCTTACCAGATAGACCGCTCCCATCAGTACCAGAATGGCTCCCAGCACCATACACACGATTCTGGCCGACACATCCGGCCATACGAACAATACCACTCCGCATACAATACAGAACAGCGCGGTTAAAATAAAATTAAGCTTCAGCTCCTGCATAAAATCTTTCATTTAATTCAAGCTCCCCTCTGCGGTTCCTCCGCTTCTGCGGCCAGGGCCTGTACGGCTAAAGTCACAGCATATTCTACGTAACAGTACAGTCTTCGGCCAAACTGTTACCGCATACGCCCATTAAAAATCGCCTTCGGCGACGGTCGGATGCCTGCTGCCACCACATTTTCTCACGGTCTGCGCAGCAAATGCGCAGACCTGCCTGAACTGTTACTATTCTACCTTTAACTTACTCTCAGCCTCTTCCCCTGTCAAGCCTTCTTCCAAAAACCAGCCAGCCCCAGTAGCCAAGCATGGCGCCAAAGCAGTTTAACAGAAGATCGTCCACATCAAAAGCGCCAAAGGAGGAAAACAGCTGGAACACCTCAATTCCCGCCACAAACAAAAACGCATTAACAAGCACCTTCCACCAGGCTGCAAAGCGGGAATCCACCCAGGGCAGAAGCGCCCCGAAGGGAATAAAAATTGCCACATTCCCAAACAGGTTCTCAAAACTGTTCAGCCGGTCCCTGTACACAATATACATCCGCACCGTCTTAAACAGCCTGAAATTAGCAGTCTCCAGCCCCCGCAGAATTACGCCGCTCTGCCAGGTATCCATAATCTCCTTCAGATCAGCGAAAGGGTATTTAAAAATAATAAGCCTGATAGTAAGCATCAGATAAATCAAAAAAACAGCCCTGCGGATGTTTTCCCGTTTTTGTTTCTGCAAATGATATCCTCTCTGCCCCGGTGCGCTCCCGCCAGACACCGGATCAATAGCTTACTTCCATCAGCGCCAGTCCGCAGGCAGGAGCCAGCGGCCCCGCATTTTCCCGGAGGCCGCTTTCCAGAATAGCCGGCATCTCTTCAGGCCTGCGGTTCTTCTTACCTGTTTCAATCAGAGTCCCCATCAGGATACGCACCATGTGGAATAAAAACCCGTTTCCCCGGAAGGTAAAATGGATTTCATCCCCGCACCGGACAATTTCAATAGCTTCGATGGTACGCACCGTGGATTTTTTCCCCTTCTTTGTGGAAGTAAACGCCTTAAAATCGTGAGTGCCCTCCAGGTATGAGGCCGCTTTGCACATGGCCTGCACATCCAGCTTTTCCGGGACCTGCCAGACATACCTTCTTTCAAATATATGTGGCACGCTGCTGTTTAACACCCGGTAGCGATAGGTTTTTCCCTTCGCGCCCAGCCTGGCATGGAAGCGGTCAGGCACCTCTCCTATGGAAATCACGGCAATATCCTCAGGAAGATAGCTGTTAATCTTCTCCATCAGGGCCTCCGCAGTCAGCTTCGTATCCATATGGAAGCTGGCGACCTGACCGTAAGCATGGACGCCCGCATCCGTGCGGCCGGAACCATGGATTTCCACCGGTTCCCCAGCAATGCGGGACAGCAGGCGTTCAAGCTTTCCCTGGATGGTGTATTCCTTCGCATTTGTTTCCAGGAAACTGCTGTCGGAAGACTCCGCATCCTCCCTGCGGCCTGGATTCGTTCCGCCCTGCTTCTGCCAGCCCTTATATCTTGTGCCCTCATATTGAAGAACTATTTTGAAATTACGCAATCAACAAACCTCCCAGGGATTCTTTTTTCCTTCCATGAACAGCTTACAGCTGGAAAGGGAATCCCTTACCACCGTTTTTGTATAGTTATCCGTATAAAACGCCATATGATGGGAAACCGTCACATTGGGAAAGCCCCGCAGGACAGCAAGCTCCCGGTTGGAAAGCACATTTGACTTATGGTCGAAATAATACAGTCCGAACTCATTCTCCACCACATCCAGGGCGGCCGCGCCTATTTTTCCGTTTTCGATTCCCGCAATCAGAGCCTCGGAATCGATGAGCGCGCCTCTGGCCGTGTTGACGATCACAACGCCGTCCTTCATCTGTGACAGCGTTTTTTCATTCACCAAATGGAAGTTTTCCTCGGTCAGAGGCGTATGCATGGTGATTACATCCGCTTCCTTCCACAGCTCCTCCAGGGAAACATACTGCCCGTAACGCTTCACTTCCTCGTTTTCATACAGATCATAGGCCAGGATACGGCAGCCAAAGCCGCTCAGGTTACTGATAACGGTACGTCCGATGCGTCCCGTCCCAATTACGCCCACCGTAAGATCCTTCAGCTCCCTGCCCTGGATTCCTTCCAGCGTATAATCCTGAATATTGGTCCTCTCCAGGATACGTTTCATTTTGCGGATACTCATGAGAATCAGCATCACTGTATAATCCGCCACCCCATTCGGCCCATAGGGCGCATTGCCCACATGGATACCGAATTCCCTGGCAGCCTCCAGATCCACATGATCATAGCCTATGGTCCTTGTGGTGATGTAACGGATGCCGTTCCTGGCAAACTCCGCCATCAGCTCCCTGGTAATCTGGGAGGTAATGATATCGGCGCATTCACAGCCCTCCGTAACGGATGCGATATTTTCCATATCCGGCGCATCCGGGCACGTGGAAAGCTCCAGCCCCAGATCCCCGGCATATTTTTCAAACCATTCCGCTTCATCAAATTCCCTTAAATTAAAAACCGCTACCTTCTTCATTATTCTTCCAGGTCCTCCTTATTCAGCCTTCTGAACCGGTTAAAACCGTTTATCAAAATCCGTATGCTGTTCTGTGTCGTTTCAAACAGGCCCGCTTCATACATATTCAGCACAACAATTCCTACGGGCACCGCCAGGATCATCCCCAACACGCTTCCAATCTTATAACCGATAAAGAGAAGAAACAACGTTGGTACAGGAGGTACTCCGATGGAATCCCCCACGATCTTGGGCTGTATAATCTGACGAAGCAGCTGGGCAACTCCCCAGATTATCATCAGGCTCAGCGCCATGCGGTAATCCCCGGCCAGCAGTTCAATCAAAGCCCAGGGCCAGAGAACCGCGCCGGTCCCAAATATTGGGAAAAAATCAAGAAATGCGATTAAAAGCGCAATGAGCAGAGAATATTTCACCTTTAAAATCCATAGCCCCACCATCAGCACAAGATAGATCCATATCTCAATTTTAAACTGTGCCTTAAAATATCCCCCCAATGCCCCTGTAAGGCTGGAGGACAGGATATTCCACTTTCTGCGGAAGCTTTCCGGCAGATTCTTTTTCATAAACCTGCCGATGTTATCCTTTTCCGCCACGAAAAAATAAGCGGACAGAAGACACATAATCGTACTGACGATAATCGAGGGAATATTTTTTGCAAAATTCCCCACTGCAGTTACCGTAGGCGCGCTAAGCCCATTGACGGCCTCTCCGATATACTGGCCCAGCCTGTCAATCACCGTGGTTATTTTATCCCGGAAATCCAGCGGAAAACGGGCGTAGAGATCCGTGAGGTTATCCCCCACCTGATTCATGTCCCGTTCCAGGTTATTCCAGATGGATGGCAGTTCGGATACAAATCCGGCGCCCTCGGACACCAGCTTGGCGATAATCAGATAGCCCAGGCCGATGACCAGCGCCAGCACCGCCACAATGACGATGGCGGAGCCTGCCTTCCTCCTGATTTTAATTTTCTGTTCAAAGAAACGCACCAGAGGGTTGGCTATCATGGCAATAATCCAGCCCACTACAAAAGGCATGAAAAATCCCAACAGCCTGGGCAGTACAAAAATCACCAGCAGCAAAAGAACCACCGCCGTAAGCAAATTCAGCACCGCCTTAATATACTTCGTTGAACCGGATTGCTGCATATCCCGTACACCTGCCTTTCCAGTCTGCTTCGGGTTAATCCGCCTGCGCTCCCTCCCCTGTAAGCAGATTGTCAATCAAATCATAGATTTCTTCCCGTCCCTGCTTGGTCTGGGCGGAAAATGGAATGACCACCGCATCCTTTTCCGCTTCCAAGCCCTGCTTCACCGTTTTTACAGCCTTCGGAATCTGGCTTCTGTTCAGTTTATCCATTTTTGTGGCAATAATAATCGGATGATATCCCTGATACAGAATCCACTGATACATCTGCTTATCATTGGCGGAGGGTTCATGGCGGATATCGATCAGCAGGAATACCGCCTTCAGCTTTTTCGAGCTGCGCAGGTATCTCTCAATCATTTTTCCCCACTGGGCCTTCACCGCCTCATTGGCCTTCGCATAGCCGTAACCCGGCAGATCCACCAGATAGAAGGCATCGTTGATATTATAAAAATTAATGGTCTGTGTCTTTCCCGGCTGGGCGGAGGTCCTTGCAAGGGACTTTCTGTTCATAACCGCATTGATGAGGGAGGATTTTCCCACATTACTCTTTCCTGCAAAAGCGATTTCCGGAAGTGTGTTGTCAGGCAGCGTACTTGTTATGCCGCATACGGTTTCCAGGTTTACATTTTTAATTATCATATTGGTTCCTTTCTGCCTGCCCTTTTTACGGCAGCCTGACCATGGGCAGGCTGCCGTTCCTGTCCGGCCGCTTTTTATTTTTCTGCAAACGCGTGCCGGATTACCTCTTCCATTTTTTCCACCAGAATGATATCCAGGCCGCTCTTGATTTCCTTGGAGATTTCCTCCACGTCCTTTTCGTTTTCTTTGGGAACAAGCACTGTCTTCATTCCCGCAGTCTTGGCTGCCAGCAGCTTTTCCTTCAGGCCGCCGATAGCAAGCACACGGCCTCTTAAGGTGATCTCACCCGTCATGGCCACATTTGCCCTGACAGGAGTCCTGGTAATGGCGGACAGCATTGCCGTCGCCATGGTAATGCCTGCGGAAGGCCCGTCTTTTGGCACTGCTCCCTCCGGGATATGGATATGGAAATCATAGGCGGTAAAGGTATCCTCCGGCAGGCTGTATTCATCGCTGACGGACCGGATGTAGCTCATGCCCGTAAGCGCGGATTCCTTCATCACATCTCCCAGCTGTCCCGTAAGCCTGATTTCCCCTTTTCCGGGCATCATGTTCACTTCAACCTGCATGGTAACGCCGCCTACGCTCGTCCAGGCCAGTCCGCGCACAATACCGATATCGTCCTTATCATTGGCCTTATCCCTGGCAATTTTACGTTTGCCCAGATACTGCTCCAGATTCCTTCCGGTAACATGAACCGCCGGCTTTTTCTGCTCCAGCAGCTGTCTTGCCGCCTTCCGGCATATTTCCCCGATCTTTCGCTCCAACTCGCGGACACCTGCCTCGCTTGTATAGGAAAGTATGATTTCCCGCAGCGCCCCGTCGCTGATAGTCAGCTTCTTTGCATCCAGGCCGCTCTTTTCCAGCTGCTTTGCGATCAGATGCTCCCTGGCGATGTGGAACTTTTCATTGGCCGTATAGCTTGTCACTTCAATGATTTCCATGCGGTCCAGCAAAGGCCTGGGTATTTCCGCCGTGGAATTGGCGGTGGCTATGAACAGCACCTCGGACAAATCCACCGGGATTTCCACATAGTGATCCCTGAAATGGTTGTTCTGTTCACTGTCCAGCACCTCCAGCAGCGCAGAGGAGGTATCACCCCTGTAATCACTGCTTACCTTATCAATCTCGTCCAGAAGCATCAGCGGATTTTTCACCCCGGCCTGCTTCAGTCCGGTGACAATGCGTCCGGGCATGGCGCCCACATAGGTACGGCGGTGTCCTCTGATTTCCGCCTCATCCCTGACGCCGCCCAGGCAGATGCGGACGTACTTTTTATTCAGGGATTCCGCCACGCTTCTTGCAATGGAGGTCTTGCCTGTTCCTGGAGGTCCCACCAGACAGATAATCGGGCTGTCTCCCCGCTTTGTCAGGCTTCTGACCGCCAGGAATTCCAAGATTCTCTCCTTTACCTGCTCCAGACCGTAATGATCACGCTCCAGAATCTGTTCTGCCCGCTTAATATCCGTATTATCTTTGGAAACCTTATCCCAGGGCAGCTCCAGAAGGGTTTCCAGATATCCTCTTTCCACGGAGGATTCGGCGCTTCCCTGTCCCAGGCTCCTGAAACGGTTGATTTCCTTCTGTATTTTTTCCTTGACCTCCCGGCCCGCCTTCAGCTTGTTCAGCTCCTGCTGGAACTGCTCCGCATCGGACATTACATTATCTTCACCCAACTCTTCACGGATATAGTTCATCTGCTCACGAAGCATATATTCCTTCTGGTTTTTCTCCATCCGGCCCTTGACCTGTTCCGTAAGCTCCGTCCTGATTTTGGCAACCTCGATTTCCTCATAGAGGATTTTCGCAAGCACCTGATAACGGGTTCCCAGATCGACAGCCTCTAAAACCGCCTGCTTTTTGTCAAAGGTAACAGGCATGCTTTCGATCAGTTCATCCATCAGCACACCCAGGCTGAAGGTGCCGTCAAAATGCTTCAGCATAGTCTTACCGATTCTCGGGAAGAAGGAACAGAACTCCATGAACAGCTCACGAAGATTGCGCATCATGGCTTCTTCTTCGATGGTGCTGCCCTCGGCAACGCCTTCCAGATGGAGAGGGGATTCCACAATTTCGATCTCCCCTACCAGATAATTTTTCTCTTCATCCGAAAAACCACGCAAAATTGCCCGGTCAAGCCCTTCTACAAGCACGCGCACCACATTTTCAGGCAGCCTGGTTACCTGTTTGATCTGGGCAAGACATCCCATATGATATACCTTGGTATAATCCGGATCATCCTCTTCCACATCCTTCTGGCCTACCAGGAAAATCCTCTGATCGCTCATCATAGCCTGTTCCACTGCCAAAATGGATTTTGTGCGGCTTAAGTCAAAATGAATCACCAAGCCCGGAAGCACTGTCATACCACGCAGCGCTACTGTGGGTACCTGAAGGACTCTTGTGGAATTTCCATTCTGTTCTTCTGAGGATGCATAATCTGTTATAATTTCATCCAAATTCATATTTCCTGCTTTTGTATTTTCTTCCATTTTGATTATCCCTATATCTTGGCAAGCAGCCGTACTGCTCTCTCTCCTTTTCCGAGCACGGCCGGCCTCATCTGTTTGTTTTTTTACTGCGCCCGCTGTCTGCCCTTCATGAAATCATCCAGCGCGCAGCAGCTGTTATATATTACCATAAACGCCGCCCTTAAAAAAGGGCGGCGTTATCTTAACCAATTACTGTGCTTCTCTATAATCTTCCAGCCGGCCCCCGGTTTCCCGATGGACAACCAAAGGCTCACTTTCTCCGTCCACGGCTTCTTTAGTGATAATGCACTGTTCAATTGTGTCATCGGAAGGGATGCGGTACATCACATCCATCATCACATTCTCCAGGATGGAACGAAGTCCTCTCGCACCGGTCTTTCTCTCCATTGCCTTCTCGGCAATTGCTTCCACTGCATCAGGCTCAAAAGTAAGTTTAACATGGTCAAAGGAAAACAGCTTCTGATACTGCTTCACCAGAGCATTCTTAGGCTCTGTGAGAATGCGCATCATTGCTTCCCTGTCCAGTCCCTGGAGGGATACATTCACCGGCACACGGCCGACAAACTCCGGAATCAGACCATACTTAACAAGGTCGGTAGGTGTCACCTCTGCAAGAAGCTCACCCATCTCCCTGGTGCTCTTATCAGCTATTTCAGCATTAAAACCGATCGATTTTCTATCCAGGCGCGTTTCCACAATTTTATCCAGGCCGTCAAAAGCTCCGCCGCAAATAAAAAGAATATTGGAAGTGTCAATCTGTATCAGCTCCTGATGGGGATGCTTTCTGCCTCCCTGAGGCGGAACGCTAGCAACAGTGCCTTCTATAATCTTAAGAAGCGCCTGCTGTACACCCTCTCCTGATACATCTCTGGTAATGGATACATTTTCGCTCTTTTTTGTAATTTTATCTATTTCATCAATATAAATGATTCCATACTGTGCTCGTTCCACATCATAATCCGCCGCCTGAATCAGCTTCAGGAGAATGTTCTCCACATCCTCTCCTACGTAGCCTGCTTCCGTCAGCGTTGTAGCGTCCGCAATTGCAAACGGTACGTTGATAATCTTGGCAAGTGTCTGTGCCAGATAGGTTTTACCGGAACCCGTGGGGCCGACCATGATGATATTGCTCTTCTGAAGTTCAACATCATCCGCATCCTTCTCTGCGGTCACGCGTTTATAATGATTATATACCGCAACCGACAAAACCTTCTTCGCTTCATCCTGGCCGATCACGTAATCATCGAGGAATTCCTTTATTTCCACAGGCTTCAGAAGATTGATGTCCATCGCTTCTTCCGGTGCTTCATCTTCATATTCTTCCTCAATAATATCCGCACAGATATCTACGCACTCGTCACAGATATAGACACCATTCGGGCCAGCAATTAATTTACGGACCTGATCCTGCGTCTTATTACAAAAAGAACATCTTATCTGGTCGTCTGAATTTCTACCTGCCATTTTTTTACCTCAATTTGTAACTGTTCAGTCCTTTCTCAGTTACTGCCAGAATCCATCTTAAATCGCCTTCGGCGATGGATTCAGGTACTCCTGCATCACTTTCTTGCCCTCAGCGCATTTACTGCGCCTGGCTGACTGAATAGTTATCCTTAATTTTCCCTTCAAAAATACTTTGCCAAAGTACAGCTGTCCGGTCCCCTGCGGCTGCAATACAATGCCGTATGCATCCATTCCGTCCTGCAGGGCGGACCCGCGGGGAACACTGAACATCTGCGTCAAAACTTACCGGATACACTGCCGCAAAGCGGCAGCATACCCGGAAAAATTTTATGCCTGTTTCTGGGCATCTGCTCTTGATATGATAACGCTGTCGATCAGTCCGTAAGCTTTCGCTTCTTCCGCCGTCTTCCAGTTATCCCTTTCGGTATCTGCCATAACGACTTCAAAATCCTGACCGGTATTCTGTGCAAGAATTCTTGCAAGCTTTCCCTTGGTCTGCAGGATATGCTTCGCAGTGATCTCAATCTCGGTTGCCTGCCCCTGAGTACCACCGGAAGGCTGATGAATCATGATCTCCGCATTGGGAAGGGCCATTCTCTTGCCCTTTGTGCCGCCAGCCAGAAGGAATGCCCCCATGCTGGCCGCCATGCCGATACAGATGGTGGATACGTCACATTTTACAAACTGCATGGTATCATAAATCGCCATACCTGCCGTCACAGACCCTCCGGGGCTGTTGATGTAAAGATGGATATCCTTCTCCGGATCCTCGGCTTCCAGGAAGAGAAGCTGTGCCACAACCAGGCTGGCCGTGGTATCGTTCACTTCCTCCCCCAAGAAAATAATTCTGTCTTTCAAAAGCCTTGAATAGATATCATAGGAACGTTCCCCATGACTGTTCTGCTCAATGACATAAGGTACTAAACTCATTTTTCTGCCTCCGTTTCGCTTCTTAAGTTTCTGTGCAAATATGTGTTTCGGGAATGTACGGTCAAAAGTATATGGACTTAAACACACTCTATAGTATCGCACATACGTTTCTTTTGCAATAAGGCATTCATTTAATTAAGAAAAGTTTT
>OLQH01000165.1_pt1 | contig 79263 bp, 69 predicted proteins | sample 1672671 | NCBI WGS metagenome assembly OLQH01 (sample SAMEA3136712, study PRJEB25190) | human gut metagenome
CCTTGCAGCACGGACAGCCGGACAAAAAGCCCCGGACAGAGAGGGGACAGGACAGGCGAAGAGGATGGCGGCACAGGATATCCGCAGACAGCAAAGCTAAGGAAATGGAGGACTGGTTATGGGAAAAAAAGCGTTGGTGACCGGCGCTGCCCGGGGAATTGGGAGGGCTGTAGCTGAGGAACTGGCAGGGCAGGGATTTGATCTGCTGCTTACCTGTCTGCATTCTATAGATGAATTAAATGCATTTTGTCTGTATCTGGAGGAGAAATATGATATTGCCTGTACCTCTTTTCAGGGAGATATGGGAGATTATGAAACAGTGAACAGGCTTTTTGAATCTGTCTCCGGACTGGATGTGCTGGTTAATAATGCGGGAATTTCTTATATCGGCCTTTTATCTGACATGTCGGCTGAAGAATGGCGGCGGGTTATGGCCACTAATCTGGACAGCTGTTTTTATACGTGCCGGAATGCCATACCTCTTATGGTGCATGCCAAACAGGGGCGGATTATTAATATCTCATCCGTATGGGGACAGGCCGGGGCGTCCATGGAAACGGCCTATTCCGCTTCAAAGGGGGCGGTGAACAGCTTTACCAGGGCTTTAGCCAAGGAACTGGCTCCCAGTAATATACAGGTAAATGCTGTAGCCTGCGGTGTTATTGATACCGATATGAACCGGTGTTTTGCAAAAGAGGAAATGGATGCTCTCATTGAAGAAATTCCTGCCGACCGCATAGGTACCCCAGAAGAAGTGGCTTCCCTTGTGGGACAGCTCATAAACGCACCTGCTTATATGACAGGGCAAATCATTACAATTGACGGCGGATGGTTTTGATGCAGACCATCCGCTGTTTTTTTGAATGAGTAATTGTCAGATTTACGAGGACAGATGTCCGGTTCTGTGGGAATCCGGTACGCATTCTTTTTTCAGGGTTTCCCATATACCGATAAGATAAACAGCTCCCAGCGCCCTGTCATACAGGCCGTAGCCGGGTTTTCCTTCTTCATTCCAGATCATCCTTCCATGAGCGGGGCTCATATAGCCTGTAAATCCAATATCATAATAGGCCTTCATGACAGCCTCCATATCCAGCGAACCGCAGAAGGAAGGGTGGGCGCTTTCCTCAAAGGAGCCATCCTGAAGGATTTTGACATTACGCATGGGGGCATAATGAATCCTGCCCATACCACCTATTTTCCTGACCAACCGGGGGATGTCATTGCATGCTGCGCATCCCAGGCTGCCGGTGCACAGACTCAGGCCATGATGTGTGTCATTATACAGCGCGAGGAATCTGTCTATTGCAGCTTCGTCGGTAATAATCCTGGGTATGTCGAAAACCGGCCACGGCGGATCATCCGGCTGCAGGCACATATTTACATCGCACTCGATGGCTACCGGCATGATTTCATTGATAAAGTACTTTAAGCTTCCCCAAAGTCCCTCTATGCCCAGTATTTGATAAGCCTTTATCAGTCCGTCTATTTCTTCCGGAAAATAGGAAGTATTCCAGCCCGGCAGAACCATTTTAGCAGGATCCATCGTTTTTTCATCCGTTTTATAATAGGCCAGGGTTCTGGAGCCGTCGGCTAAGGGGTGATCCAGGCGGGAACGGGTCCAGTCGAATACCGGCATAAAGTTATAGCAGATACATCGGATTCCTTCAGCAGCCAGTCTTCTGATATTTTCTTTGTAATTTTCGATATATTCCTGGAATTTTCCCCTGTGCAGCTTGATATCCTCATGGACCGGAAGGCTTTCGATTACTTCCAGCACCAGCCCCGCTGCTGTCACTTTTTCTTTCAGTTCCTTTACGGCCTCACAGGGCCATGCTTTTCCAACAGGGATATGATAAATGGCGGAAGCGATTCCGGCAACACCCGGGATTTGCCTGATTGCAGCGAGCGTCACCGGATCCTCTTCTCCATACCATCGGAACGTCATTTTCATAAAGACTGCTCCTTTCTGAGCCGTCCCTTCCTATATAAAGTAAAAGCCCAGCGGCAGATGCCAAGGTCAGGCAAGCGGTGAATCGAAGGTTCACCTGGTTTTGGCTCGCTGCCTGTGGGAATAAATACAGGCGGACTTTAGGCAGTTTCATCTTCTGCTTTTATTCTTTCCCGGAGTTTTATTTTTATGAAAAAGAGAGGGTAAAAGGAATTGGAAATTTTTTATGATAAATCAGTACATACTGTTCCGCCATCTGCCGGAAAAGGGTATCCAAATCTTCGGAAAAGCCGGTATGACGCAGACCAAAAAAGGCATACTGTGTGTATGCCTCACGATCACCTCTTTATTCTGTTATGCTTATTCTGCTAAAACCCGGCACAGCTTCTTATAAAAGGATATGCCATAATACAGAAATGTGTGGTACCCTTCCAGCTTCAGTTCTGCGTCATACTGCTTCTCTTTTATCTGGCACAACGCCTCCCGGGCACTGCCGTCTAACTGCGCAAAGGAATCTGCAGCCTTTAGCTCCATAATTACCGCAATCCCTTCGTAGGGCGCCGACAGCAGGAGAAGGTCGCTCCTGCCCAGGCCACTTTCACGGTTTGACTTTAATGTATAGCCATCCATCATTTTCAGCAGGCCGGCCAGAAACCCATGGTAATAATCCTCCTTATAGTCATAGAAGCTGATCGTCTCCATCAGGCTTTTTGATATTTCCCGTCCCATCACGTCGGTTTCCCCCTGCATCAGCCCCCGGTACAAGGCAGAAAAGTCTTTTTTCTTTATGCTCTGGTTGAACCAATCTAAGATTGTATCCCGGTAAATCAGCTTTACCTCCGTGTTTGGTATTGCAAGTGTCAGATATATTGTTTCCCCGTCAAACCTTTCAGACAGCTTTTTTAAATACCCGGTAAAAAACAGGAAATTCCAAAGATTATCCTGAGTTTTATAAACCTCGTTATAGGTAATGTCCACATGCACCGGTTTTTCTATGCTCCCCCCCGCAATCAGTTCTTCCATTTCCTGCTTTACGCTGCCATCCGCCCGTTCTACCAGTTCCCGGACGATGCTGTTGGATGAAGTATTCGCCCAGTATGGCATCGGGAATGCCCCCTGGTCTTCTGACACCTCATCCACATAATTTATGACACTCCAGGGATTATATACCTCAGTGTTTCCAAAAAGGTACCCATCATACCATTGTTTTACTTCCTCGCTTTTGCCCCCAATCCCATAGTCACAGAGCAGGCTTTCCACCTCTTTTTGGGTAAAACCGAAATATTCCCCATAATTTTTATTCATTATTGAGATTATTTGCAGGTTATTCAACCCTGTAAATATACTTTCCTTTGTAATCCGAAGGCATCCGGTAATAACTGCAAACTCCAGATTCGGGTTCGTTTTCAGCGCCGATTCAAACAGCGAACGAATGAAATCTGCCATTTTCTCATAAAATCCCTTAAAATACGCATTCTCCAGCGGCACATCGTACTCATCCAGGAGGATGATTACATTTTTACGGAATACTTTTTTCAGGCAGCGTGTGAGAAATTCCAGCGCCGTGGCATACTCTATTCGGGATGCCTGCTTCCCTCTTATACGGATATACTGATCTTTTTCTTCTGGTAACAAAATATCCCCACTTATTACGTAGTTATGCCGGTCAAACTCTTTGGATATTTCATTCACCACCGCATCAAAGGCCATATCAAAATCCGGCTGTTTTGAAGACTTCAAGGAAAGGCTGATAACAGGGTACTGGCATAGGCGCCTGGTATAATTCTCCCCGGCATCCATGATTTTCAATCCTTTGAACAAGCTGCTGTTATCGACTTTACATCCATCCGGATCATATCCTGCCTCAAAAAAATATCTGAGCATACTTAGCGCCAGGGTTTTTCCAAACCTCCGCGGCCGGGTAAAAAGTTTTACTTCGCTACTCTTATCCAGTATCTCTTTAATAAAAAGTGTTTTATCTATATAATAATAATTGTTCTCTCTGATTTTTTTAAAATCATCAATCCCTATAGGCAGCGGCTTATACATTAGCTCCCCTCCCTTTCTCTGGTTAGATTATACCCCGTTTATGCCTTATCTGCAATATTTTTCCCTTCTGGCCGGTTTCCCAGTAGCAGGACAGGCATATGTCCACCAAAACGGTACAATAGCTGCCCAAATCGTTGTATAAAAAAGACCGGAGCCCCATAATCGGTTGCTCCGGCCTGATCGATACCTATTAATTCAGTTAATTCAGCTGCAATTATATAAGCTGCGTATCCTTCATCAGCTTAATATGTTCCCTGTTAAGCTCCATCAGCAGTTCCTTATCCTTTGCTTCCATTGCCTTCACAATGTTCCTGTGAAGAAGCCAGGACAATTCCACAACCTCGGCTTTTCTGCCGGAATTCTTCAGATTTTTTCTCACAATCAGGAGGCAGGTTTCTATTTCATTAATATATTTAATCAATCTCTGTGAACCCGTCATCTCCGCTGTCATGAGATGGAACTGAATATCATATTTCTCATGGTTTGCCAGCTGTTCCTCCTGCGGCAGGGCCAGGAAAGAATCTATATATCCATTCAGCCGGTCAATATCCTCCTTGGAAGCCTTGTCCGCACATTTGCAATAGCAGTAATCCTCCAGAACCTGACGCAGTTCCAGTAAATCTACAAGCTCTTCCCTGGAGATCTGGACACAATAAAGCCCTTTTCGCTTAACATTATGGATAAAACCATTCTGACACAGCTGATTCACTGCTTCCCGCACCGGTGTCCTGCTGGTTTCCAACTGTTCTGCAATAATATCTTCCCGGATCCGGTCTCCCGGCTTAATCGTCCCATTCAGAATCTGATCCAAAATATAATTGTATGCATTTTCAACAAGCAATGTGTTATTTGGCACGGCAATCCCTCTCTTTTCTTTTCCATAGTACCAATATTATACCGCGTAAGCATTGGAAAATCTATGAAAAAATATCCATTATTTGTCAGGTTCTGACGAAATACCAGCAATTACCTTTGCCAGTTTCTTTTTTTCTTCCAGCTTTCCCTGTCTGTTTATCATAATCCTCTGTGCCTGCGGGCTTCCGGCGCCATGCATGGATTCTGTCCTGTATCCCACTGCTGCGCTTCCCAGAGTCATATTCTCAATCAGACGCAGGATTTTCATTCGGTCCACCGTATCCGCATCCGCACTTCCTTTAAAATATTTCCGGCAGATTTCCGCTGTTTCGGGTGAATTAAAATCTTCCTCAGAAGGCATGGTAACCATAAGGCCTCCTGCAATATCTTCGGCCAGCCGGGCGATTTCATAAGGGAATCTGGTTACATTCTGTTTGCAGACATTCGCCAGCAGGTTATCAATCTGATAATTTCCTGCAGCTGTCTGTGTGCCTAATGCAGAGCAGGCAATCCCACAGCTGTACATAGTTTCATTCAGCTGTATCATTTCTATAAGCTTATCCTTTATGTGGGAGGCTTTCTGTACTCCATTATATTCTGCCGCAACAGCAGCCGCACCTATCAGCACATCACCCACACCGGTTTTACAGCCTCCGTAGCTCTGCCTGTGATAACCTGCAAAACGTTCCACCAGGACTCCTGCAAATTCGTATTCTTCACATAAAAATACTCGTTCCCAGGGCACAAAAACATGCTCAAAAACTACCAGGGCTTCCTGTCCGCCAAACCGGCAGTTGCCGCAGTCCATACCACCGGATTTTTCCAGTTTTCTTGTATCACAGGACTGCCTGCCATATATCATCTTAATGCCTTCCGCGTCGGACGGTACGGCAAAGGATACTGCATATTCCTTGTCATTCTCCCCCATTGCCACCGTAGGCATGATCAGATGCTCATGGGAATTCACAGCCCCCGTCTGGTGCGCCTTCGCTCCGGTAACATAAATGCCTTCGGCGTTCTTTTCCACCACATGCAGATACATATCCGGATCCTTCTGTTTTCCCGGAGGAAGGCTCCTGTCTCCCTTGGGATCCGTCATGGCCCCGTCCACTGTCAGATCTTTTTCCTGTACTTCTTTCATAAAGGCAATAAAGTTCTGATGATAATTGGTATGGTACTTCTGGTCTACCTCAAAGGTCGTGGAATAAACCGCATTAAAGGCATCCATACCAACGCACCGCTGAAAACAGGCTCCGGTCTTCTGTCCTAAAAGCCTCTGCATCCTGACCTTATTTATTAAATCCTGTTCATTCTGGTGCAAATGGCAGAAACGATTAATCGTTTTTCCCGTCAGATTGGAAACTGCCAGCATAATATGCTGGTACTGCGGATCCAATGCCAAATCATAGGTCATTGCCACAGAATTGATGGATGGCCGTATGATAGGATGATCCACAAAATTTTCCACCCTCTTACCAAAAAGATATACCTTTGTATGCAGCCTGCGCAGGCTTTCTATATATTCCTGTCCCGTCATTAATCCCATAAATTATCCTTTCCTCTTCAGGCAAAGTTACAGTATCTGGCCATGGACACATCCTGGAAACCCAGTTCCTCTGCCTTAGTCCTGCGGCCATTGCATACTTCCTCCACCATATCAAACAACTCAGCACCCGCATTTTCCATAGAACAGAGGCCTTCCAATACCCCGCTGCAGTCAAAGTCTGTGTTATCCGCCATTTTTTCAGCCGTCTCACTGTTTGCGGTCAGCTTAATTACCGGAAGAATGGCCGACCCTGTCGGAGTCCCATGACCAGTGGAAAAAATAACAGCTTGGGCTCCTGCCGCTGCCATTCCCAGGATAGATGCGATATCCTGACCGGGAGTATCCATTACCACCAGCCCCTTTTTCTTTATCGGCGCGCCATATTCCACCACTTCATTAATTATGCTGCTGCCTGCCTTATGAATACAGCCCAGAGACTTTTCTTCCAGAGTGGTAATTCCCCCTGCAATATTTCCCGGAGTCGGATTGCCGCTTCTGGGGTTTTCTCCCACACGTCTGAAATCTTCCTCATAATACGCGATCATACGAAGGAGTCGGCGGCTGATTTCTTCATTCCTGCACCTTCCCGCCAATATTTCTTCCGTCCCCAGCAGTTCCGGGGTTTCCGACAATATCACGGTCCCCCCGTGTTCAACTACCCTGTCGCAGCAGACTCCTACAACAGGGTTTGCCGCCAGTCCGGAGGTGGGATCGGAACCGCCGCATTCGGTACCGAGAATCAGCTCCGAAAGCTGCGCTTCCTCCCTGCATACTTTCGCTGCATCGGCACACATTTTTTCAGCCAGCTCCGCTATCTTTTTCACAGCCCTGATACTTCCGCCTTCTTCCCGTATCACTATTGTTTCCAGAGGTTTATTGGTTTTTTTCCGTATTTCATTCTCCAGTAGTGACGCCTGCACCACCTCACAGCCGTTTCCCACCAAAACCGTACCGTAAATGTTGGGATTAGCCGCAATACCGGACAGCACCTCCAATGTCACCTTTAAATCCCGGCGGCTCAGGGAACAGCCTCCCTGATTGGCCAGGTATACCGCCCCTTTTACATTCTCCGCCGCAAACCTCGCTGTTTCACTTGCGCAGAGGGAACAAGGCAGAATCAGTACATGGTTTCTGATTCCAAATCTTCCGTCAGGCCTTCTGTAACCACTCATTCTACCATCCATCATTTAATCTCCATTCTTTTCCGGCATTGGTGCCAGGCACACACTTTTCAGATTGTGTGTATGGATCAGGTATCCTGCAGGAATATCTTCCACCGCCCTGCCAATCACCTGTCCATACTTATAGACAAGCTCTCCGTTCCTGATATCACGGCAGGCGGCTTTATGATAACAGGGAATACTTTCTTTCACCGGCAGGCAATATTTCTGACCTGCTTTTTCATATACCACCATATCACCAGCCGCTGCAGACTCAGAAAGAGTGACTGCCATATCATTATCTTTGATCAGAATCCCCTTCCTTTCCATCCTCACCCTTCCTTTCCGGCAGTTTCACCACTATTCTTTTCCGCTTTCCGGGCAAGCTCCGCGTATCTCTCATATCGTTCCCTGGCTTCTCTGCCCGCCTGATTGTACATTTGCTCTGCCAGTTCGGGATCTTTCTTTTTGAGAGATGCAAACCGTACCTCGCTCATCAGGAATTCTTCGAAATCTCCTTCCGGTCTGCCCGAGTCCAGAACAAAGGGATTTTCTCCCCGTGCCTTTCTTCTGGGATCGAAGTGATAAAGATTCCAATAGCCCGCATCAACCGCACGTTTCTGCTGAAGCTGTGTCTGCCCCATACCGCCTTTAATTCCATGGTTGATACATGGTGCATATCCGATAATCAGCGAAGGCCCGGGATAGCTTTCGGCCTCCTGAATAATCTTTACCGCATGGGCCGGGCTGGCTCCCATAGCAATCTGTGCCACATATACATCGCCGTACTGGATTGCCATCATTCCCAGTTCCTTCTTTTTTCTCTGCTTTCCTGCTGCCGAAAACTTTGCAATGGCCGCCCTGGGAGTCGCTTTGGAAGCCTGTCCCCCTGTATTGGAATAAACTTCCGTATCAAATACCATGATATTGATATCCGCACCGGTGGACAAGACATGATCCAGACCTCCGTAACCGATATCATACGCCCATCCGTCGCCTCCGAATATCCAGTTGGAACGTTTGATCAGAAAATCTTCCCTGCTGCATATCTCCTTTATGCCTTCCATATGTATATTTTCTTCCAGACATGTTATCAGGTTTTCTGCCCGTTCCCTTGTTCCTGAGGCTTCGGCAAAATTATGATCCCACAGGCATATGGCGTCATACAGCCTCTTTTCATTCTCATTCCGGTCGTTTCCTTCCAGCCTTTCCTTCAGCTGCAGAAGCTGCTGACGTACTTCATTTCTTACGGCGCTATAACCCAGATACATGCCGAGTCCATACTCCGCATTGTCCTCAAACAGGGAAAATCCCCATGCAGGCCCATGTCCTTTCTCATCCTTCCGGTAAGGAACTGCCGGAGCGCTTCCTCCCCATACCGTGGTACAGCCTGCGGAGTTGGAAATCATCATCCGATCCCCGAAAAGTTGAGTTACCAGCCTTGCGTAGGGTGTCTCTCCACAGCCTGCACAGGCGCCGGAAAATTCAAAGTAAGAAGGAAGGAACTGACTCTCTTTTCCATTAATAAACGCATGCTCTCCTTTTGGCTTCTCCGTCTTTTTCTGCAGATATTCCCAGACATCATTCCCTGTTCCCTTCTCAAAGGGCGCCATTTCCAACGCTTTATCCTTTGCCGGGCATACACTGATACAGTTCCCACAGCCTGTACAATCCGGCCGGGAAATTCCCATGTAAAAAAATTTATCTTTACAGCCCGCAGCGGGTTTGGCTTTTCTTCCAATATCCCCCGGAGCTTTTTCTTTTTCTTCTTCTGACAGAAGCACCGGACGCAGTGCGGAATGAGGGCAGACGAGGGCGCATTGATTGCATTGGATACATTGTTCCGGCTTCCATTCCGGCACATAAAGGGCAATTCCCCTCTTTTCATACTGTGTTGTTCCAAGGGGAAACGTCCCGTCCTCATTACCCTGAAAAGCGCTGACGGGTATATTGTCACCCTTCTGCCTGTTCATTGGAAGCATAATATGATTGACAAAATGGTTCAGTTCTCCGGATCCTGTTTCTATCCTGACCGTTGCGGGATCCGGACGTTTTCCCTCCGCTCTCAGTGTCTTTACATCTACCTCTTTCAGACATCCGGGCGCAGCATCAATTGCCGCAAAATTCTTTTCAATGACTTCCTGACCCTGATGTCCGTAATTTTTTACCACTTCTTCCTTCAGATAACGTACCGCCTCTTCCATAGGGATAATTCCGGCCAAAGCAAAAAAAGCGGACTGCATAATCATATTTATCCGATTTCCAAGTCCCAGCTCTCTGGCAAGGGCAAAGGCATTAATGGTAAAAAACCGAATTTCTTTTTCCTGTATGGTTCTGATCATTCCGTCCGGCAGATGCCCCGCCAGTTCTTCATGGCTCCATACACAATTCAGCAGAAAAATACCTTTATTTCTGATCCCCTCCAGCAAATCATACTGTTCTACATAGGACTGATTATGGCAGGCTATATAGTCTCCATGGCTTACCAGATAAGAGGAACGAATAGGACTGCTGCCAAAACGCAGATGGGATACGGTCAGTCCCCCTGATTTTTTGGAATCATAGGAAAAGTAAGCCTGCACATACTGATCCGTATGGTTTCCGATAATTTTAATTGCCGATTTGTTCGCTCCCACCGTACCGTCAGAACCCAGTCCCCAGAATTTGCAGCTTATTGTATTTCTTGGTTCCGTATCCGGTATGTTTCTTTCCGCAGGCAATGACAAGCCTGTCACATCATCTGTTATTCCTACCGTAAAACCATTCAGAGGTTTTTCCGACTTCAGGTTTTTTATTATGGAAATGACATCCCCGGGGGTAAAATCCTTGGATGCCAGGCCATATCTGCCTCCGATTATAAATGCGGTTCTCCCGCTTCCTGCAAAAGCGGTGCAGATGTCCTTATAAAGAGGCTCTCCGTCCGCCCCGGGTTCCTTGGTCCGATCCAGTACTGCAATCCGCTTCACCGTTTTGGGAATGGCTTCCAGCAGATGCTCGCCCGAAAATGGCCTGTAGAGCCTTACCTGTACCAATCCGGCTTTCTCCCCCTGACGGTTCAGATAATCAATCGTTTCCTTGATTACCTCACAGGATGAGCCCATAGCTATCAGCACATAATCCGCTTCTTCGTGTCCGTAATAATCAAACAGCTTATAGTGTCTTCCAGTCTTTTCTCCCAGCCGATCCATATAATTCTGCACAATTTCCGGAAGTCTTTGATAAAATGGATTGATTGCTTCCCTTTCCTGGAAAAAGATATCCGGATTCTGCGTCGTTCCCCGGAGAACCGGATGATCCGGGTTCAGCGCCCGATTCCTGAATTCCTCCAGTGCTTCCCGGTTCAGCAGTTCCTTCAGGACAGCAGGCTCAACCACTTCTATTTTCTGTATTTCATGGGATGTACGGAAACCGTCAAAAAAGTGGACAAAAGGGAGCCTCCCCTCCAGTGCGCACAAATGGGCCAGACATCCCAAATCCATACACTCCTGTACATTTCCTGAGGAAAGCAGCGCCACTCCGGTCTGCCGGATACTCATAACATCCTGATGATCTCCGAAAATGCTGAGCGCATTGGAAGCCAAAGACCGGGCGCTCACATGCAGTACGCCCGGCAGCAATTCCCCGGCTATTTTATATAAGTTGGGAATCATCAGAAGCAGTCCCTGGGAAGAGGTATATGTAGCGGACAGCGCTCCTGCCTGCAGGCTTCCGTGAAGCGTACCTGCCGCACCGCCCTCCGACTGCATTTCCATGAGATTTACCGGACTGCCGAAAATATTCTTTTTCCCTTCCGACGCCCATTTATCTACTGCCTCCGCCATAGGGGAAGAAGGGGTAATGGGATAGATAGCGGCGACCTCGGTAAAAGCATAAGAGGCCAAAGCCGCCGCAGTATTTCCATCCATGGTTTCTTTTCTTATCTCTGTATTCATAATCTGCCTCATTTCCGGTCTTCATCCTCCCCGTCCTGATCCCGGAACACAATTCTTCCGGAAACCTGAGGGAAAAGTTCTATAGCCTTTTCAAATTCTTCCAGTTTCATCCGCTTTCCAACATACGAATTCAGGTCAATTCTGCCGGTTTTCAGTATATTCATGACTTCTGTCCAGGTCTCATACATACGGCGTCCGAAAATCCCGGTCACGTTCAGTTCCTTATAGACCACTCCATACATAAAATTCTGATAGGTAAGCGGTTTTTCCACCATTCCCACATGAACAATGGTGCCCGCTATTTTTACAGCCTCCACCGCCTGATTAATCACTTTTTCATTCCCTGTAAAATCTATTACGGCATCCACTCCCTGGCCGTTGGTTTCTCTCATAACTACTTCCACATAATCTTCCTTCAGGCCGTTGATTCTGACATCCGCCCCTCTTGCAGCGCTTTCTGCCAGCTTCTGGTCATTGACATCCACTGCAAAAAGCTTTACGCATCCTAAAAATTTTGCTATTTCCACAGCCATCTGCCCAATAGTTCCCACTCCTGCCACCAGTAATGTTTTCCCGGACGGCGCCGCTTTGGACACCGCATGCATGGCTGTTGCAAAAGGTTCCAGGATAGCTCCCTGTTCATAAGTCAGATTTTCAGGCAGCCGGATAAGCGCTTTTTGATGAAGCGCGATATAATCAGCGAAGCAGCCGTCTACAGTCCTTCCCAGGACTCCCATATGGTTTCCGCATATATGCTGGTTTCCCGTCCGGCAGGTTTCACAGTAACCGCAGGGAATATGGGTTTCCCCGGCTACCCTGTCTCCTATGGCAAATCCTTTCACATCTTCTCCTGCCGCCACAATCTGTCCTGCAAACTCATGTCCCATAACAAAAGGAAGGGGATAGCCGGCCTTTTCCACAAGAGGAGTCCATTCATAAACATCCACATCCGATTTACACAATGCAGAGGCCTCCACTTTAATTAAAACCTCATCCCTTTTTATGGAAGGAATCTCTCTTTCCGTTAAAACTGCCCCTGCCTGTCTTTTATCCTTAATCCATGCCTTCATAATATTCTTTCCCCTTTCCATATTTCAGCTGCCTGTTCACTGATCCTGTCATAGTACCAGTCATTGTCTCCTCTGCTTATCACTTCCAGCGAGCAGATATCCACATTGTGCAGCATGTTTTGCTCCTTTAATGCACAAAAATGTTTCCTGATATCCGCAACGGTAAAATCGCCGTCCCTTACCCCGAATAAAGGATGCTTATCCCCAAACAGCGGATTATTCCTGTTTGCAGATACACTGTTTGCCAGGTGCAGATGCCGGATCCAGGGTGCCAGATCGGCAAAGCTTGTCTCGACATCCGCTCCCATCTGGGCTACATGGCTGGTGTCAAACGTGATGCCAATACCGCACCCCTGTGTCTGTTCATAAAGCTTTCTGACAAAAGGTACTTTACCGACAGCGAGTTCAGGTTCTCCTTCATCATTAAAAAATTCCAATGTAATTTCCGGTCCATTCCCGCCGATTCCCGTTCCTATTTCTTCAAAGGATTTACAGGCCTGCCCCATAAGAGCCCGTCCATCCTTTTCCTTCCATGCAGGCCCGCTTACAATCAGCATTTTTCCGGCTCCCAGCCCCTGGCAGCGCTCATACATCCTCCTGCAGAATTCCACACTCTTTCTTCTGACCCGTTCATCCGGGCTGGTAATATCCACACCGTCCCTTTTCATAGGAAATCCTGCCAGAAAAACGGAACACAGATTCCTTTTTTCCAATAGCTTTCTGATTTCTTCCTCTTCTCCGGCCTTTCCCTCAAAATAAAATTCCACACAATTAAATACACCCTGAACCGCTGTTTTTTCCAATAATTCCTTTAATAAACCGCTGTCATACATAGCCTGTGGATAGACAGCGGTCAAACAGATCCCTTTTTTCATTCATCTGCCCCTTATTGAGGAATCCAGGATCTTCCGGGATATGGCAAGAACCTCTCTCCCTACAGTTATGTCACAGCCTACCGGAATATTTTTCTCAATGCAGGTTATGAAATGGCGGTTCTCTTCAAGATAACCCTTTCCCTCCTGAAAAATATCATCCAGGCTTTCACAGACAGAGGTTCCATCCTCAAATTTCGCCGTCAGGCAGGTAGAATCCCAGATATCTTCCCCTTTAAGCATGACGCTTCCTCTGGTACCGATAATTCCTTTCGCATTAAATGCGATGTGGGAGCTCCAGCTTGCTGTTATGCTTCCGATACCTCCCCCTTCGAAAAGCAGGGCGGCGTTCACATTGTTATCAAATTGAGGCAGCGAAGCCACCGTTCCCTTTACAAAACCTTCCGCCTGTATCACTCTTCCTGCCAGAGACTGAAGGAAGTCAATATCATGGGAAAGAGATTCAATAGTCATTCCGCAAACATAACCTTCTGCCGTCCTCCAGCTGTCGTTCAGCTTTCCACCAAATCCCGGACCCGGACCTATCCGGAAGCAATATGCCTGAACCACATCCCCCAGCCTTCCCTGATCCAGCCACTCCCGTATTATCCGGTAGCCTTTGCGGAAACGCTGGGTAAAGCCCACCATAAACTGTACGGGAACAGCTTTGGCCGCCAATTCCATTCTCTGTGCATCTTCCAAAGATATAGCCACCGGTTTTTCCATAAAAATATGTTTTTTATAAGCAAGTGCACATTCCACATACTCCCACCTTTTGGAAGGTGGAGTCAGAATATGTACCATATCTGCCCCGGCAATTGCATGTACCGGATCTGAAACAACAGGACATCCAAATGCCTCTGCAAGCCGTCCTGCATTTACCGGATTGACATCATATATCCCACTGATCTCTACTCCCAGTTTCCGCAATGCTTCACAATGCTTCCAGGCAATTCCGCCTGCCCCAATCAATACTGTCTTCAGCATTTTTTCCCCTTTCTTAGGAACAGTCTCAAAGTATACAAGTTCCTTACTCTTCCTCCAAAAAAGAATATAACTGCAATGGCTTCTCCCAGTCCTCAGCGGTAAAAGGAACAGTATTACCATTTTCCCTTATTTCCGGCGATAGTTCTACAGACATGTAACCACTGTATCCTCTGTCTTTCATCCGTTTCACCATTTCCACATTATCAGTCCCGCCGCAGCCGAACCGGCAAAAACTCTTTGTTCCGAAAATCAGATTTTCTTTTAAATGGAGATGGTTTATTTTGGGATAAAACCGTTCAATAAAAGTTTCTGTTTTTTCCCCATGGGCTTCCAGATGTCCTCCATCCAGACATATTCCAATATACGGACTGTTTATCCTTCTGAAAATATATTCGTAATCCTTCTCTCCGGCTAAAACATTTTGACAGTGATTTTCCAGGGAAAGCTTAACTTTATATTCTTCTGCCGCCTTTTCCACACATTCCAGCTCATAAATAATGTCATCCAGAGTGCCTTCGGACATTCCGGAAGCCACCACTGTGCTGCAGCCAAGCTCACATGCCGCTTCCATAGCCCTGAGCTTATGTGCCGCATTCAGCGCACGGATTTCCGAAGTGCTTCCTCCGAATGCGGATACATGCAGTGCTATCGGCTCCAGGCCATTCTGCCTGCATCGTTCTTTTATGCTCCTGATCCTGGAAGGTGTCAGTGTTTCTCCATACCAGCAGTTGAATTCCACCCTGCGGTATCCCGTCTGCGCCGCATGTGCGAACAGGCATTTATAATCGTTGTTTTCAAAACCATCAAATGTTAATGATGAGGTTGCCAGACGAAGCATAATCTCACCCCTTTAATCCGCTTGTAGCAATTCCTTCAATCAGCTGCTTCTGGAAAAAGACAAACAGGAGCAGGATAGGAATAATAGAAACGGTTGACATGGCAAACATGGCGCCGAAGGCGCTTTTGGCTGTTGGATCCACAAACATCCTCAATGCGAGAGTAACCGTATATTTGTTATTTGTCCTCAGATAAATGATCTGGGTAAAGAAATCATTCCAGGACCACATAAAAGTAAATATGGTGGTGGTTACCAGCGCCGGCTGGCAAAGAGGAAGAATCACCTTCCAGAACACCTTATAAGCACTGCATCCATCCACAATGGCCGCTTCGTCCAGTTCTCTGGGAATCCCTCTGATAAATTGAATCAGCAGATATACAAAGAAAGCATCTGTTGCCAGAAATTTGGGGATTACAAGAGGTGAAAAAGAGTCAATCCAGCCCAGTTTATAGAAATATACATATTGAGGGACAATAATGGCATGCTGAGGAAGCATCATAGTCATCATCATCAGGGCAAAAAAGAGGTTTTTCCCTTTAAAATTCAATCTGGCAAATGCAAATGCCGCCAATGTACAGGAAAAAAGATTACCTATCACACACAACCCGGATACAATAATGGAATTAAGGAAATAGGTGGAGAATGTCACCCTTCCATTCGATTTCCAGCCAATTTCATAATTTTCCAATGTAAACTGTTTCGGTATAATACCCAGATCGGTAAAAATATCCGCTTCCGGTTTAAAGGAACTTCCTACCATCCAGATTAATGGATATAATACCAGCAGGGCAAAAATGAGGAGGATCGCAAATTTCACCCATTCTGCCATTTTATTTTTTTTATACATATCCTTCCCCCCTGTCAGTCATAATGAACGAATTTCTTGGACACTCCGAATACCAATGCAGTAAGCACGGCAATAATCAGAACAAGGAACCAGGCAAGAGCACTGGCATAACCCATTCTCATTTTACCGAAGCCTTCATTATAAATATGCAGTGTATAGAAAAGAAGGCTGTCCAATACACCGCCGTTTCCGCCGCTGATGATATAGGATTCCGTAAATACCTTAAATGCGCTTATTATCTGCATAATCAGGTTAAATAAGATAATCGGAGAAATCATGGGCAGCATAATACGTATGGTCCGCTGGAATTTGGATGCTCCGTCAATGGCAGCCGCCTCCAGCATTTCCTGGGGAACCTGTTTAATTGCCGCCAGAAAAATAATCATCGGGGAACCAAACTGCCATACCCTGAGTACGATCAGCGTCCATACCGCCGTATTGGGATTCGCCACCCAGCTTATTGTTGATTCGATCCCCAACGCATTCAGCAGCTGATTCAATATACCGTTCATTCCAAAAATCTGTCTCCACAGAATGGAAATTGCCACGCTTCCGCCCAAAAGGGACGGCACATAAAAAGCAGCCCTGAATAAGGATAGCCCTTTAACCCCTTTATTCAGGATAAAAGCCAGCACTAAAGAAGCCAGCAGCTGCAGAGGGACAGATGCAAATACATAAATAAAAGTTACTTTTAAAGCGTTCAAAAAATGATAGTCTGAGGTAAACATTTTTATATAATTGGTAAGACCTACGAACTGCGGAGCGGACAGCAGATTATAATTAGTAAATGAATAATACAAAGACATCCCCATAGGAATAAGCGTCAGACCGATAAACCCTATCAGCCATGGCAGAAGAAATACATAACCCGCGTATTTATCACCTTTCTTTTTCATCAATACCCTTCCCCTTTCAAGCCGGACAGACTTAACTGTTTTAAATAACAAAAATTTCCGTTTCCTTTTCTTCCCTGTTTCGCAATGCAAGATTCACTTTATTTCCGCAGCAGATAAGGTTGTAATCACCCCGATAGCCCTCAATTACCGCCTCTCCGTTTTCATCTGTTGCCGTTTTTGTATCGGTCCACCACTTTTTATGTATCAATTCATAAAGCGCCTCATAAGCGGGCTTGACGGATCCGTCTTTTCTCAGCAGCCCGCCGGGAGCGTTCAGCCAGCCTCCGTCAACAAAGTTCCAGGATACAGCTGTCCTGACAAGCGGATGGGAAAAAAGGATTTCATACATTTCCGTAAATTCTCTTGCCTGCCGGTCTTCAAATTCAGGCGTGGTAGGCCAGTCATCTATCTTATAGTCATTCAGATCCACAATATGCGGCGGCATAATATGTCCGGAAGTTAACGTGATTTCTGTAAAATGGAGCGGTTTTTGGAATTGTTCATATCTTTCCAGAATTTCCAGGAGCCGTTCCTCACCCATATAACCCTGATGCTGATGAGTCTGCAGACCGATTTCATCTATCGGTACCCCTGCATTCAAACAACCGTCAATAAGTATTTCATAGCTGGATGACAGATTAAAATCATTAATCAGAAGCTCCGCCGAATCATTTTCTTCCCTCGCCGCTTCAAACATCGTCTTTAGCAGCTTTACCCGGCCCATTTCCTTGCATATTCGGGTGATACCATTATCATATTTATCAAAAACAGGCATGATAACCGCTTCATTCACCACATCCCAGATATCAATGACACCTTTAAAAGCCTTTACATCTCTGTGTATCCTCTTGACCTGTTCTTTCACAATTTCCTCGTTTGACATTTCATTCAGCCAGGGCGCCGTAAGAGTATGCCAGCACAAAGGATGTCCCTTAATAACCACATTCTGCTGTTTTAACCAATCAGCCGCCTTCAAAGTCTGCTCTATCCGTGGCTTCCCCCGTTCCGGTTCAAACCGCTGCCAGTAAAACGGGAAGGTAGCGTTATTAAACAGCTCAATCCATTTACGGAATATTTTCTCAAATGCTTCCTCTTCTTCGGGCTTCATTTCTCCGCAGACATAGGGAATCACATCAAATAAACCCGTTCCGAATAAAAACTCATGGCAATACATTTTTACTTCAATGTCTTTTCCTGTAACAGGTGTACCGTCCTTACGCACAAATTTTACTTTCTTTTTCCCAAGACGATGGGAGTAATCCCTGGTCATACGCTCCGTTTTTCCTTTCTTTTTACAATATCCTGCTGCCGTTTTTCCGATTCCGGGGAACGCTTATGCGCTCCCCGGCTGTTTCATGCCTTTAATTGGAATTTTCCGCTATCATCTCATTGGCAATCTCTTTAATATGTTTTGCTGCATCTGCAGGCGTCAGATTACCAACGGCCACCTGTTCTGCCACACTGCTGATTTCATTCTGTATTGCCCATACTCCGGGAGCCTTGGCAATAAAGGGAGGCGCTTCCTCCGAAATCATATTCAGATACTTGGTGGCTGCAACATCGCTGGGATCCGCATCAGGCTCCAGCAGCTCCTGAATTGTCATGGAAGCGGGAACTCCCAGTTCCATGTTGAATATCTTCTGGGCCTCTTCATTATTAACAAAGAAATTAATATATTCCGCCGCTAAATCCTTATTCTTGGAGGTTTCAGAAATAGCAAACGCAGAAGTAATAAGCAAATCCCCATGTTTACCATTGTTCCCTACCGGGACTTTTCTGATCGCGAGCGTGTCTTCCATAGAATTCTGATATGTTTTATACTGATTTGCATTGGCAAAATAGAACAATACTTTTCTGTTGACCAAAGGGCCTTCTTCCCATGCTTTAGAGTTCCACTCCTGTGTCCACTCCACATTGGCAAATGCGCCTGATTTTCTCAGATTATTTGAGTATTCATACCAGGATGCAAGTGTCTCTTCAGACGGTGCGAAATTTCCGTCCTTATCCAGCCATTCATAACCTTCTTCACAGTTCTCCCTGATCCACACCCATACCAGGTCATTGTTCGTATAAATATCAAGTCCCGCATAGGTATCCGCTTCCAGTTTGGACTGTACCTCATTAAGATAATCCGCAAACTCATCCCAGGTAATGTCTTCCTCCTCAGGCCACAACTCCATCCCCAGCTCATTCAGGAAGGTTTCATTTACATACAGAGCCTGTGCGGTCATTCCCAGGGAAACCATGTACAGATTGTCATTATACCTGCCGGTATCCACAAACCCTTCGTTCCAGTTATCCAGATTAATAGTACCGGATGCAACATAATCGTCTAACGGGGCTAACACATTTTTTGAACAGTATTCTCCAATCTGATTGGATTGGAACTGTACGACATCAGCGGCGCTTCCGCTGGCAAATGCGGTTGACTGTGCGGTCCAGTAATCGTTCCATCCGGGACTCTCCGTAACGATTTCCACATTAGGATGCTCCGCCATAAACAGATCGTTAATCTGATAATAGAGCTGATCCCTGGTCGTTGTTCCCCACCATGCAACCCTGAGGGTCTCCTTCTCTCCGGTTTCCGCTTTTTCCTGATTTTGTTCGGAAGCCGCTTCTGTTGCAGCCTTCGGTTCCGGGGATGAATCCGTGGATGTCTGTGTGTTGTTTCCGCATCCGCCTAAAAGTAAGGAACAAACAATCCCAAGCGCCAATAATTTTTTACTTCTTCCCATTTTCTCTCCTCCTTGGATTTCATTTAAATAGAGATCACTTCTGCCTGCCAGAAGCTGATCGGTATTCCGCTTTATGGTTCTACCCGGAAATAGGAATCATTTTCCGACAGAATTTCATTTCCGCTGCTTATCTTCATATCCACCCGGCATCGATGTCCGGATAATTCCTCGCTTAAAGGAAGTACGATATGATCCGGTATTTCCGCACTGTCCGCAAGCAGCTCCAGCCTGAAACTGTTTCTGCATAATATTTCATCCGTCTCACAGTCCGTCACCTTCCATTGCAGCAGTACATCAGGAATGCTTTCGTAATTATCGTTAATCGCCCACACTCTTGCCGTATATGACATTCCCACATGGAATATCTTTTCCCTCCCCAGTTTATAAGGATGGATACACGGCTGTGCACATACCAGCACCGGTGTGTAAACCTTCTGCATATAGTCATATACTTTGTAAGGCCTTCTGTAATAGTCCAGAAGTCCGGAACCGATCATGGGACAGGCATCCGACCAGTAATAAAGATACATGCTGGATACCGGATCATACTTTTTCATGCGCAGGAATTCGATCTGTTCTTTCACCGAAACCGCTTCATATTCCTGCGTATTTTCAATAAATTCTTCCAGCGAATTTCCCAGCTCGACTTTGGCAAATTCGAAGGTATTGGAATAAAACAGTCCCCAGTATTCCCATGTATCCCAGTGGGGCGGCCAGAGCTTATCCTCTGGAATAAATGTCCTGAGTGTTTCCAGGCATGGGATTGACTGCGATCCGAATTCCACAATATTGGGTGGGATTATCAGATCATCCACATCCGTATCTCCGTCTGAGCAGCAGCCAATCATAATATTCATGACTCCTTCTCTGTAGTCACCCAGATGCACCCACCTGACCGGATCTACTGTCTTTAAGGTTTCCTTCAGGACCTGGCATAATCGGAAATAATTGTTCGGCTTATCCGGGAGCTGATAAATCTCCGGCTCTTTATATACCGACCACATTCCCATGCAGGCATGATTGGTAAGCATCATCCCCATATCACGTATCATATCGGAAGCCCTGGAAATCATATCATCGTCATCGCTGACACAATAATGCAGCGGAAATACCTGCCACATCAAAAGCCCGAGTTCGTCACAAAGGGAATAAAGCCCATCCTTTTCCATATGGCTGCCGATACGTATGGAATTGATATTCATCCGGATCATCTTTTCAAAATCCGGTTTCCACATTTCTTCTCCGGCTTCGCTCATCCACAGGCTGGAAATATAACGCATTCCCCTTAAAAATATCCGCTTATTGTTCAGGTACCATTGTCCGGCATGATCCTGTACGATTTCTTTTATTCCAAAACGGATCTTTACAGTATCCTCCTGCCATCCCAGCACCAGATTATAAAGGTGGGGATATCCATGATCCCAGGTCCACCAAAGCTTCGCTTCCTCTACTGTAATCACCATTTTTACCGTACTGCGGCCCGGAGGAATTACCACATTTCTGCTGCTTCGGGAAGCCACGCCGCCTTCAAAATTATCAGGTATGATATCCCCTCGCAGGCATCCGGTTACGGTTGCGGATGTCATATTATTCAGCGTTATATCCAGGCTTACCATAGCCGATCCGGTATCCTTATCCTGACCGTCTCCCAGCCAGTCCTTTTTCTGAACCAGACGTGTGGATATTTTACAATACTCAATAAATTTTTCCGGCCTTATGATAAGTTCCGCTTTATCCCATATTCCGGCGGAGTTTCCATCCTGCCTGAAGGACGTCATCGCGCCGGGACGGTGCATGGCATCGATCATATGACCCTTTACCTGGGTAATCGCTTTAGCCTGATGCCTTTGATACGGCTCGGGCAGCGGGGGGTTTTTATCCAGTCCGCTGTTTATATATTCTGTTTCGTCTCTTGGCGCACTGTCCCGTACAAAAAGCCTGTTGCTGCCTTCCTTTTTCAGGAAATTTGTAATATCAAATTCAAACGGGTTAAATATCCCCTCATGGCAGCCCAGATAGATATCGTTCAGCCAGACATCCGCCGTATAGTCCACGGCGCCAAACCGCAGCCAGACATGCTCTTCTTTCGTAAATTCCGGCGTTTCAAATTCACATTGAAACCATATGGTCCCAAAGTAATCTCCTATTTCCGTCAGATACCAGTTATTCGGAACAGCAATCTCTTTCCAGCCATCCTCCGCATTTCTCTCTCCGGCATAAAAGTCCTCTGTGGAAATTCCGTCCGTCTTTTCTGTCTCATAGCGGTACTTCCATGTTCCGCTCAAATCAATGGCTTTTCTGCCCTCATGAATCATTATCATCGTTTTCTCCCCTTTCCCTGTTTCGCATGCAGCTTCAGATGCATGCTTTCAACACACAATAATTGGTTGAGAGGATTCTGCCGTCTTCATCTTTGACAAACATATCTACCACATAGTTACCCACATAATCCTCCGGTATAATCCATGATATGGTATCCTTTACCGTTGCACTGTCCTGTTCCAAATCGGAATAAAATGTTTTTTCCGCAACAATACATTTCTGTCCCTCTCTATGGATTTCCCAATGGATCTGTGCCTTTTCAATATCATGAAAATGGTCGTTATTCACCCATACTTTTCCGGTAAATTTACTGCCTCTTGCATATTTTTTCTGTCTCCCGAGTATATGGGGTTCCGCCTCCCATTCCAGACTGATAAGCACCTGTGTATACACCGCCTTCATGGCATCGTATACCTCATAAGGTTCCCTGTAGTAGTCCAGAAGCCCGGATCCCATAATAGGACAGGCATCACTCCAATAATATAAAAACATGGAGGCAACCGGCTGATATTTTCTCTGACGGAGGAATTCAATTTGTTCTTTCACCACCAGTGCTTCATATTCCTGGGTATTATGGATAAATTCTTCCAGGGAATTACCCATCTCCACTTTCGCCCTGCGGAACTGATTGTAATAGAACAATCCCCAATACTGCCATGTATCCCAATGAGGCGGCCATAGCTTATCCTCCGGAATGAATTTTTGCAGTGACTTCAGACATGGCACCGAATCAGCCCCGAATTCCACAATATTAGGCTGGATTAACGCCTTATGTACATCCATATCCCCATCCTGGCAGGAACCGATCATGATATTCTGGACACCTTCCCGGTAATCCCCTTTATGTATCCAGCGTATCGGATCTACAGATCCCAGTGTTTCCTTTAAAATCTCACAAAGCTTAAAATAAACATTCGGCTTGTCCGGCAGCTGATAAATTTCCGGTTCTTTATAAACAGACCACATTCCCATACAGGCATGGTTGGTCAGCATCATGCCCATATCCCGGATCATATCGGAAGCTCTGTTGATAACATCATCCGAATCACTGATACAATAATGAAGAGGAAACACCTGCCACATTAAAAGTCCCATTTCATCGCACATGGTATATAAACCATCACGTTCCACATGGCTGCCTATACGGATTGCATTGATATCCATGTCCAGCATTTTCCGGAAATCAGCTTCCCACATAGTCTCATTGGCTTCACTCATCCAAAGGCTTGAAATATACCGCATACCGCGAAGGAAAATATGCCTCCCGTTTAAATACCACTGCCCGGCTTCGTCTGTAGTAATTTCCTTCACACCGAAATTCATTTCTATCTGATCCCCGTCTGCGGAAAGAGCTGCCGTATAGAGATGGGGGAAACCGTGATCCCATGTCCACCACAGTTTGACCTGCGGTATGGTAACCGTAATCTTGTATACATTATCACCAGGCTGAAGAACTACCTCACGGCTGATATTGCTGACAGTATCATCCTCAAAGTTATAGGCGGTTACTGACAGTTTTATTTCCGTACGAACAGCTCTTCCTGTTCCGTTATTAATAAAAACATCAAAGGCTGCCAGGCCGGTTCCATCCGGTTTATCCTGCTTATCTCCGAGCCAGTCCTTTTTATAGCCTATCTTCGTAAAGCTCTTAACATATTGAATATGTACAGCCGGTCTGCCAATCAGCTTGACATCTCCCCAAATTCCTCCGGAATTTCCATCCTGTCTGAAAGAAGTCATGCTTCCGGGCCTATGCATTGCTTCAATCATGTGACCTTTAATCTGGGTGATTCCTATCGACTGGTGGAATTTATATTTTTCAGACATTGGCGTCTCATCATGATCTGCTTCCACATATTCTGTCAAATCCTTTGGGGCACTGTCACGGACAATAATGGTATTTTCTTTATTTATATCCACCAAGTGAGTGATTTCAAATTCAAAGGAATTGAAAATCCCTTCATTCTGTCCCAGATATTCTCCATTTACCCATACATCCGTAATATAATCCACGCCTTCAAAGTACAGAAAAAGCCTGCCGTTTTGCATATATTCAGGAACCGTAAACGTTCTTGTGTACCAGATTGTTCCGAAATAATCCCCAATCTCTTCTTCCAGATACCAGTTATGCGGTACTTTAATTTCTTTCCATCCCGGAGCTGACGCTTCCTTCTCCAGATACCAGCTCTGTCTGTATCCCACATCATTCTGATCCAGGCGATATTTCCATATACCATTCAGATTTTCAAATTTTCTGTTATATACTCCTCGAAACACCAACTTTCCCTCCGTTCGTTACTTAGGAACCGTTTCCAAAAACTTTGTCAGGTACGTATTTCAGGACGGTTCCTCACTAATAGGAAACAGCTTTTTCACATTTTCAGGTGTTAATACCCTTTTCAGTGCAAAACCTTCCAATTCAATCACAACCAGCTCCATCAGATATAAAACTCTGGTTCCCTTTTCCAAATGCCCCACATGAATCCCCTGGACTCCGCCTCCGCTAAAATGCAGATGTGCTACTCCATCAATTACCGTACCGGTAACCCCTCCTGTTTCAAAAGGTCCGTCCAAAGAAAGGAATTCGTCCTCCGTAGCTTCATCCATAGTCAGAGGCCTGTGATACTCCAGATGCTGGATACTTCCTACTGCGCTCGCAATATAAGCATTTTTAATTCCTTCTTCTACCAAGGCTTTCTCCACACTTTCAACAATATCATCACCTCTGTCCAGTTCAAGTATCACCGTTCTTCCGACTCCACTGCCCATAAACGCTTTCACTCTTTCACCTCCTTGTTCGTATTTTATAATTTATAAATTATAATTTATATATAACACATTAAACGTTTTGTGTAAATAAATATTTCTTTTTATTTTAATAATTCGTCATTATATCTAATATTACCATCTTTAATTTTGTACATTTTATATTTATTTACCATATCAATTGTCATCAATCATTTATTTCTTTGTTTCAACATATAATCATTTTTTTAATTATCGGTTCTCTTCTATTTTTTCATAAACAAAAAACCCTCAAGAGAACATAAATTTATGCTCCCTTGAGGGTTCTTCTGAATCGCACTTATTAAATAAATCCTACCGTACCTGCTTCATACATACAAAAGTAACCGGCCTCCCATAAGAAACCGCCCGCCGTTCTCCATATCGTACAAACCCCGCACGTTCATAGGTCTTTATCGCTCTCTGGTTAAAATCAGCTGCCAACAGTACCACAGTTCCACTCTCATAATGATAAAAGCTGCGGGCATAGGATATTCCGGCATTCACAAACTTAAGACCCATGCCTTTTCCTGTCTCCTCCGGCCGCATACCCAGACCGATTTCCATCACTTTCTCTCCCTGCTCCTCATGAAAACTGAATTCATAGAAGCCTTTCAGCATCCCGCTGTCATCGGCAACCGCAAACCAGTTATCAATGGCTCCTTTGATTTCCTCCATACACTCCTGCCTGTTTTTTTCCGGTATGTTATAGAAGTCATAGGGAGCGGAATAATTCCAGCCAAGATACTCTGCAGCATACTCTTCTGTCATGGGAACAATATGCCATCCGGAGGCTGGCGGGACAATCTTCTCTTCCTGCTTTTCTTTCTTTGCTCTCCCGTCTATCAGCTTCAGTGACCGGGCCGCCTCGGCTCCCAGTAAATCCGTTCTTCCGGCATATTCTTTCAACACCCGGATTCCTTCCGGGACAGGAAAAGCAGAAAGGCAGAGCAACGCTTTCCATTGGATAATCTCATTGCTTTCCTTTTTCAGGAGACGGATAACCCTGTCAGCGTTTTTTTCAGAAACCAGGGACGGATGATAAAAGGCCATAAAACCAACCGCATCCAGAGCCTCCGAAATTTTCCATGTATCACCGGTATCCAGGACATCAAGCAGCAGAGGGAAAACAGCAAGGTCCATTCCTGCCAGCGTCCGGGCTATCAGATCTCTCGGCAGAGGATACGATTTTTTGGCGGATACCTTATCCGGCAGGATTCTGTGCTGATTTTTCCCTACCCTGCCCAGATAGGGAATCATCTTTTCAGCCGTAGCCCTGCCGCCCTTTTCCAGGCTTTCACAGACAGCGATTCTTGTATAAAGACACGTTTCCCGGCACAGCTGTTCCAGAAGCAGCTCCGCCGCGCCTTCGGTTTCCGGATGCAGACAGTATGCTGCCGCCGTTCTCCGGCAGGGATCGGGATTGTGCAGTTCCTTTGCCAGTTCTTCTGCTGACAGGCCCGCACAGGCTGCAATCTCTTCTTTGGCTGCCTTTCCCCGGCTTCTCAATTCGGTTTGTGTACTTTTCACTCCGTTCCTCCCCTATTTCCTTTTATAGCATATTACAAATATAATCACTGAAGCCGCAGCGGTCAAGGCTTCCGCCACAGGAAATGCCGTCCAGATACCGATAACACCAACAATCCTTATCCCCAGATATGCCGCAGGAACAATCAGCGCAAGATAACGCAGCAAAGATATAAGGAAAGAGGCAAAGCCTTTCCCCAACGCCTCCAGGGCGCCGGAGCAGACCACGCTCACACCGGAAACCACAAAGCCAAAGCTTATAATGCGCAGGGCCAAAGCCCCTTCTCTGACAGTAACGGCATCCACGGTGAACATTTTCATAATGGAGCCGGAAAATACAAGGAACAGCAGCATCCCCACAGCCATAATTGCCAGTATCATCGCGCCGCATATCTGAATGATCCGTTTCATACGTTTTCTCTCATCAGCACCGTAGTTATAGCTGAGAATCGGCCGCATTCCCTGTACGATACCATTTGCAGGAAGATAAATAAAGGACTGCAGCTTAAAATACACACCCAGAATCAGAATATAAATAGGAGAAAACGCCGCTGCAAAACCATTCAGTATGGTGATCAGCAGGGACGGAAGCCCCATAGTCATGGAGCAAGGCACACCCACCATATATACCCTGCGGCAGATATCCGCAGAGGGTTTCATATAAGCCCTTTTGATTGATAATCCCATATCCTTCTTAAAATACCAAATCAGATACAGCAGAAGCGTAACCACCTGCCCGACAGCCGTTGCGATTGCGGCTCCTTTCACCTCCAGTCGGGGAACCGGCCCCAGGCCGAAAATAAACACAGGATCCAGTATAATATTGGTAATGCTTCCTGCCGCCATGCAGACCATGGGAACGAACATATTTCCGGTTGACTGGTATATCTTTTCAAAAGCGATCTGCACCGTTACCACTACAGAAAAGCTCAGTACGATAACCGCATATTCCTTTCCCCACGCAAGAATCAGATTGTCTGTGGTGAACATGGGCAAAAAATACGGAATACAGATAACTGTACCCACAGAGAGAAGAATCCCATGTACCAGACTCAGAAAAAGCCCCTGGGACGCCGCCCTGTCAGCCTTCTCTTTTTCTCCCGCCCCCATAAAAAAAGCTACCGCCGCGTTGATTCCCACTCCGAATCCCACCCCAATGGAAACGATAAGTGTCTGCAGCGGATAAACAAGAGAAACCGCGGTAAGCGCCTGCTCTCCCAGTCTCGCAACAAACATGCTGTCCACAATATTATAGAGGGAATTAATAAGCATGGACAGCATCATCGGCAGCGCCATAGAAAGCACAAGCGGCAAAATAGGTTTCGTTCTCATAAAATCCTGGTTCATTTTCTTCTATCTCCTTTTACACAAAAAAAACTATAAATCTCACTGTTTGATTCAGAAACAGAAAAATTTATAGTCTCGTATCGGACACTTTATTATTATAGCCAATATAGGCTATCATACCCTGTGTAAAAACGCAAGTATATTTTTCTATACCATACCTCATTTTTTTTCTATACCATACCTCATTTTTTCTATGCCCTACCTCATTTTCAAGCCATACTTTAAATTTTTCTTAATGCCATACCTCAAAAGCTATCCCCGCACGGCGCTCCCTTACCATTCTCTCCCCGATCACCGTCTGTATCCTGCTTCACTGTTTGGCAGGCTTACCAGCTTCTGTCCTGTATTCCCTTGGCGTCACGCCGAATTCCTTACGAAACAGCTTGTTAAAGTAAGATATATTATGGAATCCATTTTCCATGGCAGCCTCCATCACCGGCTGATCAGACTGCGCCAGGGCTGCCGCCACACGGGAAAGGCGGTAATGATTAATATATTCCACACAGGTCATCCCTGCAAATTTCTTAAAAAAACTCATGAAATGAGCCTGGCTGAAATGGCAGACCCCAGCCAGTTCCTCAATGCTCATAGTCTCCGTATAATGTTCCCGGATATAGCTCAACACCGTTTTCAGCTTACGTTCCAACTCAGAATCCGTGGCAGATCCTTCATTCTTTACCACATATCCATATTGATACAAAAGCCGGAAAAAACGGAATAAAAGTTCCTTCATATATAACTCATTCCCCTCCCGGCGCCTTACGCCCTCCGGTATTTCCCACTCCGGCCGCGGAGAATGATTCTTATCCTCCACACATGTAAGCATTTCCCTGAAACACTGCAGCAGCTCCCCATGCCCCGGACAACCGGCCCTGATTATAGGAACAAAACGGTACTTCCCTTTCAAAAGCGGACTGATATATTTGATAGTACAGGCATCCGGAGTCTGATACCCCAGCATATCAAGATGAAATACCAGACTCTCCGATATCATCTCCTCTTTCTTCAGCGCATGAGCCGAATGCAGCGTATGAGGGGATATAAGCAGGAGATCATCTTTTCTCACCCGATAGGTTTCAAAATTAATACCATAATCAATGCTCCCCCCTTCAATCCATGTGAACTCCACCTCATCATGCCAGTGAAGGGACAAATCCTGATAAGAAAAGGGTACGATACACCGATAACGCTGTATGGGCATCAGCACATCCCCATGAGATGCTTTTTCCTTATAATTAGAAATCCCCGTATCCTTCATATCCTGCCCCTCCCCTTCCTTTTTCTTTTTTTATTATAAACATACACCTACCGCCCAGTCAATCCACTCCGCTCCCAGCCCCACTACACAACGAAATTCATCCCCAAAAATTACTTCCCGCAAGCTATACGCCACACTACCCCAGCCGTCCGCCCATTGGTTCGTCCTGCCAAGGCCATTGTCTGCCGCCCGGCCCCATGTCCCTGCGCCTCCGGCCCCCCCCGTATGTGGGATCCCTGCCCTGCCGGCTCCGGTCCGCCCCGGGGCTGTGATGTCCCGCAGATACTTTCTATACCATGAAGAGGAGACCAATCAAAATCGGCAGCCCATCTGCCGATTTTGATGCTTTGGGCTCATCGGAATGCCCGGTATAGCAGTATCTGCAGGACATCACAGCCCCGGGGCGGACCGGAACCGGCAGGGCAGGGATCCCACATACGGGGGCCGGAGGCGCAGGGACATGGGGCCGGGCGGCAGACAATGGCCATAGGCAGGACGAACCAATGGGCGGACGGCGCCCTTCACGCCAAAAAAACAGAGGAGAATCTCTTCTCCCCTGCTTCCCAAGTACGATATAAATATTCTAATGGCCGAACCCAAAACATGATGGTACTACGGACGACAGAATACTTCTTTTTCTTCTGCTTATGCTGCGCAGACGTTTACCGCTCTCAGTTTTCTGCTGTCTCTGGGATCACTTTCCATTTCGAAAGTAACCTTCTGGCCTTCGTTCAGGCTCTTGTAGCCTTCAGAAACGATGGAAGAATAGTGTACGAACACATCCTCACCGCTTGCGTCATTAGTAATAAATCCATATCCTTTTTCTGCGTTGAACCATTTCACTGTACCGTTATTCATTTTCAGTACCTCCATTATAATATTTATATCAATCTAAATCAGCAGGAAAACCACTGATGCCTGATTTCCAGAAATACCTGCGGCATTTTCCTTACAAAAAAAGCGGCCCCGTTATCAGTCATTAAGAAAAAAGGAATGACTCATAACTAAGGCCAGCTCTAAATTCAAATTGATTACTATCTGACTATATCATGCATTTGATAAATTGTCAAACATTTTTTATTTTTTTGATATAAAATAATTTTGGGGGACGGCTTCTGCTCCTCTGTACATCCCTGTTCCCTGCCAATCACGCATCTTTTTCTTTTTCAAAAACAGCATCAAATACGGAATCCCTTGCTTTTTCCACCGTAATGTTAAAAACGATGGCAAATTCGGAAATCAACATTTTTTCCGCTCTCTGCAGATTCTTTTCATCGGAGCAATTCAGTTTTTTCCCATTTTTCTTTTTTCTGTCCTGTTCCAGAAGAATCGCTTTCATCAGCTTCAGGTACTGGCTTACTTCACAGGATTTAAGGATCTGTCTGCTTAATCTTTCACGTTCCTTATTGTTCGCTTCATACTCTGCGGTCATTTCGGGAAGCTGTTCCAGATATTCTTTCGCTTCCTTCCTGGACATTACAGGCCGCATGTATACTTTGTCATTATTCAGCTTAACATATATGGTACTTTCATCATTCCCAACGGAACGCAAAGTATAATATGTCTCCGGCCCATTCACAAAATCAGGCTTTCCAATCGCTGCAATCCTGTACACACCACCGTTTTCATGCACTACAACATCATTTACATTATACATTTTACACCTATTCCTTTACAACTGAAAAAACTGCGCCGGTAACACAGGTCAGTTACCGACGCAGCAGTTATAGATTCATTATAGCACACTTTCAGGTAAAAAACACCTGTTTCTTGAAAACAGGCAAAAACTGTTATTTTTCGTTGATTTTTACTGTTAAACGGTTTCATCCCGTACCGCATCTGCGATCGATTCTTTACGGATACTCATAAAGGCCAAAAGATAGGCAATACCCACTGCCGCCATCACCAGCCCCATATTGGCAAGCACCTTGAGCCAGGGAAATGCCGGAAGCAAAGCTGCGGCAGAAATTCCCGTAATCTGCATGAAAAATATGCAGAGCAAGAAAATTATGGGAAGCCCTGTAAGAATCGGGGCCGCCGCCATCCGCAGACCTTCCAGCAAAAGCATTTTCTTCAGCTGTCCTTCATCCATGCCAACGGATCGCAGTACGGCAAATTCCCTTCTTCTCAGGCGCAGGGAACCCACAGCCGCAGAAAGCGCGTTGGAAATTCCTATCAGGGAAAGCAGTCCTCCCGTCAGATTAATCACCGCTTCCATGGCCCTTCCGGCGACTGCGCTGTCCCTCTCTTCTTCCATCCGGCTTCGTATCAGGAAATCCTCTTCCGCCAGATATCCGCCGCTGATTTCCCGGATTTGTTCTGCTGTGGAAAGATCCTCCTCCGGCGCGGTCAATGCCAATCCTCTGATTTGGTAATATTCCGCGGCCCGTTCCGGCAGAAACCCGGATACTATATACTGATATACTTCCATCGGCACATACAGCTGGATGCTGTAATCATCCGCATAATAATCCAAAACCGGTCTTTGGGACGCTTTTGTTCCCACGATAACGGGAAAACGGTAATCCGTGTTATCAGAATCCCGCAGCCTTTCTTCCAGAGTAAGCGCCGTTCCGGCCTCCAGATTCAGCATCTGATATTCCTGACCGTGTTTTTCCGGGTTATTTAATACATTGGGATAATAAGAAACATTGCTTACCATGATTGCCCGGGGTGTGTCCTGTCCATAGTAATCGGCAGGATTTTCTCCCAGTGAACGGCAGTATTCCTTAAAAAAAGAATCCTCCAGCCCTATGATATTCGCCCGTATCCGATAGCTTCCTTCCCTCTCCAGGACACTGAACCGGTTGGGATCCACCGCCCCGAAACCGCCCTTTTGCGTAAATTCTTCGGATTGTGCACCCGCATCCAGCCACAGGGATGTTTTCGTCCTGTAATACCAGGTTCCTTCCTTAATAGCAGGAATCTGAAAGATCTGTTCCATCATTTCTTTTTCCGGCTGTGAAGTCAGACTATACCGCATCTGAATATTATAATGATTCGTGCTTTCATTCCGCTTTGTCACCAAATCATTCACAGTAATCATGCAAAAGAAACCGGAAATCATCACAAAGCACATGGTAAGCGCCGCAAGTCCCGCCCGGAAAGCCTTTTTATGCGCCTTTTGGGATGCCGCCCCCAAAATTCCTTCTATTCCGAAATGAGAGCCGGCCATGGAATGCCGCTTCCTTAACACAGGGAACCGGCCTTTTTTTCTGCGCTTTTTCCCGGCTGCATCCGTCTGCATTCGTATGGCATCCACCGGAGTGAGCCTGGCCATCCTGGAAGCCGGTATGGCAGCGGACACCAGTACGGCAGTCAGAGAGATGAATACCGCTCCCAGAATAATTCCGGGCGGGAACCGCAGATGCATGGGAAAATAAAGCAAATCCCCCAATATTCCCGTATAAACCCGCATGGCCAGGACAGAAAACAGACAGCCCAGCATAATTCCTGCAGCTATGGGAAGAATCGACACCGCGATGCCCTCAAACAGAACGGAAGCTCTTATCTGCCCGGGTGAGGCCCCAACGGATCGAAACAGGCCAAGCTGCTTTATCCGGCTTCCCGCCGACATGGCAAAAGCGCTGTGGATAATCAAAACAAAGGCTGCCGCCACAAGAACTACCAAGGCTGCATACAAAAACAGGGTGCTATAACGCTCCAGCATATCTGCGGAAAAACCCTCCGCAGGCGGAAACACAAAATACAGGGATAACAGCCGTCCATGATAGCGGAAATGATTTTCATAGCTTCCATATTCATTGGTTTCAAAGCCCAGCTGTTCCATGAGCTGAGGCATAACCCGGTATGTCTCTTTTATCCGGTTTACCTGTACATAAACTACCAGTTCATCCGCCGGGTCCAGTTCTTCCCGGTCTAAATAACCCATGGCATAATAGCCCGGAGTGGTAGTGGGAGTCGTCAGATCCAATTTTCCCACTATGGTGAAGTTTTTTTCTCCTGTTTCAGAAAATAGTTCGCCTTCCTGCCGGATTCCTGCATCCGTTATTTCCCCCTGAACCATTCGATGCCCCACCGGCAGTGTCAGGCTGTCTCCCAGAACAAACCCGGGATTGCTGTCAAAAAAAGATTTGGATACCGCTATCTCTCCCGGCTTTGCGGGTACTCTCCCCTCCGTTATCACATTTTTTTCCGCCATACATTCCCAGTAATCTTTATCCGCATCTCTGAGCATCAGGTAAGGAAGCCTGCTTTCTTCCGGCAGTTTTACGGAAAGGAAAGGACCTTTTACCATCGTGCGGCGTATATTCAGATTGCTGTCAATCTGCTCCAGGCCCTCCTTTGTAATGTATCCGCCCACCTCTGCATGCCAGTCTCCGCCTTCATAAATTTCAACGTCCCGCTGCCAGGCGGTCTGGTTATAAAAAAGACTGCAAAGGGAACACAGAAGGGTGGAGGCAATGAGAACCGCCATCATGGAGGCAAGTGTGGTCCTCTTGTTATTTTTCATACTTCTGAGGGTATATAAAATCAAAACCTTCATTATACCCTCCAATCCCCGCCGCTCTGCCTGCTGTCCTGCAGAATGCGGCCGTCCTCAATGGTGATGACGCGATCGGCCTCCAGCGCAATCCTTTCATCATGGGTGATGAGCACTATGGTCTGATGGTAACGCTTATTGGAAAGCTTCAGCAGCGCCAGAATTTCCTCCGAATTTTTTCTATCCAGATTTCCGGTAGGCTCGTCGGCCAGAAGGACAGCCGGCCGGTAAATAAGCGCCCTTCCGATAGCGGCCCGCTGCTGCTGCCCTCCGGAAAGCTGGCTCGGAAGATGGGACAGTCTGTCACTGAGGCCTAAGGTATCCGACAGTTCCCGGAAGCTTTCCTCTTCCGGTTTCTGTCCGTCCAGCAAAAGCGGCAGAAGAATATTCTGTTTTACATCCAGCGTGGGAATCAGATTATAAAACTGATAAATAAGCCCCACTTTACGCCTTCTGAAAACAGAAAGCTGTTTTTCCGATAAGGTGGAAATATCCGTATCCTCTATCCATATTTTCCCGGAAGTAGGCCGATCCACTCCTCCCAGCATATGGAGCAGAGTTGATTTTCCCGATCCGGATGCCCCCACAATAACGGTAAATTTCCCCTTCTCTATCGCCAGATTCAAACCGTCCAGTGCTTTTACCTCTGACTGACCCAGCTGATAGGTTTTCGTCACGTTTTCACATCGCAGAATGTTCATGATTTCCTCCTTTCCAGACGGCTTTGTGCTGCCTGTTCACTCCGCATTGTAAAGGGCTTATGTGACAATCCGGTGACATTCAGTTTCCTTTTGCATATAAAGTCATGACAAACCTGGCCCCGCCTTCCTTTCTGTTTTCTGCACGAAGCTCCCCGTTCTGGTTTTCCGTCAGTGATTTTGCCAGCGCCAGCCCCACTCCCGCGCTGTGCCGGTCCTGGCTTTTTCCCTTGTAAAACCGGTCAAATATATGTCTGCATTCTTCCGGATCAAGGCCCGGTCCTTCGTCTTCTATGAGAATGCGGGTATAAATGGCATTCTGCTCCGCCCGGATTCGTATACATCCGCCTTCCGGCGTGTGTTCACTGCAATTTTTCAGAATATTGCCTATCGCCTCACCTGTCCATCCCAAATCACAGCACAGCCGTTTTCCTTCCTCTCCCTGTATGCGCACTGCCTGTCTCTTATATTCTGTAAAAGAACGGACCGATTCCACAGCGGCTGAAAGCACTTCCTGCAGATCCTCCTCTTTTTTCTCTAGAGGAAGGACTCCTGCATCCAGCCTGGACAGAGTGAGAAGGGCTGAAGTCAGGATTCGGATATGGTCGGTCTGCTGTTCCATCCTGACGAGCAGCTGCCTCCCATCTTCGCCTTTTACCTGTTCCTCCAGCAATTCCTGAAGCAGGGAAACTGAGGTAAGAGGTGTTTTCAGCTGATGGGATATATCAGTCAGGCTCTCCGCCAGATTCTCCCTCCCTTTTTTCGCTTCCTCGCGGCTTTCTCTCATAGCAATCATGGTTTTATAGATTTCATCCTGCAGCCTTGAATATTCATCCTCCCGGTTACCGATACCCGTATCATATATCCCGTTGTTTATTCGTATCATATAATCGGCCAGTTCCTGTATCCGCCGTCTGTGCCTCCTGCTTTCCATGGCGTACCAGAGCGCTCCCCCTCCTGACAGCAGCAGAAAAAAAAGAAGCAGGATACTCAGCAGACCGGCAGAATCCGCCCGCGTAAACAACCCTGCTTCATAACCATACTGCTTCAAAAGGGCCTCACCTTTTTCCACTTTCTCCGGCTGCTCCCGTTTCAGGGAACGCATCATTTCCCCTGCCTTTTCCGGTGCGCAGGCCGCCATGACAGCCGCTCTTTTATAAAAAGAAGCCTCGCTCCGACTGACAGCCAGCAAACCCGTTCCCAGGCAGACCAGCATGCAGATGAAAAGCCACAGGAACAGAAACGCAGTCTTTTTTTGGTTATGCTTCATTTCCATCCTCCGCCTTATAACCGATTCCTCTCACTGTTTTTATCATTCTCTGGGGATCACCGCCCAGCTTCTCCCGCAGCCGTTTTATCAGGACCGTCAGCGTATTGCTGTTCACAAAATCTCCGTCAATATCCCACAGCTTCTGAAGGAGAAGGGTGCGTGTCAGGGTACGGTTCTTATTTTCCAGAAGGATTTCCAGAAGTCTGTACTCCCCGGCTGTCAGAAGGATTTCTTTTCCTCCCGCCTGTACCCTGGTTTCCTTTTTATCCAGGAGCACATCCCCGCATACAAGCCGCTCTGCTGCTGCCTCCTGCCCCTTTTCATCCGGCTGTGAACGGCGCAGGGCCGCCCGGATCCGGGAAAGCAATACCCCCAACTTAAAAGGTTTTGTCACATAATCATCCGCCCCCATATCCAGGCCCCTGATTATATCAGCTTCCCCGTCCCTTGCGGTAAGTATGATCACAGGAGGGCCCTCCGCCTCTCTGCATTCCCTGAGGAAGCACAGACCTTCGCCGTCCGGCAGGCCCAGATCAAGTACAATTAAATCAGGATTTTCTCCCGCAAGTTTTTCTGCCCCGGCAAGGCTGCCGGCAGCCAGTATTTCATATCCCTCCCTGAAAAGAGCGGAACGCAGGGCAAAAAGTATGGTTTCATCATCCTCTACAAGTAATATCCGGCTCATTTTCATCTTTTCTCCTTTTTAGCTTTTCTGAAGCCTCTCCCTCTTTCCTCACTTTCCTGAAAGCATATCCATCATCTCTTCCAATTCCGGCAAATGATCTTCCAGATTTTCTTCACCGATATAATAGGCCATAAGCACCTGATTATCCTTTCTGGCAAACAGGTAATGCAGCCCTCTGTCATGAATAACCAGCTCGTCAAAGCAGCCGCTGGCCACCCTTTGAGGCATCCATCCTTTATTCCAGTTCATGTAATAACGGCCCAGCTCACGCATAAGAGGAGCCGCCAGCTTTGGAGACGCCAAACGGTAATATTCCAGCTTCAGGGTACTCTCCCGGGTGCCGTCTCCGGAATTCCATATCCCATACTGCATCGTCTCCGCCTGTATCGGTGCAAATGGAAACCTGTTTATGGAAGAATAATTTTCCAGCTTCTCCCCTCTATAGTCAAGAGTCTGGTATTCCATTTCCGGCTCCTCTTCCAGCCTGGAAAGCGGAAGCAGCACAGGGGATATTTCTTTCCAGGAGGGATACCTGTCCAAAAAGGCCTTCGTCCTGAAATCCGATTCATCCCATCCGGCCTCCGATACTTTACCGGTATAAACGGAACGTACCCGGCCTGCCCCGTAATGAATTCCTCCCGCCATTCCCAATACCAGGCTGATAAGAAAGATTATTGAAAGCACCCTATATAACAGCCCCGGGGGATTCCCTGTTCCGCGCCTTTTTTTCTGAACAGATGTCCCTGCCCCATTCTTACGATTTCCGTCCGAAGGGTTCTCCAGGCCAAACCGATTCCGAATTCCTTCCAGAAGGCCATCCGCCACCCGTGCTTCCCGGAAGCTCCACATCTGCAATAGCCCGCCAACCCCCATTGCCAGGAAAATCAGCCAGGCTACTCCTTTTGCAAAAAGCAGGAGAAATCCATACCCTTGAAAAAAATAGAAAAAGAGGAACCAAATCAGCCAGAAAATAAATGGGGAAAACAGCCCCCATATCCTTCCCCTCTGCTTCTTTCTCAGTTTTTTAAACAGAGTGTCGCCCGCAAGCAGCTGCACACGTTCATATTTTCCCGGCATTCCCCGCAGTATCAGTACCATACGGCCCAGCTGGGTAACATACTCCCAGCCGAATTCTTTGTATTCTTCTCCCTGATCCCTGGGGCCTTTCATACCGTCGGGGTCCATGGGTACCACCATATATGCAGTTTTTGCCGGTTCGCCTTTGATAAAAACCGCTTTTCTTCCGCTGTACCGTATTAACACAAGTCCCTGTTCCGCATTTTCTTCCAGCCAGCGCTCCGCCTTGTCCGGATTCGTAAAATCAGCGGGTATATTTTTAACGACTTTTTCACTTCTTTTCATAAAAAAAGCCTCCGTGGTTTGTCATCTTTTTATTATACTATTTTCTGCTTATCCCGAACAGAGAAGAGCCTAAAAGGATTTCTTATTTTTTCTTTAAGGTAAAATTCCCTGTCTTTCTTGACAAATCGCCAAAAAGTTTCAATAATGGAGTATAATAATGGAATTTCTGAAGGGGTGTAACAATGAACAAAAGAAAGGCTTTTAACAATAAAAAGGGCTTTACTCTGGTGGAAATGATTGTGGTTATTGTAATTCTGGGAATTCTGCTGGCGATAATGGTTCCTCAGCTGATAAAATATATTGATAAGGCCAAGGCTGTACAGTGCCGGGCGGATGTGAGTTATATAATGAAGGAATATCAGATCGAGGCTTTGGAAAAGGATCCGGGAAATGCGGAGGCAGCCTGTGATCTTCTGGAAAGCATCGTCTTAGAACATAACGGGAAACTGGAGAAAAAGGGCGAAATATTTAACGGTGGTATCTATTCCGATGTATGCACCTCAAAAGGCCTTTATACTTGTACATTTGATTTTTCATATAAGACCGTAACCGTTACCTGCAGTGAACATGATGAAGAACAGATTGAGATTAAGAAGCTTGCTGATGTGTTGAGCAGTTTGGATTTTTCAGGCATTTCCGATTGTCCCTATAAAAATCTGAGTGAATATTTTAAAGATGGCAGAACATCTATTAATTCTGAAGCAATTTCCACAGGAGGTTATGGTTCCTATGGTTCTTTTGCAAAAGTAATTGAGGAGAAGCTGAAAGAACAGGGAATAAATACGGCAGGAAGAAGCTGGCGAATGTATAAAAAAGGAGATACCTACAATCTATTTCTTACCGATTCCATGAAAATAACCCCGGAGATGAATGGTCTGGTGATTTCCTGCACGCAATATGATATTAAAAATAATAAAGTTATTCATGGTACAATGAACGTAACAATAGAGAACCAGGGCCAAGGAACTTATCCTGTATTAAATGGCGAATCCTTCGTTCCCGATAAAGAGTAATGTAACCTATACATAACTATAAAAAGAACTGCAGTTGCCGCCCAAACAGGCCCATCCGCAGTTCTTTATTATTTTACAGCTTATTCACTTTCAGTTTCCGCGGCTTCCGGGGTACTTTCCGCTGCCGTACCGTCACCAGCTTCTTCGCCCGTCTCTCCAGCGCTTTCCGTACTTTCCGTGCTGGTTTCCGGAATGGTCAGATATTTCATATCTCCTGCCACATCCGTCACTTCATATTTCTCAGTCAGCCCATTCATATATTCTCCGGCCTTCTGATTAGCAAGGGTACTGGAAATAGAGCTGTTGGTAGTCTGTTCATCATTGCTTCTCTTAATGAATTCCACAACATAATAGTTATGGTTCGTTTCATCCGGAAGAATTGTGGTATCCCCTTCCTTACGGGCTTCGTCGAACAGCCAGTCCGAAATGGCTGCCGGGGCTGCGGAATAGGAACCGCCTTCTATCAGGCTTCCTTCCTTGTCGTCTCCGCCATAGAGATCCTTCTGATCATCGATAGCATTCTCCACACAAAGTGCTTCGAAATCCTCACCGGCTTTTACAGCCTTTTCCATGGCTTCCGCCTTAACCTTCAGTTCGTCCATAACCTTAGCGATATCTTCTTCCGAAGCATCCTCCGCGACATTTCCTCTGAACGGGAAGCTTCTGTAATCTACCTTATCATAATTATTTTTGTTGGCTTCGTAATATTCCTGTACTTCTTCATCGCCAGGCTTATTGATTTCCGTCAGGTGTTCAAAATAAGCGGTGGCAAGCATATTTTCCTCTGCAAAAGGCCGGATTCTTTCTGCCGTGGCATACTGGCCATACAGTGAGGTATACACCTCCGCCTGGCTTAAGGATTCGCTTTCCGCCTGCGCGGCCAGCTCCGTATCAAATGCCGACATATCCTCCGCTGTGTCATAGGTAAAGCCCTGCGCCGCAGCGTCATCCACTAACGCCTTTACCTGAGTGATCTGGCTGACCGTCATCTGGTCAAAATAATCCTTCCAGGTCATATTATCCGTATATTGCTGCTTGGAAAAATCCGAGCTGGTATCCAGGCCCATGTAGGACAGGAAAGAACCATACATGGAAATGTAGCTGTTTACCGAATTATTATAATAGTAATCGTATTCCACTCTTGTAACATCATGATCGCCTATTTTAATATAAGGATTATGAAGAGCGCTGTATTTGCCATATGCGGATAAACCGATGGATATCACAATAGCTGCAGCGATTGCCGCTATAATAACAATACTGCCTATCTTCAAACGCTTCTGCGCTTTACGCTCCTTCTCCTCTTCAATTCTTCTCTTTTCCATTTTCCGGTCATATTTAGTCATGACCTTCTCGCTTTTTTCTTCCGTCTGCTTGTTATTAGACATGGTAAGCTTCCCTCCTTTTATCTCTGTCAGGTATTATACCTGATAAATGTGAAACAAACGTGAACTTTTGCATGAATATTCCTTCATTATGTGAAATTCTGTACATCAGAACACCTTTTTCGCACAAATAACTGCCGATACAGCAGAAAAACCCTGTCCGGACAGCACTATTCACAGTATAATACACTCTTCTTCCGGCTTCAACAAAAATCCGCATGCAAATTGCTTTTTTTGTAACTTTCAGCCTTCCTCTTCCCTTACCCGCCGTTTTTCTTCCTGAACCAGACATTCCTTCAGGCCGTCTTGTGTATTTTGAAAATGTATTCCAAAGGAAAGAAGCCTATCCTGGGAAAGCCGCAGATCTCTGGGCTTATCCGCAAAGGCTTCCCTGTTGGGCGCAAGCAGATCCATATCCGTTCCCTGCAGCCTCAGAAGCTCCTTAACCACCTCATATGTACTGCATTCATTAGGGCTTCCGAAATTATAAACACCGCCGGGAAGGAGGAGCGCCTTCTCCAGATGACGGATCATTTCCCCAATATACGTGATGCTTCGGAAATCATATACAGGATACTGCATCTGTTTTCCTTCCTTCAGCGCCTGCCGCACACTGGTAACCAGAGTGTCATGTTCCTCAGGCCGTTTCTTTTTATAATCAAACATCCAGCTCATTCTGAGAATGACTCCGTCCGGAAGTATCTCCAGGCACCGTTTTTCCGCCTCCAGCTTCTGCTTTCCGTAAAGCCGCTTCGGAGACAAAACCTCATCCTCCCTGCGGGGGCCCGCCGCATCATTGCCGAAATAAACCTGATCGGAGCTGAAAAATACCATCCGGCTTCCTGACTCCCGACAGGCCGCCGCCACATTCTCCGCCCCATCCACATTTATTTTCCCGGATCTTTCAGGCTCATTGTCACAAACCGCCAAATCGGATATGGCCCCGCAATGGATCACAATTTCCGGAGAATACTCACAGATCACCCTGCGTGTCTCATCCCGATCCGTAATATCCATCTGCCTACGTGACACTCCCCACAGCTCATGCCTGTCCTTCCAGGCTTCCATAATTCTGGATGCGGCAAATCCCTCCGCTCCTGTTATCATTATTTTCATCACAGCACCTGCCTCTCCGCTTCCGGAAGCGTATTATCTTTCCTCTCCCCATACCGGAATGTATGGGAGAAAAACATATGAAACAGCTTTAGTAAAACGGCATGATATACCGTCTTACTAAAGCTTCCTCTTTGTTATTTTATCCTTTTAATTTAGAAAAAGCCAGAAGAATGAACATTACACCGCTCAGCCATGATAAATTTAAGTTCAGCCGGGACGCGATCTTTCTTCCGAACAGCTGTCCTGCATACATGGCCCCCACACCTACGAGGAATGCCACCAGCATAGTCAGAAGAATATTGAGCTGAAGAAACGCCGCAAAGGTTCCCGCCACCAGGCTGTCGATAGACATGGCAAAAGCCAGGAATACTGTCTCTCTCATGGAAAGTGTGTGGGAATGGTCACTGTCTGCGGCCGTGGGATTCCCATAAATACTGATGATAAACTTTAACTGGGAAAAAGAAAAATGAATATCTTTATGCACTTCACAGTTATGATTGATATAATTTTTAATTAATGAATCAGCAAGCCGGATTGCCCCAAGAATGAAAAGACTGGTAAAGCATACTGCCTTCGTCAGATCCTCCGGAACGATTGCCTGAAGAACGGTACCGAAACACAAGGCAGCGCCCAGACAGGCGCTGCATATACCGTTCATAACACCGGTTTCTTTCCAATTGATGCTTATTCCGCCTGCTCCATAGGCAATACTGGCTACAAATTCATCCATACAGAGAGCCAGACATAATACTAAAATCTGAAGCATGGTTATTTCTCTTTTTATTTTAGTATATTCCTGACTCTCTTTTTTGACATACTTTTGCCTTATCTTGCATATACGGTTCTATGCACAGATGTCTGCTGCTATTCCCGGCGCCTTCCCATTAAGGAAGGATATGTCCTCCTGCCAGATATATCTGATACCATTCCTCTCTGGTGAGCACAATTTCAGAAGCCCGGCAGATCTCCTGGAGCCGGGATAATTTCATGGTGCCCGCCACCAGCTGCATGCCGGCCGGATGACGCATAATCCAGGCTGCGGCGATAGCCGTATCCGTGGTATTATATTTTTCAGCCAGCTCCTTCAGCAGCTTATTCAGCTCCTCAAACTTGTCATTTCCCAGAAATACCCCTTCAAAGAATCCATACTGGAACGGGGACCAGGTCTGGATAGTAATGTCATTCAGACGGCAGAAATCAAGTACGCTTCCGTCTCTGTCCGCCGCTCCGTCCGTCAGCATATTCACTTCCATGCCGTTTGTAATCATATTGGAATTGGGAATGCTCAGCTGCAGCTGATTCGCCGCAATATCCTGTTTCACATATTTTTTCAGAAGCTGTATCTGGGAAGGCTTATGGTTGGAAACGCCGAAATAGCGGACCTTTCCCGCTGTCTCCAGCTTATCAAAGGCCTCCGCCACCTCTTCCGGCTCCACAAGGGCATCCGGCCTGTGCAGAAGAAGCACGTCCAGATAGTCCGTATTCAGCCGTTTCAGAATGCCGTCCGCCGCTTCCAGGATATGCTCACTGGAGCAGTCATACATCTTGCCGGGTATGATACTGCATTTGGACTGCAGGAACAGCTTGTCTCTCTTTCCCGGATTCGCCTGCAGGAATTTACCGAACATCTCCTCGCATTTTCCGGCTCCGTAGATGTCCGCATGATCAAAAAATACGGCATCCATATCCAGGGCTCCTGAAAGAAAACGTTCTGCCTCCCCCTGAGACAAATCGTTCATCCTCATACAGCCCACCGCCACTGCAGGAACCTGCAGGCCGGTCTTCCCCAAATTTATTTTTTTCATAATGATCCTCCTTTTCTTGCGGAGTAAAATGCAATTTCTTAAGAAATTTGCCCTCTGGTGAATAGAGGTTTTCCCCTCCTGTTTTCTTTTTCATCTATTGTACTTTACTTTACGTGAAAAAGGAAGGATATGTCCTTATTTTCCTATATTTTTTTCAGTTACAGTTTATTCCCGGCTCAGCCCTTAACATATACAATAAGCTGGGATATCCCTTCCACCAGAATGGGGATAAGAATGGGCAGAAGCCAGATGAGATTTCTCACAAACCAGTTTCCGTTTCCCCTCTTCAGCTGTTTTTCTTCCCTGCTGTAATATTCTTTTTTCTTTTCATCGTCGAAATAGATATCATAGGCAGGAAATGTGAACAAGGCGGTAAACACCACCGCCGCAAAAGTTCCAAAAACAGTCAGGGCCTGTTTTTCCCATCCTGCTTTCAGGAAAACCGCATAAAGGCATGGCCAGAACAGATACCACATCGACTGGTACCAAATTTTCCGGATAAGCTTTTTGTCCGTTTTGATTTCTTCAGACTGCGGTATGTCTACGGGCTTCTGATAATCCTCATACAGGCTTCTGCATGTATGGCACGTTTCCAGATGGGCCTTCACCACTGCCGATGTTTCCGGTGACGTAAGTCCCTCTGCATAATTGGGAAGCAAATCCCTGATAATACTGCACGAAGTTTCATTCCTCATTATTTATTCTCCTTTCCCTGACTTTTGTTTTCTTTTTCCTCCAGATACCGGATTAATCTGCATTTATCCCGCATAAAGGTCACTCTCGCCCAATTTTCCGTCTTTTGCAGTATCAGCCCGATTTCCCGGAAGGAAAATTCATTGACCAGCCTCAATATCAGCAGCGAACGGTGAGGTTCCTCCTGAACATTGATATAGTTGAAAATCTCCGCCGCCTGTTCTCTGTTTTCCCATTGTTCCGAAATACCTGCCTCATGGGAAACCACCTCCTTTAATTCTTCTGTAGGCGGATTTGCACGCAGCCAGTGGTAATATTCATGCCGCGCAATGGCAAAAATCCAGGTCTTAATGGGGCAGCTTCCCCGGAATCCGCGGATTCCTGATATTACTTTCAGAAATGTGTTCTGGCTGAGGTCTTCCGCCGTATGTGTATTACGGCACATTGACAGCAAATACCGGTAAACATCGGCATAATATTTCCGGTACAGGCCTTCAATCTCATTTTGTTCCTGCATATCCGCTTCCTCCCTTCTGCTTATTAGAGCCTGAAAAAATAATTTCGTTACAGATTAATTTGAAATTTTAAAATTTCTGCCTGAAACGCAAAAAAAGCATCCGGCTGTCTCTTAACTAAGAGTATACCGGATGCACCGAATCAATTCTCACAACCATTCTTTTTCCAAAAATTCCACCATATCCAGCGCCCTGGGAGGACATCCCTTCAGGGATTTGGCAAAACAGGACGTACACTGACCCACGCCGATATCCCCGCTCTGCCCTTTATAGCCCTGTCCGATAGCAACCGGGGGAAGGCCTTTTTTCAATTCGCCCCTGTCCTGCAGGCGATCCAGCGCATAAATGAGAGAACCGAAGCAGGCGCTGCAGGCATCCCTGCCGTCCGTATAGGAAGCGAGCTTTTTTACCCTGCCGGTCATATGAAATTTGGATTTATCGGATAAATCCTCATTCAGGTAAACCACATTGGCCGACGAGATATCCATACTGCCCACACCAAGCTGTTCCGCTCTCGTAATATATTCCACCTCTTCGGGAGAATATCCCATGCTCTCACATACAAAGGAGTCACAGAGCACCGGATCCAGAAAGGCCAGGATCCGGTTCATAACAACAGGATTCCCTCCTTCTTCAAAATCAAGATCCCCGCAGATGTTATCAACCAGAATAAAGTCGTTCCTGGCCACCGTGTTCAGATGGGCGATGGGCTTATGCAGCCCCATGGTATGAAAACGTCTTTTTTCCGAATTGGGAATTACACCCTTATTATTTTTCAGGGCACAAGTCACCGTAGTCTGGCAATGCCCCTTCAAAACAGGCATATTGATCATGAAATCCACTTCTGCGGCGCTGTCGCAAAGCCGGATATCCATACCGGCCGCATCATAGGTTTTCCAAGTGTCCGCCTGCAGATCCTTGAGTTCCACACCATATTGCCGGGAAATGCGATCATATCCCGCCGCACGGAAGGCTGCGGGAGTGCTGTCTCCCACCCAGGAACCTTCCATAATGGTTATATTCCGGAAGCCGTTATTCTGCAGATAGCAAATCACGCCTTCCAGCAGTTCTCCATGGGTAGTGGCACCCTGGGAAGGGTCCTTTGCTACCACCAGGTTCGGCTTCATGCCAATCTTTTTCTTTCTGTCTCCGATTAAGTCTGCCAGTCCTGCCTGTTCCAGCAGGCGAATCGTCATGCTCTTATAATCTGTACCATGAATAATAAGGATATCGTTATTCTTCATCAACATGCAGTTTTCTCCGCTTTTTCTTATGGATGAGCAGGTAAATAGTAGGCATCAGCAGCAGCGTAAGTAATGTGGACGCCACAAGGCCGCCGATAATAACCAGCGCCATTCCCTGCATCATTGCGCCGTTGCTTCCAAGTCCCAATCCCATGGGCACCATGGAGAGGATGGTGGTAAGCGTGGTCATGAGGATAGGACGGAGCCGGATAGCTCCGGCATCGATCAAAGCATCCTCCAGAGGCATTTCCTCCTTCAGCTGGTTCACCGTATCCACATATAGAATTCCATTATTTACCACGATGCCGACAAGCATCAGGAATCCCATTAATGATACCATACTGATGGTCGCTCCCACAATAAAAAGCAGGAAAATAGAACCAACAAGGCTGAAAGGAATACACATCATGACCATGAAGGAAAACCGGGGCGACTCAAACTGCATAGCCATTACCAGAAATACCAGGAATATAGCGATCAGGATAGAGCGATACAGGACCCCGAACTCTTCATTCATAATTTCCGTCATCATATCCTGCGCCACTTCCACACCTGCCGGATAAGAAAGCTCCCTCACAACGGAATTCAGGGCTTTCTGGGCCGTAAACTGTGCTTCCTGAGTAGTGGCCGCCGTAAGGCTTATCTGATACAGGCCATCCACCTTCATGATTGTCTGCGGCGCATCCGTGTAAACAACCTGCGCAATTTCCCTGATGGGCACCTGAATTCCCTGGTTATTGGTAAGGGTTGCATCCATCAGGCTGTTCATGCTGTCATAAAGTCCTTCCGGATACTCAAGCTTGACATCATACTCCGTACCGTTATTGGTCACCGTAAGCACATTCGTGCCGCTGAGGATATTACGTACGCTTCCCGCCACCTGCATCGGAGTCATTCCGTAATGCATGGCCATCATAGGATCAATTTCAAGCTTGGCGGCTGTGCTGGTATCCTGTGCGGAGGAAGAAACCTTAATAACCCCATTCACCTTTTCCATGGCTTCCTGGGCCTGCAGCGCCGCTGATTTAAGAGCCTGCATGTCCGCCCCGCGCAGATCGATTTCCGTAGTGGATGATGACATCATGCCGCTTCCCATACTGCTGCCGCCGGAGGAAATTTCCAGTTCCATATCCGTATAGTCCCTGGTATCCCTGTTCCATTTTTCAATGACATCCGCCGTTGTAAGTTTTCTGTCACTTTTCAGATATGCCCTCATACTGGCAGTGGATCCGCTTTCTATACTGACGCTGTAGGAACGTACGTCAGGTTCTGCTTTAGCCAGCGCTTCCATCTTCTCCATAGCAGCTTCTTTGGCCTCCAGAGTGGTTCCCGGACGGAAGGATACGGATACTGCAACAATCCCTTCATCGGATGCCGGCATCAGTTCCATATTTACCCTGGTCATCATCAGCCCTGCCACCACTACGAGGGCGGCAGTCACTCCCAGAACCAGCCATTTTTTATGGAGCAGCTTTCTGAGGAAAACTTTATATACATGAGTTATTTTTTCCAGGACACGGTTTGCCGGAATATTCTTTTTTTCCTTCGGCTTAAACAACAGGTAAAATAAAGGCACAAGCGTCATAGCCGAAATGAGGGAGGAAACCATGGCAAACACAATGGTGAAGCCCAGCTGGCCGAACAGCTGGCCGGCCAGATCATCCACGGTTGCCAGAGGCAGATAAACCACAATAGTGGTAATCGTGGACGCTATGATTGACATGGTTACCGTTTTCGTCCCCTTAAAGGCGGCATCCCAGTAGCTTTCCTCACTGTCCTTCCATCGGAAGCAGCTCTCTATGACAACAATGGAATTATCTACAATCATACCTATGGCGATTACGAGGGAACCCATTGTTACGATATTCATGGAATATCCCATCATACTCATCAGGATCAGGGTTGCCAGAATGGATACCGGCATGGAGCTGCCTACAATAAGGCTGGCCTTGAAATCCCCGAAAAAGATAAACAGGACCGCCATGGATATCAGAACACCCGCTATCAGTGTCTTTCCCACAGACCACAGGGAGGATGTAATGATATCGCTGGAATTATATTCAATGCTGATATCAATTCCCGGATTTTTTTCCATATAGGAATCAATGAGCTTTATTATCTTCTGTGTGACCTGTACCACGCTGGCGCTTTGTTTTTTCTGGATGGAAATACTGATCGTTTCCCTTCCGTCGCTTTTGCTGATCGTATCCGGCTTTTCCTTTGCCATGGATACTTCTGCGATATCGGATAAATGGACGACACTGCCCGATGCGGTAATAACCGGCACCTGCTCCAGCCGCTGGACCGTATTGAATTCCATGGCGGCGCTGACGGAAATGTCCTGATTTCCCTGTTTCACGCTTCCGGCGGGAATCGTAAAGTCAACGGCCCCCAGATAATTGGCAACAGCAGCCATATTCAATCCATACTGCTTCAGCATATCCTCCCGCAGAAGGACCCGGATATAATCCTGGGTTCCGCCCGAAACATCCACCTGCGCTACATCCGTTATGGATTCCATATCCGGAATCAGGGTATCCTCCAGGGTCTTTTTCAGATCCAATTCCCCTTCCGCCCGGACATTCAGTATCATATCCGCAGACTGGGACATATTCAATTCGATAACCACAGGTGTGGACGCATCCTCCGGAAGCTGAAGGCTGGCCGTATCCAGGGCAGTCCGCAGATCCGCATAGCATTCGTCAATATCCACGCCGTATTCATAGCTGAACATGACCATGGAAATATTTTCTGCCGACTGGGAAGTTACGGAATCAATGCCGTTCAGAGTGGAACCGGAATCCTCCACCACCTTAGTCACCAGTTCATCCACACTTTCCGGATCCGCGCCGGGATATGTGGTCATTACAATGAGCATGGGAACATCCATATCAGGCGTCAGCTGCATTTTGAAGCCCGGAATGGAGCTCAGGCCGAAAACGGCCAGCGCCAGAATGATAAGGATAACAGAAACCGGACGCTTCAGCGCTAATTTTGTCAGGCTCATTTTCCGGCCTCCCCTTCTACCAGACGTACTTTCGCTCCATCCGTCAGCTGGGAGGACCAGGTATGTATTACGATGCTGTCGGCAGACAGCCCGCTCAGGATTTCTATCTTATCATCATTATAAAGTCCGGTTTCCACAAGGGTTTTCCTTGCAATCCCGTCCTCTGCACAGAAAACATAGGCCTGTTCGCCTTCATAATAAACCGCATCATAAGGAAGCAGCATTGCTGATGACGCGCGGTAGGTATCTGCAGTTATTTTTACCGTTACTCCGTTGGAAAGCGCCGTATTTTCCGTTGCCGCCTTGATTTCAAACAAACCGGTCCTGGCATCCACGGACTGTCCTATCTGGGTGATGGCAGCATCAAAGGTCTCTCCATTTCTTTCCAGAGTGATTTTTTCTCCGGTAACAAGCTGGTTTTTTACCGCCTCACTCACATAAAAGGTGACTGTCATAGAGTCTTTGTTGGAAATGACGTAGACCGGATTCCCGGCGCTCACCATACCGAATTCATCTATATTTTTCTGTTCGATAACACCGGAAATAGGGGATGTAAGCGTGTAATTCTCCAGCTGCATTTCGGCACTCTTGATTCCCACCTCCGATGAAGCGATCTGATTCTGCAGGGCGGCCGCCGTATCCTGATAAGCCTGGCCGTTCTGGATTCCGTACTGTACCTGGGCATCCTTCAGGTTTTCTTCATAGAAATCGATGGTATCGCCCGTGGTGGAACGGGAGGTTTCCGCCGAATCAATGCTGCTGTCTATGGAGGATATATTTCCGTCCAGAGTGGATGCCTGGGATTTCATGGATGCTATCTGGGTTGCGAAATTGGCAACACTGCTGTCCAGACGGCCTTCTCCCACATCCGCAGCGGTGTAGCCAGCGGATTTGAACTGGGATACTACCGCAAGATTTCTTTGGTATTCTCCTCTCTTCGTAAGATACTCTTCGTAGCTGCCCTTATTGGATCCACCAGTGGTATCTACCCGCATGATACGATATTCTTCCGTCCTGCCTGTTCCTGCAACGGCATTAATAACCGTCGGTTCTTCTGACAGTGCTCCGTACCTTCCGCTTTTACCTATGGAGAAACCTTTTCCTGTATAAAAAGCCACTCCCTGGGCCTTCGTTTCATTCCCTGACGGGCTTTCAGGTACCGAAGGACTTTCCTGCACCGCCGGACTTTCTGCAGCACTGCTCTTTGATTCCTCATCCTTTGCGCTATTCTGTCCGGTACCTTCTGATTTGCTTTCCTCCTGACTGGAGGATTCCTCCTTTTCCTCTTCTTCAGGCGCTTCTTCAGAAGAGTTCTGCCCGGAAGAATTCGTGCCGCCGTTTCCTGAGGAAGAGGATCCCGGTGCAGTCAGACCGCCGTTGGTATTAAGAGAATCCGGATTACCTCCTGGTGTTGTACTGCCTGTGGATGAGTCTCCTGCAGAAGAGGTTTCTGAAGGCTGGGTTCCTGTTGACGGCGTTGTCTCATATTCTTCCCCCCAGTTCGGTTCCGGATCCGTTATCCATCTCCACACGCCGTATGTATCCTGATAAACATACTGCTTGGCGGTCTTCGCCATGTTTTTCATGTTGTTATAGCTGGATTCCATGTCGCCGATACTGTCATTGATTTTATCCAGCGCGCTTTTCATATCTTCTTTTTTCTGCTGGGTATCGGTAATGGAATTTCCGGCCGTATTGTACTGTTTCTTTGCCATATCAATCTGATATTGAATATTCTTGATATTGCTCTCCATGGACAGATTGCTCATCACCTGGCTGGAACCAAGTGTTCTCTGGGCGGAAAGCTCCGCGCCTTCCTTGGTAAGCCGGGCGGACTCCAGCTGCAGTCGGGCCGCTTCGTCATCAATCTGAAGCAGCACGTCACCTGCCTGAACCTGATCGCCCACCTGGAAATGGACCGAAGATACCTCTCCCGAAACAAGAGGAATGATGCTGACCTGCTCCTGGGGGCTTATCGTCCCGATGAAGGTACTGGAAACCGACAGATCTCCTACCTCCGGGACAGCTGCTTCCACAGCAAGTGATGTATCCGCAGTTTCCGTTTCCGCCTCATCCGTACTGCTCTGACAGCCGCCCAGTGCCAGGGCCGCCGTAAGCAGAACTGCCAAACTCTTCATACGGTAATTTTTTTTCATAACTGTACCTCTTTATTTTGATTACTTAGCATTGCTAACTATTGCTTTTTTATTCTAGCTTTCTGTTATATAGAAGTCAATTAAAAAACTATAAAATAAGCATTAATCATGCTATACTAATAAAAAAGCCGGATAATGGTCTCCGGCGGTTTTATTGAAAAGAGGAAATCATGCCCGAATCAAAAAAAATACCCTTTGAATTAATGAATAAATTTCACCGTTTCAAGTTAAGTAAATTTCCCATGCCCCTTCCGGAAAGCGAACTCATCACATTAGCCACCATCTACGAGGCCAACCAGTGGGAAAGCGCAGAAAAAACGATGATTTCCGGACTCGCGGAAAAGCTCCATGTATCCGTTCCCACCATATCCCGATGCCTGCACAAGCTTGAAGAAAAGGGACTGATACAAAAAAACAGCCAGACAAACGATCGCCGCAATACGTACGTCTGCCTGACTCCCAAAGGAAATGAGATATATAATGAGGCCTTCCGGACTCTGAGTTCTTTCGTGGAACAGGCTTTATCCCGTATTGACGACGAAGAACTGGATCAGTTTTTTATTACCTTTGACAAAATTTATGATGCCCTTGTCATCGAATATAATTCCCTGGGTAAGGAAGATGAAGATGTTCCCCCTGTCTCTCCTGATTGATATCACTCTTCCCTTCTCACATAAATACGGAAACAGTTTCCATTTTTCCCATAGTCACCTATGGATACATAACCGCCCTGATCCCCGATGATTTTTCTTGTAAGGTAAAGTCCCAGGCCAACGCCTTCCTGCAGCATAGCGGCCTGCTTCCCCCTGTAAAACCTTTGAAAGACCGTATTTCTTTCCCCTTCGGAAATACGGCTGCCCTCACTGCATACTTCTATACAGGCATACAGATCGTATGTGTTCATCCGAAGCAGGATCTCCCTGCCCTCCCCATATTTCACAGCATTATCGAGAAGATTAAAAACAGCCTCCAGCGTCCATTTTCCATCCACATGAGCGTGGATATCCCTGTCTCCTTCCAGCAGGATCTCTTTACCCCTCTGTTCCGCCCTGGGTGCCGCCTGGCTGATCGCTTCCAGAATAACCGGCAGAAGCGGCTGTTTTATCGGCTGAACCGTAATGATGTCCGTCTCCAGACGGGCCGCCTTTTCAAAGCCCTCCCCGAACCAGCCAAGCTTTTCCGCCTGCCTGGATATATTGGCAAGAAAAAGCTTCCTGTTCTCCTCCTCCAGATCCGGCATAAGCAGGAAATCACAATACATCCGGATATTGGTAAGCGGTGTATTCATCTGATGCACCAAATCCGCCACCAGGCCGCTGAGCTTTGTCTTAAGCTCCTGCTCCTGCTCTTCATGGCTTTTCATGATTCCATACAGCTTATAGATCTGCGTCTGAAGCTTTCCGGTGAGCGTATCCTCATGGGGATTAAAATAATTTCCGTCCGGCTTTTCTCCCCAATGTCCGTCAATCAGAGACTGTGCACAGTCACAGGCCAGTCTCAGGCTTTTATTCACACAGCCGGACAGCCAGAAGAATCCCCTGAATACTATGATGCATTCCAGAATGCCATAAATAACGCCCCACCACCGTACACCATCCGGCAGCAGGAACAGCAATAGAAAAAACAGAACTGTTATGAATACCTGTGCCGCCAGTATCCTTCGGATGGTCCCGTCAATCCATTCCGAACCCACATCCTCCTCCTGAATTGATTTTACGGACTTTCCTCTTCCATCCGACAGTCCGTTCCCGCCTGCGTACATCCTCATTGTTCCTCCCATTTATAGCCGATTCCGAATACTGTTTTAATCCTGCACGGCTTACCCGGATCCTCTTCTATTTTTTCCCGAAGCCGTCTGATATTCACCGCCAGCGCTTTTTCTTCCACGTAATTCTCCTTGTCATCCCACACCCGGGCAAGCAGCATTTCCCGGGTCAGCACCTGCCTGCGGTTATTCAGGAACAATTCCAGCAGCCGCAGTTCCGTCGGTGTCAGGGCAACCCGGTTTTCTCCAATGACCAGCTCCTTACCGGCAAAATCATATCGAAGGCTGCCATTGCAATAAACCTGACCGTCCCTGTTCCCGCTCCGGTTCAGCACCGCCTGTATTCTGCGCAGAAGGAGGGGGACGGAAAATGGCTTGGTTATATAGTCATCAGCCCCTGCATCAAATCCTGCAATCATATCCTTTTCCGTATTCCTCGCCGTGAGAAAAATAACAGGCACCTGGCTTTCCTTCCGCAGGCAGGGCAGAAAATCCCTGCTGTCGCCGTCCGGAAGGCTCACATCCAGAATAACCAGATCCGGCGCCCCTTCCAGCTGCCCTCTCATTCCGGACAGGCTTCCTGCGGTCTTCACCTGATACCCTTCCCTTGTCAGGGCAAACGCAATGCCGTTTCTTAATATTTCATCATCCTCAACAACAAGTATACGGGCCATATTCTCTCCTTATTCCACCTCCCGCAGCCGCTCCACTACCGGCTTCCTTGTAAGGAAACGGGTCAGCAGTCCCGCCACCAGAACGGATACCAGGCACATAACCACAAGCAGCAGTACACAGCCGGCTGCAAAAATCTTCACAGAAAACCCGGAAACAAATAAAATCGCCTTTCCCAGCATATAACAGAAAAACGCTCCTAAGGGAATAGCCGCAAGCACACTCAGTCCGCTCAGCAGCAGCCCTTCCCGGCACAGCATGGCCCGCATCTGCTTTTTCGTCATTCCCACTGACTGCATGGCAGCAAATTCAATCTTCCGCGATAACACACTGGTAACCAGAGTATTCACAACATTGCAGATACCAATCATACCGAATACGCCCGACAAAAACAGCCCGATAACAATCATGGATGATTTCTCACTGCGCTCGGCTTCCCTCCTCATGACCTTGGATTCTATAGACAGCTGATAGTTAAAACTATCCTGCACTGCTTTCTCCACCTGAGCATATTCCTCTTTTGTCAGTTCTTTTATGGCATCAGCCTGTACGATGCCCACCATGTTCTGATAACCGGAATAAATCTCCTGAAATACCTTGTCAGGAAAAGCCAAAGCTGCAGATGCCAGCAGTCCTGTAGGAAATGGGTTGCTCCGTTCCACCACCGCAAGAACCTCTGCTTCTTTGTCCACATACTGCCCTCTGTCCGGATCGTAAATAGAAAAATGCAGAACCTGCCCCGCATGAATCAGCCCCGCTTCACTGTTCGACTGATTCGTTCCCTGGTTATAAATCACATATCCGCCGTCAGCAAATTTTTCTTCATCCAGACTGCCCTCTATAACATGGATATTCTCTTCCTCCAGATGCAGTTTATCCGCCGGGAATCCCCTGATGGAAAGACGGATATCACCGTTTTCCCTTTCGCTCATCCAACCGGTTCCCAATTTTTCACAACGGATAAATTCTTCCCTGAATTCTTCCGTCATCTTCATTTGCCCGTACCCGGCATCACAGCCTCCAAACTCGTTCACTTCCCAGTCTCTGGCCTGATAATACAGAACTATATCTTTTATAAACGGCAGTTCTGCAAGCTGTGCCAACATATCATGGGAAACAGGCTGATAGGGTTCATCACTGCCCCAAATCATAGCATCCTGGCGGATCCGCACATCGGCAGTATGGTAGCGTTTCACCATATTTTCCACATTGTAGCCCATGGGTAAGGTAAATGCAACCAGAAAAATAATACCGCTCAAGGCGAAGGAAACACCTGCCCACAGCTTCTTTCTTCCCGCTCTTTTTTCCCGATATCTGGCGGCCTCTGTCGGTGAAATCCGCATAGCCAGCCGGTATGCCTTCCTCGCGCTTATATATACGGTAAGCAGGGAAAAGATAACTGCCGAAATAAAAAACATGGGATTCGCCGAACTTCTGTAAAAATCTTTGTAATTTGTCTCTGCCATAACCACGGGGGCAATAAACAGGCCTACCAGATAACCCAAAATCAACCCTGCGGTAATCCCTGCAGCACTAAGCCGGGCCACCTGCCAGTTTAAAAGAGAGCGGATCTGCCTTCCGGTTGTTCCGATTGTCTTAAGCATTCCGAAGAAACGGATATCATTCACAACTGATATATAGAATATATTATAAATAAGCAGATAGCCGCAGAACATGATCATAAGAACAAAAACCAGCACCACAAGCAGGTACAGAACCGTAAAACCGTTATCCATCCGGTATTGGACACCGGCTGCCCCCACTTCCCCTGCTATATCATATAATTCCCCGGGAATCGTATCTTTTATTTCTCCAGGGATGAATTTCACATAAATCCCGGCCGGTTCCTGAAGCATTTGCGGCGCATATTTTTCGGGGAAAGCCTCTGAAGTGTAGATTTCTTCATAAGTATGGGCCAGCCCTTTAATAGGTGAGGTTACGATTCCCGTTATTGTCACGGGGATTTCCTTTTCCACCTGCTGCCCGTCCTCCCAGATAACCGGATGCAGTACCAGCGTATCGCCCACATTGCCTTTGCCGCCCAGCCGTTCTGTCATAGTATCGGACACTGCGATTTCATCCGCCGCCTCCGGCAGTCTGCCCTCCAGAAGAGCTACTTTATTTCTTTCATAATATTCCCGCTGGGGAGCCAGAAGGGCTGTCTTGATTCCCGACATTTCCCGGTTATGCAGACTTCCTATATTGCAGTAGATCACATACGCCGCCCACTCCACCTGAGGCATATCCCTGATTTCCTCATATTTTTCCAGCTCTGCCTTGATTTCTCCGTCCGCCAGGGGGCCGGGAGTAATATCCGTTCCTCTGTTTATGGTATCATAAAAGCTGATCCCTACCGTACACACCATGGTGATCAGCAGGGTGGTAAGCGTAATTCCCAGAATGGCCGTCAGATTGCGCAGCCTATGAGCCCTCATGCTTTCTCTTGCTATTTCCCTGACCGCTTCTTTGTTGGAGTTCTCAAACATCTGCCGTCCCTCCCACAATCCTGCCGTCTTCCATATGAATCGTCCTGTCAGCCAGCTGGGCTATCGCTTCATTATGAGTTATCATGATGACCGTCTGATGAAACCTGGTGCTTGTCATTTTTAAAAGCCCCATCACTTCCGCACTCGTTCGGGAATCCAGGTTTCCGGTAGGCTCATCTGCAAGGATGACAGAAGGCTTGCCCGCAATGGCCCTTGCGATGGCCACCCGCTGCTGCTGTCCTCCTGAAAGCTGATTCGGAAAAGCCTTTCGCTTATCCGAAATCCCCAGCGCCGAAGTGATTCCCCCGATATATTCCTCGTCCACACGGTTTCCGTCCAGACGTATGGGCAGCGTGATATTTTTTTCCACATTCAAAACGGTGACCAGATTGTAGCTCTGGAAAACAAACCCGATATTTCTTCTGCGGAACACCGTCAGTTCTTCTTCCTTCATCCGGGTAATGTCCTGCCCGTCCACCAGGACCGTCCCCTCATCCGCGTAATCCAGGCCTCCCAACAGATTGAGCAGCGTAGTCTTACCCGATCCGGAAGTGCCTACCACCGCAACGAATTCTCCTTTTCTTACCGAAAGCCCCACATGATCAACCGCTTTTACCAGGCTGTCGCCGCTTCCGTAATATTTAACCAGATTATCTGCTTTTACTATTTCCATCCCTCTGTATCCTTTCCTGCCGCCCTGTCCCGACTGCGGCTGTAGCAGGCAGCAGGCAGGGTTATGGGCTTTCTTAGATTACTCTACCATATACTTCTTACAATCCGGTAACAAAGGATAAAGCAATCGCTGGCTTTGTTTTTTCGCAGATACCTGGAATTTACAGATATGCCCCTTTTCCGTTAATCCTCCGTAATCTCACGGATTTTTTCAGCAGGAATCCCGCATATCTCCGCCATTTCTTCTACACTGTGTCCTTCCTTTGCAAGACGGATTACCTGTTTTGCCAGAAGAAGCCCCTGTTCGAAACCTTCTTTTTCTCCGGCTTTCTTTCCCAGCTCAACTCCCTCCTGCCTTGCCATTTCCGCAATCTCTTCCAATGCTTTGCACATATTCACTTCCCCTTTCCCACTATTCGTGTCCTCATTTATCTTCCACCACTTATCCACATGAAGCAGTTCTCTCAGACAATCATATGTTTCATAGGAAACATGGCTGAATTCCTCCGATCTTTCCCGGATATATCTCTTCATTTCCTTCCCGTCTGACGCCATCGACAGGAGCCTGAAAATCAGCTTCAGATCCGTCCGGAAATTCTCCGGATCCACATCGGATGCCTGTACCAGATTCACTTTGTAATTCGTCATGAATGGTTTCATATCTTCAAACTCTTCCGGTATATCCAGTATATCAAATAACTCCCTCGGCCCATCCCATTCCGATGTCCCATAATAAAAGCAAATCGTAACCACCGGCGCCAGCCTGTCCTCAGCCAGCAGGCCCGATAAAAATTCCGCACTGTTATTGTAATCTTTTTCCCGCCGATGCCTGTCCGTCAGTTCTTTTATCTGCCCTGCATAATTCAATGCATCATAAAGCATTTCCCTCACCGGCATGGCATAATGGGTTTTCTCCTGCCCTTCCACGGCAAAAACAGCATAGGTAGTACTGCCGGATGCTTTACAGATAGCATCTCTGTACCGTCTCTCCGATACTTTCTGTCCTTCCTTATCCGGAAAGGTCAGCGCAGATTCTCCCGGCAGTCTTTCAAGCATATCCGCTCTCAGAACCTGTCTTCCGCAGAAAATAGATCCATTAAATAAATCGCTGAAATTCTCCGGTTTCTCCAGAAATTTTTTCACTGCCAAATCTTTTCTCTGTGACATAAAAGCACATCTCCTCCTTATGGTTTGATGATAAATCCAAAAGATATGTGCTTTATACAGATTATTATAGAGATATCCCGATAAAAAAGCAATTCCTTTGGATATAAAAAAGAAAGTAAAAATTGGAATAGTTGGCCGATACGGCCGGTGTAAGAAAGTCTGATGACTCAATAAAGATGTTTATTCTTAAGAATATAATTATGATACTTTATAATTGGCAGACTGTCAATCCCCAGTCTGCCATCCGTCCGGCATTTTATTTTATTTTTATTCTTGTATAGTATTCCTTGTCATCCATGTGGTGGATATATGCCCCATTTTTTTCCTGTACCCGTAAGGATGCCGGATTATCCCTGTTTACCGACATATAAATCTCATCCTCTTTTACCAGTCTGCGCGCTTCTTCCAATGCCTGTGCCAGCCCGCGGGAAGCATATCCCTTCCCTCTGTATTCCTTCTTTATTCCGTATCCGATATGACCGGCCCCCTCTCTGAGAAAATCGTTGAGAAAATGCCTGATTCGGAACATTCCCACGATATGATTATCCTCCCAGAGAAAAAAATCCGTTTCCGGCACAAAGCCCTCCGGCAGCCCGACCCCATTTGAAAAATGAATCATCTCCGGAAGAGCTTTCTGCATAAAATCTTCTTCGGAAATTCCATAATACCTATTTGTAAATCCATTTTCGTCAGCTGGAAGATTCGTGATATAAACATATTCTTCCTGCGCATCCTGTTCATTTACTTTTTTCAAATACAGCATTCCGTTCTCCTTTTTTCCTGTCTGCCTGTGTTATTCTCTCATGATAATCTCAGCGATTTCTTTCGCCTTTTTCCCATTAGCCGTTTCCGGATTCCCCGAATCATTCAGATAAACGGCAAAATATTTATTTTGCTCCCCATTCTGCACAAAACCCACAAACCACCCTTCTCCGTCAGGACCGGTTCCCGTCTTTCCATAAAGTATTAATCCATTTTCTGTATCATTCTGCATGATACTACGCAATATCTGCGTTTCTTCTTCCGTATAGCAACTGCCGCCTTCAAAAATACGGGCAAGTACCTGCACCTGCTCCCAGGGTGAGATACGAAGGGAAGAATCCAGCCAGAAACCGTTCAGCTCAGGAAGCGGATTCACATCCCCGCCCTCCCATTCTGTTATATTACAATTGCCATACCGCAGTTCTTCCAGTTCCTTTTTCACCTCCGCTGATCCCACCGCATCTATCACCTGACGGAAATACCAGATACAAGAGGTTTGAAAAGCTTCTCTGAGGGACAAATCCTTATTCCATGCAGAATTATGATATTGAGTGCCATTGTATTCCATTGCAGTAGTCTCATCCGCAATAACTCCGTTATGCAGCCCCATAAGTGCAGAAATAATCTTAAAAGTAGAATAAGGGGATGCCTGCTCTATACACATCTCTTTATTATAGAAGTAACTGCTGTTATCCTCCGGTACATAAACGGCTGCACAGCCGTTAATTCCCTGAAAAGCCTGGCTGTAGTCCACATCCACTTTTTTCTCTTCTGCTATGTCAATCGACACAGCTTCTGAAAGGCTTTCCTTCACCGACTCTTCTGTTATATCCGGCTTCTCCTCATTTTCCTGCTGCCCGGCACCTGTCTCTTCTCCGCTGCCTACCCCTTCTCCACTCAATGCCCCTGTCTCCTGAGCCTGTTCTGCTTTTCCCACACATCCGCTCATGCTGATTATGCATAAAAGAAACAGTAAACACCCTATAAAGCGTAATCCTGTATAACTGCCTGTTTTCACTTCCGATATCCTCTTATTTTTCCCAGCGCCGCCTTCTGTCTTTCCTTATGAACTGCCAAATATTGATGCGATTCCATAAATTCCTGAAACTCCTCTTCACCCAGCCAGAAGAAAAAATCGTGTCCCCCTCCTGAAGGCGAATCCTGTCCTTATCCCCGGCGGCCTTTATTCCCTTATCCGTAAGCCACAAAAGTTCCTCTCCATTTTACCCTCTGCCGCCCTCAAAGTCACTTGTTTTTTCCCTCCGGGAGAGTATAATTTTAACAGATATCTCTTCCCGAAAGGAGTAATAAAATGGCAGTCTATTACAGCATCCGTCCGCAGCTGGCGGAAATCCCCGCTCCCGAAAACGAATACTCCCAATCCAGCCTTCCCCATATAATAATCATGACTCCCGAAGAAGCCACCAACGGCACATTTCTGCAGACAAATATGTACGCAAAGCTGGAGCATTCTCAGGAGGTCCGTTTCTGTAAAGCGGAAGCTCATAAGGATTTTTTATACGGCACCTTTGTTATTCCTCCAAAAAGCAATAACAGGGAAAAAATTGCCTTCCGTTACCTTATCGCAAAGGACCGGATTGTCTTTATTGAAGACGGCGGTTTTGTAAAACACATGATAGATAAAATGCAGCAGGCCATCCTCCGGGAGAATCCGGGTATCGGCTTTTTCTTTTCCGATTTTCTCGATATGCTGATTTCGGAGGATTTGCTTTACCTGACCGAAATAGAAAACCAGATAGCTCATCTGGAGGACGAGGTACTTGCAGGCACTCTTGAGAATTTCAATCACAAAATCATGGCCTGCCGCAGAAAAATCCTCGTCTGTTCCCATTACTATCTGCAGCTTTCCGATATCAGCAATATTTTACAGCAAAATGATCATGGTTTTTTCACCCGGAATGAACTGGCTTCCTTCCGTCTTTTCAGCGAGCGGGTGGGCCGGCTGCATGAGGAGGCCCTTATGCTCCGGGAATATTCCACGCAGCTCCGGGAGGTCTACCAGGCCCAGATTGACATCCGCCAGAATAAAATCATGAAAATCCTGACCGTGGTTACCACCATTTTTCTGCCACTCACACTGATTGTGGGCTGGTACGGCATGAATTTCAAATATATGCCGGAGCTGAACTGGAAATATGGCTATCTTGCGGTAATCCTGCTGAGCGCGGTCATCGTCTTTTTCTGTGTGCGGATATGCCGGAAAAAACATTTTCTATAACAGTTCCCCGCCTTCCAGCGCATCTTCTTTCCAATCCAATAAAAAATCCCCATCCAATCACGGCTGCCCACCTTAAACAGATGGTTCAGCAGTCCGATGATCGGATGAGGATCTTGTTACCGGTATTTTATGCCTTTACCGCTCCACTGTTCCGTTCAAACAGCTTCTTAATTCCCTGTACAGCCACAATCACTCCCAGAATCAGAAGTAAAACAGCAAATATAAGCTGGAGGGTATTGCCCAGGCTCAAACCGGTTGTAATAAATGCATTTCCCAGTTTAAAAATAGTCATTCCCAAAGCAGTAAAGGTAACAGCCATCATAAACACCATGGGAATCCACAGCATGGCGCCCTGCCTTTTGGTCCGTTTCAGGAAAACGGCACAGGCTATCAGAGCCAGAACAGACAACAGCTGGTTTGCGGAACCAAACAGCGGCCATATTTCCGCATATCCCACCTTTGCAAGCAAGTATGCCAGTATCAGCGTAATCGCGGTGGCAAAATACTTATTCGTCACTACCTTAAGGAAAGGGCTCATGTTTTCTTCATCCGTATCGTCATCCATGAAAAACTCCTGGAAGGAAAGACGGCCTACGCGGGCCACGGAATCCAGGGATGTCAATGCAAACGCGGAAACAGCCAGATTGATTAAGGTGAATACCAGGCTATAAGGAAGGCCTGCCGCCGTCAGGAAATTGGCAATCGCCCCTGCGAAAATCTGAGGCTGTGTGGTAAGCCCCTGAGCCGCCGCTTCCCCCTTGGCAAAGGAGGCCACTGCAATCAGGGCAATAATTGCCAGCATGCTTTCCATCAGCATGGCGCCGAAGGATACCGGAAGCATATTTTTCTCATTTTTAATCTGCTTGGAAGCGGTTCCCGAGGATACCAGGGAATGGAAACCGGATACCGCGCCGCAGGCAATGGTAACAAATAAAATAGGGAACAGATACTGCCCATCCACATGGAAACCGGAAAAAGCTTCCAGATTACATGCCGGGTTAGCTACAAAAATACCGACTACAGCCGCTGCGATCATAAATACAAGCAGATAACTGTTCAGGTAATCGCGGGGCTGGAGCAGCGCCCATACGGGAACAACACAGGCTACCATGATATAAAGGAAAATGATGATGTGCCATACTCCCCTGCTTAAAAAGATGGGGAATTTCAGCCCTACTGCCACAGCAACAACCAGCATGGCTACAGCGATAACTGTATTTAACCATTTAGGAAGCTTTCCATATTTTAAAAGCATGCCCAATGCCACCGCTTCTATAATAAAAAGCATGGAGGTCGTGGCTACAGCGCCGTTTGCGGTCACCTTCATAAGCTCACCGGCTTCATTCGCCGCAAACCCGTTAAAGGTTCCGGCAACCACATCGGCAAAAGCAGCAACCACCAGAATACAGAACAGCCAGCAAAAGAGCAGGAACAGTTTCTTTCCCAGCTTACCGATATACTCTTCAATTATGTACCCGATGGTACGTCCTTTATTTTTAACAGAGGCATACATGGAGGCAAAATCCTGAACCGCCCCAAAAAAGACACCGCCTATTAAAATCCACAGCATAACAGGAAGCCATCCGAACAATGCCGCCTGTATAGGCCCGTTGATAGGCCCCGCACCGGCTATGGATGCAAATTGATGCCCGAATACCACGTTGGTATCCGCAGGGACATAATCCACACCGTCTTCCATTTCATAAGCCGGAGTCTTTGCATTGGGATCGATTCCCCATTTTTTCTCCAGATACCGCCCATACAAAAGATAGGCTCCTCCTAATACTACGATGGCAATAACCATCATGAGAATTCCACTCATTTTCTACCTCTCTTTCCGCTGCCGGCGGCAGCTCTCCTCATTGATAAGATGTACACAAACAATACAGCCTAAGGGAAACCACAAAAAAACCTCCACAGTCCCTGAGGACTGCAGAGGCGGAATTCATCCGTGGTACCACTCTGCTTGCCGCATAAAAATAACGGCCGCTCGTTTTCTGCTGTCTTTGGTTAACAGCATCTCCGTTAACGTAGAGAACCCGTCCCAACCTACTCGTAATGCTTTCAGCGGGATGCTCCAGGGTGATGTTACAATGGATACCATACCGCCTTTCACCAGCCGGCGGCTCTCTGTCATGATACTGCCCATGTAATTTATCCCATTCACTGCATTTTTTATGTTATTAATGTTTTACCACGTTACTGTAAAAAGGTCAAGCAAAAACTTTTTTTACGCACACTATCTCACTCTCACATGATGCTTCAGTATAAAGTTCTCATCGGAGGAGCAAAGGTACATGATACCCTCTATAAACCCAACGATGGCAGGAATATAGGTCCAGCAGAAGCAGATATACAGAATACCCATTCCCACCTTGCCCATATAGAATTTATGTATCCCGAATGTCCCTAAAAAGATGCCGAGAAGGCCTGCACAGAGCTTGCTCTTTACCGGCCAGGAAGGATCAATGGCGGGATTGTTATAATAACCGGGCATAGGCTGCTGATAGCCCTGGGGCTGCGGCGGAACCTGATAAACCTGGGGCTGCGGCTGTCCCTGATAGGGATTCGGCTGGGGACCTCCCTGGAAATTGCCGTATCCCGGTCCCTGCTGATAACCGTCTCCATAAGCCGGGCCTGACTGATAACCGCCCTGCTGTGCTCCGGCATCCGGCGGCACTGCCGACTGCTGAAAAGAAAGTCTTTCTCCGCAGTATTTACATTCTGCTGCACCCGCATCCACAGGCGCCCCGCACTGGGGACATCTTAATTCATTCATAATAAAACCCTCCGTTACTCATATTTTACTACGCTTTATCCTTTTTTCCCAATCCAATTACAGGGAATATTTACTGTATCTTCCTTCCGCACTCATAGCAGAATTTAGCGCCCGCCGGAAGCTTTGCCCCGCATTCGCATACTCTTTCCAGGAGGCTGAACCCGCATTCATCACAGAACTTGGCATCCCCGTCATTTTCTTTTCCGCAGCTGGGACAGCGTTTTTTCTCCACCTCCAGCTTTGCTCCGCAGGTATTGCAGAACTTGCTTCCCTGTACGGATTTTTCCCCGCATTTCGGGCAGATCACCATCTGTCCGGGATTTATCCGGGGAGCCATCTCCCCTGCCGCCTGGGCCACGTTCATCCCGACCCCTGCGCCGATTCCTCCTGCGGCAAAAGCGCCTGCCACTCCGTTATTGTTATTGGCCGCACCCTCGTAAACATCAAAGCTGCGCTTCGTCACATAACGGCCGTCCCCCATGATTTCAAAAGCGGCCTTATCTTCCAGGATTTTATTGATTTTTGCAAAATCATCATCAGGGAAATTTATGGACTGTACAAAGAAATTAACCACGTTGAATCCGTATTTCTGGAATTCCCCGGAAATTTCCTCCCTGCATTTATCAGAGATATCATCCAGATGGGCCGAGATTTCCAAAGCGGAGATCTTCTCAGCCAGAATCATCTCAGAAATGATGGATTTCACTTTGGTGACCACCATTCCACGATAAAACAGCTTGATTTTATCAAAGCTGACAATATCATTCTGATTCATGGAGCCGATCAGTTCACGGAAAAAGAGGCTGTAATCCATGAGTTTAAGACCCATCTGCCCAAAGGCCCGGATCCTCAGCTTCACAAAATATTTAGGATCGATCAGCTGGATCGGATCCGATGTCCCCCAGGGTATATCCAGCTTGGTCTTGGTATTGATGAAATAGACCTCTGCCGTAAAGGGAGTATTCCCGCCGTAGGGAAGATTAAATATATGGAACAGGACAGGAAGATTATCCGTATCCAGAATATAAGAACCCGGATAAAATAAATCACAGACCTGGCCGCCTTTTACAAAAACAGCCACCTGCCCTTCATTAACAATCAGCCTGGTGCCAAAAACCAACGTGTCGGACGGAAACTTGTATACAAGCCAGTCTCTCGAACGCAGACCATCGAATTTTACGACATCAATAATCGCCATGTATGCTTACCTCCATATGTTGTGCCGCCTAACTGCTTCTTGCTTTATTTTAACATATATAGAGTAAAGAACAAGGCTTTTTTACCGATAATATACAGGCCGTACCGTGCAGCAGATACACGACGCGGCCTGAACAGCTGCTCTGCCGTTACAAGGTTTCCAGCATCTGCGCCGCATTTTCCCCGGGCTTCACCTTGGTAAAGGCTTCTTTGATAATCCCCTCTTCATCAATGAGATAGGTGGATCGCACCACTCCCATTACCTTTTTCCCGTACATATTCTTTTCCTGCCAGACATCATACTTCTGTATAACCTCCAGCTCCGGATCCGAAAGAAGGGTAAAAGGAAGACCATATTTATCCGCAAATTTCTTATGGGATGCCACGCTGTCCTTGCTTACACCCAGCACAACAGCACCCTTTTCCCTTATCTGCGGGTACATGTCCCCAAAAGAACAGGCCTGTGTGGTGCATCCGGGCGTGTTATCCTTCGGGTAAAAATAGAGAATCACCTTTTTTCCCAGAAAATCCTTCAGGGAGACTTCCTCTCCGTCCTGATTCTTCAAAGTAAATTCCGGCGCTTTTATTCCTGTTTCAAGCATAACTGCTACCTCCTGTAAATCATCCATTTCTTTCCCTTACCATAACATACCTCTTTATCTCTGTGCAACATGCATTTACAGACGCTTCACCGCATCCATTGCCAGCGCGGAGCGTTCACATTCCTCCGCATTCAGTGTGATCTGCCAGCATAACGGGCTTCCCTTCATATACTCCGCCGCATAGCTCAGTCCCGATAGGACTCCGCGTTCTTCTTCAGGCCCTCCAGCCGGTTCAGCGCTTCATACAGGGTATCATCCCTCTTGGCAAAATGGAGCCGTATCAAATGATGCACCTCTTCCCTGAAAAAGCTGGAGCCAGGCACCGCGCCCACACCCACTTTTTCCGCCATCCATTCACAAAACCTCACATCATCCCTCACACCGAATTCCGAGACGTCCACCAGCACATAATAGGCTCCCTGAGGCTCTGTAAAGGTAAGCCCCAGGTCTTTCAGTCCGCCGATAAACAAATCCTTCATGTGGGTATAATGCCTGCGAAGCTCATAATAATACTCATCCGGAAAAGCAAGCCCCACAACGGCCGCTTCCATCAGCGGTGCTGCCGCTCCCACCGTAAGAAAATCATGTACCTTTTTGATCCGTCCGGCAATATGAGGCGCCGCGATCACATAGCCCAGACGCCAACCTGTAATAGAATACGTTTTGGAAAGGGAACTGCAAATGATTGTCCTTTCGCTCATTCCCGGAAGCGAGGAGAGATAGGTATGCTTACAGGGTTCATATACAATATGCTCATAAACCTCATCCGTAATGACATAGACGTCATATTTCACCGCCAGATCCGCGATAATCCGAAGCTCTCCATAGGAAAATACCTTTCCGCAGGGATTGGAAGGATTACACAATATCAGCGCCTTCGCCCCCTGCCGGAAGGCCTGTTCCAGTTCTCCCACATGGAAGGAAAAGGAAGGAGGCTTCAGCGCTACATATATCGGTTCCGCGCCCGCCAATATCGTATCCGCCCCGTAATTCTCATAGAACGGGGAAAAAATAATTACCTTATCCCCCGGATTCGTCACCGCCAGCATAGCCGCCATCATGGCCTCCGTACTGCCGCAGGTTACGACAATCTCCTCCTCCGGATCCACTCTCACCCCGGAAAAATGCTCCTGCTTTGCCGCCAGGGCCTCCCTGAAATTCTGTGCGCCCCAGGTCAATGCATACTGATGCGGGCCTTCCTTCGCCGTCTGTGCCAGTCTGTCCGTAACAGCCTCCGGCGGATCGAAATCCGGGAAACCCTGGGACAGATTAACCGCCCCGTACCGGTTGGATATTCTCGTCATCCTGCGGATCACCGAATCCGTAAATCCGGCTGTCCTGCTGCTCAGTTCTTTCATCGTCACTCCTGTCCGTGTGCATCGGCACACCTGTAATCTTTTATACGGGAAAGCCCTTTATTTCCGGTCCTCTTCCCCTGAACTTCTATTCCCAGGCCGGAAGGTAAGAACCTTTAAAGGCTTCCTTATACACCTCTTTTACCGCTTCCGTCTGATATGCTTCCACAATCCGCTTATACACCTCATTATCCGCTTCTCCCTTACCTGCCGCAATCAGATTCACATAATTTTTTCCTTCATATATATCAACACTGTCCTGAAAAATGGAATCCTTCCCGGGATTCAGCCCGTTATCCAGGGCATAGTTACAGTTTACCACAGCTATCGCCACATCGGGAAGAAGCGCACATACATTAGCGGCGTCCACCTCCACCAGCTCCAGCTGCAGAGGATTATCCACAATATCCGCAGCCTCCGGGCTGTCCCCCGCCTTCTTATCCAGAGCTATCAGGCCTGCTGCCTCCAGTACCTTCAGGGCTCTTCCTTCATTGGAGGCATCTCCGGGAACAGCAACCTTACTGCCCCTTTGCACCTGGCTCACATCGGTAAGATTCCGGGAATAAATATTCATAGCCGAAATAAAGGTATCTCCGATTGCCTCGATTTCATAACCATAGCTTTCTATTTCCTTATTCAGATAAGCATAATGCTGAAATGCATTTAAGTCAATTTCTCCTCCTGCAAGAGCCGCGTTTGGCGTGGAATAATCCGTAAATGTAACCAGCTCAAGGTTTATCCCCTCCTTGGCAAGCTCTTCCTTCACCGGATCCCACATTTCCTGGGCTTCCCCCACCACTCCGATTGTAACAGTTCTACCGCTCCCCTCCGCTGACGCCTGTTTTCCACAGGCCGATATGCCTGATGCTAATAATATCCACAAAAAAACTAACGCTGTCTTTTTCATAATTTCTCCTCCTGTCTGCGGCCGGGCCGCAGATTCCTATGCAGAAGCCGCTCCATCATTCCGGGCCTTCCGTGTTTTCTCACACCATGTCACTGCCAGTTCAAAGTTTTCCCTCATAATCCTGCAGGATTCCCCGAATTTTTCCTTCTCTTCCTCCGTCAGCTTCAGCTCCACTACTTCCTTCACACCTTTTCTTCCCAGAACAGCGGGAACCGAAGCATAGACACCGTGCTGCCCGTATTCCCCGTTTAACAGGGTAGATACGGGAAGAATGGTTCCCTTATCCTCCCAGACAGCCCTCACCACCTCTGCCAGCGCGGCTCCGATGCCAAATTCCGTACTTCCTTTTCCCTCAAGTATGATCCAGCCGCCTCCGCGGACTTCTCCGGCCAGTAACTCCCAGTCGATACGGCCATATTTTTCCTTGTTTTCCTCTCTGAGCTCCGAAAGAGCCCTTCCCTGTATGGAAACCGTTGACCAGGCCGCGATCTGGCTTTCCCCATGCTCTCCCAACGCATAGCCTTCCGCATCCTCTATGGAAACTCCCACCGCCTCTGCCGTCACCCTGCGGAGTCTGGCGGAATCCAGAGCGGTTCCGGTAGATATTATTTTACCGGCAGGCCAGGAAAGCAGGTACTGCAGATAATGGGCGATCACATCGGCCGGATTGGAAATACTCACCAGTATTCCATGAAAACCGGACTGCCGGATTTCTTCTGCAACATCCCTGATAATCGCCGCCGTAGCCGCGAGCGTATCCATTCTCGTCTCTCCCTTTGCCTTATCCGGATTGGTTCCCACCGCAATTACCATCACATCCCCGTCCCCGGCATCCTTGTAATCTCCCGCTTTTATTTTTACCGGATAAGGCAGATAAGCCGCCGCATCCCCGATATCCAGCGCCTGTGCCGCTGCTTTTTCCCTGTCGATATCAATCAAGACTATTTCTCCGGCCAGCCCCTGGGAGGCGAGGGCATAAGCCGCATGGGAGCCCACATGACCCGCTCCTATAATGATTACTTTTCCTGCTTGTTTCATCGTTTCTTCCTCCTGTCTTAAAATCAATGTGTATGCTTCTTCGCCGCCATATTCCCTGCCAGCTGTATCACGCTCACCAGACCGGCCAGTACCAGGATGGATGCCAGCGTCACATCTGTCTGGTTTCTCTGATAGCCGAAACGTATGGCAAAATCCCCCAGGCCTCCTGCTCCCACCGCCCCTGCCATGGCCGTCAGGCCGATAAGGCTGATTGCGGTAATCGTGACCGCACGGACAATTCCCGGAATGCATTCCTTCAGATATACCCGGAAAATGATCTCCACGGGACTGCTCCCCATGGACAGGGCCGCTTCCACAAGCCCCGGATCCATTTCCGCCAGAGCCGATTCTATCTGCCTTGCAAAAAAAGGAATCGTGCCGCATACCAGCGGTACAATGGCTCCCTCCACCCCGATGGCCGTCCCTGAAATCAGTCTCGTCAGCGGAATCAGTGCGGCCAGAAGGATAATAAATGGAATGGATCGGAAAAAGTTAATGATTTTATCCAGAACCTGATAAAGAGCCCTTGCCTGGAGAATACCTCCCTCCTTCGTTACCGTAAGCACCACACCGAGAAACAGCCCTCCCACAAAGGCTATCGCCCCCGCCCGGCCTGTCATGCGCAGGGTATCCAGAATACTTCCATAAAAATCCGGCAGCTTTGCCATCACATTCCCGAAATATGTATTAAGAAACTCTTGCATCCGCCAATACCTCCACTCCTACTTTTTTCTCCCGCAGGAAATCCACTGCACGCCTGATATTTTCTCCGCTTCCGCTGACAATGGCAACCAGCCCGCCTATGGGATTCTCACCAATCAGTTCTATATTTCCGAATATAATATTTACATTCAGGAAAAAATCCCTGGATATTTGTGACACCAGCGCTTCCGATGTATTTTTATGAAGATAGCGCAGCCGCAGGATACATTCCCCTTCATTCAAACGGATAATTTCCGCTTTTTCTTCCAGGTAAGTATAGATTCTGGAAAGATTGGAAGCGTTGTTTACAAAATCCCCGGTGATTTTCTCATGAGGGTCGGAAAAGATATCAAAAACCTCTCCCTCCTCTACGACGCTGCCGCCTTCCATGACCGCCACCCTGCCGCAGATCTCCTTCACTACCTGCATTTCATGAGTGATAACCACAATGGTGACCCCCAGCTTACGGTTAACCTCCTGAAGCAGCCGCAGGATTGCCGTGGTGGTCTTGGGATCCAGCGCGCTGGTGGCTTCGTCGCAAAGCAGGATATCCGGCTCGTTTGCAAGCGCCCTGGCGATGGCTGCTCTCTGCTTCTGCCCTCCGGAAAGATGTGAGGGATAGGCTGAGGCCTTATCCTCCAGGCCCACCAGGTTCAAAAGCTCTTCCACCCTCTTCTTTATCTCCTGTCTGGTCAATCCCTGGTGTTTCAGCGGATATGCCACATTTTCATATACATTACGGGATGCGAATAAATGGAACTGCTGGAATATCATCCCGATCTTTCTGCGCTGTTTCCTCAGGGATTTCCCTTTAAGAGCGGTGATTTCCGTATCCCCGATCCATATCCGCCCCCTGTCAGGTCTTTCCAGCAGGTTAATGCACCTGACCAGCGTGGATTTCCCGGCCCCTGAATATCCGATTATGCCGAAGATCTCTCCTTTTTTTATATGCAGGCTTACCTCTTTAACGGCCTCTACCTGCTTTCCGTTTCCGCGGAAGGTTTTGCTGACATTCTCAAAGCGAATCATGTATGGCTCCTTTCTGACTGACAATCAAATGTACAAAAAAACAGCGGCTGCGCTTTTTATCTGCGCATCCGCTGTCCCTGTTCTATCCGTTCACATAAGGGAAAACTCAGCCTCCGTACCTGCGTACGGCCGTTTTCATGCGCACTTTATTAAGCATGCCTTCCATCCTGCACATGCCCATACATCCCATATTCGCCATATTCATAACAAAACTATCTGCTCGCATAATCGTTCCCTTATCCTTTCTTCATTCTTCCTGTATCAATAAGGCAGCATAGACCGGTTGCTCTACGTTCAATTTTTCTCGTGCCGACCTTATGCTGTTATTATAACAGCCCATAAAAATAAGTGTTAATATGGAAAACCAATATTCCGTTATAGGCAAAACCTATAGCAGTTTATCCTTATAAGCCAGCAGTTCCTCGATATATACCCTTCCGATACGGCTGATTCCGGCTCCTTTTCTGCGGATATAGCCAATCCTCATTTTCTCGCTTTCCGCAAGGGGCACCGCTTTGTAATCGGCTCCGTTCAGTTCCTCACAGATAATGCCGGAACAAAGGGTATAGGCATTCAGCCCGACCATCAGGTTCAGGAGAGTAGCCCTGTCATCGGCCTTTATTATTTTCTTGTATTCATAAGTGCTCTTCATTTCTTCTGCCAGATAAAAGGAATTGTTTTTTCCCTGATCAAAGGCAAGACAGGGATACTCCTCCAGCTGATCCATGGAAATAACGGCCTCTCCTGTGAGAGGATGGCCGCTCCATAAATAAACATACGTATCACATTGGAACAATTCCGTAAATTCCAGACTGTTTTCCCGCAGCAGCTTACTCATCACCTGTTCATTAAAATCATTCAGATACAGAATTCCTATTTCACTGCGGAAATTTCTAACATTCTCAATCACCTCATGGGTTTTGGTTTCATGGATGGCGAATTCGTATTGATCCATTCCCACTTTTTTCACCATCTCCACAAAGGCCTTTACAGCAAATGTATAATGCTGCATGGAAACACTGAATTTTTTCTTGGATTCCTTATCCAAATATTTATTGGTGAGCAGACGGTACTGCTCCGCCACCTGCCTTGCGTAACCCAGGAATTCTTCCCCTTCCGGCGTGATCACAATTCCTCTGTTGGAGCGCAGGAAAATATCCAGCCCGATTTCCTCCTCCAGCTCCTTTATGGTTCCCGACAGGCTGGGCTGGGAAATGAACAGACGTTTAGCCGCCTCATTCATGGAACCACAGTCCGCTGTCATTATCACATATCTTAATTGTTGAAGTGTCATGTCTTTTTCCTCCGCCGGTGCTCTGTCCGTCTGTTTATCCTGTTTCAGACGTCCGAAACAGCTTTCTGCTGTAAGCAGTATACCATATCCAGCCTTTTGCGGCATACCTTTTCCAGAACGGCTCTTTCGGAAAAACTATCATTATGCGCAAAGGAAAACAGGCCTTCCGAAGTATCATCACCGGAACGCCTGCCTGATTTTTCAGTTATCTTTTATTCCTCCCTGTCTGAAACAAACAGACTATACGAATTACTCTGCCATGAAGTAACTTCCGCAATGCTGTCCTTATATTCCGTCAGACAGCCCAGCATTTTTTTCCTCATCCTGCGGAGCACATGAACAAAGCCCTGTAATTCTGCCAGATTATAAAGTTCTGCTGGATCACTTTCCATATCATACAGTTCATCCTGTCCGAATGGATTATACACATATTTCCACTTTCTGGTTCGCACCATCCGGCTCGTAAGAAGGGTGGACTCATAACCGTTAAATTCACTGAAGGATTCCTGCCGCCAGTCCTGCGGTACTTTTCCCTCCAGCATAGACATCAACGATTTTCCCTGTACCTCTTCCGGCACAGGACATCCGGCGGCATCCAGAAAGGTAGGCATCAAATCAACCGTATTCACAAATGGATTCATGGTAATTCCTTCCTCCTTGCCAGGACAGGATATAATCAACGGAATATGATGATCTTCTTCATACATATTGAAACCTTTATTGAATAACCTGTGGGATCCCAGCATGTCCCCATGATCTGTGGAAAAAACAACCATGGTATCCTCAGCAAGGCCAAGCCGCTCCAATTTACTCATAATCTTTCCCACCAGACTGTCCAGGTAACTGCAGTAACCCCAATATGCCGCAATTACCTTCTGCCAGTCTTTCCAAGTCAGCTGTGCCGTATTCCATCTCATGAGTTCCTTCTGCTGGACTGTCGGTTTGTCTCGGAATGTTTCGTTGAAATTCTCCCATCGTGGTACATCCTCAGGCCTGTAACTGTCACAGAAGGGTTTCGGAACCGCATAAGGAAAATGAGGTCCATGAAAAGCCGCACATATCATAAAAGGCTTTTCTCCTCCGGCAAAATCTTCCAGCATACGGCAGGCTCCAGCAGCCACCCAGCCATCATGATGATCCTCCGCACTGAGAACAGACGGGCCGCAGAAAGCCGCATCTTCGCCCCATTCCAGATGCTGGACCTCACTGACTCCCATATCATAATCAATCCCTTTCTTTTTCAGATACTTATCATAATCTCTATCTGTATCCCAGGCATCAAAGCTCCAGACCTCCTTATTTCCTTCCTCCGGAAGATGCCATTTTCCTATATATCCTGTTTGATATCCCCCCTTTTTCAGATAATGAGAATACCCTTTCCACCTCAGTACCTGGCGATCAAATACACCGTTAAAGTTTCCCATATTGGAAAGCTGGCCATGCATATGTGGGTATAGTCCCGTTACAATGCTCGCTCTTGCCGGTGTACAAAGGGCATTCACTGAATATGCACTTGTAAAATTGGTTCCATGTTTAGCCAGGCGATCAATTTCCGGTGTTCTGCATACCGGCGCTCCATTACAGGATAATGCGTCAAAACGCATTTGATCTGTGAGTAAATATAAAATGTTCATTATTTTTCCCTTCTGCTATTTATTTTTTCCCGGTACCTATCCCTTAACAGCCCCTGCCGACAGTCCTGCAACAATATTCTTCTGTATTAATATGTATAATATCAGTATCGGCAGCATGGTCATAATAAAAGAAGCAAAGGCCAGATTATAATCAAAGGAATACTGTGACTTGAAATTGTACTGGAACAGCTGCAATGTCCAGCTTTTCGTACTTCCATTCAGTATGATTAAAGGAAGCTGAAAATCATTCCAGATAAACAGAGAATCCTTAATTAACAAAGTGGACAGAATAGGTTTTAAAAGAGGGAACACAACCCTGAAATAGGTTGCACCATAACTGCTCCCATCCATATACGCCGCTTCTTCAATTTGTTCAGGTACCGATTTAAGATAACCTGTTATGAGAAAGACCCCCGGCGGTGTGGTAGCTGCCAGATATAAAAATACCATTCCCAGCTTAGACATCAGATGAAGTTGGCTCATCATCTGAACCAGAGATACCATTCTGACCTGAAATGGGACAAAAAGTCCACACACAATAAAAACATATAAAAAGCGATAATATTTTCTATTATTTCGCTGAATACTGTACGCGGCCATGGGCACAATCAACAGTTCCACAATTACCGAACAGACCAGTATAACCGCCGTATTTAATATATACCGGAAATAATAACTCTTATTTATTACTGATATAAAATTGCCCAGAAAAAATGAGGATGGAAGGGCAAAAAAACTGCTTCCTGATTCCTGAGGCGTCTTAAATGCCGTAACTATAGTCACATACATAGGAAAAATAATCAGTATAATCCCCGGAAGCAAAGCCAGAAGCACAAGCAGATTTTTTCCTGTTTTCTTCATATTAATCCTCATAAAGTTCCTCCTTCTTCCTGCCCGCTTCATGACTCTTTTGCCTCAACAAGGCTCATAACCCGTATTTGCAGAAAGCCAAATAAAGCTATCAGAATAAACAGTACTACAGAGTTAGCTACGGCATAACTGTAGTTAAAACTCTCAAAAGCAGTCTGATATATAAAAGTACCTATTGAATTGGTAGAACCTGCTGGTCCGCCGCCTGTTATGGCTAAAATATAATCAAAAACCAGGAAACCATCTTTAACTGCCAAAACAAGCACAATAGTAAGGGTAGGTGCAAGGAAAGGAAGAGTTATACTTAAAAACCGCCGCCACCATCCTGCCCCGTCGATTGCGGCTACCTCATACAATTCCTGTGATATGGATTGAAGTCCTGCTATTATTATCACGGTAGGTATTGCCACTGCCTGCCATATATTGGCTATTAGAATCGCCCAGATAGCAGTGCGGGTATCTGAAACAAGGCTTTTGCTCAAAATACCGATTCCTGCCGCTTTTCCTAATGCAGGCAAAGCCCTGTAATAAATCTCATTAAATATCAGTCCGATAATAATCGGACTCATAACCGCCGGGAAAAAATAAATAGTTTTAATAAATTTAATTCCTTTTACCTTTTGATTCAGCAGCAGTCCTAAAAACAGGGAAATCAATAAAATCAGAAGACTAAGCAAAACCGCATACTTAACTGTAAACAGAATAGACGAATAAGATTTTCTGTCCCTTAATATCTTCATATAATTTTCCATACCGATAAACTGAAATCCCTTTGCGATACCATTCCAATCTGTAAAGCTGTAATAAAGTCCCAGAATCAGTGGTAAAATAAAAAAGATCCCATAACACAAAACAGCCGGCAGAGAAAACAAAAAGAATGTGACCTGCTTTTCTTTTTTTCTCATAAATATCTCCTTACCTCGGGATAATTTCATCCAATGATGAAATTATCCCGTTTTTATTCTGATTTCAAGGTTATACTATCATTTATAAAAATCCGGAGTTATCATATTCACATCCTTCAGGTAACCTTCCAAATCCTCATTCAGCAGCATAGCTGATATATAATCCATCAATGTCGTATTATAATTAACAGGCCACATATTGGACATCATTTCATAAACATCTCCCTGGTCAATCATCTGATAGGCATCCTCAAACTCAGAAATAGTATTTTTCACCCCGGTAATACAGGACATTGAGCCATCCGCATCATTAAAAACCTGGGCGTTTTCCGGCGCAGATATAAATTCCAGAAACTCTTTGGCTCCATCTATATTTTTACTTCCCTCCGGGATACACAAACCTATATCAATGTTCATAGAAAGATATGATTTTTGCCCTTCTTCTGCCGGCATAGGGATGAACAAGAATTCCAGATCCGGGTTCACTTTTTTTATATTAGGATAAGCCCACGTTCCCTGAAAAAAGGCAATTCCTCTGCCATTAGCAAAATCATCACACATCTGAGGAAAACTGGTACCGAAAGGATCATCCTGTGAAAAGGAAAACAGTTCCAGCATCTGCTGAGCGGCTCTGACAATTTCCGGAATATCCTCCGCTCTTTTTTCCCCACTTCCTATAGCCGCAAAATCGGCTGCAAAATCATTTTCTGAATTCATGTACAGCTGTCCCAGTAAACGATCCATCATCTGCCACAGTGTCCAGGTATCCTTGCACGCAAACAGAAATTTACCGTCCTCCTTATCTGCAGTCTTTTCCAATAATGCAATCAACTCCTCATAAGTCTCCGGTATGGGAAGACCATAAGTATCCAGTAATTCTTTGTTTAAATAGACTCCCATAGTATTTATAGTTAACGGCAGAGCATATATCTTCCCCTCTTCCGTTTTTGACATTTCCAGAATACTCGGATTGACATGGTTCAAATAATCATCTCCGGTAAGCTCCAGTATCTGACCGCTTTGGGCAAGTACTTCAAAATCAGGCCTGAGCGGAAAATGATTGAACAGATCCGGATATTCCTCACTGCTGAGACGTGTAGTCAATACAGTATACGTATCAGGCAGATTGACCTGCTCCACATCAATATCCTGATTCTCTTGTTCAAATAAATTGATTACTTTCTCGTATGCATCAACACTTTCCGGCTTACCCTGCAAAAATTCCACATGCACCTTCCCCATACTGCCTCCGCTGTCCGCAGTTTCTGCAGCCGTCGCTTCTATATTTCCGTTCTTGCCGCCTGCTATTTCCATATCCGCTGCATTTCCGCATCCAAGAAGTCCTGCTGTCAGTAAAAGAATTATCATAATTCCAGCTTTTTTCATAAAACCATCCTTTCTCCCATTGGTAAGTTCTACCATACCCACATTTTTCTCCACCTACATCGTTAAAAGCAATTGACATATTTTCATGCAATATATACAATGAATATGTCACAGTAGTTATAGCTCTATATAAAATATTTTATATTGTATCTACAATATAATTGATTTTACAGAAAAAACAAACGAATAAATACCTATAATAGGTGGATTTTTCCGAGGTATCATATGTTTCTTGAATTAAAAGGCGTCCCACAATTTGTAGACTGCGGAAAGCTGGTATCAACCCTCCCTTTCCTTCACGCAGATCGTACCAATGCTGAATATCTCCTGCTGATGGGAATAAAAGGAGAACTTCATATTCGTGTCGGGGAAATCCCATGCACCATCACACCCAGGGATATCATGATTATTCTTCCCGGGACTCCCATATCCGGACTCATCCCTTCCAGACAGCTGACCTATTTCTGGTGCCATTTTAATATGTCTGAAAAACCGCAGTTTCTTTCCCAACAGGAAGCTCTCAGCCGCTATCAGGTCATGCTTCAGCCGGGTGATACAGACAGTCCCCCGCTCATACCACAAACCTTTCATCTCATCAATTCCTCCAGAGCCATTATTTTCAGCCAGCAGCTGTTGAATTACCGATGCTGTCCGGAATATCCCGGTTCCATCCTCCATAACCTGCTTAGCTGTCTGCTGATCGAATTATCCACCCAGGCCGCAGATAGTTTTTCCTCTATCTCCATCGGAAAAAACCACCAGCGTCTGCAGGAAATCCTTCAATGGATCCGGGTAAATGCATGCATGAAAATAACGGTCTCCGAAATCGCAGACCGGTTTAATTATAATCCGGATTATCTTTCCCACCTGTTCCATGAAAAGCTGGGTATTTCTTTGAAGCATTATATAATAAGAGTTAAATTGGAAATTGTAAAAGAAGTACTCATATCGTCAGATAAATCGATTAAGGAAATTGCCCGGTATGTTTCTTTTGATGATGAAAAATACCTGATGAGGCTGTTCAAACAAAATGAAGGGGTCACCCCCAGTGAATACCGCAACGCCTGTTCCCGAACAAAATTCAATACCAATCTGCGTGTATCTAAACGGATAGATACACGCTGGGTATCTTTTCTTGAGGAATAAAATCCGCGATTACTCAAACCAGTCATTGATAAGGGGAATTATATTTATAACCGGTTCTTCATAAGGATGGATTTCCCTGATGACCTTTTGAGCTTCTGAAACAAGTCCGACCGGGCAGCGTACCTCCAGCTTTACTTCTTCCCCTGTACAAACACTGCCCTTTTCACCCTGAAACGGATTGCTGTCCTCCAGCGGTCTCCAGCAGCCTTTTGTTTCCTGCCAGGAGATCACATGATCATAGCTGCCGATTTTACAGGCTCCCAATGCTGTAAGGGAATCCCGCAATGCAATAATATATTCTGCCGGTGTATAAATTTCCAGTTTTACCTGTGTGATGTTGCTTAAATCCATATCTATTATCAACCTTTCATTAATTTCGCTGGTATTTCTTCTTCTGACCGTACCCCGGGCTTATGCACAATACAATCGTGTTCCGGATATACTTCACTTACCTCCTCTGTCAGATGTAAAAATACAATAATTTCATCAGAAAATTCCAAGCCGTATTCTTTCTCATATTTTTTCAACATTTTCTATATCATGTATCATATTTCTTTTCCCAGCCCATCTTCTTTCCAAAGCACCTTCTGCAGCTCCAGCGTCCATTTCTTCGCAGCCCTATTCGGATGCGGCATACTGATCACAAGAGTTGATTTCCCCTCGCACACTTTATCAGTCCGGAAATACCATAAATCCGGCTCCCGTTCCCGATCTTTACGTTTACGTGGATCGTACCATGCACGATCTTCTTCCAAAACATGATCATGCAGGAAATCTGATACCATTCCCCAGCCTCCTGTCAGTATGATATCCGGCTGATACAGCCTTACCTGCTGTCGTAATAAATCAACATCTTCCAGAGCTATTTTCTTCACTTCACGGTTATTTGCCCTGGCACCTCCAGCATATTTTTTCAGGTTTATGGCAGCAATCTCTTTTATGGAATTATCAAGTAATTCCCGGTCAACCCGTTCCAGATAAATCCCGTCCAAAATCATTCTTGTCCATCGGGCTACATTGTTCCAGGTACGATAATAGGTATCACTGCCCCCATTCCGAAGGAATTCAGCAAGGCTGCCTTCCAGCGCATCTGTTTCTTTCAAAATTACAAGTATGTGCTTTCCTTCAGGCAATTGTGACCATTTTTCATAGCTGACGATGCCATCCTGATTAAAATATGGATATTCTATATGACATTCCTTCCATCGCTTTTCCCATTCACTCATCAGAAGCTGTTCTTCATCAAAAATATCGGAAACTCCATTTATCAAATCCAAAAATTATCACACCTCATCCCGCAAAAATCATCATAATAAACTTTCTTTTATTATACTGTTCTGCGATACATAATACCATCAGAATAACTTCAAAAAAACCCACAAACCTGAAGTTTGTGGGTTTCCATTGCATATATGCAAATGATTATCTCTTTGATAACTCCTAACACCCAAAGCAAGCCGTTTTCAAGTGATTGGTCAGTTACCTTTCACTTACCGATACAGTTTCATATATGCACATATGTCTCCTAATCATATCTTATGCTATCTTTTCTTTAACAAATGGTAATTCATAGAGCGTGTCTGGGTCAATATCCAAGCACATCGTGTTATCCCGATTCTTGCCTATATCCCATGCAAGTGTATCATTCATCACTGTGCAGGTATCCATAAAAACATCGAGGTCTTTTAATGGACGAAATACTTCTTTTTCAATCATGGCAGACATATCATAACATACAATTTTCCCATCCTCAAAATATACATAAACCGAGTAATCTTTCATCGGTATAACCTGTACCACCTTTGGAAACATATCACCACCTCCTAGATTAAAGGATTAATTCTATTCATGGGTTTTCCATCTTTCGATAATTCCCAATTCTGCATCAATTCATCCTGATGTAAAACACACCATGCTAAAATTAACTTTAATTGCTTTGACGGCAGAGCGCCTTTTATTACTCTTACACCATCTATCTCCACTATTGCTTTATTTCCATTGTATTCTGCATGGAAATGAGGTGGATTATGATCATCATAATACATTGTTACCCTAATTCCATAGAATAATGATATTTCCGGCATAATAAATTCCTCCTCATTTCATTCTTTTTCATATATATCGTAGAAACTAATTAGTCTCTACGATATATATTATACCACAGCTATCCCATCAAAAAAACCCACAAACCTGAAGTTTGTGGGTTTCCATTGCATATATGCAAATG
>OLQH01000166.1_pt1 | contig 79164 bp, 76 predicted proteins | sample 1672671 | NCBI WGS metagenome assembly OLQH01 (sample SAMEA3136712, study PRJEB25190) | human gut metagenome
GTTTTTCCACCGTTTGTATATACAAGTGAACCATTATTCATTGTCATGGATTCGGCTGTATCAACTTTTCCGTTCTTAATGTTCCATGTTGAACCATTATAGTCATATAGCATGTCAGCGCTATAATCTACGGATCCATCTTTTACATAGTATGTCGTTCCATCATAGTCACACAATCCTGTGTAGGAAGTGTCTCTTAAACCATTTGTATAGTATAAAAGGCTATCTCCATCTTTTTCCAGACCTGTAAGATTGAATACCATAGAATCCGGTAATGTATTGTTGCATACTAAATATGTTCCATAAAATTCTACATTTGCTTCTGACAATTCAACATATGATTTATCTATATTCTCACTATTTTGAACTTCTACACACCTAAAATACATATTTGTATCAACTAATATATATCTATCTCTCTTTAAATCATAATAGTATAATTTCATATTTGCATCACTTGATACTTTTTTATACAAATCGCTGTATCTCAATCTTTGTTTTAAATCAATAGTTCCTTCTCCCGGTAAATTATTATTTTCTTTTTTTATTCCACTAACATCATTTATTGTAAATGTATAACCTGAAACTCCATATTTTTCTATTTGCTTTATTTGATCATTATCTTTATTATATTCCAAATTAAATCCATAATTTTTATCTTCCACTTTTATGTTTTCAAAATATATACTACTATAATCTATTGAGGCATAATAATAAGGAACAACTTTTAGCCCTATTTTTCTATTTTCTAATATTTTCAAAGTTTCTTCTGAAATAGTTACATTTTCAAATCTTGCCGTTATAGCTACAACCGAATCTGATGTCATATAATCATATTTTAAAACTTCTTGTAATACATCCTCTACAGTTCTGTCTATCTTGTCAACTACTATATATGCCACATATTTACTTTTTCCATTTAATTCTTCTTTGCAAATATAATAACCCTCTCCTTCTACGATTTTTTTTATATTTTTTCTTGGTATTCCGTACAATTCATCTTGATATCCATTATCAATATCAAAATCTATATCCTCATATAAATCGTCTTGTTCTGTCTCACTTTCTGTGTTTACATCCACCTCCTGGCTTTCATCTGTCTGCTCCGCTGCATATGTTGTAACATTTCCGCTTGTCACAATCATTGTTCCAGCAAGTAGCATTGCTCCAAACTGCTTTACAATTTTGCTTTTCATAACATTCTCCTAATTTATTTATTTTTTGAACTATATTATCGTCTGATCAGACCACATTTATATAATATCTGATCTTATTCGATCAATCCAGTTAACATTGTACCATAATAATGCGTTTATTGTGGTAACATATCAAAATAATTATATTTTTATATATTTTCTGTATTTCCAGATTTATATTCTTATATTTTTTGTACACTTTATATACTCTTTTTTCTGATTGATTAGTGTATAGCTTTGTGTCTTTTAAATTTTATACTTCTGCCAATAAAGTATATTCATTCGGCTGCCGGGTGGTTCTGGCTGAGTGCATGCCTGCCGCAGATATTCGATTTGTGAGAAAATCGTGCCGGAGTTAATGCCGCCTAAGACGCAGCTGCGATACAAAAAATCCCGTTCAAGCCTCTCAGCATAAATTGACTCCGGCATCTATAAGCAGCCAGTCCGTAAATTTGTGTGATAGCGGGTTGCGGCGCGTTTGATTTTTTGTATCTTGAATAGGCAATGCGTTGTGGCGGCATTTACTCCGGCTAGATTTTTGAACTATGAGAATAGCTGCGGCAGGCAGGCGCTCTGACAGAGCCACCCGGCTGACGAATGCCACAGTCCCCTTTATTTTTTGAAACTATTTTATCGTCTAACGAATGCCTGCATAAATTTTTGTAAAAAAAAAGACAGCCTTTCGATCCGCTGTCTTTTTAGGAGAAGGTATTTTTACTATGGGGTATAGCAAAAACTATATAATGTATTGGGGGGTTTTTACGGTTATTATAATATCATGTCATCACATATAAGTGTTCACAAAGTGTACAAGTTTTTAGTCTTTTTTCTGTGCATATTGTACAGTACCTCTTTACTATACATACAATACGCTCTTGTAATATTGCACAATTACAAGAGCGTATATTAATTAATCATTAAAGAGAGCCTCAAACTCATCCTTTGATATTTTTTCTTTTTCAAGAAGAAGCGATGCACATTTGTCCAAAATGTTTCTGTTCTCATCTATCATTTTCTTTGCTTTTTCGTATGCATCATCTATTATCCTCTTAACTTCTGCATCTATAGCTGACGCAATTCCCTCACTGTAACTCTTTGTGTGGGCGAGATCACGTCCAATAAATACTTCTTCATCATCATCCGCATAACAGATAAGTCCAATATTTTCTGACATACCATACTTTGTAACCATCTCTCTTGCAAGCTTCGTTGCCTGCTTGATATCCTGTGATGCACCTGTTGTAATATCATCAAATACAAGCTCCTCTGCAACACGTCCACCGAGATCAACTATGATTTCCTGTAGCATACGTCCTTTTGTATTAAACATTTCATCTCTCTCAGGAAGAGGCATTGTATAACCTGCTGCCCCCACTCCTGTAGGGATAATAGAAACCGTGTAAACCGGTCCGACATCCGGAAGAAGATGAAATAAAAGTGCATGTCCGGATTCGTGGTAAGCCGTGATACGTTTTTCTTTGTCAGATATGATGCGGCTTTTCTTTTCTGCTCCGATTCCAACTTTTACAAACGACTTCTTTATATCATCCTGTGTTATATACTCCCTGTTCTCTTTTGCCGCATGGATCGCAGCTTCGTTTAACAGATTCTCAAGGTCAGCTCCTGTAAACCCTGCTGTTGTCTGTGCTACCTGTTTTAAGTCAACATCTTCTGCAAGAGGCTTTGCTTTTGCATGTACATTTAAGATTTCTTCTCTGCCTCCTACATCAGGTCTTCCAACTACTATCTTTCTGTCAAAACGTCCCGGACGCATGATAGCAGGGTCAAGTATATCTACACGGTTTGTAGCTGCCATAACGATGATTCCTTCATTTACACCGAAACCATCCATCTCCACAAGCATCTGGTTTAAAGTCTGTTCTCTCTCATCATGACCGCCGCCCATTCCGGTTCCTCTTCGTCTTGCGACCGCATCAATCTCATCGATAAACACTATACATGGAGCATTTTTCTTTGCATCCTCGAAAAGATCTCTCACTCGTGATGCACCTACTCCAACAAACATCTCTACAAAATCTGAACCTGAAATCGTAAAGAAAGGAACTCCAGCCTCTCCTGCAACTGCTTTTGCAAGAAGTGTTTTACCTGTTCCCGGAGGTCCTACGAGAAGCACTCCCTTAGGAATTCTTGCACCAAGCTTTGTGTATTTCCCCGGTGCTTTTAAGAAATCAACTATTTCCTCGATTTCCTCTTTTTCCTCTTTAAGACCGGCTACGTTGTCAAATTTCACATGATTGTCTTCCTGTGTTGTAAGCCTTGCCCTGTTCTTTCCAAAATTCATCATTTTGCCGCCGCCATTCTGTGAAGCAGCATTATTGCTCATAATGACAAACAATATAAATACAGCACCAAATACAAGAAGATATGGAAGTAATGTCATGATCCAGTTTTCTGCCGGCACGTCGGCAACTGTATAATCTGTATATCCGGCATCTGTCATTGTATTTTCTATGTCGTTTACATCTGTCACATAAAGAACACTTGATGAACCATCCTTGTATGACACCTCGAGACTTCCGGTTGGAACTTCCCTGTTCTGGATAACTTTTACATTTTCAATCTTATCTGCTGATAAGTCTTTTTCAAATTGCTGCTGCGTGTAGGAATTTGATGTTGAGCCTTCACTTAGCCAGTACCATATACATACAATAGCTATAACTATTATCACATATGCACCTATTCCACGCATTCCACCTTTTTTATTATTCAACTTGTTTCTCCTTTTCTTATATTTCGTCTTCTATAAAGCCAATGTATGGAAGATTTCTGAATCTCTGATCAAAATCAAGACCAAATCCGACTACAAATTTATCCGGAATCACAAATCCTGTATAATCTACCACTACATCATCAACCACTCGCCTTTCCGGTTTGTCAAGAAGTGTACAGATTGTAAGAGTCTTTGGATTTCTCTCACGGAGCAGTTTTGTCAGCTTGCTCAGTGTGTTTCCTGAATCTATAATATCCTCTATTATGATCACGTTTTCTCCCTCAATCGACTCTTCAAGATCCTTTTTGATCTTAACCTTTCCTGATGACTCCGTTCCTGCGCCATAGCTTGAAACAGACATGAAATCAATCGTCATAGGAAGCTTTATTCTCTTTGCAAGCTCTGTGGTAAAAAATATAGAACCTTTTAAAATACATATAAGATACACTGATTCACCTTTAAACTTTTCAGTTATATCCGCTCCTATCTCTGCGATCCTTTTATTCAACTGTTCCTCTGTCAAATGCACTGATATATTGTAATCTTTTGAAAAATCCATCTTATCTTCCTCCATAAAAAGTAATTTGTAAAACTTCTTTCGTATCAGATGATACAAGGGCACTATTTCCCGAACGGTCTCCCAATATGGCAAGTATCTCATTATCTTCCGCTATAAGCCACATATTATTTCTTTGTTCAGCAGGAATCTTCTGGTTCACAAAATATTCCTTAAGTTTTTTGCGGTGTCCCATATCGTCTATAATTATATAATCCCCAGCCATGCGTTTCCTTACAACAAAGCTATTTTTTATCTTATCATAATCAAGCCATTTCGTACATGATTTTTTGGGAATTTCATTCATTTTTCCATTAAATCCAAGTATTTCGAATATTATTACGCCATTTTCAACAATAAGTTCTACCGGTCTTTCCCTGCACTTTGTTTTATCTATTTCATAGCTTGATCGTCCGTCATTTTGCACCGGTTTATTTTTTGACAATATGATTTTATCATACGATTTTCTGGCTGTAAGATCATATGGGAGGTTTATTTTTCTGCCTGTCTGCATATCAATAAGTTCAATGAGCGATGATACGTGTATACTGCCTATATCCTTACGCCTGCCGGCGGCAATGCAGATCGCCTCTTTTGCAAGTTCGCTTTTTAATGCCGGATGCAGCTTCATAAATTCATCTATATCTATAGTTACGCTATCATTTTCTATTTTTAACGCTGCATCTTTTGCTGCGGATATCTGTGATTCAATATAATCCCACATAAGACTCTGGTTCTGTGCCGCCGAACTTATATGCTCGACTGCCCTTTTATTTATTTTTCTAAGCACCGGCATAACTTCATGTCTTATCCGGTTTCTTGAATATTCTACATCACTGTTTGTACTGTCTGTTACATATCTAATATCTTTTTTTTCAAGAAAATTTTCTATATCGGAACGGCTGACAGGAAGAAGCGGCCGTATATATGTCACATTTTTTTTAGATGAGACAGGTCTTATCCCACCAAGACCTCTCATTCCACTTCCTCTTATCATCTGGAACAATACCGTCTCAGCATTATCCTCCTGATGATGTGCAACCGCTACTGAGGCTTTTTTTCTGACTGCAATATCCTCAAAAACATTATATCTTAATACCCTTGCTGCCTCTTCAAGTCCCATCCCTGACTTTTGCGCAAATGCAGGGACATCAACATTGTATACGTGACATTCTATATTTATACTGCGGCATAGATTTTTTACATATTCAGCATCACTTTTGCTTTCATCTCCACGGATCCCATGCTCGACATGTACTGCCTCAAGCTTAAAACGTAAATCCTGTCTTAATTCATCAAGCACCACAAGCAGACATACCGAATCTGCACCTCCCGATACAGCAGCTATCACTGTATCATTCTGTTTTATCATGTTGTTTTTTATAATATATTCTTTTGTTTCTTTTATCATTATTTCTCCCAGACTCCTATAGTTATAACTGTCATATCATCCATCGCATAACCGCCTGTCATAAGCAGCACACGATCCAATATGTCCTGTGAAATAACGCCAGCATTATCCGATACTGCATCGGCTACTATCTCACATAATTTCTCTACAGGGTTCTTTACATGAAGATATTCTAGCACACCATCCGTCACCATTACAAGGAATTCGCCATTTTCAAGTTTTGTTTTTACCGGATTTATTTTCTGCTCTGCATCATAGCCTACAGGTAGTGAATCGCACTTTATAACTTCCACCTTACGATTCCTTTTTACAAAGGATACTGCTGCACCGATTTTTATTATCTCTGCCACTCCGCTATACAAATCTATCGCTGCAAAATCCACTGTAGAAAAGGAATCGCCTTCACCTGATAATACCATTGCTGAATTCATCATATCTATAGCTTCGCTTTTTTTAAATCCTGCCTCTAAAAATTTTTCCAGCAGATCAACTACCAGATTACTCTCATCATTTGCCCTTTTCCCTGAACCCATGCCATCAGACAGGCATACATTATATATTCCACTGTCAAGCTCAAACATTCCGAAGCTGTCCCCACTCACAGACGAGCCTGTCTTCTTTTTAGTCGCAATTCCAGATAATGCATAATATGTTGTATCTTCGTACAATGTTACCGGAGTACATATTGATGTTATAAGCGCCTTCGTATCCTTTGCCGCACGCCATGCCATGCCTGTAGCTGATGAAACCGCTTTTATAAATGCTCCCACAGGCAGTCCTCCATCCCATTTTGTATAGATATTTGCTTTTACAATTGCATATCCATCCGCATTTTCATATATATGAACATCTTCAACTGTAAATCCAGTTTCCTTTGCCTCAACATATATCTTCGTTATTTTCATTTTTCTGTGCCCGTCCACACACTTTTCATTGTTCACCCAGTCTTCCATCAGAACAGCCATGGCATCAAGCTGTTTTGCAATGACCTGTCTGTTTTCCTTTAGCCGCCTGTACCATGCTTCATTAAGCTCCAGCCTTAGGAATGCGTCTGTTGCTGCATCAACCATTTTTTCATAATAAGGACAATTGTCCACATATACTCTTTCTATTATTTCCTTTTTATCCATGCGCTCTTTTACCGCATTTATAAGATCAACTATTTTCTGCGACATTGATTGTCTGTTATCGTTCCAGCATATCACACAGCCTTCACAACAGGCACACATTCTACCTGTTATCTCACTCTCCAGCTTTGCAGTATGATCACTTTTTCCCTGCTCAACTTCACATCCTGCCTTTGCTATCATTTTTGCAAGTCCACCGACTGAAGCTGCAAATGCCTCTTCCTTATCCGGGAGCAGGCTCTTACTTGTACTTTTTTCACTTTTTCCCATAAATTCAATATATTTAAGGCCTCTGTCAGTGATCACGACAGTTCCAAATATCACTGCACTCTCTGTAATACTTAGAATTATCTGTATTTTGTCAACACTTCCTGTCATCTCCGCTGAAATTCCCATAGCACACGTTGTAAGTGCCGTTATCACCGCCGCAGCCAGTCCGCTGCATCTTTTATTTATCCAGCTGTAAAATCTGATTCCTATAAAACTTACCACAATAATAAAGAGATACTTTGTCATTGTCTGAAACGACATAAAGTATCCCATTCCTGTAAATAATCCTATGTAAAAAAGTATCGTTTTATTATTCCACAACAGATATACTGCAAAAATTGCCGGTACAAGAGGATAACAATCCATTATGCCAACAGAAGATGCAAGTGCTGCAGCAGCTCCTGCAATGATATTTTTTATTTTTATAAGTCCCATTCACACAGCCTCCAATTTAATAGTATATGCCATATTATATTGGGACTATTCCGCAAGCTTTGCCGAAAAACATAAATAACATAAAAAAGGAAAACCTCAGTTCTCCTTTTCTTTAAAAATTATTTCGTTGTCGTACGCAAGCCCCAGCTTGCTTTTTGCCATGTCTTCTATGTACTGGTCGCTCTGCATATAATCTGCAAGGGCGTTTATCTCATCTGTGCGCTCTGTCTCCTCTTTGAGCTGCTTGTTCAGCTCTGCTGTCTGCTGCGCATAGGCTGTTTCTTTATTTTTAAGCTGCACTATCTGAAAAATCATAACAATAAGAAATGCAACAACTATCACTGCGACACTTAATGTTCCGCCTCTTTTTTTACTTGAACGACGTATACTCATTATTCCTCCTTAATATACCTATCTGAATAGTTTCCCAAACATTTTATCTTTTTTAACGGACACATCCGGTATTTTTGAATAAGTCATTGTGTCTACCTCACCTTCTATATCGGCTTCTCCCTTTTCAAGGTTTAGTCTGTTTACATGAAGATCTTTGCCTTTTATATGTAACATTCCAAGTTCCGTCTCTAAAAGAACCTCAGCAACATCAAATGACAACACGTCCAATATTCCTGTAAAATTTGCATTCTTCCGGTTAGTTAATATTAGTTTATGACTTTTTGTGTTTGAAATTTCTTCCATCTGGTTCCTCCTCATAATCGTTATATATATATTGTATGAGGCACCGGATGTATTTATGCTATATATTCAAAAAGGTCTTTAGCATTTTCCTTCTTTGTCGTATCCATTATGTCAAGCACTCTTACTTTTACTGTTTTCTGTCCGAACATTATCTCTATTATATCGCCAACTTTTACATTAACTGATGCTTTTGCCTGTTTTCCGTTTACCATAACTCTTCCTGCATCACAGGCTTCATTTGCAACTGTACGCCTTTTTATAAGACGGGATACTTTTAAAAATTTGTCTAATCTCATTTATTACTCCATGATATACATTTTAAAAAAGTGGAACGCCCATCGACGTCCCACCAGGAATTTTCAATATAACTAACAATTAGTTAAGAGAATCTTTTAAAGCTTTTCCTGCTTTGAACTTAGGAGCTTTAGATGCTGGAATAGTCATCTCTGCGCCTGTCTGAGGGTTTCTTCCAGTTCTTGCAGCTCTCTCTGAAACCTCGAATGTTCCAAATCCTACTAACTGGATTTTCTCACCTTTCTTTAACTCTTCAGCAACAATATCTGTAAAAGCCTTTAAAGAAGCCTCAGCGTCTTTCTTAGATATTCCTGCCTTCTCAGCCATAGCTGTAACTAAATCTGCTTTGTTCATGTCAAAATTCCTCCTCTGGATTCTTATATTTATATAATTCGAGCTTGTTCCCAAATTACCTACATCAATATATATACTTGTTTTATAGCCATTTGTCAAGAAAAATCGCTATAAACAAGGCTTTTTCGAGAGTTTTGACATTCTTTTTTCAGGAAAATATATCCCACAAAAGCACCATGGATTTCCATGCTCATCCATCAATTCGATGATGATGATAAAATCGATGAAAGTGTTGACAGGTAGTCCTTGAGCTGATCATTCGTAAGTCCGTCAACTAATGATGAGTTGCCACTTTCAGATGTATCTGTGCTGCCTGATGAACTTTTGCTGCCCGATGAACCTGTGCTGCCTGATGAACTTTTGCTGCCCGATGAACCTGTGCTGCCTGATGAACCTGTGCTGCCCGATGAACCTGTACTTGTGGACGAACTTGTGCTGTTTGATGTATCTGTGGCTGATGAGGAACCTGCAGCGGATGAGGACGCACTGCCATTTGTAGATGCATCTCCGGCAGTCTGTGACGATGCCTGGTTTTCTATCTGTGCCTCACTGCTCCTTGCCTCCTCCGGCTCAACAGCCTTCGCCTGTGTTGAAGAATTCTCACTGTCATCCTCATCATCTTTAATGTTAAGTTCTATCGTTGATTGTGGTGAATTCACATATAATGTCCTCGTCCAGTCATCGTAACCATCCGCTGTCACCTTTAACGTATGCTTTCCATATTGCACATCTGTAACCTGTGAGCTGTCTATCTGCTTTCCATCTATATATATCTGTGCATCATCAATATCCGTCTTAAAAAGTATCTGTGCCGTCTTTGGTCCGTCTCCTTTTAACGTGCTAAGATCGACCACCGTCTCTTCCCCTCTTTCAATCTCAATGTCCTGCGTTCCACCCCAGCCGTTGTTTGCAACAGCGAGTGTGTACTCTCCCTCCGGGACTTCCATCTCCATATTTGACGTGATTTCTGCAAATATACTGTTTCCAAGCTGTAAAAAGCTTCCATCAAATAGCTCTGTATTTTTTAATTTCAGAGTTCCATGGCCTGTTTTGATCGAAATGGCAAGTATTTTTTTGTCAATTCCTACAACCGACAAAATATCATTGTCAGATATATCATCAAAATCTGCTATGCTATCGTTTGAAAATACATATGTATCACCAGAAATTTTATAGCTGCTGTCCGCAATATCCATTATTCCTTCTGATGTATTGATTGAAAAATTTGTTACATCATCATAATTCCATGCGCTCTGCGATTTCTGTACCCTGCTAACCTTCCCATCAGTATTTGTTCCACTAAGGCATATTATGTCTCCATTGGAAAAATTGACAACAGATGTGTGCTCACCATATTTATTAAGAAATTCCGTAGATAATCCATAATGATATTGGTATTCCAATCCATCAGCATATCTGTAAACACGCATCGTCTCATTCGCAGTATCAAGCCCTGCTATCATATATAATTCTTCATCTGCCTTTGCAGCTTTCTCTGTCTGCGTACTTTCCTCATTCATGCTGTGATAAAACACTCTCTGCCCTAATGTCTCTTTTTTATCTGCACATCCTGTAAGCATTCCAGCCAGCAGAATGAACGCAAGCATATATTTTAGTTTCTTCATATTTTTCATCCCTGATCGTAATTGCGTTTTTGTTTTAGTATACCTTATTCTTATAAAAAATTGAATCTTTTAAAAATATTTCTTTAGCTGCATCCTGTTCTATAAGAGCTGCCAGCTTTTCCGCACTTTTTTCGGAAATCCATGTTTTTCTGGAATTCATATAATGATTTGTTATTTTGCAGAATTTTTCCGGGAAAAGTAAGAGTGCCTTAAGCATATCTAATTCTTTTTCCGAAAGCTTTCTTACACTGTCATAGCTTTGTATCAATAATTTTCCAAGCTCAGTTGACCATCCATTTTTTTCCATCATTTTACGCATATATTCAGCGATATCTGTTTCCGGATAATTGGGCGTTATCGTCTCGAAATTTATAATCCTCCACTTTCCTGCATCGCATACTATATTATGGTGATTGAAATTTCCATGACAATATATTACAGGAATACTGCCACTTATGGTATCCTGTACCACAGCAAGCGCTTCTAATCCCTGATTTAAAAAATGCTCATATTCACTGTTAAACAACCGTTCAAATTCATTGATCCTATTTTTATGTTTTATGTAATTTTTTAATTTTATTATCTCATTACATTTTTTCTGCATTTTTTTTGATATATCCGGTTCATACTGCAGCTTGTATTTTTCCATTACATAATGAAATTGTGCAAGAGTCTTCATCGACTTACACATGTCATTTATTATATCGGGATCACATTCACGTCCCGCTTTGTATTCCTTTAAAATATAGCCTGCCTCGCAATTATCCTTTGAAATTATCGTTCCGTCCTTTTTCAATTGTATCTGTTCGGCATCGATCCCATGTTCTTTTGCAAATATAAGAATTTCTCTGAGCTCCTGTGCTCTCGTCTCGAATCCTCTGTATGGCACAAGCACCTTTTGTCCATCTGATGTATCACAAAGATAGCTTCCCCTGCCTTTAGATATTTGTGTTATATTGAGTTCATAATCATCAAGTGCACATTCCGGCTGATTATACAAAAAAATCCCCCCTTATATGATATTTATCTGTTTATCATATGAGAGTGGATATTATTTTATTCGCATGTTCTATAAGTTTTTTGCGATCATTTAACTTCGGATCATCCAGCACCATTTCATAAAGGCGGTCGAGTATGGCACCTAGTTTTTGTCCCGGTTCCACGCCAAGAGCGATAAGATCCTTTCCATTTATTTTCATATCCTTTTTGGATACGCATTGATCATCTGACAATATTTCGTTGTATACACGCTCAAACTCATCAATGTATGCCATTTTTTCTTTTCGCTTATATAGACTCTGTCCGAGCATATCAGCTCTTTTTACTTCGAAAAGCAGTGGGAAAAGATCAACTCCTATGCGGCTCATTGCCCGTCTTACGTTTGACTGAGTGATAACCGGTCTGTCATCATGCTCCCTTACTAGCGTACAACAGATGTCGATCGTCTTGTTGTCAAACTTAAGGCGGCGAAGTATCTTTTTCGCCATATCGGCGCCGACGGCCGGGTGCTTTTTGAAATGATTCTGTCCATGTTCATCGGTCGTGATACACACAGGCTTTGCCACATCATGAAGCAGCATCGTAAGCCTTAATACTTTGTCTGCCCTGACATTCATAAGGGTATGGATCGTATGCTCACCGACACTGTACATATGATGCTTATTGTTCTGCGGTGTCTCCATCATGGTATCAAACTCCGGCATGAATACCTTTGTAAGCCCAAGTTCATATAAATTCCGCATCATCTCCGGATGATCTGATGTCAGAAGCTTTACAAGTTCGACCTGAATACGCTCTGCACTGACCTTTGCCATTGTCGGTGCCAGCTCCTTTATTGCATCCTGTGTCTCCTTGTCTATTTCAAATCCAAGCTGGGCAGCAAAACGGACTGCACGGAACATCCTTAAAGCATCCTCGCTGAATCTGTCATGGGCACAGCCAACACACTTTATGATATGTTTATTTAGATCGCCAATTCCGTCAAACTCGTCCACTATGCCGCTTTTATGATTATATGCCATTGCATTTATCGTAAAATCACGTCTCTCAAGATCCAGTTTTAAATTTGACGTAAAAGTAACCTCTTTTGGATGGCGCGCATCCTCGTATTCTCCATCTATCCTGTATGTTGTAACCTCATAACCCACATGATCAAGCATAACTGTAACTGTTCCATGCTGGATTCCGGTATCGATCGTGTGATTGAAAATCGTCTTAACCTGATCCGGTTTTGCTGAAGTAGTGATATCCCAGTCCTGTGGTTTTCTTCCAAGCAGGCTGTCACGCACACAGCCACCTACCGCATATGCCTCAAATCCATGCTCGTAGAGCCTGTCTATTATGAAATTGACGTTCTGCGGTAAATCTATGTGCATGTATACCTCCTAAATTTTTACCTAGTATGCTTTGCCCCAATATACAAGCTTGTGCGCTGGCTTTCCACAGCATACACATACGTCAGAAATCTGTTCCTGATCATTAAATGGCATACAACGGCTTGTAACTGTTGTGTCCTCTTTGATCTTGTTCTCGCATGCTTCATCGCCACACCACATAGCACGGATAAATCCCGGCTTTGTCTCTGCGATAGCTTTAAACTCATTGTAATCATGAGCATCATTTATATGGCCTGCAAGGAATGTCTTTGCTCTCTCAAGCATATCATCCTGCATTGTCTCAAGTACTTCTGCAAGCTTCTCGTTTACCTCGTCAAGTGATACAAGGATCTTCTCTCTTGTGTCACGACGTACTATAACGCACTGATTCTTCTCGATATCCTTTGGTCCAAGCTCGATACGGACTGGAATTCCCTGAACCTCCTGTGCTGAGAATTTCCATCCCGGAGTCTTGTCTGATGCATCGATCTTTACACGGAAATCCTTTGAAAGGACATCTTTGAGATCGTAAGCTTTGTCTAACACGCCATCCTTCTGCTGCTGGATTGGAATGACCATTACCTGTGTCGGAGCGATTCTTGGTGGGAGCACAAGTCCCGAATCATCTCCGTGTACCATGATGATAGCACCGATAAGACGTGTTGAAACACCCCATGATGTCTCATGGCAGTACTGTAATTTGTTCTCTTTGTCTGTATACTGGATGCCGAATGCTTTTGCAAATCCGTCACCGAAGTTGTGTGATGTACCTGACTGGAGAGCTTTTCCGTCATGCATGAGTGCCTCTATTGTATAAGTAGCCTCTGCTCCGGCAAATTTCTCTTTGTCTGTCTTTCTTCCTTTTACCATAGGGATCGCAAGATATTTCTCACAGAAATCGGCGTAGAGATTGAGCATCTGTACTGTACGTGCCTCTGCTTCCTCGGCTGTGGCATGAACTGTATGTCCTTCCTGCCATAAGAACTCTGATGAGCGAAGGAATGGACGTGTTGTCTTCTCCCAGCGTACTACTGAACACCACTGATTGTATACTTTTGGCAGATCTCTGTGTGACTGTACGATTTTGCTGTAAAGTTCACAGAAAAGTGTCTCTGATGTAGGTCTTACGGCAAGTCTCTCCTGAAGAGTCTCAAGACCTCCCTGTGTAACCCAGGCTACTTCCGGTGCAAATCCCTCTACGTGATCCTTTTCTTTCTGAAGAAGGCTCTCCGGAATGAACATTGGCATGTAAACATTCTCTACGCCTGTCTCTTTGAACATTGCGTCGAGGTTTTTCTGTATATTTTCCCAGATGGCATAACCATTGGGTTTAAAGATCATGCATCCCTTTACAGATGAATAATCCATCAGCTCTGCTTTCTTCACAACGTCTGTATACCATTGTGCGAAGTCTTCCTCCATGGAAGTGATGGCTTCTACTAATTTTTTCTCCTTAGCCATTGCTTTTCTCCTTTTATTAAAATAGTATTCTATGACATACAGGACTCTGAAAACCATGTCCTGCACCACGCATAATTTTACTAATTAATATTATTCCATACGTCCGCCGATGTCAACTGTTTAAAGGCTTGGCGCACAGCTTGACAGCAAGTGTCAGGCTTGCGTCTGATCTGTCCCACTCTTAGCCTGCGAGTTCCGATTGCCGGATTTCTTCTGTTTCTGTGTCTGTCATCTTATTATTAAGCAGGATAACACCTATGAATAACACCAATATTCCGGAAACTACAAACATAACACCCGTGTCTACATATGCTACAAGAGCGCTGACCACAAACGATGCCACCGGTACTGCAGCAATTCCGATCGCTGTATTTATGCCGGAAATCCGTGCAAGATATTCTTCCTTTATCTGTTTCATGGCAAATACATTCATATATGCACTCATAAGTGCTATCGTGTATCCCATGATAAGACTAAATACTCCGGTAAAAATGTAGACAACTGCCCTATTCATATACAATGGTTTTGCTATTGGAATTATGATATAAAACGCAGCCATGCCCATACACCCCATAAACAGTATAAGCTTTCCCTTCAGCATCTGCTGCACTACGGGGTATGTAATGGATCCGAGTAACATTCCAACTGTTGCGGTAATTCCAAGTAATGATAACAGTTCTGCCCCGCCACCTAAGATTTCACTTGCGAGCGGTGCCTGAAGACTGTTAAACGGAATAAGGATCACATTCAAAAATACACATACCATCAGGAAAAATAAAATGATCTTCTCACTTTTTACATATCCAAATCCATCCTTTAAAGTCTCAAAATACTCTTTTTTATCAAATTTCTGTTTTATAAGTCCTTTTTCGTTTGTGTTTATCGTTGATATGATAAACGCCGATATGATAAACGTAGCCATATCTACATATATTGCTCCTGATGTACCTATGACAGCTATTATTCCTGCTGCCGCCGCTGTTCCGATAAGTTCAGCAACACTAGACAATGTAGATTCAAGTGAAAGTCCATACTCAAAGTATTCTTTCTTTAAGACCTTTGGTGTCAATGCCATATTTGCCGGTCCACGGAATGCCTCTGCCGTAGAAATGATCAACGTGGTAACTATAAGCATCCATGGCTGCAAAAGTGAAAGCAGATATCCGGTCGCAACATATGCCACACAGGCAGCTCGTATAAAATCTGTAGACACCATTATAGCCTTTTTATTTCTTCCCTCAACCCAGGCTCCTGCAAGCGGTGTGATAAAAATTGTAGGCACACGGTTTATTCCAAATATTATCGCAGACCATGCAGCACTTCCAGTCAGTTCGTAAACGATCCACGTGGATGCGATCGCATCAATCGAATCGCCGAATCTATTCACGATTGCGGATATTATGATCTTCATATACTCAAATTGTCTAAATATGTCCTTATATGTAACTTTATTTTCGCTCATGATGTTCCTCCCTGACATTTTCTTTTGTCGAATAAATAATCAAGTCTTGCTCTCTCTTCTATTGACAATCCATCATTTAAAATACCTAAGCACTCATTATTATTCGCTCCAATTTGACATCTTCCAATACAATAAGGTAACTCTATACATTGTTTGCATTTCATATTATGTAACAGCGTTTTGTTTATATTGCTAAAATATTCTTGTTTATTGTTATACCGAGCAATCCCTTTTTCCAACAAGCGCCCAATGTCTACATTTCCTTTTGTTCCGGTACAAAACAATATATTACCATTTGTGTCAATATTAATATTATTCATATTACAAGTGCTACAACCTCTAAAAGAATTTTTTCTTTCAATCTGGTATCCTAAATCAATTGCTCGTTTCAATATATTGTATGAGCTTATTTTATTTTTTGCTTGAAAAATATTTGATATACTTACTGTTACTAGATGTCTATATTCATACGGAATATCCATCAACGCATCAAATGGATATGTCAACATTGCTTCATCTATATTTATTCGTAATACTAACTTTATATTGTGCTTCAATACTTTTTTTATATTATCTATTATTACATCATAACTTCCTTCTCCATTAGCTAAAATTCTTCTCTTATCATGGATACTTTTATTTAAATCAACTGTAATCTGAAGTGCGTAAGTTCCAAATTCTTTCATATTTATAATCATAGCTTCTGTCAGTAAATATCCATTTGTAACAAAGTCTGTTTGTAACTTACATCCATTGGAATCACATATTTTTTGTACATTAGACATAACATTATTTATTAAAGAATATTGCAATAACGGCTCCCCGCCAAACCATGTAATTCCAATTTTTTCTTTTGATTTTGACATTATATTTATAAAATCTATAATATTTTTCTGAACTTTTTCAGTCATGACATGTACTTCATGCGATTGTGTACAATAGCTGCATCTGAAATTACATGCATTTGTTGGTAAAATTGTTATATGATAATTTTTTTCATCATTTCTTTTTTTATCTTCTTTTAATTCCACTAAAAGCAGTTCATTTTCTGAATCAGAAATTATAATTCCTCTTTCATATAAAGCTTTTATGCATTCTGCTTCTTGTACTGAATAATTTTCTTTATTTAAATGGTTCAGTAAGCTCTGTATTTCATGTTTTTCATCATAACTATATTCATAATATTTTCTTGTATAAGTGTTATATAACACATATTTTTTATCATCTATTTTTATTTCTTTTGAATACCTTGATATCCTCATTTACTTTCCTCAAAACATATAGGACTGCAAAATTGCAGTCCCATACCATCTTTATTAATTAACTACGGCATGCTATGTTAACTACAAACATCTCATCCTCTTCTTCTGCCGTTAAATCTAAAGATTTGTCCTGAATTGCTTCAGCAAGTTCTTCTGATGATATTGTAACTTTTCCTCCTACAACATCTAAATCCTCTGGCTTTACTACTAACTTCTTGTTCTGCATTTTTTATATCCTCTTTTCTTTTATTTTATTAATAAATGCTTAATAAGCATTAACCAATAACAATTTCATATGACACACCTGAATTTTCTTCCTCTTTATCTATAGATATGTCTGTGTTTTGAATTTCTATATCTTCATTGTCAACCACTTGCTTTTTTTTCTCATCTTTAATATTCATTGTTATTAATCCTCCATTTCGTATGGTGCTAAAACTGTAAATAAGCTATATGTATCATTTGCATCCAAATCCTCTTTTAGCTGATACTTTTCAAATAATAAATCTATCTCTTTCCGGAATTCCTCCATATCCTCCCTTCTTGCTTTCATAAAATATGCCTTTATCTTATTAGGCTTTTCCGGATTGATATTCACATTTTTTATCGCATTCCTAGTCATTATTGCAAAATGTTGCGATGATAATAAAGCTTTTCTCCTTTTTTCATTTTCATCCATATTATTTCCTTGTATCCGATTCATTATTTCAATTTCACTTGACGCAAGTTCATAATATTTCTCAATCTGATCATTTTGTACATACTGTATCTTTTCTTTAACAAGTCCTGCATTTAAAAGTCTCTGCAAATATAATTGAACTGAATAAACCGGCATACCTAAACGTTCTGCTATTTGTCTTCTATTCGCCATGCCGTCCATCAAACACAAGATTAATTCCATTCCCCTGCCTGATAAAATATCACTCTCTAATTGTTCATTTTCCTCAATCATATTCATCTCATATATGCACGTTATATCACTCATAATGCATCCCTCCTTCTATACTGCAATAGTTTCCAAAAGTCTTTCAGCATTACTAGATCCAATCACAGCAACGCCCATATTCAAATCACATAATAATTGTTTTGCCGCCCTATCCACATACTCTTTTTGAATATTCCTTATTAATCTAATCTCATTTTCAATATAAAAATTTTTATCCATCGAACTACATCGTCCAATATATTTAAGATGTTCTGTTATGTTATCTATTGCTAAGATCATATTCGTTTCCATAACATGCTTTTCTCTTATAATTTCATCTTCATTGAACCCATGTTCTCGCGCCTGAATTATTACATCTGACAATACTTTTGCCGTTTCAATACTCCTATTTTTATCACATACAACCGTAAATCCTATAGTTCCTCTTTTTTCAAAAAAACTAGCAAATCCCCCCACATTATATGCTAAACCTCTTTTTCCTCGTATTTCTGTTACAATTCTTGATTGTAAACTTCCACTTCCAAGGATTCTTACCATCATCTCAACAGCTAATCTATTTGCTGTGCCATACCCTGGCGCTCTGAATCCAATCGAAAGTACCGTACTATTACCACTTCCTTTGTTAATATATATCCCCGGCTCACTTTCAACATTTCTTTCTTCTAAACCAACTTTAACGTCATCCCATATTCCAAATTTATTCTCTATCTTTTGAAGTATATCCGTATAATCAACATTTCCTACAATCGTTAAAATTGCATTTTCTGGAACATATGCCTTATTTATGAGTTCCAAGACCTGACTTTTAGTAGCATTTTCTATATTGTTTAAATTCCCCATTATTATTTTTCCAGTTCCCATGTTTCCCCATAGAGCCTGACTTGTTCTTTCCTTTATTTGTTGAAAAGAAGAATAAAAACTAACCGCTTCCTGTAAAACAACTTTTTTTTCATTTTCAAAAGCATCTTCGTTGAATTCCCTATTTTTCATTGCAATCTGTGATAATGCATTTAAACTATCATCAATCGTACTTTTTAGTCCTGTAAAATAATAACAAGTGTACTCTTTCGTTGTAGCAGCATTATAATATACTCCATTATCCGTAATATCCGATATTATTCTTTTATACTCCTCATTTTCAACATCATTCTGATTCATCAGTAAATGTTCCGCCAAATGCGATAATCCGTTATTATCATCGGTTTCATATGAACTTCCTAACTTTATCCACAGTCCACATGCAACCGTCTTTACTTCTGATATCTTATGTATAACTATTTTTAATCCATTTTCCAAATAAGCATTTAATACGTCGTACACTTTATTTCCTTTCCTTATTGTTTTTATAGTTCTTATTATAGTGATTAGAAAAGTAAATAGAAGATAAGTAAATGGAAACTTTTTTGTTTCCATTTATGTATACCTTGAAATTATTTTTTTAAAATACTATACTATATTAATCATCAATATTAGGAGGTTCTCTTATGGCAGTAAGAAATGCTGGAAAAATCATACGTGAAGCCCGCTTAAAAGCTGGATTAACTCAGGAACAGATGTCAGAGGATATTTGTTCTGTACTTACTCTTTCCAGAATTGAAAATAATAGTGCTGGTGTTAGTCCTTCCTTATTTCAGGCACTTATGTCCCGTGCCGGCGCTCCACGAAATATTTTTCCTGTTTTTCCAAACAGAAAAGATTTCGACTGTTTTTATACATTAAAAAGAGCCCGCCTATATCTTGAATCGTGGCAATTGCAGGAAGCATACGACGAGCTTTTGAAAGTTAAAAATGCTGATTTTTCAAATAATAAGTTCTACTATCAGGAATGGCTATATCTACTAGGATGCCTTCAATCCAGAAGTGGAAGCTGTGAACATCAGCTTATATATGAAATTTTTATATCAGCGCTAAATATTACTAAACCCAATATTGATTTTTCTGATTTGAGCAATGAACTATTTTCAGACATAGAGCTTGAACTACTGATTGAAATATCGAATGAACTCTTGTATTTATCTCAAAGCGATTTATCCTACATAATATGTTCGCAATTAGAATCTTATATTAATAACGCCGAACTAAGTTTTATCGAACGTGATCGTTTACTCAGCCGGAATGCCATCGCAAGGACTAAATATTTACTTTACACCCACGACTATAACAAAGCCCTTGAAACAATCAATGAATATCGACATCTTATGGTGGTCAATTCCGAAAATGCGTCTTTGCTTGAACTGAATTTTTGGACAGCCATGAGTTATTACTATTGTGGTAATATCGAAAAAGCCCATCAAATGTTCAATGATACTTTTTACTCTGCACACGCTATTGAAAGCTGTTATGCTACAATATGCTTAAAATTTGTTTCCGAGAATACTTCTATAATTATAGATGACTATATTAAATCTTTGCCATCTATTGATTGTAAAACATTTAAATATGAAAAAATAACTGATTCATTATCTCTTTCAGATGGAACGTATGATTTATTTTCTCCTGACGTCCTCACTTTAGGTCGTCTTATTTATGTGCTCCGAAAAGAGCAAAATATATCCCAGGCTGTTCTATGTCAGGGACTATGCAGTAAGTCCAAATTATCTAAAATTGAAAATGATCAGCTTCAACCTGATATATTTTTAAGTGAAGCATTACTCCAGAGACTAGGAGTTTCAGAACGTGTTTTCTCATTTTGGGGCAATTCTAACTATAAAATATTATATGAATTAAAATCAAAGATATTAAATTCAAAACTCACATCTTTAAAAGAACAGTTTGCACTTTTAAAACAATTTAAAGAATTATTATCTGAAAATAACAATATACTTCTACAATTTTATTATGCTCTATCATATGATTTTTTAGATGAATCAGAACGTAGAATAGCAACCCTTCAAAATGCGTTAAACCTTACTCTACCTGATTTTGATATTTTAAACATAAACAATTACCGATTATCTCTTATTGAATTAGGCATAATTGGAAATATTGCTTACGAATATAGAGAAATTTCTCCATCAAAGAGTAATTTATACTTTTCAAAACTACTAGAATACATGAATCTTTCATCAGTAAATATTATGTTTCAAAGTTTAGTATATCCAATATTTATATATAAATATGCCCATTCTCTTTATCACCAGAAATATTATCTGCAACTATCTAACCTGTATACTTTTTCTGTCGCTCGAATACTAAAAATACATCTTGATAGCCTTGGTTTTTTCACTTTGTTTTTTGTTCAAGCTCTTGGAGAATGTAATGATTATAAAAAAGCTTTTTATTATGGTAAATGTGCAGCTTCAATAGAGCGCATGTTAGAATTACATTCAAATGCGCTATCCATTGCCTCTACATTAAAATCTGATTTTGATATAGAAATCTGATTTATTGCTATAATTTTAATAACAAGGTCTACTTGAAATAATAAAATCCTCACAAGTTGGCGCTGCATAACTTAGATCATGGCTTACCTTTCCAAAATTGATAAGCATTCCCAGCATCAATGACAATGCTGCTACTTTTTTTAATGTGTTTTTCAAATTATTCTTTTTCATTTAATTTTATCTCCTTCGTAAATTTTACGTTAATTATTGTATCCTTTTACAAAAGCAAAAACCACTACATAAATGGAAACTTTTTTTGTTCCATTTATGTAGTGGTCAAAATTCCAAGCACAAAACCAGCTTTTCCTTTAAGCACCGGCAAAAAATGCGTTTTTTAACATTTGCCCCGTAAAAACTGGCTGAGGAAATTTTTACTTGGAGCCGCTTTCATTACAAATGTCGGTCCGCAATGGAACTATTGTGTATTTTGCACAATAATGATTATCATAGGAATATTACCTGTAAAATTTCTAAAGAACTGATTATAATATATGTTTTTCCAAAAAGATGTGCTAAAATTAATAATTAGTTGCTATGGCACTATGCTAAGGAGATTTTATAATGGATAATTACAGACGCGGACTGGCAGCAGGAATTCCCATTGCTCTGGGATATCTGTCAGTCTCATTTACTTTTGGAATAATGGCAGTATCATATGGTCTGTCATGGTGGCAGGCTTTACTTATTTCAATGACAACAGTCACGTCAGCAGGGCAATTTGCCGGGCTCGGGACAATGATGCATCCCGGACAATATTTTCAAATGCTCATATCTCAGATCACCATTAATATACGATATTCTTTTATGTCAATCTCAGTCGGTCAAAAGGCTGATTCACGTTTTAAAGGGATTTCACGCTGGATACTCGGTTTTATGATGACCGATGAGATTTTTGCCGTAGCAAGCCAGGAGGATGCTGTAAGCCGCAGTTTCTTTGCCGGACTATCGACACTTCCTTACATTGGCTGGGCTTTTGGAACACTGTTTGGTGCTATACTCGGAAGCATCCTCCCGGACAGACTTATGAGTGCACTGAGTCTTGCAATATATGGTATGTTTGTCGCTATCGTTGTACCTGAAATGAAAAAGTCCAGGGCTGTCGTATTTGTTGTGGTGCTGGCACTCGTGCTCAGCTGTATGTTTTACTATATCCCGCTGCTCTCAAAGATTTCAAGCGGTATCACTATCACTATAGTTGCTGTTGTTGCTGCAGTTGTCGGTTCGCTGCTGTTTCCGGTTGCAGATGAGGCAAACGAGTAATTGCTGCATACATGACATTAGATAATCATAGTCAGGAGGCTCTACCAGATGAAAAACAGTGTATTTTTTATATATTTACTTATACTTGCCGGATCTACATACCTGATCCGTGTCATACCTTTTGTTGCGATAAAAGAAAAGATCAACAACAGATTTGTACGGTCTTTTCTATATTATATACCATATGCGGTTTTAACTGCCATGACCATCCCTGCCGTGTTCTATGCCACTAACTGGTGGATTGGTGCCGCTGCCGGACTAGCTGCTGCTGTTATATTTGCCATTAAAGGCAAGGGGCTTACAACAGTCGCTGTTGCTTCATGTGTTGCTGTGTTTGTGGTTGAACTATTTCATTAGAGGTGTTTACAATGACTTTACAACAATTAAAATATGCAATAACGGTTGCAGAATCCGGAACAATAACTGAAGCAGCGACCAGGCTTTATATATCACAGCCAAGTCTTACAAATGCTATCCATGAACTTGAGAAAGAAATGAATATAACTATTTTTAACCGTACAAACCGCGGTATCGTCATTTCAAAAGAAGGGGAAGACTTTCTTGGATATGCCAGACAGGTGCTTGAGCAGGCTTCAATTCTTGAAGACCGGTATAAAGGTGCATCAGGTGGAAAAAAACAATTCTGTGTATCAACACAGCACTATTCATTTGCTGTCAATGCTTTTGTTGATCTGATAAAGCAATTCGGACAGGATGAATATGATTTCAGTCTGCGCGAAACACAGACCTATGAAATCATTGAGGACGTTGCGCACATGAAAAGTGAGATCGGCATACTGTTTTTAAATGATTTCAATGAAACCGTAATAAAAAAGCTCCTCAAATCACACGAACTGATCTTTCAGGAGCTTTTTGTTGCCAAACCACATGTTTTTATAAGTGTTGATCATCCTCTTGCCCACAATAACGTGATAACAAATGAGCAGCTTGAAGACTATCCATATTTGTCTTTCGAGCAGGGCGAACACAATTCTTTTTATTTCTCAGAAGAAATATTCTCTGCGACTGAACGGCGCAAAAATATCCGTGTACGCGACAGGGCAACTCTTTTCAACCTGCTCATAGGTTTAAATGGCTACACCGTATGCAGTGGTGTAATTGATAAAGAACTAAACGGCAGCGGTATCATCGCTGTTCCCCTTGCCGATGAAGGTGATATGCGCATTGGCTATATACGTCATCAACGTGGACTGTCAAGCCGACTTGCCTATACATATATTGATGCACTCAGGAAATATATTGAGTGTTAACTGAAGATGTAATTATTTTTTCTCATCAACTCTTCTGAAGCTGTTAAAGTCTGATATAGCTTCTTTAAGACACCATACCACCGTGTCAAACGCACCTGCCTTGTACAGATTTATAAGTATCATGCCAATCGGTATAGCAAGTATCATACCGACAACACTGCTTACTTTATAACCTATAAACATAAAAAACAGTGCTGCAAACGGATCAAGTCCAACTGAATCTCCAATGAGCTTAGGCTGGACGAGCTGGTGCACAACAAGTGTCACAATATATAATATGATCATTCCTGCTGCTATATAATAATTGCCTGAAAACAATTTTATTACCGCCCATGGGCAAAGCACCGTACCTGTTCCGAATACCGGAAGCATATCCAGAAATGCTATTCCAAAAGCTATTATCCATGCAAATCTGACATGGAGTAATAAAAGTCCTATAAAAACAATGACATAAATAACACCCATTATTTTAAACTGTGCTTTAAAATATCCACCGACTACTGTAACGAGCTGCTGATATATATGTTCTATTTTCTGTATGAATGTTTTAGGAAGATGATTTTCTATTCCTGTTATCAGCCTGTCCTTATCAGCTACAAAAAAGTATGTTGCCATAAGACCTACTATTACACTGACTAATATGTCCGGAAGGCTTTTTGCGACACCACCTATCGCATTTATCGGCGATGAACCTGTACCTGTGAGTGCATTTGCCGCATATTTTTCTACTGTGGTGATCAGCTCACTGAAATCAACATCCCTTGTAAATGGAAGGCGGTCCAGTAGCGTCTGCAGCTGGTTCATTGCCTTTGAAAATTCATGTCCTGCATTTGTAGTCATTGTCGGCATATAATCCATAAATGCCACAATACCCTGTCCAAGCAATGTCACTGCTCCATATATTATAAGCACGATAAATCCTATAACAGCTATAATGGTTATCATTGAGCCCCATTTTCTATTTATCTTTATATGTTTTTCGAGAAACTTTACTATAGGATTTGCTATCACAGCCAGAATAAGTCCAACTACAAATGGCATAAAATAGGACATCAGCTGCGGCAGGATAAATATTATAAACCATAATATAACAAGTGCCGTAGCAAGATTACATGCAATCTTAAGATATTTTGTTTTTGTATCCATATTTTTCTCCAATTTCAGTTTTTTCAAGCATTACATATTCGTTTAATTTAATACTATATCTTATTTCAGATTCAATACTAACATAACTTGTTTATAAAATATATTCTTATTGGATTATTTAAGAGAAAATTAATCGGATTTTTATTATAAACTCAAACTTCTTGCATAAATTTCAGCTATACCCCCTGAAAATTCAATATATGACAGTTATTCTGTTGTAAAATTCACTTTCTCCTGTCTATGCCGCTGTCACGATAATAGCGTGCCTTACTTTCATACATTCTCCTGTCAGCTTCCTTCGCAATATCATATATGTTCTCCCAGTCTTCCTCAAGGCTGCCTACACAGCCATATGAGATCGTCATGGAATCAACGTTTTTTCCTCTCCATTTGGATACACTGCTATCGAACTCATTTTTCATTGCATCAAACTCATCCGGCTTTTGGACAACTATAACTGCAAACTCATCTCCGCCTATTCTGTATACCTTGCCAAACTTAGCAAAGCTTGCCGTCATGCATGCTGCGGCTGCGCAGATCATCTCATCCCCCGCTGCATGTCCATATGTATCATTTATGCGCTTTAGGCAGTTTAAATCCAGCGATATATATATCCACTCTTTTTTCAGATCAAGCTTATTGATATCTGTCTCATAGGCATGTCTGTTCAGGCAGCCGGTAAGCTCATCAGTATTTGATGTATAAAGCAGCTTTTCTTTCTCATATTTTTCCTTCATAACCTTTGAAAACAAATGCATCATACAGCACGATGCGAGTACAAGATATATGCCCACTACAAGTATCGCCACTACATTTCCCGTCATATAAAAGGATTTTTCAATGGTGACGGCCACTATATATTTGTCATCTCTTTTTATCACACATCTGCAGCCGATACCATCTACACTCACCTGACTTACTGTAGGCTTATCACTTTCTTTTATATCTGTTGGAATATCTAAATTATTAAAGGTTCTTCCAATTTTATCACAATCTGTGGCTCCATTGATCAGCCCTGTATCTGCATCTGCCACATATATTTCCATACCCTTGTACACAGGCATATCTGAAACCACTTTAGAAATTTTATTCTGTTTCAATTCATCCAGGAGTCTCTGTGGTTTCAAGCCCACCTGTACCATCATTGTACCTGCCTCATTCCAGGTGATGGCATACATCATCGCCTTTCCCTCTGAGGTATTAGGCGTGACATCCTGACACATCGTAAGACTCTTATCGGTAAGCATTGGTTTAAAATATGACATCTGAGTCCCCGAATCAAAGCTGTATCCAAAGTATTTTGGCACACTGCCGCTGGTTATATGACCGGTTTCATCAAACAGATGTATCTCATCCACCGACATCAGCTTTGCTATCTTTTGCAATTCCTCCACATCATTCTCTACCTGTGGCTTTGCATCTACGATATATGACACTGCCTTTGCCCTGACTATATAATCGTCCTTTAACGATTCTATAAGTTCCTCCTCACTCTGGTCATTTTTATCGAGCACAGTGACAACACGATCCAGAAGCACCTTTGATACCCTATATGCATTTTCGTCATTTACATATTTCAAAATCCCCGCCTCAAGAAGCAGTGCTACTACGATTACTGCAACTGAGACCATTGCAAATCTTCGCTTATTCTTCATATATAAATTATACTAAATTTATGGTGGTTACGCTAGGCTTTATGTTGTATATTGTTAGGTTTGAACAGTAATGTAACATATCATTAGCAATACTTTGACATTACGCCTCAAATGCCTTATGATGGATAACGTTAGATGTTTATATACCTAAGGGAGGCAGATCACATGCAAAATTCCAAAGAAAAAACTCTTTCGCAAAAGGTTGCGGATAGAATTATCAAATATATACTGGATGAAAACCTGCAGCCTGGTGACAAGCTTCCAAACGAAACCATTATGTGCCAACGGCTAAATGTGGGAAGAAGCTCTCTGCGTGAAGCCATGCGTGCGCTCACTTCACGCAATGTAATCACCATACGCCAGGGCTCCGGTTCATATGTTTCCGCCACTCCCGGTATGATTGATGATCCCCTCGGTCTGACCTTTGTTGAAGATAAACAAAAGATGATTAAAGATCTTATGGAAATCAGATTTTTACTTGAACCCTCCATTGCAGCCATGGCCGCTATCCGTGCAGATGAGACAGATATCAAAAACATACTTACTGCATGTGAAAAAGCCGAAAAATTTCTTCTTGCCAATAAAAATCACGTTGCAGAGGATATAGCATTTCATACTGCTATTGCCCTAAGCAGCAAAAATATAGTTGTTCCAAAGCTGGTTCCCATCATCAACGGCTCTATTCCTCTGATCTGTGAGTCTACCGAATTCCCCATGCGTGATGAAACCATCGAGACTCATCGTGAAATTGCAGATGCAATCGCAGCCCACGATGCCGTCCGTGCCCACGATGCCATGTATCTGCATCTGATCTACAACAGGAAGTATATTAAATCCATAAATTAATGACTGTTTTCATTCATTATATTCCTTATATATTTATATTCCCATAGTTGTTTAAAAACGCGCCTTTTTCGCATGGTCTGCCATACAGATATCCCTGCATATAATCTACATGGATTTCTTTCATTGCGCAACCCTCTAACGCACCACAACAAAAAGCCTCACAGCATATCAATAATGCTTGTGGGGCTTTTTTTAGTTTTTCTAAACTCGTATGTACAATTTTTCTATTTATTTTCCAATATAAATTTGCTAATCAGCGTGTTCATTGTCTCCGCCTGTGCTGAAAGCTCCTCACTTGTTGCTGATGTTTCCTCTGCACTTGCTGAGTTTGACTGTACAACATCTGATATCTGATTAATGCCAGCCTCTGCCTGCTCCATAGCCTTTGCCTGCTCATCTGCAATCTCGCTGAGTTTTTGAGAAGAATCTGCAACTTCCTTCATACCATTGATAACCTTTTCAATAGAAGTACTTACGCGCTCTGCGGCTTCATTACCATCGTTAGATGCCGCAATGGCATTCTCTATAAGCTGACGTGTGTCAACTGCAGCCTTGGCACTCTGCTCTGAAAGACTTCTGATTTGTTCCGCAACAACTGCGAATCCTTTACCTGCCTCACCTGCACGCGCTGCCTCAATAGCTGCATTGAGTGAAAGAAGGTTTGTCTGACTGGCAATATCCTCAATCTCAGAAATGATATTCGCAATCTGCTTAGATGTATCATTGATGCGTCCGATAACATCAATCATGCCCTGCATCTCTATATGGCTGTGATCTGCTTCCTCAGCATACTCCTGTGCAATCCTGTATGTATCATTGAGCTTCTCAGATGTTTTCTCAACACCGTCTGTGATATCTGCAAATGTAGCCTGAAGTTCCTCAATGGCTGCTGACTGATCCGTAGCACCTTCTGCAATTTCCTGTGCTGCCTGAGCAAGGTTGTTAGAACCTGCTGTAACAAGTGATGATATCTCATTGATATGTGACATAACATCATTCATCTGTATCTTCATCTGACGCATTGCCATGAGAAGTCCAATAAAATCTCCGGTATATTTATCTTCCATGTCTGATGAAACTGTATAATCTCCTTCTGCCATCTTTCCAAGAAGCTTGTCAGAGTCAGATATGATAGTCTTAAGGTCTGCTGCCATGTTTTTTGCGACCCCTACCATATCAGCAATTTCATCTTGTGAATCAACTGCCGGGAATGGAGCCTCAAGATCACCCTGTGCAAATGTATGTAATCTCTGTTTTAACTCATCGAGTGGTTTAGAAATACCAACTGCAACTTCGTCCCCGATTTTCATCGAGATAAAATATGAACCGACAATGATAACAATAACAATACCAAATGCGACATATGATACTAATGATAATGTCTTGCTTAAATTATCTCCTTCTGTTACCTTTATATTCATAAGGTCAACAAGCTGCTGATATATGTCATCATATGCAGGTGCAAGCTCTGCTACTGCTCTCTCCTCGGCCTCCTTCTGTGTCTCAGGATCTGTAGCATTCTCACCTAACTGTCCAATCTCATCATCGAGACTCCAGTATGAGTCGAGCTTACTGTTTATATCATCATATATATCCTTCTCCTCACCTGTCTTTATAGAGCTTTGCAGCTCTCCCCAGTATTTTTGAAATAATTCCTTTTTAGAATCATGTGTATCAGACATCTTACTTAATGTGTCAGAAGCTGTATAACCGATAAGAGCTCGTGTAGCGCTTCGTGTCTCTGAGAAGGTTACCATAACCTTTCCTATATCTCCCTGTGAAAATCCGTAAAAGTTTAGTGCGCTGGAATATCTCATTGATACAATAATCATAAGAATACCCGCGATAACCCCCGATGCCGATGCTACAAACGTAGTCAGTTTGAATCCTTTCTTTAAACGACTTTTGATGCTAAGTGTTTTCCACTTTGACTTGTCTAATTTCATAATGTTTCCCCCCTATGAATAATATAATCTCATTAATCTTATAAAATATTTTGTTCTAAAAATTACGATTTGTATATCTCTAATATACCATCATTATACCATCATGTAAAATAAAAATAGTTCTTAAAATACATATTTTACGAACTATTTTTATTTTGGTCAGTTTTTATTATGCTTTACCGCAACAGACTATATCGGTATGCCTGTATAATTTAGCTCAGCAATTTCTCTTCATAGAAGGAATAATGTTTTTCTCTTCCAATAATTATAAAATCATCGAGCTTAATGTGCAGGAGCTGCCCTGCAACATCAATCATATCTGCAATTTTTATATCCTCGACTGATGCAGATATATCCTGACTGGGGTGATTATGTACAACAACAACGCTGGATGCAGAGCATAGCAGCGCGCGCTTCATTATGTTCTCAGGCGCGCATTCTGCAGATGATATAAAGCCGTGCGATATTTCAAATAATCCAATCACATTTTTCTTTGCAGAGATAAGGAATCTTATTCAAGCGCCAGAACCATAAAATATAGTACTGCCGGCCACATCGCAGTGTGGCCGGTGATAACCGGACAGTCATTAATTTATGGATTTTATATGCTTCTGGTTGTAGATCAGATGCAGATACATCGCATCGTGGGCACGGATGGCATCGTGGGCAGCAATTGCATCTGCAATTTCACGATGAGTTTCGATAGCTTCATCACGCATGGTGAATTTTGCAGACTCACTGATCAGAGGAATTGAACTGTTGATGATAGGAACCAGCTTTGGAACAACTATATTTTTGCTGCTTAAGGCAATAGCAGTATGAAATGCTATATCCTTTTCAGTGTGATTTTTATTTGCAAGAAGAAATTTTTCGACATTTTCACATGCAGTAAGTATGTTTTGGATATCTGTCGCATCTGCACGGATAGCTGCCATGGCAGCTATGGATGGTTCGATTAGAAATCTGATTTCAATCAGATCTTTAATCATCTTCTGTTTATCTTCAACAAAGGTCAGACCGAAGGGATCATCAATCATCCCGGGAGTGGCGGAAACATATGAACCGGAGCCCTGGCGTATGGTGATTACATTACGTGAAGCGAGCGCATGCATGGCTTCACGCAGAGAGCTTCTTCCCACATTCAGCCGTTGGCACATTACGGTTTCGTTCGGAAGCTTGTCACCCGGCTGCAGATTTTCCTCCAGTATGTATTTGATAATTCTCTCTGCAATCCTTTGGGAAAGAGTTTTTTCTTTGGAATTTTGCATGTGATTTACCTCTTATGTATACTACTTTACGGCTCATATTTAATGACTGTTTTCATTCATTATATTCCTTATATATTTATATTCCCATAGTTGTTTAAAAACGCGCCTTTTTCGCATGGTCCTTTTCACTGCGCATCGCCATTGCCGTAAAATCCTTGTCTATCTTTATATAGTCCGGGTTAATTTCACTGATATAACGGAGATTTGAATAACCGGTTCCAAAATCATCATTGATTACCTCCCCACGGCAGTTAATCCATACCGGTAAATTCTACTGCTAATCAAACGACATAGCACGTTGTACCTTAAAATTCACTTTCTATTATATTACTCTTCAATGTCTGAGATTTTGAATTTCGCTATCATTTCACTCAGATTTTCAGACTCGCTGCTCATCTGTTGGCTGGCCGCTGCACATTCCTGTGATGTTGCAGAATTGGTCTGTACAACATCATTGATCTGATCAATTCCTTCGTTAATCTGCTTGATCTCACTGGTCTGTGTCTCCAGTGTATCAGCTATATGAATTACCTCTTTTGTAATCACCTTAGAGCTTTCTGCTACTTCTTCAAGCTGCGATGCTGTCTGTTCCGCAATAGTCATACCATTTTCAACAGCTTGTACAGATGTCTCTATAAGCGCAGCTGATTCCTTTGCAGCCTGTGCACTTTGATCGGCAAGCATATTTACCTGATTTGCCACAACCGCAAAGCCTTTTCCTGCCTCTCCTGCTCTTGCCGCCTCAATAGAAGCATTTAATGCAAGCAGGTTGGTCTGTGATGCAATCTCATTAATAGTTGATATGATCTGGTCAATCTGTTTAGAGGCTTCGTTAATTTCATGCATAGATTTAACCATCTCCTGCATTTTTTCGTTGCTTTCCCATATGGCTGTCCCGAGTTCATCCACTCTTCCGCTGATTTTCTTGGCACTCTGTGAATTCTGCTCCACCTGCTCTGAAACTCCCGCAACTGTCGCTGTAAGTTCCTCTACAACTGCAGCCTGATTGGTTGCACCGTCTGCAAGGTCATTTGAGCTTGCAGCTACCTGCTCTGACGCACTTGAAACCTCGCTTGATACATTCTGGATTCCCTTTATGGTGACTGCCATACTTTTTTCAAATTCCATAAATGAATTTAAAATACCTACAAAATCGCCTTTCCACTCTACTTCCGGCTGTGCATCAAAATGTCCGTCCGCAAAGAGCTTCATCGACCTGTCTATATCATCCACATATGAGCCGAGAATACGGATAGACTTTCTCATGCTGTGTGCCAATCTACCGATTTCATCCTCTGAACGGTACTCAAGTGCGCTGTGAAGATTTCCTTCTGTCAGCTCCTTTGCCACATCCTCGATTGCATGTAACGGCTCAAGGATTGTATCAAGCACGATCTTTCCTGTTCTCTTTGTCAACTGCCATGCACATATCAGACAGATAATTATGACTATGATTCCGACTGCGGCACATACATATGTACTTACAACTGCCTGATGGCTTCTTTTGTCAGTCAGCTTGTCGATTTCCTTTGCAAGCTCAACAAGTTTATTTAACTTTGGTGTACACTCATTGATAATCTGATTAACAGCCTCATCCTTCTGTCCGGCTTTAATCTTATCCATGATTGAGTATCCGGTATTCGCCCAGTCAGAAAGAGCCTCTGAATATTCATTATACTGATCCTCAGGAACGATACCTGCTTTTTTTATTGTTTTTAACTGCACATCAACATCCTCGAGCAAAGTTTTTGCACCCTGCTCATAATCTTCATACGTAGACTGGTCAGGATTAAGTGCCATCTCTCTTATATCTCTTGCCGCTGCAGTTACATTTATTCTACATACCTTAACCGCCTGATCAGAAGCATTTACCTTGTTTACATAGTTTAACATATTGGAAAACAACACACCAATGACCGCAATCGAAAGCAGTCCAGAAATAAGCATCATGGTAATAACCATTTTGTAACCATAGTTGATCCTTTCACTCAAATGCATGTTTCCCAATTTCTTTTTCATCGCACCTTTTTTTGAAGACATAGTTTGTTTTTTCCTTCCTATATTAATTATTTGTACTACATCAAATGTAAATTCATCAGATGAATTTAGCATACTACTTTTTTCCTAGTTTTCAATACTATATAATTAACAAATTTTAGGCATATTTTCTCATATAATATATGTATTTGCACAATTCATAAGTTTTTTTTCGTATTTTCACTAAAATACATATGCTGATTTTATATTTTATTATAGGCTACCCAGAGCCACCTCCACGCACATTTGCAAGCCCCGGCTGTCTGATCTTGTAGTTGTATATTCAAAAAAATCAGCTAAGAAGCGAAAATGCAAATACCACGATGCCAAGTATCACAAGCACGATTCCTGTGGCACGGTTTAAGGTTTTTGCGGATGCCTTGTTTGCAAAGACCGCTGCAATTCTCGCCCAAAGAAGTGTAAATGCAATACACAAAAGCATCACAAACCAGTCCGGCTTTCCACCAATGGCAAAGTGCGAGGCAGCTCCTGTAAAGGCTGTAAATGCCATGATAAATACGCTCGTTCCGACTGCAGTCTTAAGCTCATAGCCAAGCACTGATGTGAGGATGAGGAGCATCATCATACCACCGCCTGCGCCTATGAAGCCACAGATAAATCCGATAAGCACACCGCAGATGATTGACTGGATAGCTCTCTTTTTAGCTGAAACTCCCTGCATGGCCTCCTTTGTGGTCATGACAGGACGGACTATAAACTTGATTCCAAGTAAAAATGTCATAAATACCGAAAAGCCGCCCATTGTTGCTGACGGCACGAGGCTTGATACATAGCTTCCGACAACTGTGAAGCACAAAACCGTGACCATCATTATGAGCCCGTTTTTTACATCAAGGTTCTTGTTCTTTCCATATATATAGGCTGACACTGCGCTGGCAAATACATCAGACGACAGGGCTATTCCCACTGCCATATAAGGGTCCATTCCCAAAAATGTAATGAGCATAGGGCTTATTACTGCCGCTGCGCTAAGTCCTGCAAAGCCGGTTCCAAGGCCTGCGCCCATACCGGCAAAAAATGTTACTATTATAGTTATCAATGTGTTCATTTGTGTGATTTCCTCCGGATTATTTCATCCATATTGTTATCAAGCTGTTCCATAACAATTGTCAGCTGCCTATTTAATACAATTATAGAGCTATCTCCACATTTTTGCCACAGAATGCAACTCCATATTTTGTTATTTCTATTATTCCTCTGTCTATCATATCTGTATCATAATTTTTGTCTTCTATCTGCTGCAACGCCTCCTGAGCTGATGCCTCAAGCATTTTTTCTTCTTTGACCGATTTAAACTCCATTATAATTGCAGGCATTGATGAGACCTTTGGCTCCAATGTCAAATCAAATCTGCCATCACCTGATTCGCGGTTTGACCTGATATAATACATCGCAGACATCCCAGCAGATAAACCAAGCATCAACCCATGATAAAAGCCTTCCGCGGCGCCATCAAAACTGCTTGCACACGTCAGCATATACTTTCTTAGAGCAGTTTTTAATCTCTCTCCGTCCTTTAGATAAAGAGCCTTTTCCAGCTCTGCCATCACATTTTGGGTCATATTATTTCTAATCCAGAATAATATTTCTGAATTATATACTCTTCTGATTTCCCGATTCGGAAGAGCAAGCTCAACAAATGTACCAAATTCTGTTTCTACTGCAGTATTTAGTGGCTTTAAATAACCGGAAACAAGAAGAAAACTAAATATGCTATCTGCACCATCTGTTATTCTTGGATATATCACATCCATATTTAATGATGTTTGCACTGATTTTCCCTGAATGAGTGAAATCAGATCATCCGCAATTTCAGGTGTCAATGATTTCATTATCTCTCGAATAATCTCATTATCACTTGTATTTGTCCAGAATGGTTTTGGCGTACAATCATTATTAAAGTAGTTTGCCACCGACCATGGATTGTATATGTCCGTATTTCCAAACATATATCCATCATACCATTCCATTAACTGAGCTTTTTTATCAGTACAACCATAATAGTCAGCCATTACACTAACCTCATCCGTTGTAAATCCAAAGTACTCACTGTATTTATCATCAAGCACCGAATTTACCACCAGATTATTCAGACCACTAAACAGATTTTCTTTAGAAACACGCAATATTCCTGTAAGCACACCAAATGCAAGCGCCGGATTATCCTTCAAGCCGCCTGACATAAAATTTCTCATAAAGGTTATTACATCATTATAAAAACCCTTCGAATGCCCCTGCTGAATCGGTGTATCGTACTCATCAATTAAAATAACTACCTTACTGTGATGATACTTTTCCAGCATGCGGCTCAAATACAACAGTGCTCTGGCGTATTCCACATCGCTTAATTTTCCCTTCTGCAGTCTGTTCAAATAATCACGTTCCACCTCATCACAAGCATCCCATGAAAAAAGCTCCTGATGCCTCATATATTCATCTCTTATAACAAGCCTTACAGCCTCTAAGGAGTCATTCCAGTTATCAAATTTTACATCCTTAAAGGTAATATATATAACAGGATATGTGCCCTGTTTTTCACGATATTTTTCACCGCACGACCATATTTTTTTATCCCGAAAATATATAGAGCTGTCAGCATCCGTTTTTTCAAAATAAACCTTCAACATATCCATCGCAAGCGTTTTACCAAACCTTCTTGGTCTGGTAAACAGTGTGACTGTCGCATGGTCATCTATTAAATCACGGATTAACAAGGTTTTATCTACATAATAACAGTTTTTCACAGTATCCACGTACGATGTACTTCCTACTGCACACGGAAGTTTTTCATCCTCAAGGCGCTTTTCCCTCTGATAAGTATAAACCGATGTCTCCGGTATTTTCCATCTTCGTCCATCCTGATAAGCCCCAATGATTTCTCCGTTGTTGCACAGTCCTACCACTCTTCTTACAGAAATCCCTAACAATTCAGCAGCCATCTTACTTGAAATATACTTTGTTTCGGTCATTTTTGCCCTCCATTCGGAAACACTCAGCTATTTATCGGAAATATTATAGCATTCTTCGGAAATAATATCAATTTTTTCGGAAATCAGCTATTCTTTGCCTATTTTTTGAGAACTACCATATATAAATGCTATTGAATATACCATCTATAATTACTATTGAATACCTTGAAAGTATCCTGCAGTCATGGTATTATATGTAATTGGCGCTTTGTTGCACATTTTAAACACCGGCTAATCTACCGGTGATTTTAATTTTAATAACCAAAACTTCCTACATATATAATGTGGGAGGTTTAAATTACAATCATATGTACTCTCGGAATCTTCTAAACGAATCATTCTGAGATAGATTTTCGATATACAATGACATTTTCGCAGTGCGTACATGGTATGTACGACGAGAAAATGGAAGCAGTATATCGGAAATATAGCCAGAATGCTTCGCTTGGAGAAGATTCCGAGAGTACATTCATTTACATAGGAGGAATTATGAGTCAGAAAACAAATTCAGCCCCTGTAACAGAGAACAAGATGGGAACCATGCCTATCGGAAAGCTTGTATTTAACATGTCTTTGCCTATGATGATTTCCATGCTCGTACAGGCTCTATACAACATCGTGGACAGTATTTTCGTTGCTAAGCTGTCTGAAAACGCACTCACAGCAGTTTCACTTGCCTTCCCTTTGCAGATGCTCATCATCGCTGTCGCAACCGGTACCGGTGTAGGTGTAAACGCGCTGCTATCCAGATCTCTCGGTGCTCATAAATACGACGAGGCAAACAAAATCGGCATCAACGGTGCCATACTATATGTATTCAGCTACTTAATATTTCTGATTCTCGGACTTACAATCGTAAAGCCTTTTTACATGAGTCAGATTGGAAATGCTGATGTCGAAATCATGGATATGGGTGTGAACTACCTGAGTACTGTTATGATTTTTTCATTTGGTATCTTTGCGGAAATCTTTTTTGAGAGGGTGCTTACCTCGACAGGAATGACTATTTTCAGCATGACCTCACAGCTTTGCGGTGCCATCACAAATATCATTCTGGATCCTATCATGATCTTTGGACTGCTTGGTTTCCCTAAGCTCGGCGCTACCGGTGCCGCTGTGGCAACCGTTGCAGGTCAGTGCGTGGCAGCCGTTGTTGCTTTTGCCTGCAACCACAAATTCAATCATGAGATCAAGCTGAGCTTCAAGGGCTACAGCCCGGATTTAAAAATCATGGGAACCATTTATGCTATCGGTATTCCGTCGATCATCATGCAGTCTATAGGCTCAATAATGACATATGCCATGAACAGAATACTTATCGGCTTTTCATCGACTGCCGCTGCTGTTTTCGGTGTTTATTTCAAGCTGCAGAGCTTCTTCTTTATGCCTGTATTCGGACTGAACAACGGAATCACACCTATCATTGCCTTCAACTACGGTGCTCAGAACCGGAAGCGTATGGTTAAGACAATAAAGGTCAGCCTGATAACAGCATTCTGTCTGCTCTTCGTTGGCTTTGCCTGCTTTGAGTTCATACCACAGGTGCTTCTTGGAATGTTCAGTGCCTCTGACGATATGCTCAAAATCGGTGTTCCGGCACTTAGAATAATCGGTGTGCATTTCCTCATCGCATGGTTTTGTATTATCGTCGGCACAGTATTCCAGGCTTTGGGAAAAGCAGTCTTTTCCATGATCGTATCAATCATGCGTCAGCTTGTGGTTTTAATTCCGGCAGCATACATCCTTTCAAAGCTCGGTGGACTTCACGCTGTATGGTGGGCTTTCCCGATAGCAGAGGTGATATCCTTTACTGTTTCCACACTATTCTTAATCAGGATTAACAGAACTATTATCTCAAAGATTCCTGATGGAAGCGATGTGCTGTAAGAAAACAATTTTACATGAATTTTAAAATAATTAACAATAAAATCCGCTGCATTATATCATGTGCGTAATCATATGATATAGTGTAGCGGATTTATTATATTTATGTCATATTTTCACATATTTCTGATTTCTGCTGTTAGGCTTATCAGGTATTGTCATTCTAATAAGATTCTTTTCAATAGCCGGATGAAGATAATTTCTTCTAAACCCTTCTCTCGCCTTTAATCCCAATTTTTCCATCAATGCTGTGCTAGTGTAAGGAACATCATATTCCATAATCTCCAACAGCTTACGAATCTGCTCAGGAAGATACTCATTTTCATTACTGAGCTGACTTGAAATATCATCTAAAATCTTATCAATCTAAGCTAACATAAATTCGATAAAACCTGTGGATTCTCCTGCAACATGACATTGTGAAATAGCCTCATAGTATTCATACTGAAATTTTTCAATCTGACTTTCAATAGGGATATATTCAAACACGGGCTTCCATTTTGCAAGAATAGCTGTATGCCATAATCTCGCCATTCTTCCGTTACCATCAGAAAAAGGATGGATAAACACAAATTCATAATGAAATACACTACTCAGTATCAACGGATGAACATCTTCCTTTGCTTCCTTCATCCATGCAAATAATTCATCCATAAGGTGTGGTACAAACTGCACAGGTGGTGCCATAAAGATACATTGTTCACCCTTGAACACACCTTCCTCACCTGAACGAAATTTTCCTGACTCTTCTACAAGATACTTTGTCATTACTCCATGAAACCTTTTCAAATGCTCAATATCATACGGATTGATCTCCGAAAGATGTTCATATGCTTCATATGCATTCTTTACTTCCTGAATTTCCTTTTGCTTTCCTAGCACTGTCCTGCCATTTATGACATCCCGAACCTGTCCCAGAGTCAAAGAATTTGCTTCAATCTTCAAAGAAGAATGAATGGACTTTATCATGTTATTCCTTCTTAAATGTGGTTTTGCCTCAAGGTTACCTGTTACGGTTATCTGTCCTATTTTTTCGGAAATTGATGATACATACGATAATATTTTATTTGTTATTTTAAATGGTGTTTTGTAATCTCCCATATAAGCACCTCTATCTTGCGTATTATCTTGCGTATTTTCTTCCTCTATTATACGTATTTTATGGAAAAAGTTCAATCTGCAGATACAAACCTCTTTTAAAAAATGCGATTTTGTAGTAAAATTGCCAAAAAGAAAATGCGATTTTGTAGTAAATCATCAAAATAAAAAATGCGATTTTGTAATTTTAATAGGAAATGTCATGTTTAAGCGAAAAATATATGATAATTTATTGCAGTGGGAGGATGATTTCCGTGAATACCTTAAAGCTCTTGATGCCAAAAAGGCTGGCGTATCGACTACTTTATCACATCGGAGCGCATCAATGATAAGCTGCAAAAGGCAGCGATCCATACCGATGTACTCGGTTCAGACCACTGCCCTGTTGAGGTTGATATTGAATTTTAAAATGGCAAATCCTGCTCTTGAGAAAAATCCGCTACACTAAATATATAGTATAGCGGATTGATTTATAAAAGACAATTTTATTCTATTATTCTTATAGGACTCCTTTTTACAATCCCTTATGCAACACTTTCTTCTCAAGCTTATCCCCATCCAGGGTATACTCAACAGCATTATACTCACCGTCTCTGTATGCAAACGTCTCATTGTCATCCTGATAATGCACGAAGCTGCCCTTGCCCGGATATGTCAGTATGCTGATCTTATCCTCTGTAATGTCCTCTGTGGAGCGGATTTCTCCGTCTGCAACAGGGATAATGGCTCCTGCTTTTATGAAGACAGGTACTTTATCAAGTGGTGCATCTGCTAAAATATATCTGCCGCCACTGTATTTTTCACCTGTGTAGTAATCATACCAGTCGCCGTCAGGCAGATAAACCTCTCTTGCCTCCTTGCCCGGTGCGATCACAGGTGCAACCAGTACAAAGCTTCCGAGCATATATTCATCGGAAATATTTCTCACATGCTTATCTACAGGATACTCGTATACGAGCGGGCGCACGATAGGTGCTCCTGTCTTTTCACACTCATGTGCCAGATCATAGATATATGGGATAAATCTGTATCTGAGCTTTACTGTCTTTCTGACTGCATCTATCGTAGTCTCGTCAAACTGCCAAGGCTCCTGTCTGCGTGTTCCCATCGCTGAATGATTTCTGAAAAACGGCACAAATACTGCTGCCTCATAAAATCTGACAAGAAGCTCCGGTGTAGTATCACTTCCGAAACCGCCTATATCGCTGCCGCACATGGCAAGTCCGCTGACTGACAGATTGCAGACCTGCTCGAGTGAAAGTGCTATATGCGCCCAGATGCTGTGATTGTCTCCGGTCCAGCCACCGCAGTATTTCTGGCTTCCGGCATATGCAGCCCTGGTAAGTACAAACGGACGTTTTCCACCATCATTTTTCGCCAGTCCCTCATATGTAGCTTTTGCCATAAAATGTCCGTAAATATTGTGAACCTTTTCATGTGCTCCATACTCAAACTGCACATCATCCGGCAGTGGTCCGTTGAAGCTTGCAGGCTCATTCATATCATTCCATATGCCACTGATACCGTGCTCGAGAAGTATCTTTGTCTTGTCTCCCCACCAGCTTCTGACGCTTTGCTTTGTGAAGTCCGGAAATACCGATGTTCCCGGCCAGACAGCATTTTCATATACACTGCCATCTGTATCATGTGCAAATGCATCCATCTCCATACCCTCTTTGTACATGAAGTAGTCCTCATCCTTCTTCACACCCGGGTCAATGATGGATATGAGCTTTACACCCCTGTCAGCAAGCTTCTCTGAAAGTCCCTTTACATCAGGGAATTTCTTGTCATCAAATGTGAATACCCTGTAGCCGTTCATGTAATCGATATCCATATGTATCACATCGCATGGGATATCAAGCTCGCGGAATTTGTCAGCTATATCAAGCACCTCATCCTGCGTGTAATAGCCCCAGCGGCTCTGATGGCTGCCGTATATCCATCTCTGATAAAGCGGTGTGGTGCCTGTCAGTGATGTATAAAGTCCTACCACCTCTGCCATATCTTTTCCCGGCATAAAATAGTAGTCCAGCTCGCCCTTCTCATGCTCGATGAAATAGTAATCTGTATTTTCATAACCGAAATCAAAGGTTGTCTTGTAGGTATTATCCGCAAAAATTCCATAGCAATATTCATCGCCCAACACGATAAAAAACGGTATGGATTTGTACAGCGATTTGAAGCTGTCCACATGTGGCGCAGGATCATCCGTGTTCCAGTTTACATATGAATATCCACGCTTGTTGAGGCAGCCCGGCTTATCTCCCATACCGTAAATAGCATCATCCTTTCCAAGCTTTTTGATGATGGTAACAGAGTCAGTTTTTTCTTCATCTTTTCCGACAGTATGTCCCTCAAGCTCTGCGATGGCAAGATCCTCATATGGATTTTTCTCGCTCTTTTTACGGGCTTTTTCATAATCTGAAAGTACAAGTTTTCCGTTGTAATATATATCAAGTTTCTCGTTATCCTTCACATTTACGGCAATATCTTTTGCACTGATAACGACTTTAACTGCTGCATCGCTTACACCGGCTTCTGCTGCGATCCCCTTGGCATCAGACGTATCCTTGCTGGTTACGTCCGGTGTGGCAGCCTTCGGAATGAAGCCCTCCTCGATTGCAACACTTTCGATGCCGGGTTTTTGTGCAACATGCACTATGTTGTTTTCAAATATGGTAACAAACAGACTGCCGTTCTCGTAGATCAGCTCTGCTGTGTTGTCCTGTATTTTATAGCTTTTGTATAAATTCCTCATAGTGCCCCTCCATTTAAATAACTGTATTTTCGTATTATTTCGTTATTACTATAGTACCATCAACTGTTATGGTGGTCAATACACTACATTCAATCCAATAGTTTTCCTTCCATATAAGACCACTCCAGATAATCAGGATTTTGATAGTACAGATCCGTGTTAAACTCTGATATTTTATCACTGATAAAAGAAGAAAAAATATTGATAAGTTCCTGCACTTCTTCTCCTTCTTTTGCACAATCCTCTATCATGATGCTATAAAGTTTCCCAATATCCAGAAAACTTGGAATCGAATATTTACAGTCTGATATCGTATCAAAACTGCCATTTTCTATTTTATAGTAATCAATTACCTCATCACTCACCTGTTCAAAACTAAGACAATGATCAACTTCCGCATCATACAGAAGTTTTTCTATTCCGTCCTTTCCTATGGTTTTAACAATATCGCCCCTATGATTTAAAGTTTCCCTTGCTATATATTCAATCAACGAGCATACATAAAAATAATCATTTCTCTCTTTTTCTGTCATATACTACCTCGCTTTTTACAAAAATCAGACAATCTAATGCTGATAATGTATGAAAACTGATCTGATGTGTAGGATATTTAAACTCCGCCAGTGCCCAAAATTGTTTTCTGCTGATTCTTCCTGTAAGAAAATCATTAACATAATTCCACACTGTATCATTAGCCATAGGTCCTTCTACTATATCATATGAATGAGTTTTTCCACTCCTACATTCAGCAATAAAATCCAACCATTCATCTGATATTTCTGGAAATTTTAATATATTCAAATTTTCATTCGGCTCGTAATTATAATAATTTATTATTGGTTCACCGATACCTCTGTTCGCCCATCTGATAGCCTGTTCCATATTATTAGTACAATAAAATCCCCATGAAAAGTCTTTTGTATATCTCGCTTTTCTTATCTCTGGATATTTCACAATTTCCTTACTGGCATGGTATAATTCCATCTATTTTACCTCATGATCCTTATATTCATAAAAATCCGCTACACTATGCATATAGTATAATGAATTGATACATAAATTACAATTTTCCCTTTTCCCTCTGCGACAGCGGAGTCTCATTTTTCATATAAGTTTCCCACACATTCATTCGATCCTGTTCGTCAAGCTTACGAAGCACTTTTGCCGGTATTCCTGCAGCGATACAGTTGTCCGGGATATTGCTGTTTACTACTGCTCCCGCTGCGATAATGCAGTTTTTACCGATCGTAACACCACCACAGATTGTTGCACTTGAGCATACCCAGCTTCCATCACCGATCTTTATTGGCTTTGCATATTCGAGGTCGTGGAATCCATCAGGATATTCCTGTGGCAGACGCTCTTCAGCTAAAAATGGATGGCACGGTGTAGCTATTGTTACATTTGCACCTACCCACACGCCATCACCGAGTTCTATCGGAGCACAGTCTAAAAATGTACATTTGTAATTAACAAAACAGCCTTTTCCAAAATGTATATTAACTCCGTATTCGCAATAAAACGGGGCAAATACTCCTGTCCCGCCTTCCTTTACGGATGGGATCATTTTCTCTAACAGACGCTGTTTTCTTTTCTTCATCCAAAGTGGAGTACGATTAAATTTGTCACACAGCCCCATGCCTGTTTCATGATATTTTGCTATATCTCTGCTGTCTGCATTGTAAAGCTTTCCCGCTCTCATTCTCTCCCCATCATTCATATGACAAATAACCTCCATATATTGTTATACCTATTTTCTGAATTTATTGTACCATCTACTGCCATTTAGGCGCAACCCATTCATTTGGCAAAATAAACCATTGCCAAATCCCAAATAATCTGCTATAGTACTACAGTATTTGATATCGATTACAACTTAACAAGACAGTTCGTGACCATCCTGTCTATAAACAAAACTAGGGATAATTTGCATATATTTGATAGCTGTCTGGGTTATTAATCTGCAAAGGGTACTTTATGTGGTCAAAACATTGAGTGCCCTTTTTTATGCATATTTTGAATTTACAAATAGTGGATTCAGAATTTCTCATATATAAAATGTGGTCAAAAACATTGAAATGGAGAAAAGAAAATGAACGAATTTTTACTTATCGCAAGTCTCTTTGTGATCTACGGAACAGTGCTTCTTGCATACAGGATATTTGGGCTGCATGGCTTGTACTGCTTTACAGCAATAGCTACGATCACCGCCAATATTGAGGTCCTTATCATGGTAAATGCCTTTGGCATGGAGCAGACACTCGGTAACATCCTGTTTGCCTCAACATTTCTGGTTACAGATATAATCAGTGAGGTGGAAGGTAAAAAAGCATCACAAAAAGCCGTAAATATCGGAATATTTACATCAATATTTTTCATAATCGTATCGCAGACATGGATGCTTTATCAGCCTAGCGCAAGTGATTGGGCACAGCCGGCTATAAAGACAATATTCTCAAATACGCCTCGTCTGATGATCGTAAGTGTACTTGTATATGCGATCTGCCAGCGGTTTGACGTGTGGGCATATCACAAATGGTGGGCACTTACAACGAAGCATTTTAATGGTGACTCAAGAAAAGCTCTCTGGCTTAGGAACAACGGCTCCACACTTATATCACAGCTTCTTAACACATTGCTTTATACATTCGGAGCTTTCTGGGGCATGTACAAACCGGCTACACTTGTCAGCATTGCGCTTTCAAGCTATGTAATATTTATCGTGACAAGTCTGGCAGATACGCCATTCGTCTATCTTGCAAGGATGATACATGATAAAACAGATAAATAATTTTTATAAGCAGTCAGGACTCAATTCTCCTGACTGCGTTCTCTCTTGTTTTCATACATTCTCTCATCAGCCTCACCGATGATCTTCCTTATATCGGCATATCTGCCACAGGCATACCCGACAGAAGCGGAAATTGGGATTTTACTATCCTTTTGTATGGGCTCCATCAGCTTATTCCATCTATCAATAAAGCTAAGTGCTTCTTCCTTCGTTCCATCCGGTATGATCATGACAAACTCATCGCCACCATAACGATATGTTCTTACATTATCATTATCATTTGCCGCAACAAGTCTGATAGTTCCTGCAACCCTTGCTATAAGACTATCCCCCTGCCCGTGTCCGTATGTATCATTCACAAACTTAAGCTGATTTACATCCCAATATATGACTGCAACATTTCTGTCAGGCTCCTTTGGCTTTTCAAGGTCACTCAAAAGCTTGTTTTTATTATAAAGCCCTGTCATATCATCCATTGCTGCCTCATGCTTTATACGATGAGCCTTTTCTATTGTTCTTCGGATCATTTTGTTAACACCATTGCTGACACAGTAAAATCCGGTTGCAATAAGTGACCGTGGAAAAACATAATACATAAAAAGAGTTACCAACGGATTTTTATTTACCTCATTCAGCAAAAACACTCCATCCTTTTGCAGATGTTTAAGAGATGTTGTAGTAATCAATGCCATATTTGCATCACATACTCCAAAATAATATCCCACATACGTACTAAATGCTATATTAAAAATTGAAAAAACGAATGCGAATATTGACAGTTTCCTTGATGAGTATACACCGGCAATCACGATCGGTAACATCACAACTATTACCATATGATATGTAAGTGTTGAGCTTGTTATCATCACCAAAAAACCTGCCTCTGAAACACACAGATACTTTGCGCATACATGATCAACCCCAAATATCAGCAGCGCTATAATAAACACGATCAAAAGAATGCATGACAATACATATCCTGTAGCAAAAATAGCTTTATCAACAATAAATACATCCAGGCAATTTAGAATAAATACAAATGTATATAGCAGATGCCATATCAAAAGCATACGAAACACAAATATATTTTCTACAACATCTTTTTTCTCATATACCGGAGCATCATCCGTAATTTTAGAAAACAACAGCTTTAATGTTGACATTATCCTCATCCCTTTTCATTATCTTGTCAAATCCTTAACCCATTTATACTTCTTAAAGTGGATAAGCGTCCATGGTATTTTTCCAATCTCATCCACGCATGTACATGCATACACTACAACAACCGGCCAGTTGAGGAAGTACGTTCCTGCAACAGCCAGCGGTATCGCAATTCCCCACATCGTAACAGCCAGACTATACATATCAAACATTGTATCTCCACCTGATCCGAATATACCATTTATTATGACCTCATTCATTGATCGTCCTATCATATATAAAGCAAGCACAACAAACATCTGCTTTAGATACACTCCCGCCTGCGGTGTAAGCTTTACAAAATATAAAATAACAGGTGCAGAAACCGCCATTAGAATAGTCATTATCACTCCGCACACGACCGATAGCTTTAAGAGCCGTATGCCATATGTTTTTCCACGTTTAAGATTTCCTGCGCCCAGCTCATTTCCGACCATTATACCGGCTGCACTCGATATTCCTGCACTGAGACAGCATATAATGTCACGCACTACTGCAGCAACAGAGTTTGCAGCCGCTGCATCTGTTCCGAGATGTCCCATAAATGATGAGTATGATGTAAATCCAATTCCCCATACGAGACTTGCTCCAAGAATCGGTCCTGAGCATTTCATAAAATCTTTTGACAACTGCTTATTTCTCACAAAAAGCTCATGCACCTTCAACCTTATAAATCCCGGTCTGTATGAAAATATAACCGCAAGCAGCAATTCTACGATGCGGGCTATAAGTGTTGCCAGTGCTGCTCCTCGTACATTCATACTCCTGATTCCAAATGCCCCATAAATAAATATTGCATTGAGCAGAATATTTAAAACTACGGTTATCGAACTCACTGCAGCCGCTGATCCTGCATGCTCTGATATCTTCATCATAACTATATAACACTGTGAAAATCCTGTAAGAAGATATGAAAACGCAGCAATCCTAAGATAGCTTACTCCATAATCTATGAGCACCGGTTCATTTGTAAATATAAGCATCAGATATTTCGGAAAAAATGCACATGCCACAAAAAACAAAACAGAAACTATTCCACAGATTCTTATCGCCATACTGAAAATATCATCCAGTGTCTTAATATCTCTTTTGCCCCAGTACTGTGCGCCAAGAATAGCAAGTCCTGCGGTGGATGCAGACAGGAACATATTCTGGATAAACTGTATCTGTGTGGCGAGGGAAACAGCTGACATATAGTTCTGATCCAGACCTCCAAGCATGAACGCATCTGCCACCGCCACAAGAGCAAGCATAAGGTTTTGCAGCATTATCGGAAACATGAGCATCCATAGCTTTTTGTAAAATATTTTATCGAATTCTCTTGTTTTCATCTGTGACCATACCTCTTAGATATATTCTAATTTTATCATTATATACTGACTTACTTCTGGTTTTCAAGCTTTAATCCTGAATATTATCAATAAAATCTGTTACATTACCTGCAGTAACTTTTTTATATGGCAGATAAATATATTTTTTGTTTTCAAATCCTATATTGTTCATGCCATATCCGGTAACAACTGCATATGCAAGCTGGGCCATTGCATATGCCTGTCCTTCCTTGTCATTATATACCGTGGCTGCAAGCTTTGACTGCCGTACTGCCTCAAGACCTTCATCAGTGCCATCTATACCAAAGAACACAGGATAATTTGAATCTGTTATGCCAAGCTTTTCGTATGCATCCATTGCCCCAAGTGCCATTGCATCGTTATTTGCAATAACAAGCTCTATACTGTTTTTATATTGTCCGATAAGCTGCGTCATCCGGTTCTGCGCCTGGGCACGATTCCAGTTTGCAGTCTGGTAGCTCAGCTTTTCAAGCTCAACACCATTTTCTTTCATACTCTCTGCAACACTTTCAGTCCTTATTATGGCATCCTGATGTCCGAGCTCTCCTTCCAGTATAACATATTGTATTTTACCATCACTATTTTTATCTACAGAAGGATTTTCTTTTATATAATCTGCGGCAAGCTCTCCCTGCATCTGCCCTGACTGTTTTGCTTCTGCCCCGACATAGTAAAGCTTATTCCACTGCATCAGATCCTCCTCTACCGGCTCTCTGTTAAAAAATATGATCGGCACATCATTTTCCCGGGCAGTATCTATTATTTCAGACGGATCTGTCCGGTCTGCCAGATTTACACACAAAATATCACAACCGTTGTCTATCATTTCCTGCACCTGATCATCCTGTGTTCTCTGGGAATTGGCAGCATCCATGATAGTAAGGCTGATGCCGTATCCCTTAGCTTCGAGATGGCTGCATTCATCCTTAAAAGCTTCCATAAGCTCTCCCAGAAATGTATCCTTCTGGTCATAACATGCCACCCCTATATATATCTGTTTATCTTCCTTTTCCTCCGTGCTGCCGTATGACGTCCAAAGCATGACTGCTAAAAAAGCAATGAGTACTGCTGCATCTTTTATTTTTTTTAAATTCATCGGCATATCTCCTACTGGCTTATCGTAAATAACAGGTTCTTGTTCTCGTCTGAAAAAAGGTTTTCTCTTGTAAGTACTGTATATGAAATCTCCTGATCTTTCATGACATACAAATTTTTACGGAGAGCATCCACCAGGGTATTCACACTTTTGTAACCTGCTTCGAATTCATCCGGCACAATAAGGCACTCCATCCATCTCGCATCAAGATAGTATATTGCTTCGGTTGAATTTCCTATCCCATATATAAGCGCTCCATATAGTTCATTATCACAGGCTGCCTGCCCTGCCTCGACCACGCTTTCGTTATCCAGCGCCATTATTATATCTACCTTTCGCTGTGTCTGCAGATTTACGATCTCATCAGATTCAGAATTCTTTGAAACAGACCACAATATCTGCGCTCCGCTTCCTTCAAGTGTATCGCATATTCCCTGACGCCTTTGCTCCTTTGCCTTCGAATAAGCATATTGAGAGTAAATACCTATCGTTTTACCTTCCAGACTGCCATTATTATTCTCCAGCAGTTTGTTGGCCAGTGCAGCACCCATACCATATTGATCCGGTTCTGTCGTTGTAAAAATATTCTCCGACTCATCAGTTATAGTATCTCCGACTATCATAACCGGAACCCTTTTTTTTATCTGATCAAGCTTAGCCTGATCTGTATTATCCACAACAGGTTTTACTACTACTGCATCCGCCCCGTTTTTTATTTCCTGGTTTATGACATCTATCTCATCATTTACAGTTTCCATGTTATCCTTACTTATTATGACGATATCTACATCATACTCCTGCGCTGCCATCTTAAGTCCATACTTGAAAGCTGACCACTGGCTTTCATCCACATCCGGCACAATAACTGCTATTTTTTGCTGTCCCGGACCGCTTTTATTATAAACAACATAGATCAGTGAAATTATAAGCAGTATCCCTAATACTATCTCAGTTATTATAAATGATCTTTTTCCATTATTCATTGTGCTTCCTCCGGCATACTGCGTTCCTCAAAGTGTTTTCTGTTTTCTTCTGTATATTCTATAGCCGGTATATTTATATAAACTGTTGTTCCCTCATCAAGCTCACTTTCTATGTAAAGTCCGTACTGTCCACCAAATAATATTTTTATCCGGTTATTGACATTTACAAGTCCGACTCCGGAACCTCTTTTTCTGATCCGGTTTGTATCCTTGAGCAAAAATCCTATCTCATCATCAGGTATTCCCATTCCATTATCCGATACTGACAAAATAATTCTATCATCAACCTTTTTGCCACATACATTTATTATCCCGCAGCCATCCATCTCACGTATTCCATAATTTATTGCATTTTCGAGGATTGGCTGCAGCACGAGCTTTACGACACAATGATCAAGTATCTCAGGGTCAATGTCAAAAACAACCTCAAATTTATTCTTGTAACGTATCTTTTGTATATTCATATAACTTTGAGCATGCTGCAATTCATCCCGTATACTGATTATAGTATGCCCCTTTGACAGACTTATCCGAAAAAGCTTCGCAAGCTGTGTTATCATGAATGCCGCCTCTTCATTTTTCTCGCCTTCTATCATCCATGTTATCGAATCCAGTGTGTTATATAAGAAATGCGGATTGATCTGGCTTTGCAATACATCAAGCTCACTTTTCCTTCTCTCATTCTGCTCCCACACAACCCTTTTCATAAGCGAAAGATTCTGTTTATATGATTCCTGTATAGACTTTCCAAGATGCCTTATCTCCTCTGATCCGCCTATGTATATATGAGGTTCCTTTCCCTCTTCATATTTGTTCACAGAGTTGTTCAGCTTCATGATAGGACTGGAAATACGGACAGATACAACCTGGTTGATAAGCTCAAGCATCATCGCCATCAGTAATGAAACTACAAGCACAAACTGCTTTATATCCGCCATCCTTGTTGTAAAAATGGAATACGGCATAACCCCAACCAGTTTCCAGCCTGTATAGCTTATAGAATTGACAATGACTTTTCTGTGCATACCTTCCATATACTCATCATATATCTTTTCATCTGATGCTGCTGCTTTTTCACTGCTTTCACTTTGCATGCCGTTATCCAGCTGTACCTGATGAGGATGATAGATGATATTGCCATTACCATCACACAAATAGTAATACTGCCCATTTCCTGATGCGTTTATTTGTTCCATCATCCTTGATATACCTGAATAATCCATGTCAACAAGTAAAACACCGGTCTGGCTTTCTGTACCATTTGTAAGCTCAACAACACGACTGGCAGAGAGCACCCAGTAATATCTATAAGTTCCATCATCAAACAGATTCTGCACATGTGGTGTCGAAAAATGTATATTCTCCATCCTGTTCATTGCCTGTATGAACCATTCCTGCTTTGTGACGTCCGGTTCCTCCTTTTGAGTTGCAACCGGCTCTGCCGCCATAAGACTGCCATACTTATTATAAACAGCGATGCTTCTAAGTTTATCCTTATTCGCCTCATATAAAAGATTCATACCCTTATGTATTTCGTCTATATTTCCAGACACGTCATTTTCCTTTATCACATAATAATATGCAGCGTCAGATATCTGCCGCATGTTTATCAGGTAATTCTCTACACTCTCGACAGTCTGATCCATAAGCTTTTGATTGTTTTCAATTATATTTTCTTCTGATATATCCGAAAATCTCCAATACATCATAATACCCATGCTAAGTATTATAAGTGCTGATATTATTGAAAACGCTATCATTATCGTAGTCTGTATATTTCCAGGTTTATAATTAATTTTCCGCATATTCTGTCCTATACTTAGATGGTGACACCCCATAGCTTCTCTTAAACACATAGCTGAAATAATTTGGATCTGAATATCCAACACTCTTTGCTATCATATAACTTTTCTCTCCGGTCTCAACAAGCATCCTAGCTGCCTTTTCCATACGGTAATCTGTCAGATATCCTACAAAAGATTTTCCGGTTTCCTTTTTAAACATACTGGAAAAATAAGAGTTTGACACTCCCAGCTGACGGCATATATCATCCAGTCCAAGCTCTTCCTTCTGATAATTCTGCTGCACATACTCTTTTGCCTGGTCTATAAGGGATTTCTTTGAATGATATCTGGCATCTGCCATATCGCTATGCAGTATCATTGCTGTCTTTAGCAGCCATTTTTCAAGAACATTTGGTTCAAAATTGCTTATCTCATTATATAGTGCGCTCGTTCCACCTGATATTTTTGCAATATCCAGTTCATTATTTGTCATGAAATGATATAACTCACTTATCAGTTCCATCACGGCAATATGATATTTTTCCAGAGAGTCAAATGACATAAATTTCTGTTTCATATAATTGCCAACTGCTTTTTCAATGTCGCTTTCGCTTCCCAGACATATCATCTTAAAGATATTCAGGAGCCCGCTGCCATCATTTGTATCCATCATGATCTTTCGCTGAGGTACGATCTCATGCAGATTTATTGCTTTATTGCTGCCATACAGCACTCTGTATGATGCAGCTTCTTTTGCTGTCTGATATGATTTTGCAAGCTCTGATACATGCTCACACACCTGCCCTATACCTACAGTAACCTTCGCTCCCATAACATGATCTATATATTTGCAGAAGCGGTCACATCCATCTGTAAGCTCAGAAATCTCATCTTCACTTTTTAACTGTGTTATCATTACAGTTTCCCCAAGATAAGTAAATCTTTTTGCTCTCCAGCGTTTTTGTAGTTCTTCGCCAGCCTGTCGGTCCACTGATATAGTAAGCAGACGTATATCCATCCCCGCCGGCACCTGACTTGCAGATGTATGTACGACTATACAGCAATATAATGCTCCATCGAATCGTATCTGATAATCTGTCATGTATCTATACAGTTCTTCCTCCGGTATGCGGCCCTCAATAAGTGTAGAATAAAAGTTAGCCTGCAAAAGCGGAAGGGATTCATCATAATATTTTCTCAGAAGATCAGCATTTCTTTTTTCATTTCTCTCCTGATCCAGCTTCTGCCGGAGATTTTCAAATACCTTTGTTATCTCTGCCAGATTAAGAGGCTTTAATATGTACTCCTCTATCTCGAGATGCACTGCCTCCTTTGCATACTCAAAATCATCAAAGCCAGTGAACAGCAATATCTTGGTCGCCGGATATCTTTCTTTTATATGTCCACACAGCTTAAGTCCGTCCATATATGGCATTTTTATATCAGTCATAACAACATCCGGCTGCACCTCCTCAAGCATTTCCAGCGCCTTATATCCGTTGTTGGCATGGCCTATAACAGAAAACCCCAGTTCCTCCCATTTCACTTTACGTGCAATAACCTCTATTACTTCCTCCTCATCATCGACAAGCAATAATGTATACATAGCTTTACCTTCCCTTGTTTTGTCTATTTATTATATCAGTTTCCTTCTTTAAAGTAAAATCCCCATTAATGTCATGATACTATTTTTGACCCCGTTTCCGGTCACACTGTCAGGTGTGACCATCAACAACAATTAAAGCAGAGGTGCCCACTACACATTACATGTGTCATATGGGCATCTCCGCCTTATCATTTTAGGAGAGGAAAATAGTTACCTTATTATTGTAATTTTATTTTTTCTGTACGTATTTCAGACAATCAAGTGTTACTGCTACAAGAATGATAATTCCTGAGAATACGAACTGGAGGTTTGTATCGATTCCAAGGATCGTAAGTGAATATGTAAGTGCTGTAAAAATACATACACCGGTTACTACACCTGAGATCTTACCAATACCACCTGTAAATGATACACCACCTACTACGCAGGCTGCGATGGCATCCATATCCCAGCCCTGTCCATAAGCTGCTGATCCTGAACCTACCATTCGTGCACACTCAAGCCATGAACCAAATCCGTAAAGAACACCTGCCATAATAAAAGCTCCAAGAGTTACTGCGAACACTGAAATACCTGAAACTGCTGCTGCCTCAGGGTTTCCTCCGACTGCATACAAATTCTTACCAAATGTTGTTTTATTCCAGATAAACCATACAATTGCTATTGCTGCTACAGCCCATATTATGATCGTTGGGAAACCATTAACCTTCGGAATGATCATATTCGGGATCGTCGGCTCGATTGCTCCGAATGAAACACCCTTTGTAGCATATGTAACGATACCGAATATAACAAGCATGTTTGCCATAGTTGAGATAAACGGATGCATCTTAAATTTAGCAGTGAAAAATCCGGCTATACTTGTAAACAATGTACAAAGCAATATACATGCGATAAGAGCGATCACAACTCTTGCTCCGACAGGAACCTTTGTAAAATCATATATATGCCCAAACACCGCACCTGTATTTACACCCTGATGCATGATAATGGTTGCGGTTGTCATACCCATACCAACCATTCGTCCTACTGAAAGATCTGTTCCGGTAAGGAGTATAAGCCCTGCTACTCCAAGCGCCAGGAACATTCTAGGTGATGCCTGCTGCAGTATATTCAATATATTATTGTATGTAAGAAGCGGTGTTCCCTTCTTTATAGGTGTAATGATACAAAGAGCGATGAATATAAGTATTATCGCAATGTAGAGTCCATTCTGTAACAGGAATGTTCTTTTGTTAAATGTATATTTGTAATTCTCCCATTTCTGTGCTCTTGACTCCATAAAAGTAAACTTTGACAATCTGAGCATATCTATCAGATGATATTTATAGCTATATGCCTCATGTTTTCTGTCTTTGATCCTCTGGTACTCTTTTTCAAGCTCCAGTTTTTCATTGGACACACGGTTTTTATGCACATAGTTTTCTTCCTTGATCTCAGTCCTGTCTGAAGTTCTTGCAAGAACTTCTTTATGCTTTTTGTCAAGCTCTGCCATTCTTTTTTTATGATTTTCCAGAGCCTGCTCTTTTTCAGCCGCACAGCTTTGCTTTACGGCATTATAGTATTTTAACTCAAAATTATTTTTGATATATGTTTCTGCCTCAGATATAAGCCCTGCGATCTTGTCTTTATTCTGTGCTTCAACCCTTTTGGCTTTTTCAAGCTCCTTTTGGTAAGCTGATATTTCTGATTCCTTTTCACCTTTTGAAAGAGTTTTATCCCTTTTTACCATCTCGATCAGAGACTGGTACTCTACAACCTTTGTAGTTCCATCTTCTCTTAACTTGTCGATTTCTTTCTGTATATTTCCCACATATTCATCGATTGGCTGCCGCAGTTTTTTCTCCTGTTCAGCCGTTAATATTTTACTATTAGCCATATCCGTTCTTCTCCCTTATAGATATTTAGCACTGAGTCTTAACAGTTCTTCCTGATTTGTCTCTTTTGTATTTACAATTCCTGACAGCCGTCCGTTAGACATGACTCCTATCCTGTTTGTAATACCAAGGATTTCCGGCATCTCGGAAGATACAACTATGATGGTCTTGCCCTGTTTTGCCATTTTTATTATCAGATCATAAATCTCATATTTGGCTCCAACATCTATACCTCTTGTAGGCTCATCCATCATAAATACCTGTGGTCCTCTTTCAAGCCATTTTCCGAAAATAACCTTCTGCTGGTTTCCTCCTGAGAGACTTGAGATCATGTCATTTGGTCCCATACATTTTGTATGCATGATCTTGATTTCATCCGAAGTTGCCTTTACCATCTTAGGATCTGACAAAGCCACACCCTTTTTATATGCATTAAGATTCGCAATCGTCGTGTTAAATGTCAGATCTCCTTTAAGGAAAAGTCCATTTGCTTTTCTTTCCTCAGTAATAAGTGCAAATCCATAGTCCATAGCTTCCTTTGCGCATGTAAAGTTCATAAGCTTATGATCAAAATACACTCGTCCTGCAGCTCTTGTCCTGATTCCAAATATCGTCTCCAGAAGTTCTGTACGACCTGCCCCGACAAGTCCATAAAGTCCGAATATCTCACCCTCACGTACATCAAATGTAACATCCTGAAGATAAGGCTCGTACTTTGTGGAAAGATGCTGAATTGACAGGATCACATCCTTTGGCTGGTTATCAACCGGCGGAAATCTGTTTTCGAGCACACGACCTACCATTGCGGTAATCAGTTCATTCATGTTTGTTTCTTTTGTACTTTTTGTCATGACCAGATTTCCATCACGAAGTACGGAAATATCATCACATATCTCAAATATTTCATCCATTTTATGTGAAATGTATATAAGTGATATTCCCTGATCACGAAGCATCCTCATCATCTCAAAAAGTTTTGCAACTTCCTGTACTGTAAGCGATGATGTAGGTTCATCTAATACTATGACTTTTGAATTGTATGATATTGCTTTTGCAATTTCACACATCTGACGCTGTGATACTGACATATTTTTCATCGGTTGGTCGAGATTAACTGTCATTCCCAGCTTTCTAAATAATTCAGAGGCTTCTTTTTTCATCCGCCCCTCATCTATCATTCCAAGTGAATTAACCGGATATCTTCCAAGGAACAGATTATCAACAACATTCCTCTCCAGACATTGGTTTAACTCCTGATGCACCATTGCAATTCCATTTTCCAGTGCATCCTTTGGTCCGGAAAAGCTTACTTCTTTTCCGTCCAGATATATCGTCCCCTCATCCTTCTGGTATGTACCAAAAAGACATTTCATCATTGTCGACTTACCGGCGCCATTTTCCCCCATCAGCCCCATTACAGTGCCTTTTCTTACATCAAGATTTATGTGATCAAGAACCCTGTTTCTGCCAAATGACTTACTCATGCCGCGAATCGATAAGATAATATCCTTGCTCTTATCCTCCATACTTCCTGCTCCTATACTTTTATTTGCCGGGAAAGGATCTCTCCCTTCCCGGTTTTATGTTTTACGCATATATGCCATCGTTACTTTTGTTACCGCAGCACCTTTTAGTGTAAACAGTAACTTCCTTTTACTGATTTAAAAGAGCTGTGTAAGAAGCTGCATTATCTGTTTTAACCATATTGATCGCAAATGCATCATACTGACCAGGATTTCCAAGTCTGTTTGTGATGTTAGACTCCGTCTGTCCATCTCCACCGATGTACTCTACATCAAGGTTTAAGATATCATCATAATTCTGTAAAAGCGGCTGGTATGTAGAGCTTAAGAAGTTATCTGAAGCATTGTAAATATTAAGCCATACTTTTTTTGTCGGATGTGCAGATGAATCAAGCTGGTTTGAAACAGGTGCCCATACTACTGTAGAATCTGTAAAATCCTTATAGTTGTCAGCTGTAACTGCTACATTGAGTGCGTAGTATGATCTTTCATCCTCTTTGTACACATATACATCTTCACTTAATACGTTTCCTGCATCATCTGCAGTTCCGATACCTGTATCAACATCAACTCCGTCGAGAGCATTTCTTAAAACACGGAGTGTAAGGTATGCCTGTACATCTGCATGCTGGCTGATCGTTCCACCATAGCCCTCTGCAATAGCTGCTACTGCATCGCTGTTGGCATCGTATCCGAATGTAGGAACCTTGTTGTCCTTTGACCATGCATTAAACATTGACATTCCCATTCCATCATTGTTAGAAACAACTACATCGATCGCATCTCCAAATGATGATGACCATGTTCCGATCGCATTTCCGGCTGTAGCTGCATCCCATGTTGCTCCGGCTGAGTTCTTCATCTCCTGTGAAGCAAGCTCTCTGATCGTGTATTCTTTACCATTTACCTCGAGCTTTCCATCCTGAACCTCTGCTACTTTACCGTCTGTATTAGTTCCTGCCGGTGTACTATCGATTTCACCGCCTTTATCAACACCTGTTCCTAAAGCCTTGCGGACACCTCTCGTTCTTGCGATAGAATCATTATGTCCGATGTCTCCGATTGCAAGTACATATCCGATAACTCCATCCCCATTTCTGTCGATCTTATCGATGTTTTTCTCGATATAATCCTTTACCATTTCTCCCTGAAGCTCAGCACCCTGATTAGCATCAAATCCTACATAATAAGTATCTTTGTTGAAATTGAGTGCCGTCGTATCAAGCTCTCCTGTTGAACTGTTTGATGGCTGACGGTTAAACCATACAAGTGGTTTGTCCTTGTTTGCTACATCAGATGCAGATGTAGTACTTCCACCATTTCCTCCTGTCTGTGTTCCCCCGCCTGATCCTCCGTCAGATCCACATGCAGCTGTTGAAAGTGCAAGAGCCGCCATCATCATAATCGCAACAATTTTTTTCTTCATATAGTTTTGTCCCCCTTTGTTTTGTTGGTAAGCTTAGTATACTGGATTAAAAATTTTTAAACCATAGAATATTTTTGGGTGAACATTAAAAATTTTATGTTTTTTCGTCATGTGGACGAAAATTTTCTATGTTTGCGATATTTTATTCGTTATTTTACTTATTTTTGTAGTGTTTTCGATACATTATGTTCATTTTTATATATAATCCGTACATTTTCAGTACTTATAAACTCTTTTTAGGATAAACTAATTTTTATCTTTCACAAAAATATATTTATAATTCTATATCGTATTTTTATAAGATCCGTTCAAAGAAACAAATTGTATCAATCGGAAAATGGTTTTATAGTCCCTCAATATCTAAATCTACAATCATCCGCTCAATCCGTTTTTCTTTTAAAAGATAGCTCATATAAATAGGAAGATATATTACTGTTCCATCCACCTCTACATTTCCGACCGAGAAAACGTATCCTTTCTCTATATGATAATCGGATACACTCATAAAATTATTCAAAGCCTTGTGTGATTTGTACGCTCTGCCTGATTTAACCTCGATTGGAACAACCTTACCACTCATTTCTATCACAAAATCAAGCTCTCCAAGATTCTTCTTTTTGCAGAAATATGGTTCAAATCCATTGGCTGTCAATTGCTGCGCTACAGCATTTTCAAAATGTGCTCCGTTGTTTACTTCCCCATTTTTATTAATCAGCTCTATTTTTGTTTCTGCCGGATAGGCACTGGTAAGTAATCCTATATCACTTGAAAACAACCGGAATACATTACTGCTTTTGCTTGCCAAAAGAGGAATAACAGGTGCATCAACGTTATAAACCGGCAGTGCCACACCTGCATCCTTTAGCCACAAAAAGCTGTTTTCATATCTGCTAAACTTAAGTTCCTTATCCAGCATTGTAAAAACAAATTTCTTATTTTGTTTATTTAATTCAGTAGGGATTATATCATATATTGATAGTAGCTTTAGTTTCTTGTCTTCAACCTCATATTGTGAGAAGTCCTCTTTATATAATGTTACTATATCCCGTTGTACCTTATCGACTTCCCTGATATCCTTTGTTTCAACATAAGTCTTCACCGCATCCGGCATTCCTCCAACAATAAGATATACAAAGAAAATCGACAATAGCTTTTGATGAACAAATTCATCTACCGGCGTATATGTCTCAAATTTTTCTTTTAGCATGTCCAATGTCACATTTGAAACATTATTTGCAATCATAAATTCTTCAAAATCCATTGGATACATTCTTATTACTGATAGATAACCAACAGGTGCCGAAGCGATTCCTTTAAGCTCTACACCTAATAGTGATCCACTCATTGCATATTTGAAACTGCCCTCATCTACAAGAAATTTAATCTTTGTAACGATTTCCGGACATTTCTGAATTTCATCAAAAAAAACAACTGTTTTATGTGGTTTACAATTTTCCGGCATTATCATTTTCAATTTAACCAAAAAATCTTCTGCACTCATTTCCGCATTTAAGTACTCAACCATTTCAGGATGATCAATAAAGTTTATTTCAAATTTAGTGTATTCGCTCTTTTTAATTTCATCTCTTATAAGCCATGTCTTTCCTATCTGTCTGGCTCCGGTCACCAATAATGCTTTATTGGATTTTTTTAACCATTCCTTTATTGTAACAGAATCTTTTCTATACATATATTGTCCCTCCAAATATACAATATATCATTTGCCCCGTTTTTTCAATTTAATTTTATGATTTTTGCCCCGTTTTTCTAATTGTATTTATAATATTCTGCCCCGTTTTGCGTATAGTATATATAACATTCTGCCCCGTTTTTCTAATTATATACTTTTATTGCTTTCCTTACGCATATCTGATATAGCATTAAATGCAGCAATTGCCGCCTTAAGAATAACTATCTCAGCCGTTAGTAAGCCATCATCTAAAAAAGTCAAATATATGCATATTGCCCTCCTGTTATCTGCATATTACACATATACATCAACCTTTTACTCCACCGGTTTCCATTTAGGATTCATAAGTAAGCACTTTTCTCTGAAAAAATCCCAATATGATCCTCCATCATGATCTTATCACACATAAGCTGAGCCACCCTTTTATTTCCATCTAGGAACATCTGTGTTCTGGCAATGAAACAAAACATCTCAAGTGCAGCCTCTAAACGATTTTTCATATGGGCAATCTCTTCAAGTTTATTTATGATAACTGTTTCCTGAGGTATCTCCGGAGCCCATGAGGTACCACCAATGGCAACCGGCACTGTTCCATATTGAGTCCACTAACTGTCTTTTCCCCATGGATATAGACATATTATTCATATATTCTGCCACCTCATTTCACTTATAATAACATGTACTCTCCTGTCAAAAAATTATTCATATTCACCATGAATGGCAAATGCATGATTCATAGGACCGCTTCCTTTTCCAAGATCAAGCATGGCTTCTAGTGCGCCTGAAATATAATTTTTTGCGTGCCTTACAGCTGTTTCGAGATCTCTTCCTTTTGCCAGATTTGATGCTATAGCAGAAGAAAGTGTACAGCCTGTTCCGTGTGTGTTTGGATTATCGATTCGTTTTCCATAAAACCACACAGGCTCTTTCTCTTTCTGGAAAAGCAGATCATTCGCATCATTTAACTGATGTCCACCTTTTAAAAGCACTGCGCAGCCCAATGTATCGCAGATTATCTCCGCTGCTTTTTCCATATCAGCTTCTGTTTTTATGTCCATCCCTGAAAGCACCTCTGCCTCCGGAATATTTGGTGTGATAATTGTCGCAAGCGGCATTAATCTGTTTTTTAATGTGCTTATGGCATCCTCACTTATAAGTCTTGCTCCACTCGTTGCTATCATTACAGGATCTACAACTATATTATTTGCATTATATTCTGTAAGTTTATCCGCAATAGTTTCGATAAGCCCACTTGAAGAAACCATTCCTGTTTTTACTGCATCAGGGTAAATATCTGTAAAGATACTGTCGAGCTGCTCCGCTAAAAACTTCGGAGTCACCTCCATGATATCTGTTACCCCTGTCGTATTCTGTGCTGTCAGCGCAGTGATCGCACTCATTGCATATACGCTGTTTGCTGTCATAGTCTTTATATCTGCCTGAATGCCAGCTCCTCCGCTTGAATCACTTCCTGCAATCGTTAATGCTTTGTACATATAAATCTCCTTTTCCTGTTTATAATTATTTTTCTAAATCTGATTTGATGTTAATATACTTTAAAGTTATTTTTCATGAATCTGCCTGCCGTATCGTTTATTATCAATCTGCTCCGGCATCATAAAGGCTTATCGACCTGTCCATATATTCAGCAATTGCCATTTGCAGCTCCTGGTGATCATTCGCATACAGGCTTTCAGCTATCCTGTTTGCAGTAGTTCTTGTGATTGCGCCAATCTGTAATAAATGTGATAGTATCTCACTTTTGTACACTGCTGCAATCTCTTTGTTTGGAATGGAAACCTCGCACAGATATGAACCATCACCTTGTAGCTCTTTCTTTGTTGTCTTGAGATATCCAGCCACCAAAAGCAGATTGTATATATTTCCACATTTCCATATCTTTTTGTCAGTAAAATACTTGCTTGTATCCTCGTCAGACAACTCAAAAATACACGAAACATATTCATATTCAAAGTCTTGCCGAATCTCCTCGGTCTGGTAAACAACGATACCAGAGGTTTTTTATCCAGAAAATATCAATCTATTTTGATATATTGCGTATGTTTTAGATTAGTCGCTATTCTGGTTTTCTATAAAATATACTCCATTTGGCGTTCCTTTGTCTTAAGCCCCATCTTCTCATAAAATTTCTCAGCAGATGTGTTTCCGCTCCATACATTGAGTGTGACCTCGTAGCAGCCAAGATGCTTTGCCTCGTTCTTTACATATTCAAAAAGCCGCTCTCCGATATGCGCTCCTCTGGTCTTTGCATCTACACACAGATCATCTATGAAAAGTGATGTAAACGGCACCATGTTGTTGGAAAACGGCTGCTGTCTTATCTGGCAGAATGCATATCCCATGCATACATCGTCATCATCTGCCGCAACATATATCGGCTTTGTATCGTCCTTTATCATTTCTGCAAGCTCTTCATTTGTATATTTTGTCGTTCCCGGAATAAAAATATCCGGTCTGAATAGTTTTTATATTTCAAAATAAATCCAGCATATTATCGAGATAAATGTGCTCTCTGACATGTATCTGATACTGTGGCTTCGTCATATAATAAAGCAGAAATTCAAGTACCATGGCACTTCCAAGCCCTCTTCCCTCTATTTTAAAATTGCTAAAGCCCATCGGCAGGTAAGTGTTCTTTATATCGTCTGTTCCGATAAAGCCGGGATTTTCCATTGCCTTCGAAAATAGATATCCCCGCCCCGAATCAGGTGCCACGCAGTAATGCTCCGGGCAATCCTCGCCCAGATTTTTGCGGCTAACCGTCTCGTAGCATTTCTTCCTGTCTGTGCAGCCAAACCAGCAGCACTCATTGCACAAAAATTCTACTTTTTCCTTTTGATGCTGTGATAATGCTTTAAGTTTATCAAATGATTTGTTCAGCCTGAAATCCGGTACTACATAGCGGAAATCCTCTCTGTTTAGCTCATTTTCAAATTCACAGAAATCCGTCAGAACCTTAGTGGTTGAGGACACAAAATAAAAGTCAGGATAGTTTTCTTTTATGTAATCAAGCAGCATATCTGAATAGATGATTATGCCGTTTCTACATTCTTTTATGCTCTTGTTTATCCCACTTATATCATTATCGTTGTCTATGTGACATTCTATATCCTTATCGTTTCCAAAACTCTTGCCTCGCTCATTATCTCTGCCTATATCAAATATCCTGCACAGTTCGTTACATTTTTTATCAGAAAGATGCTCTTTAGTAACCAATGAATTGCTAAAGGTAAGCCTCGCAGATATACCATATTCCTGCATCAGCTTAAGCACTTCTTTCGGATCGTGCTCTCCAAAACCGGTACGGCCTCCGCCCCATACGCAGTCTGCGGGTGCTCCATATATTGAGCCTATATCGCACCAGTCATAGAAATATTCCCGGTGCTTGCGGTATAGTGGGAGAAATTCTTTGTATAATTCATAAAATTCAAACAAACCCGGTAAGTGATAGTGTGCTTTCATTCTGACTCCTTATTTTAATCTGCTCCTTCTCTTGAAAAGGCTCATGATTATTTTTCCTGAATCTGCTTTCCGCTCATATGCTCTATTGTAATCTCATATACGCACACGGCCTTTCCGGCCTTTGCAATTTCCTCGTCAATAAACTTCTCATCAGGATAATATTTCTGTGCAACTTTTCTGGTAAGCTGTATTGTACGGTTCATGTCATCAAGGACCCTGCATTTTCCAAAAATCACAACGCTCTGCATATACGGAGCCCATGGTTCCTCTTCCTTTATCATCTCATTTCCGTAGACAGTAAAGCATATCTTATTATCATTTTGAAGGGCATCAAACTTGTACCCCGCACCTGCTCCATGGAAATAAATCTTGTTGTCAGCCTCATCATAGTAGAAATTTACAGGTATTGCATATGGGTAGCCATCATCACCATTTACGGCAAATACACCGCGTCTTTCTGTGCGAAGCAGCTGCTTTGCTGTATCTATATCGGTTTCTTTTGATTTTCTTCTCATTGGTCTAAACATTCCAGTGCCCTCCTTGTATTTAAATCCTGTAATTTATCAATATCTTTTCAAACACTAAAACACTATTATCAATAATTGTCAATCACATATTCCTCAAAAAGCGGCAGTGTAAAATACACATATCCTCTTGTCTCTCCTGACACGATACCCTTTCTTATAAGACGCTTGCGATATGGATTAAACTCATTTGTTTCCATTCCGATAGCATCCCTGATTTCTTTTATTTTTCCGCTTTTTATATCAGCAATCCCCTTTGCGACCATACGATCCTTCTGTGAAAGCTCTGACCAGATTTTGTCATACACAAATTCACTCAGATACTGTTCGTACTCGCCCAAAATGCCATTGTAATCGCCACCATTATTCCACGTCAGATATCCTAAAACCTGAAATGCAAAAGGATAGCCTTTGGTCAGCCCTGACATTTGTGCTGCTTTCTCCGGAGATATGTTAAAAATAGTCTTATACTTATTGATTATTGCCGCGTTATTTAATGGTTTGAGCTGGATTTTAGGTGCTCTGTACAAAAATGTAAGGTTCTTCTCATTCTGAAGCTCCTCAATATTTTCATACAATCCTGTTCCCAATAAAAATACAGGCAGCTCCTGTCTTACAAATATCTGAAAAGCTCCGGCAAAAACCTTCATGTACTCACTATTTGTCATCTCATCTATCGTAATAAGCAGTCTTTTACCACTCTTTTTAAGCATTTCCAAAATCTTCATAATAGCTGTCTCTGCATCTGTAATCGGCTGTGTCCCCTCTATAGATACTCCAAAACCGAAAAATGATAGATCGAGCTTTGCCGATTTTATAAGTCCCACACATATATTATCACTATTCAATTTGGAAAGCATTGCAGACAACAGATCCGTTGCCGGATTGAGTTCTATAACCACCCAGTCATCATTTTGTCTTAGCTTATGCGAAATTTCTGTCATCATTACTGTTTTTCCCGAACCTCGCACACCGGTAATTATGAACATCTGCTGATTTATTGTATCCGCCGTAAAATTCTCAATTATCTCATTAATCTGTACCGGACGATCTACCGACTCCAGTGGACTTCTTCCAAATGTAAGCGTGAATGGATTTTGCATATCAGCCTCCCATTTTTACTGTTGTTTACTGTTTCGAATTTGTTTTACTGTCTTTTACTGTTGTTTACTGTTTTGGTTTCATTTTACTGTTGTTTACTGTTTATGTCAATATTACAGTTAATGATAATTCGTATCATATAAACCATTTATACTAATTCGCATCGTATAAACCATTTATGCTAATTTTCATTTTTGTAGTAACCGGTTGCCGTTATAAAATAGTTACTGGTCACACTATTAGGCGTGACCAGTAACATAAAATAACTCCCGGAGCGTATTGTAGGCTTTGATAGCATATCAATATCACGCTCCGGGGTTTCTATTTACACCTGATTTAGTTTAAGAAATTCTGTATGATAACTTCCTCTGCCTCTTCCTCTGTAAGCCCGAGTGTACGGAGCTTGAGAAGCTGCTCGTCGTTTATCCTGCCGATTGCAGCCTCATGGATGATAGCCGCATCAATATTTTTTGCCCTGATTTCAGGGATTGAACCTACCTCTGCATGATCCATGATGATAGAATCACACTGGATATGAGCCTGGCATTTGCTGTTGCCGATAGCATTCGGATGGAATGTCTGTACAGAGTTTCCTTTTCCTACGGATCTGGAAACAATCTGCGCAGAGCTGTCCTCTCCATTTAACTGCACCTCGATATTTGACTCTGCCTTCTGCTCTCCATCTGTCATGAGACGCTCTGTGACATAGAGCTTTGCGTCCTTTCCAAGCTCCACATTGGTCTCACGGACTGTAGAATCAACACCCTTTATCTGTGCTGTATCGAGTGTGAAAACAGAATTCTCACCCACAAATATATTTGTTACAGGGTTTAGCACTCTCGCACCTGTTCCGTTTCCCTCGCCATAATGCTTTTCCTCATATCGGACATTCGCATTTTTTCCTACATGGAAGGTGTGTATTCCATCATGTCTGCTCTCGTTGCAGCCGCTATTGTGGATTCCACAGCCTGCAACTATCCTTACATCTGCGCCATCCTCCACATAGAAATCGTTGTATACAAGGTCTGTCATGCCTGATTTACTGAGTACTACAGGGATATAGACAGCCTCTCCATCCGTTTTCCCATCAATATAAATATCAATGCCGGGCTTGTCCGTCTTTTTCTTTATCTTGATGTGCTCGCTGTCGCCGTGGCAGATCGATGTGCCGTTTTCACGCAGATTAAATGCACCGGTCTGACTGAATTTATTATCATTTATGACGTCAAGTACGCCCTCTGTTACGTTATCAAGCTTTACCATATTATGATCTTCCCTCCAGTCTCTCTACACATTTGTGACATTTCTGTACACCATTGAGATAAGGCAGCACCTCGTCCTTTGTACCGATTTTCTTGATTTCTCCGCCATCAATTATCATGATACGGTCTGCCATATTGATAATTTTCTCCTGATGCGAAATCACTATGAGGCTCTGCTTTTTCTCAGTATGGATTTCCTCGAATTTCTGTATGAGCATTGAAAAGCTCCACAGATCGATTCCAGCCTCCGGCTCATCAAATATACAAAGCGAATGCTCCTTTGCAAGCACTGATGCGATCTCAATACGCTTCATCTCTCCACCTGAGAGTGTGCCATCTATCTGGCGGTAAATGTAATCCTTTGCACAAAGTCCTACTGCGGTAAGAAGGTCGCAGCACTCCTTGTCAGAAAGCTCATCCTTTGCTGCGAGCTTAAGCAGCTTCATGACTGTCATTCCCTTAAATCTCGGTGGCTGTTGGAATGCAAAGCCTATTCCCGCATTTGCCCTGTGATTGATGTCAAGCTCTGTGATATCCTGCCCATCAAGTATGATCTTTCCACTATCCGGTGTCTGGATACCTATCAATGTCTTTGCAAGAGTGGATTTTCCGCCTCCGTTTGGTCCGGTGATGACAAGCATTTCTCCGTCATCCACCTGAAATGATATATTATTCAGAAGGCATTTCTTTCCGCCCTCATCATCTACATTAAGAGTTAAATTTTCCGCTTTAAGCACAATTTTCACCTCGTTTTTTATTTAAATACAGCTTCAAAATATGTTTTCTGCTGTTCCATCTGTTTTTCCATGCTATTATAACATAATAGTAAACGTTTACATAGCATAAAAGCCCTGGTATTCACTAAAATACATAGTGGCCCGGACTTTTGCTGAAAGTTTAAGTTGCGATATATAAGAAGTCTTTGTATTTATCCTTTAAATATTCGATCATCTGTCCGGCAATGCCCTGCCCCTGATAGTCTGGATGCACAAGCACATAATGTATCTGCGCAAGCATTTCCTTTGTTCCACCTTCGAAATCATATTCTTTTATTTCATATACAATAATATTTGTCTTACATTATCTAACAGATTTCTTCAAACCACTCTATCTGTGATAGTCACATTTCTGGCACTGTGTCATCTCATTTTCCACATCTTCTTTGTAAAAAATATCTGACCACTGACAGATACTTTGCAATATCGGAACAACCGAAGTTCCTTTTTCCGTAAGCGAATACTCTACTCTCGGTGGTATCTCATCATACGATTTCCTGTCAACTATTCCATCCGCTATAAGATCCTTAAGCGTTGCTGCAAGAACTGCATCTGTGATATTGTACAGCTCCTTGCGGATCTCACTGTAACGGAGTTTACTGTTTGCAGAAAGCACGCATATTATACGTGATTTCCATTTGCCGCCAAATACCGCAAGACCATATTCAAGAGGACATCGGATATCTTCATCTAATTTTTTTGTATTTTGCTACCTGCTGTGTAAAATGGCATTCATAAACACCTTTTCCATCTGCATATGCCCTTACCGCTTCTTCACCATATATTTCGCCCGAAACCATTGATGAGAATTTATCAAATGCAGCCTGAGCATTTTCTTCACCGACCAGTTCCTTACAGTTATCAAGCCATGTCTGTTTGTATTCATCCGCAAGAATAACCGGCCACAGTTCCTGATATGATCCTGTCAGATCTGCCATAAGCTGTTCTGCGGCTGCCACATTGTCCTCAGATTAAACCTCTGCTATTGCATTATATACATTATATGTGGTGTATATATCTCCTTACCTCTAATCATATAATAATCTACTATATGCACATAACCTGACAATAATCTGCCTAATGTCCAAACAGTAATAATTTAGTTACAGTATACATTATTTGACAGAGTTATCGATGTTTTTTCCCTTATAAAATTCGACCTGTTATTTGAAACAGCTCATTATTCTGCCTTCCAGAAAACCAATGAAAAATTTTATCATTTACGCCATTATTTTCTGCCGTAGATAATTCCCATTCCGCTTATCATCCATGGTGCGCTCACATAGCCCGGTATGAAATCCAGCTTCTTTTCGAGGTTTCCTATGTAATAGATTTCAGAAATTCCATCTGCCTTTAGTGACTCTACAAATTCATCCATATTTCCGTACAATGCTTTCTGTGAAAACATATCCTGAAATGAAAATGCGCCGCCCTTTTTTACCACGCGCAGAGCCTCTCTTACGACAGCTCTTTTATCTTTTGCTGAATGTACCTCGTGGAACACAAAATTGCTTACTGCCGCATCAAATGTCTCGTCCGCATAATCCAGTTTCGCAGCATCTCCCTTTTGGAAAGTGATATGGTCGGAAACGCCCTCCAGCTTTGCATTTCTCTCGCACTGCTCCTTGGCATAATTCCACTGTGCTCCCCAGTAGTCCATTGCTGTGATCTTTGCCTTCGGAAATGCCTTTGCACATCTTATGGTAAGTGCTGCCGCACCACAGCCGATATCGAGCAGTTGTCCGTTTCCGTCCCACTCAAGATGCTCCACCAGATGTTTATGCACTCCAGCCATCATGTTGCCCTTTCCAAATGCAAACTTTTCATGACAGACAAACATATACACAGCCATAGCAAGCGTCAGTACACAAATCACTGCGCAGATCACTGCTGCCACAGGCACTTTCACGCACACACCACATATAACCGCTGCCACAAGAAAAACTGCCGCCAGCCCAAACAACATGTAAAGTGCTTTCTCAGGTACCCAGTTTCCGTAATTAGTTTTTTCGTTCATCATATGATCCTCCTATCTCAATATTCGAGCGCATTTTAAATTGATATATCAGACCACAAAATTTCATAATTTTAATTATCCATGCATAACTTTTCAATATACTCATATATGTTTCATTCATGTATAAATTTCCAGCCATCTTAGCATAACAAATAATATGTTTTGTTATGTTTTGCAATAGAAAAAGCCCACCGCATCATCTGCGATAGGCTTCTGAATCTTCTTTTAAATATTTAATTAGTGAAATTGTTCCAGCATCGGCGTGTATGCCAATCTCTTTCGCCAGTCGGACTCTCTCTTTCACAGTATAATCTCCTTTTACCAGTTCCATATAGCCGCAAAGCCTCATGGCAACCAAAATCCTTATAAGCTCCGGATCAGGGCTTTTACCCATGAATTTTGTAAAATAACTTGTAAATGCCGCCTGCATCTGTGCATCGACCTGCTTCCGGAAGCCCTCGTAACGGCTGCCCCCGGATTTTTCCATCAGTATGATCACCTCCGCACGGTGTGCGGACAGATACTCCATCATAAGTCTCTCATTATCCTCCGCTGTGCCCGGATCATCCTCTTCCCTTTTGGCAAGCCCGCTACACATATTCCTGTATTCAGCTATCACCGGATCTAAAATGGCTGCAAGCAGTGCCTCCTTATTTTCAAAAGAAAAATAGAATGCTCCTGTTGTAACACCTGCGGCTTTGCAGATATCTCTGAGATTTGCCTTGACATATCCCTTTGAAAGAAACTCCGCTTTGCCGGATTTTATGAGATTTTGCTCTGTCTGTTTTCTGCGCTCATCTTCCATAACATATGTTATGTTAGCATAAACTAACTCATCTGTCAAACCGGTCTATTTATTTCCCTTATCATTGAATACTCATTGCACAAGGTTCCGTCATTTTGTCTGATAGAATTAAATTTGATGCCAGTTATCCTGAATCCCATCTTCTCATAAAGAGCTCTCGCCCTGCTATTACCCTCGATAAAATCCAATTCCATCTGCAATATCTTTGGATTGCTTTCCGCTATTTTTATCATCTCCTGAAACATTTTTGTTCCGATCCCCTGATTCCAAAATTCTCGCAGCAAACCGATTGCCACACTTGCCCTGTGTCCAGTTTTCACCCTGTTATTCCACCAGATCATGCAATTTCCGGCAAGTTTTCCACCTGCTTCACAAACTATCATTATTGTTTATTGTCATATTTCTCCTTTAATCTGTATATTCTAATCCGAAATAATCCATATACTCTTTAAAACGATCCTGTGCTGTCAAACAAGTGTCCATCAGATATCCCGGTTCATTTTTCCATTCATTTAACCCTCTGTAATAATATTGCTTAATATCATCACTTATAATAAATGGTGTAATTCCATTTCTCAGACATTCCTTAAACATTATAAGGCGTCCGACTCGTCCATTTCCATCTTGAAATGGATGTATATTTTCAAATTTATAATGAAAATCAATAATTTCCTTTAGCGATTTATGCTTATTTGCATTATACTCTTTTAAGAGTTTTTTCATAGCCTTGGGAACATCAGACGGCTTTGTTGTCTCCTTTCCTCCTACCTCATTTTCAAATCTCTTATAATCACCCACTGCAAACCAGCTTTTTCGACTGTCAGATGTACCTGATTTGAGCAGTAGATGAAGTTGTTTTACAAATGACTCACTCAGCATAAAATTTGCCATATCAATTACCTGATCTATGCATTTGAAATGGTTAGCTGTTTCCACAATATCATCTACTTTTATTGTCTCATCTGAAATACCAATTGTATTGGTTTCAAAAATATACCTCGTCTGATCATGTGTAAGCCTGCTTCCTTCTATATGATTGGAATTATAAGTCAGTTCTATCTGGACTTTATGATAAATTCCTCCAGGTATCCCGGCATCTTTTTCAAGCCGCAACCTCGCTAACAAATCCTTCGGTACTTTACCCTGCCGTTGCTTTCTTGCAGGTTTTTTTGCCGCCTCCGGTATTTTCCATGCATTTCCATGAAGTATGGCTCCCGGTATTTTCCCATTTGCACAATAATTCCTTACACTTCTATCAGATAAATTCCATTTCTTTGCCGCCTCTTTTACACTAATATATTCCATTTCAAATCCTCACTGATAAATGTCGTCGGTATTATTATACAACAAGTGGCAAAATATATCCACATTTTGTGTCATAAAAACGGATTATGTTTTGCCGTTGCTTATTTCCTTCATGTGCTCGCTGTCCGTATAACAGCCTACTCCTGCGCCAAGTATCGCTTGTGGCAGATTGTTGCATACATTCAGCCTGAACTTGCTCCACATTTCCTCCCGGATACAGTCTGTCACACGATAATGTATTCCTGTTCCCTCAAAAAGTGTCTCTATTGCCTTTATCCTTGCGCTGTCATAAGGCTCTGCAAGTTCTCAAAAGATTATTCCAATAGTTGTTTTAGGGTTAAAATAAAAACCTTCGCCCTCTTTATGGGATGCAACTTTTATCAGAGAACCGCAACCTTCTTTATCTGCATTTTTCCTCTTTTATCTCCTTATATTTTGAACGTATATTGTGTAAATATAAACCCGTAAACCAGAAAATATATGAAAGGCAATATCCTATTCTCCCTGCGCCTTCTGACATACGTTCACCTAACGAGTCAGGTAGCAGGCTAAGTCCGAGCAGAACCAGAATTATTGATATAACCTTAAGATGCTTTCCCAGTTTATTGTAAATAGACAGTTCAATTTCGTCACAGCTAAATGCCTTTAAAAATACCAGAGCCGTAATGATCACTGCTATAAGCATTATCCAATCTTTTTTATACTCGAATGTAATAAACGATACCACAATGCTGCTTATCAGCAGTGCAACAATACCCATAACTGCCTTGACCTTAATATTAATTTCCGTTTTCATAATGTAAATGCCTCCTTTTGAATTTGTTATTATTTTACAATATTACGGCTTGTATGCTCACATTAATTTGACTCCTGCATAAATTTATCAATAGTACCAACTTCCTATTGATTTTTATATTTTATCTGTGATACACTATCGACAATTAATGGTAGTTGCAGCTTAGACAGAGCGAGACGAAAGTTTCCCTCTGTCTATTTTTTTGTGCTTTTTACATATATGAACGGTTTCTATACACTTGCCCCCGTTCCGATCATTGCAGCTATCATAGTAATAACCACCAATTTTATTTTTATCAGGAGGATTTAAGAAAAATGCCAAAGAACAGATTTCAGGAAACAATTTTTACTATCATGATGGTGCTTGTCATGGTTTATGCCATGATCTGCTACAATATTGCCATTGAAACAGGTGGAATGAAGAATTTCGTATTTAGAGCAGCCTTAGGTGAATTTCCTATCATGATCGTTGCAGGTTTTATACTTGACACTTTCATCGCAGGCCCACTTGCCAAGAAATGTGCTTTCAAGATCGTCACACCGGGAAAAGACAGGCCTATCGCTATCATCCTTGCTATATCTATCTTTTCCGTATGGTTTATGTGCCCTATGATGAGCTTTATTGCAACAATTCTCTTCAATGGCGGATTCAATACACAGATATTTGCTACTTACTGCCAGCTTACAGTAAGAAACTTCCCAATGGCTTTCTTCTGGCAGCTTTTTGCAGCCGGACCACTCGTAAGATTCATATTCGGAAAGATTTTCCGCGAACAATAATTATTTATCTTAACTTTCTGCAATAATATGTACTCTCGGACTCTTCTAAATGAAGCATTCTGAGAGTACATTAAGATGTGGGAAATTTTTATATTTATTTTTTAATGTATTCTCCCCATCTTTTACAAAGCTTTTCAAAAGTCCACGCTGCATTTGCAGGACTTGTCGATGGGAGAATTACGGCTGCCATTCCTGTAAGCGGAAGCTGATACTTTTTGTAAAGCTGTCCTGCCTTATTTCCGTTTGCAATGACCTGCTTTATATCAGCCGTGTCGAGGATTTTTCTTATATCGGTCGGCTCTACATTTTTGATACTGCTGTCACTGGAACCCTTGATGTCACAGCTTTGTATGACATCCCATATAGCTATGTGGTTATTAAGCAGCATATGTTTTTTCTCATCTATAGCCTCCGGCACCGGTTCATCCAAAAGGTGCGCCAAAAGCTTCCAGAAACGGTTCTGTTTGTGTCCGTAGTAGAAATTGTTTTCCCGCGATGCAACGGACGGCAGAGTGCCGAGGATCAGTATGCGGCTGTTTTTGTCGTAGACCGGCTCAAAGGAGTGTGTTATGTGTTCGTATTCCATTATTGTTGATTACCTCTTATATCTGCAAATATTTAAAATTAATGTCATCTTCATACATTAACATTTCTGCTTTATCTCTTAAACTCAGCAATTTTTGTTTCCAATTCATAATTTTTCCCTTTATACTCTATAAATAAGTTAAAATATAAGGTATAGCACAAATATTCTATACCTCACATTTCACATATCCACCACTACCAGTTCTATTCCAACACTTACTGGAATTTTTCTTTGTAACTGCTTTTCTAACACATTTTCTTCATTTGATGTAAATACAAAATAGTCGAAAAACCGCGTAAAATCAAGGATTTCTAAGTATCGGCTCTACATAGCAACACACAGCTCTCAAGTGTTGGAAACTTTTCCAAGGTAACAGTATGCTCATCAGACTTCTCTTTATCCAAAGAAATACCATCAACTCGAACTACTTCCTTGCCATCTCTAAGAATCGGTACCGGAAATTGAAATCTGATATTCCTAATCCAATTACCATCTTCTCGTCTTTCTGGAAATATATCAATACGCTCAATAAATGCCTGCATAAACTGTTTCTTTTCAGCATCCGTACCATTCTGCATATAATTCATTAAATGCGTTCAAAAAGCCGTATATGCTGTCAGCATCAATCTGATTTTTCTTAAGTTCATATACCTGAGACTTCAAATCTGCGATTGCCTCTTCCACTTCATCTATTTTATCATATTGGATATCTAATCGTCTCTGTAAATCTGAAATTTTTTTATCGTAATGAATATCTGTAACATCCAGATTATCCATCTGCTGTTCAAGATGTGTTTTAATTGTCTCTGCCTGATGGAGATTTGCGTTTAATACAGATAACTGCTTTTCCAAATCAGAAGTATCAACTGTTGCCCCGATTCTGTCTTGAATGGCATCCTTGAATTTTCCTTCCCTAGTGATTGCCGTAATCAATTTTGCAAGCACATCATCAATTTGAGACTGTTCAATGTTACATCGAAAAGTGCATTTATGTCCTGTGGCATTTACTGTATTCTTGCAATAGTAGTAATATCTGGTTTTCTTATCTTTCCGCCCTGCTTTTGCAATGTTGCCATACATTCCTTTTCCACAACATGGACATTTCAATATTCCTGACAAAATATGTGCATGCTCCGGATCATGAATCTTTTCTCTTCTGTAATTATTTTTAGAGCGTTTCTCCTGTGCAAGATTCCAGTCCTCTTCAGAAATAATAGCTTCATGGATTCCCTCATATACAGGGAACTCCGATTGTTCCACTACATGCGTTTCATTACGGGTTCCTGTTTTCTTTTCGGTGCGCCTACGTCCGTATGCTATCTTCCCCATATACACCGGGTTATCAATAATCTTTTTGATAAAACTTGATGAGAAACCTGGGATTGTTCCGTTTTGACGTAATTTCTTTGTATAACCATGATTATTCAAATAATTGGCAACACCATTGATTCCATCATTAGTATGAATATACCGATCAAAAATCATTTGAATAATTTCCACTTCATCCTCTGCAATGACAAGTTCTCCATTTTCCAGCTTATATCCATAAGGTGCAAATCCACCGTTCCATTTCCCTTCTCTGGCTTTTTGCTCACGTCCTGCCATCGTCTGTACTCTTATGTTCTCACGTTCCATCTCTGCTACAGCAGCAATAATAGATATAAGTAGTTTACCGGCTTCTTTTGAGCTGTCAATTCCATCTTCTACACAGATAAGATTGACACCATAATCCTGCATAAGTTGTAAAGAGCTGAGCACATCTGCAGCATTTCTGCCAAATCATGACAATTTGAATACAAGGACGAAATCAACTCCGTCCTTGCCATCTTCAATATTATTCAGCATCCGCATAAATTCCTGACGACCTTTTATATTCTTGCCGGAATGCCCTTCATCAGAATATTCTCCAACAATCTCCATATCTTGAAATTCTGCATATTTTCTTAGCTTGTCTTTCTGTGCATCCAGGCTGTATCCATCAACCTGAATGGCTGTAGACACACGAGTATATATGTAACATCTTGTTTTCTTCTTCAATAGTCTCACACTCCTGTATTATTCATTTGTCAACTTTCCAGACTGCTCTGCAAGCTTTTTCTCTTCTCTCTTCACTCTACGTTCCAGTTTCTTAATATCTTCCGATGCCGGTAAATTTTCTGGTTTAATTCCTCTTTGTCCAAGCATGTCTCTAACAGAAGTATTATTTTCCACATGTTCAACAGTGATTGCAAATTCTCCTTGCAAATCCTTTTCTTCAACATTATAATTTGTCATTTCAGTTGCAAGATTTTTTGCGGCAATGGTAAGTGTTGGCAGGAAATCCGCAAGTGGTCTTTTATCCTGTACTCCCAAACGTTCTTTCATTTGTTTCGTAGTAAATCCACCAAATAAAGCCTGATCTCCTTTAGACCGGATACGGCCAAATCCTGCATCATCCACTCCACGCTCATATATATTTTGAGACAATCTTTTTTCCGATTCCCTTAATTTTCCTCTTGCCTCTGTTCTTTCGATATAAGAAATCCTTTCTTCAATCAATTCCTGTTTTCTAGTCTGAACCGCAAAATAGCTTTGTGCAAAAGCAATCTGCTCCTTTCGTGGATCTCCATTTTCAGCAATAAGATAACATGCATAACGAGTAAGCATATAATCCTCAACTTCTCTATTGGCTCCACTTCCCAATGTGACCATTTTGCTGACGCCAGCAAAATGGTCTTCCATTCTAATTCCGTTATTTTTACAAGAAAGCATTCCCTTTTTTACAACATTTTCGAAATTTCTCCATTGAACATAGTCCAATAATGTCATTAATTCTCGTGCATACCAATACTCAATGCCATCCTCTTCATGTCGGATATCATCAAATTTTCTTCTGTACAATTCTATTATTCTCTTTTCCATTCAAATTTCCTCCTCTTATGAACATATTGCTGACGCCAGCAATATGTTTTTTACTATTAATTTTTTCAATTACTCTATCGCATTCTCATTTGTGCTCCTCATCTTGTCATAATACGCTTTATATCTGTAAATCGTCCGCTCACTGACATTATTACGCTTTGCAATCTCTATCATAGTCATTCCACTTTCATAACCAGCAACAAAATCATTGTAAATAGCCATCCATTTTGCATTGTGCTTCTGCCTTCCGCTTAATTTACGATTTTTATAATATTCCAATTCTTCACGCAACTCGGCGTTTTCATTTTCTAATTCTTCAATTCTTTTTAATGCTTCCTCAAGTGTTATAACCTTCTCCATTTCATTGCTCCTTAAGTTCATGTCATTTTCGTTTTGTCTATATTATATATTGCTAATCAGCATTAGTCAATTTGATTTTGTCATACAGGAACACTTTTCATATTCTTCATGCAAATAAAATACCGCTGATATCTTTTGTAAGCTAAGTCTTTCCATAGACTCTCTGCCTGAATATTCCTAATCCACTCGTTTAGATTCCATTTTCGTTTTAAAGCCGGTCCATATTTTAGAATCAAGGATGTTATTACATCTGCACATCTTTCAAAGGCTGCATTCTCTTTTGCATCTTCATAATACTTCTTTCTCATTGTTGCTCCCCTTTCCGAACATAATTTGTTTTGGAAACCAATTTGAATTATCTGCTTTGAGCAAATCATAAACATAAATCTTATTCGGTCTTCCCAAGCCCTGGTGTCTTCGGTAAATCAAGCCATGCTCCTCCAGCTCCTTCAACATTTTGTTAACCTTCTTGTTTCCCAAATTCATCAGGTTCATAATTTCTTCGATTGTAAAAATGATATAGGTAATTCCATATTCATCACGCCATGCATCCCCATTGGAGTCTGACAGGCACTTGCGATCCAGCAGTATTCCATATAATACCTTTGCCGCATTCGCCATGTCTCTGAACATGTCTTCCTTAAAAAATCTCTTAGGTATCCTGTAAAATTTATAATCAAAAGTTACATTTTCCATGTCTTATCCTCTCTTTCATTCCTAATTTCGCTACTTGGCAAGCAGTGCATTTGTACACACAAAATGCATTTTTAGCTTGTCGGGGCAATGCCCAATCCCCTAAAACCATGAAAATAAATTTTCACGGAGCTACGCCTATCGGCTTTGGATTGTTATTTTTCCATTGCTTTGCAGTTTGTCCAAATAAAGCAACATTTAAAAGATCTGCTTCACTAGCATATGTATAGGCAATCTGTTCCGGTGTTAATTTTGGTGGAATCAAATTTTCTTTTACTGCATCTGTGTGAATACGATAGTTCACCTTTGATAATGCTCTGTTCAAATTCCAATCCAATGACAGGCGACTATTTTCGTCCTGTTTCAGTCTGCGATAGTCTTTCATAATATACAGTTGAAATTCTGGAGAAATCCATGTTGCAAATGCCATAGCAATATCACTATGTGCATAAGTTCCTCCACCATACCTGCCTGCTTTCGACACTATTCCAATAGCATTTGTCTGTTCAATCCATTTGGTCGGTGTCATAACAAATCTGTTTAATCCCGCCTCACTTCTAACCGCCTCGAATTGCACACGGTTAAAATCCGGATTGTGAAGTTCTTCCCAAACCGCCAAAAACTCAACTGTATTCCTGTTTCGCATCCAGTTCTGAATGACAAATCTGGGATCATTATCATTTCTGTATTTTGCGATATCTGTCAACGAAATATATTCATTTTCAAAATCCTTCGTGTAAATTCCAATATCAATACCCTTTGCATGAATAATTTCTCTAACTGTTTTATTTGCCATCTCTATTCCTCCACAATGCTTTCCATTTGCTCCAGTTTCTGCAATGCCTTCATATATGCTATGGAAGATATAAAGGAGCTGATGGATCAGATATGGCAGTCACAAAAATCCATGGTATTAAAACAACCGTTGATAAAGCAATAGAATACATCTGTAATCCGGATAAGACTGATGAAAAGATTTATATTTCATCTTTTGCCTGCGCCCCGGAAACCGCTGCACTTGATTTCAAATATACTTTAGACCACACCACAGAACAAAATTTTTCTGACGGTCAGGATAAAGAAAACAAGGCATTTCATCTGATACAGGCATTCCTGCCGGAAGAAGTTTCTTACGAAGAAGCTCATGCCATTGGAAAAGAATTAGCAGATAACTTATTACAGGGAAAGTATTCTTATGTACTGACCACACATATAGATAAAGGTCATGTACATAATCATTTAATCTTCTGTGCTGCAGATAATATCGAACACAAACATTATCACGATTGTAAACAAAGTTATTGGGAAATCCGAAAGCTCAGTGACCAATTATGCCAGGAACACGGTCTGTCTGTTATTGAGCCGGATGGAAAACGTGGCATGAAATATAATGAATGGACTGCAAATAAAAATGATTCCGGGTGGAAATCGCAGATACGAAAAGATATTAACCAAGCTATCAAAGCCGTTTCCTCTTATGAAGAATTTCTTGCCTTAATGAAAGCCAAAGGCTATGAAATGAAAGGCACAGAAATTTCTGAAAACGGAGGAAAATATATTACTTTCCGCCCTGTTGGAAAAGACCGTCCTGTCCGTGGAAGTACTAAGTCACTGGGCAAAAATTTTACGAAAGAACGAATCAAAGAACGGATAGAAAATAAGCGTCAGCACACTCCGATGCCCTACAAACGGAAACGTATTATTGATACCGCTTCTGATCCCAAATTCACAGAAAATATTGGTCTGAAAAAATGGGCAGCAAAAGAAAATCTTAAAATCGCATCCGAAACATACAGCAAAATGATAGCTCACGACATCCACAATTTTGCAGAACTTGACAGCCGGATTCGATTCCTTCAGGAACAGACCAAGAACTCCAACTGCACGATTATTTCTCTGGAGCATCAAATGCAGGAACTGGCGGAAATGATCAAATATGCAGAACAATATCAGGAAAATAAACCTTATAATGACCGTTATGAAACTGTTAAAGACAAGGACAGATTTTTGCGGAAATATGAATCCCAGCTTATCCTTTTTTCCGGTGCAGAACGTATGCTACAGCGAGATGGCATTGCCCCAGCCCGCATGAATGTCGGAAAATTAAAACAGACTTATAACGACCTTCTTTCCCGGAAAAATGAGCTTTTCAAGCAGCACAAAACAGAAAAAGCTGAAATTGCAGAGCTGGAACTTATCCGGCAGAACATGGAAAAATATCTGAATATCGCATCACCGGAAGTTCCAAAAGAACTCCCTCTCACAACACCGGAAATTTAAAAAACGGCAGCGAAATCACTCGCTGCCTGCCCTTCCATTAAACTTATACCCCACACCCCATACCGTCTGAATATAAACCGGGTGAGCCTGATCATCCTCTATCTTTTCCCGGATGTGCCTGATATGGCTCATTACGATATTATAATCTCCAGAATATGGTTCTTTCCAGACTACATCATAAATTTGTTCCTTACTGAATACCCTGCCGGTATTTTGTGCAAGAAGCTGGAGAATTTCAAACTCTGTATAAGTCAATTCAACTTTTTCATCGTTTCTGATAACTTCTCTCCGTTCTAAGTCAATAACGATTCCTTTATGCTGTAGCTCTGGCTTTAGTTTTATTTCTTGAAATGTAAATTTTTCTCTTCCAGCATCCAAAATGGAAATAACAGATTCTATTAAATTTTCTTCATCTCCATCAA